>Ga0105240_10007181_pt1 | contig 16222 bp, 11 predicted proteins | sample KBSC54metaG_FD_80426 | JGI IMG/M metagenome (GOLD analysis project Ga0105240, IMG submission 80426) | Corn rhizosphere microbial communities from Kellogg Biological Station, Michigan, USA - KBS C5-4 metaG | ecosystem: Host-associated > Plants > Roots > Rhizosphere > Soil | place: Michigan, USA... | reverse complement strand
TTTGGTTCAAGTAATATATTATTCGGATTGGCCGCATTCGTTTTGTCTTTATCAATATTAGTCAGATCGACATCCAGTTTATTGGACCTGATAGCAGTTGAATCGCCTGCCCCACGGAAAATATATGCCCGTTGTAAATATGTATTTTTAGTAACACCTCCTGCCCTGTTAATGATATCAAATAACTTATCTCCTTTTCTCAACTCATACAGTCCGGGATATACGACTTCACCCTTGACATCTACTTTATTAATGATACCCGGTTTGATAAGATCAGTTTTTACAACATCCCCATCGTTGAGCAAATAATCCTGGTTGCTCAAATCAACAATAGCAGTAGCATTGACATCATGAATTACCTGTTTTTCATTTTCATTGCGAATTACTTTTACTCCTGATGAATAAGCATCGGGAGTAAATCCGCCTGCATATTTGATTAATGCTTTGATGCCCTCATCTTTTTTCAATTGATAATACATCGGGCGCTTGAACTGACCTGTTGCCAATACTTTTTTATCATAAAAAGTAACCAATATGAAATCATTATTCTGAAGATAAATATGCGGGCCCATATCGCCTGTAGTCAGGTATTTATAAACATCTAATATTTCGATTACTTTACCTCCTCTCTTTACCTGTATCGCACGAAGGTTGCCATATTGTGTTACACCACCTGCTATTCCAATTACATTGAACGCATTGGAAAATGCAGAAATCGTTATTGGCCCGGGACTTAGTACCTCGCCACCGACATTTACATTGATGCTTCTTGGCTGTCCAAGTGTTATTTCGATATTTGTATTAGCAGGAACGACACTTTTAAATCTTGAATAGATTAATGCACGAGCTGTTTCAAATGTCAAACCTTGTACAATGATCTTCCCTAAGCCTGCAGGAAATATAGAGCCGTCTCTGGCAACAACATAATCTTCCTGGTATTCGCCACCACCCCACAAAGCCACCATGATATGATCGCCAACGCCAATCGGATAATCTAATGGAGGTGTTGATAATTCTCCAATATCATATGAAGCGGCATTTCTAAAAACGTCAGTTCCATATGTCTGATCAGGGCCAGAGACAGCGGCATTTTCGCTATTTTTTAGTGTGCTATCCTTATCCAGTGATTTATTTTGAAGCTTGTTGACAAGATCGGCATTCGTTTTATTAATATCAGTCCCTGTATTTTTTTGATTATTGTCCTGGAAATAGGTCTTGAAATTTTTTTGTGTCAATTCAGTTGGATTGATGCCATTCTGCTGCAAAACATCATTAATAGATTGTTGATTGAGCGACTGTTCCGTCGGGACTTGGGCCGGCGGCTGACATTGAGCAGAGATAAAAAAGGATATTGTAAAAAGAATAAAAAGAGTAACGTGCCTTTTCACAAATAACGGGAAGTTACTTTGCATCTGTAAGGGAGTTGATTTTCCTTTGTTTATAATTGAGCAAATATAATACTTTATTTTAGTGGATGCTGTGCTGTTAGATTGAACTCATTCCATACATTTTGCACAATTTCAGCAGCCGGTAATACTTCATTAATTATAGAACTAACCTGGCCAATTTCCAGTTCACCATTTTCCATATCTCCTTCAAACATTCCTTTCTTCGCTCTTCCTTTGCCAAGCAGTTCTTTTAATGCTTCGGATGAAGCTCCTTCCTGTTCAGCCTTTTGCACCTGTTCATAGAATTTATTCTTAATCAAACGAACCGGTGTAAGTTGTTTTAAAGATAAAGCTGTATCACCTTCCTTGATACTGATAATTTTTTCTTTAAAATGTATATGAGATGAACCTTCGATGCTTGCTGCAAAGCGACTTCCCATCTGCACACCTTCAGCTCCGAGCGACATGGCTGCAAACATTTGCTTACCTGTTGCAATACCGCCTGCCGCTATCACGGGAATTTTTACCGCCTCACAAACAGCAGGAACTAAAACCATCGTTGTTGTTTCTTCTCTTCCATTGTGGCCACCTGCTTCAAAACCTTCGGCTACTACTGCATCACAGCCGGATTCTTCTGCTTTGATAGCAAATTTGCTGCTGCTTACCACATGCACTACAATAATATTATGCTGCCTTAAGGCTGTTGTAAATGTTTTAGGGTTGCCTGCAGATGTAAAAACAATTGGAATATTTTCATCAATGACCGTTTGAATATGTTTGTCAATGTCCGGATAAAGCAATGGAATATTTACCCCGAAAGGCTTTGTAGTAGCGGCTTTACACTTTTTAATATGTTCTTTTAATACTTCCGGATACATACTTCCGCTGCCAATGAGGCCAAGTCCTCCTGCATTACTAACGGCACTGGCTAATCGCCATCCGCTTGTCCAAACCATTCCGGCCTGGATGATGGGGTATTGAATGTTGAAGAGTTTTGTTATTCGGTTTGTGAATGAATCCATTGGCAAATTTTGGATTGTGCAATTTTGGAATTTGCTGATTAAAGGTATGACGTACAAGTGAGTGACACAACGATGATGCCATGAAAAACAAATGCCGGGACAATAAATATTTTTAAAATAAAATCAACCCAGATCGATATCCGTATCATCGCCGATGTTCAATGAACGTGTTTCACCTTTGATACCTGTGTCGCTTCCTATCAGCGAATCATCTAGTACTACATCGTATAATTTAGAGAAAGATCCAATGATGGAATCTTTGACAATGGTATAATTTAAAACAGTGTGCTCGCCAATGGCAACATTGGGGCCTATTACAGAGTTTTTAATATCACATCCTTCGGCGATGCTCACGGGAGGTATTATGATTGTGTTTTCGTATTTATCGATATCCGGTACTTTGCCACCAAGCTTTTTCAGCAATGTTGCGTTGGATTCCAGCAATGATTCTTTTTTACCACAGTCATACCAATTCTGCACTTTGAAAGACTTGAATTCTGCGCCGCTTTGAATCATGCACTCAATAGCGTCTGTAAGACTAAGTGATTCTGTATCCTTCATCGTTCTCGCTTTCGACATAATCTTCTGCAGACAATTAAATAAAAGATCTGTTTCTTTTATTTTATAAAGCCCGACCAATGCCATATTACTTTTCGGGATGGATGGTTTCTCAACCACACGACTGATGAAACCATCATCTTCAATTTCTGCAACACCGAAATTGCGTGGATCATCTACTTTTTTTACTCCAAGCATTGAATATGGAGATTCCAATACTTCATGCAGATTGTATTCGGCAATAGTGTCTCCCAAAACAACAAACACTTCTTCGCTTCCTACTATTTCTTTTGCAAGTTCGATAGCGTGGCCCGTTCCGTAACGTTCATTCTGATAAACAAAATGGCAGTTGAGCTGCGGATATTTTGCTTTTACATAATCCTGGATTTTTTCACCAAGATATCCGACTATAAAAATGAAATCCTTAATGCCGGCGTCTTTTAATTGATCTACGATGATGCTTAATATAGTCTTACCAGCCAGTGGTATCAAGGCTTTAGGCTGTGTGTATGTGTGTGGGCGCAACTTAGTTCCTGCGCCTGCTACGGGGATTACTGCTTTCATGCACTGTTTCCAAAATTTCCTTAGTTGTGTAAGGAATACATAAAAAATAAAGCGTGAAAGTAGTGATTTTTGTCTAAATGACGGGTTAAATCAGAAATGAAGGAATGGAGGAGTGAAAGAATTAAAGAATTAGGCAATTTGCATTTTTTAGCAGACATTTTTCATTCTTTCATTCTTTCACTTTTTCATTTTATATATTTGCATTCTTAAAATTTTTACATGAAAAGAGACCAGTTGGTTTTTGATTTGATCAATAAAGAATTGGAGCGTCAGCGCCACGGAATTGAATTAATTGCTTCGGAAAACTTTGCTTCGCTGCAAGTCGTGCAGTCGATGGGAAATGTGATGACGAATAAATATGCTGAAGGATATCCCGGAAGAAGATATTACGGAGGGTGTGAGATCGTTGATCAGACAGAACAATTGGCTATCGACAGATTGAAGCAAATCTTTGATTGTGAATATGCTAATGTTCAACCTCACAGTGGAGCGCAGGCAAATGCAGCTGTATTGATGGCAATTATTCAGCCTGGCGATAAAATTCTCGGGCTTGATCTAAGCATGGGCGGACACTTAACACATGGTTCTCCTGTAAACTTCAGCGGCAAGTTATATCAGCCAATATTTTACGGAGTAAAAAAAGAAACCGGTATTGTTGATTATGATATGCTGGAACAACAGGCAAGAAAAGAAAAACCAAAAGTGATCATTTGCGGAGCATCTGCTTACAGCCGTGATTGGGATTATGCAAGGATCAGAAAAGTTGCTGATGAGATCAATGCATTTGTTTGGTGTGATATGGCGCATCCGGCAGGATTGATTGCAAAAAAATTATTGAATTCTCCATTTGAACATTGTCATATCGTTAGCTCTACCACACATAAAACATTGCGTGGCCCAAGAGGTGGTATTATTTTGATGAAGAAAGATTTTGAAAATCCTTTCGGCCAAAAAGATACTAAAGGCAATACGAAGATGATGAGCAATCTGCTTGATCTGGCTGTATTTCCCGGTATACAAGGTGGACCATTGGAACATATTATTGCAGCTAAAGCAATTGCCTTCGGAGAAATTTTAACTAATGAATTTACAGTTTATGCAAAGCAGGTAATCAGCAATGCACAGGCAATGGCTAAGGCTTTTGTTGATAAAGGATATCAATTAATCAGCAATGGAACTGATAACCATTTAATGCTGATCGATCTTCGTAATAAAAATATCAGTGGTAAAAAAGCAGAGCAGACTTTAGTTAAAGCGGATATTACTACCAACAAAAACATGGTTCCGTTTGATGATAAGAGTGCTTTTGTAACATCGGGTATCCGTGTGGGAACTCCCGCTATTACAAGCCGCGGCATGACGGAAGATCACATGGGCTTTGTTGTAAATGCAATTGATAAGGTTTTGATGAATGCCGATGATGAGGGCATTATTACATCAGTTCGTGATGAAGTGAATGAGTTTATGAAACAGTTTGTTCTTTACCCGGAATTGGGATAATCATATTTAAACGATCATTATGATACAACGCATTCAATCAGTCTGGTTATTGCTGGCTTCGGCTTGTGCATTTCTTTCTCTTAAACTGCCTTATTACAGCGGAACAAATATTCTGACAAATCAATTTAAGTTATTGTCAGGTTCTTCCACGTATCCATTGCTTATACTGACAGTAATTATTGGAGTGCTTGCCCTTTTTATCATTTTTACTTTCAAAAACAGAGTTGCTCAATTGCGTCTATGCGTTCTCGGTATTGTATTGGAAGCTTTGCTTATCTTTTTATATTACAGAGAAATATCTTCCTCATTCAGCAGCGGAAATTATGCATTGACATCTCTGCTTCATTCAGGTATTATCTTATTTTTTGTGCTGGCTGCCAGGGCTATTAATAAAGATGAGAAGATGGTGAAGGAGAGTGACAGGTTGAGATAGTGAGTAGTGAATAGCTAGTAGCTAGTGATTAAAAGTTGATGTGTTTTTCTATTAATTTTTCACTGAAAGAAATGGATAACAGAACAAGTTCACAACGATGTTGATTAAAGATAAAATGCCGATATCAAAATGATACCGGCATTTTTTATGTAGATACATACCCTTTCTACTGTTTGGTGAATGTTGCTACCTGGCTATTATTTGCATCAATATACCTGATGAAATAGCCGCCTTTTGCAAGTTCTGATACATTGATTGTATTGGAAACTGCGCCTGCCTTTACATTCATTGTTGAAATTCTTCTGCCTTGCAAATCAGTGATTAAAATTAATGCATTTGTACTAACCGGATGCTTCAATGTGATATGACTTGATGCCGGGTTAGGGAAAACAGAAATGGCTTTAGCTGAATAATTGATCTTTACAATTGTGCTATAAGAAATTTGTCCATTCAGATCAACCTGTTTAATTCTGTAATAATTTATACCATCAGTAGGATTAGGATCAACTGCTTCATAATTATGAATAATGCTGCTGTTGCCTGCTCCGGCTGTTGTGCTGATAGTTGTGAAATGAACCCCATCAGTACTTTTTTCAACTTCAAATTGTTTTGTACCCAATTCTTGTGCAGTAGCCCATTTTACTGATACAGCCGAATTTGAGATCAATGTTGCATTGAAACTGGTAAGTTTAACAGGTACTACAGTGCCTGGTGAAAATGCAATGCCTCTGAAAATATAAAGGCTATCTGCAGTTGCAATGATATTAAATTGTGCAGTTGAATCTCCTGCGTCGGTAATAGAAATAATCCTGTTCCGTGTGCTTTGCCCTGTAACTGCATAGATAGTAGGGTTTGCATGACTCCAATCAACTGTCAAATAATTAACACCGCTTGTGATGCCAGAATCCAATGTGTAAGCCAATGACCAGGTGCCTGCACTTTGTGTCCATTTTTGAACGCCGCCACCTGCAGTGTGTGAGTTAGCATCACCGACATAAGCAACTGTGCCTGCAGGATTAATTGAAAACATATATGGACTTGGTCCTGCTGTAGTTGAAAAACCAGGAAGAATAGTTGTTGTCTGGCCACCTGTAGTTGGCAATCCTGTACCAATAGATGAAATGCCCTGGAAAGCGCCACTTGCTGAAGAGCAATAAAGTTGTCCGTTATAAATATTTACAGAACGGATATTTGTCGGAGTAGTACTTAATTCTGTTGAAGTCGTTGATCCTTTTGTTGTGTAACGTACACCTGCTGTAGAAGAAGGCGTTCCTGTTCCGCTTACCCAGATATCTGTTCCGTTTGTAGTAACAGCTCCACGGATATTACTTGTTGAAAATGCATCTGTCAATGCAGTAGTAGCATCTATCGTTCCTGCATTGTTAATAATTCCTACCACACGATTTACACTTGCTACCGGAGCAGAAGGCAAACTTGCTCTTGTTGGATCAGGGAATGTATCATAACCTGTAACCACCAAAAACTGTCCGTCAGGAGATAATGTTATTAAGCCTTCTGATGTTGCAGTACCGGAAGCAATGATTCTTCTGTTTGAACCTGAAACAGCAGTTGGCAATGGGTGTGATCTTAATAAAACACCTGCAGCATTGTATTCATCCAGGTTAACAGGAAATGCTGCATTGGTTATAGGATTGACTCCATCTCCCACTTTATATACTACCAGGCTACCGGTAGAAAAAGCTTGTGCAAATACATTTGCTGAAAAAACTGTAAGAATAAAAGTTAGAAAGTAAATTTTTTTCATAAATAGGTCTTTTTTTAGAAAATACTATATTTTGTGTGCATTGTAAATATAGACTAAATAACCTATTAAAAATATCTTCCTGTATGACTTTTTTTAGAGTTTTTTAGATCAGAAGGTTTGCCTGCAAAAACAATCTCACCACCATCATTTCCCGCTTCGGGCCCAAGATCAATTACCCAGTCTGCGCTTTTAATTACATCTGTATTGTGCTCTATAACAATTATGCTATGACCCTGATCGATCAATGCATTAAAAGAAGCTAATAATTTTTTTATATCATGAAAATGAAGTCCTGTGGTTGGCTCATCAAAAATGAATAAGATCTTTCCATTCGCTTTTCCTTTTCCTAAGAATGATGCCAGTTTAACACGTTGTGCTTCACCACCGCTTAATGTATCAGATGATTGTCCAAGTTTGACATAGCCTAATCCAACATCAGCAAGCGGTTGAATTTTCCTTGCAATATCATCGCCATCTTTATCATTACCTGAAGAAAAAAAGTCGATCGATTCATCAACACTCATTTCCAAAACATCATGAATATTTTTGTCTTTATAAGTTACTTCCAGCACTTCTTCTTTAAATCTTTTACCATGACATACTTCACAAGTAAGATGCACATCAGCCAGGAACTGCATTTCAACAACTTGTTCACCTTCTCCTTTGCAGGTGTCGCATCGGCCACCATCTACATTAAAAGAAAAATGCTTTGGTTGAAAACCACGCAGCTTACTCAATGGCTGCTTGCTGAATGTTTCTCTTATCTCATCATACGCTTTTATATAAGTAACCGGATTACTGCGTGATGATTTCCCGATTGGATTTTGATCAACCATTTCTATTTGAGAAAGAGATTCAATATCGCCGAATATTTTTTTATGTAGTCCTGCTTTATCTCCACTGAATTCACCTTTTAATTTTTGTAAAGCAGGATATAATATTTGTTTCACCAAAGTAGTCTTGCCACTTCCGCTTACACCACTTACCACACACAAAATATTCAATGGAAATTCGACTGTAATATTTTTAAGATTATTTTGTTTTGCACCCTCTACTTTAATACTGTGTTTCCATTTTCTGACATTGGCCGGCGCTTCTATTTTTAATTCGCCTTTTAAATATTTTCCTGTCAGGCTTTTTTCATTTGCAATGAGCTCTTCATAATTCCCCACAGCAACCACTTCTCCACCTAAATGACTTGCCAGCGGACCCATGTCGATGATATGATCGGCTTCTCTCATCATCATTTCATCATGTTCAACAACAACTACTGTATTTCCAAGATCACGTAATTCTTTCAAGACTTTTATTAATCGCTCTGTATCTCTGCTATGTAAACCAATTGATGGTTCATCTAAAATGTATAGTGAGTTGGTCAAATTACTCCCTAAGCTGCGTGTTAATTGTATTCTTTGACTTTCTCCACCGCTTAATGAATTTGCCAGGCGATTCAGTGTAAGATATCCAAGCCCAACATCCATCAATGTTTTTATGCGATGATGTATTTCGATTAAAATTCTTTTGGCAACCTGTCTATCATATTCACTAAGATGCAATTCAGCAAACCATAGCTGCAAATCTTTGACAGGCATTTCACATAATTCTCCAATATGCTTGCCTCCTACTTTTACGTACAGTGCTTCTTTGCGCAAGCGATAACCTTTGCAATCAGGGCATAATGTTCTGCCGCGATACCGACTTAATAAAACACGATATTGAACTTTGTATAAGTTTTGTTCTACTTCTTTAAAAAAATCATTGATGCCATACGCATCAGCATTACCTTCCCAAAGTGTTTTTATTTCTGCGTCACTTAGGTCAATAATTGCTTTATGTACAGGAAAATTAAATTTCTTAGCTGCCTTTACAAACTGATCTTTCCACCAGCTTAATTTTTCTCCTTTCCATGGTGCAACTGCTCCTTCGTATACGCTTAACTGTTTGTTTGGTATTACGAGATCATCATCAATACCGAGTACTTGTGAAAAACCTTCACAGGTTGGACAAGCACCGAATGGATTATTAAAAGAAAATAAATTGGGAACAGGTTCTTCGAATTGAATTCCATCCAATTCAAACTTGTTGCTGAAATGAAGCTGTGTTGTATTATTTATATCCAGCATCATTTCTCCTTCTCCTTCATAAAATGCTGTGTTTACAGAATCGCTTATTCTATGTCTATCATCTTCATCAAAAGCTTTTATAACAAGACGATCTACAAGAACATAAGTTTGAAACTGGGTGTTGGAGGCCGGAAGTTTTTTCTTTAAGTCCTTATCATTCAATTCAAGCAATTCTTCAATTCTATGAGTTTCTAAAGCCCCTCCTTGGGAGGGGTTGGGGAGGCTTATTCTGCTAAATCCTTTCTGCAATAAAATATTTAACTCTTCACGAATATTTCTCTTTGCATGTTGCTTAAATGGAACAAGCAATAAAACCTTATCACCCTCTTTCAATGATTCAATTGCTTTTACCACATCTGTTACATCATCTTTCTTTACTTCTCTTCCGCTGATTGGTGAAATTGTTTTTCCTACTCTTGCAAATAACAATCTTAAATAATCATAAATCTCCGTCATACTGCCAACAGTACTTCGAGGTGTTCGTGTAATTACTTTTTGTTCAATTGCAATGGCAGGGCATAATCCTTTTATATAATCAACATCAGGCTTATTGCTTCGCTGCATGAACTGTCTTGCATAAGCGCTTAAGCTTTCTGCATAACGGCGTTGGCCTTCTGCAAATAATGTATCAATAGTTAAGGATGACTTTCCCGAGCCAGAAACCCCTGTAACAACAATTAACTTATTACGTGGAATAGTAACAGATACGTTCTTGAGATTGTGAACTCTTGCACCTTTAATAAATATTCCGTCTATCTTTTTTGTTGGTAAAACCTCGTCTTTTACTGCTTCTTTTGTCTTCATTTTATATTACTACAAAGTTAGTGAGTGCTGCCGTGCTGCCCATGAAATGTGAAAATCTTCCCAAAACAAAGACCGCCTATTGCAAATGGCAAATCTGTGATTTACATTTATATATAAGTATGCCAGAAAAAAAAAGTTCGAAAAAATTTGGCATATTAGAAATAATTTCTATTTTTACACCAGCCAATATCCAGTAAAGTGAAAAGCCAGTCGCCTATCTAATAGACTTCTACGCTATTTTTTCTCCTTATTGTTTATTGTCGATAACCAAATATCCAAATAAACCAAAAACTCTAGAAGTTTATGAAATGCCTGACCAATTGTACCGACCAACAGTTAGTACACCTTTATCTTGAAGGTAACACTAACGGCCTTGAAACCTTAATCAACCGTTACAAGGACAAAATCTACACCTCAATTTATTTACTCGTAAAAGACAAATACCTGGCAGAAGACCTGTTTCAGGATGTGTTTATACGTGTAATTGACACGCTGAAAGGCGGCCGTTATACGGACGAGGGTAAATTTTTACCATGGGCTTTACGTATTGCCCACAACCTGTGTGTAGATCATTTCAGAAAAATTAAGCGTAACCCAAGCATCAAAACCAGCGATGATCACGACATCTTTGAAGTATTGAACTTCTCTGAGCCGGGTGCTGAGCAAATTATGATGCAAAACCAAAGCCACGATCGCATCCGTAAAATGATCGATCTGCTGCCCGAAGATCAACGTGAAGTGATCATTCTTCGTCATTATGCAGACTTAAGCTTTAAAGAAATCGCAGACCTGACTAAATGCAGCATTAATACTGCACTTGGACGTATGCGTTACGGCTTAATCAACCTGCGTAAGATGATGGCAGAAAAACAAATCGCACTTTAAGAACATTTTGTAATCCCCAAATTGAGAAGCTCTTCTTTTTGAAGAGCTTTTTTTATTGAATATTGTTGATTGTTAATTTTCAATGATAAAGAGAATCTTTTTTTGGTCGGCTTTAGTACTACTATTAAGCATCGTTGTGTCACTCACTTGTACTGCATACCTCTATTGAGCTTTTTTGTTCTGGTATTGGCTCTTATTTACTTTTAGTGCAGCCGAATATTCTTCGACTTATACAATTTATTATGATCATCAATAATGATACACTCAACATTTTTTAATTGATCAATGAGATAGATGCCATGTTCAATTCCCATAATTGTCACGGGTGTGGCTAATGCATCGCATAATTCTGCATTGGGTGAAATGATGGTAACACTTTTAATTCCTGTTACAGGTAATCCCTTTTTGGGATCAATTGTATGCGAATATTTTTTACCTCCAATCATCACAAACTTTTCATAATTGCCTGATGTTGCAACAGCCATATCACTGATCTGCATATACGAAAACGGAAGATTAGCAGCATCGGGATGCGCAATAGCAATTGTCCAGGGAGAGCCATTGGGCTGATTCCCCCAGACTGTAAGATCGCCGGAAGCATTGACTATGCCGCTTTTCACGCCATTTTGTTGCATTAATTTTTTTGCCATTTCAGCAGCATAACCTTTCCCGATTCCGCCAAAGCCAATTCGCATTCCCTTTTCTTTTAAAAAAACAGTCTTGCTATTTTGATCAAGAATGATGTTGCGATAATTAATAAGCCGCACCATTTTTTTTGCCAGCTTCGGATCAGGAAGAGATTCCATTGTTTTATCAAAATTCCAAAGCCGCTTATCGACAGAGCCATAGGTAATATCAAAAGCTCCCTGCGTTATTCCCGAAATACGTATGCTTCTTTCAATTAACTGAAATGTTTCTTCACTAACTTTCACAGGATGTATGCCTGCATTCTCATTGATGTAATTTGTTTCGCTATCAGTTTTGAATGTAGATAGTTTTGCTTCTATTCGTTTTATTTCTGCAACAGCAGCGTCAATTTGTTCCATAGCCCATGCTTCCGATTCAGCAACTACGGAGATTTCAAATCGGTTGCCCATTAAGAGCATCTGCTTGCGGAATAACTGATTCATTATTTAGTAGAAAAAATCTATGGTTTATCTGCTGCATTCAATCCACATTCCAGCCAGTTTTTATATTCATCAGGATTGGATGTATAACCAACAGGCTTTGTCAATAATTTTTCATCGCTGCTGATGATGACATAGAAAGGTTGTGCATTGTTTTTGAAATTTTCTGTTTCAAATGTTGCCCATTTATCACCAATCGTAACAATATTTTTCTTTGTACCGTCTGAAGTTGTATACAAAAATTGATTGGCTGAAGGCAATGGTTTTTTATCATCAACATACAATGAAATAACAATGTATTTGTCTCTCATGATGTCATTTACTTTGGGTTCACTCCAAACGTTTTCTTCCATCCGGCGGCAATTGGTACATGCATAACCGGTGAAATCCAGCAGGATTGGCTTGTGTTCTGCTTTTGCCATTTTCAATCCTTGTTCATAATCACGGGTACAATTCAAACCCAGCAAACAATCTGATTGTTTGTAAAAAATACTATAATCCCGCTGAGGTAAAAAACCACTGATTAATTTTAGATTTCCCCAAGGCGTTAATCCTAAGATCAAATAAATGATCATGACTCCCGTTATTCCTGCCAGTGCAATTTTTCCTTTACCAATTTTTTTCTCTTTTGGATAATGTGAAAATTCAATCTTACCTAATAAATATAATATCAGGAAAATGCCAATGAGAATCCAAAGGCCAACATAAACTTCACGCTTCAATATTCCCCAATGCTCAACAAGATCTGCGTTTGATAAAAATTTAATTGCAAAGACCAATTCAAGAAAGCCCAGTATTACTTTAAATGAATGAAGCCAGCTGCCTGATTTTGGTAAACGTGTTAGCCAATTCGGGAACATTGCAAACAATGCAAATGGTAATCCAAATGCAATTCCAAAACCCGCCATTGCCACGGTAAGTTCAATTGGTTTTCCATTTTGATTTAATGAATTCGCCAGCAATCCACCTAACAACGGACCCGTGCATGAAAAAGAAACAATCGCTAATGTGAGCGCCATAAAAAATAAGCCGCCGATATTTTCAATATTTGCTTTTGAATCTGCTTTGGTTGCAAACCTGTCCGGTAGTGTTATTTCATAATAACCAAAAAATGAAAAAGCAAAAAATACAAAGACAGCAAAAAAGAAAATATTCAACCAGGGATTTGTAGAAATATTATTTAGAATTTCTGCATTGCCTTGTTTTAAAAAATAAAACGGAACACTTAATAATACATAAATAAGAAAAATAAAAAAACCATATAAAGATGCATTACCAATTCCTCTGCTTCTTGAACCCGATCTTTTTGTAAATAAAGAAACAGTTAATGGAATCATCGGAAAAACGCAAGGCGTAAACAATGATAACAATCCACCAACAAAACCCAATAAAAAAATCTGCAGCAAGCTTCCCATCGGAGCTAAGCCACCACAGGGGCTTACAGGATTATTCAAATTAATGGTTGGAATTAAAATCCTGTTAGATGTTGACATATCAACTCCACCTTCTAATAAAGTTGTTACTGTTTGTTCTTCTGGATTGAATTTTTGTTCTTCTGCGATAGATGATTCTGTATTCTCAATATTATAAGAAAGCTTGGTAACCAATGCTGCAGGCGGCGCTGAACTGAATTTTATTTTCTGAATCACTTCAACAGTTCCTTCAACAACATCAGCTGGTTTATTATCAAAAATTTTATCGCTGATTGTTTTTATGTTGCCAATGAATTGAGGATCGCCTTGTTTTTGAATTGTTGAATCTGTGAAAGAAATTTTGAATCCTGATACTCCATCAATCTGTTCATCTTTCACATACAAATGCCAACCCTTGTCAATAGTGGCTTTCAAATGAAGCTCATATAAATTTTCGGAGAGTTTTTTTCCGGTGCAGTTCCACTTCACATAATTGCTATCCTGGGCATTCGAAGAAAAATGAAAAAGAAAACACAGAATCATGAAAAGCAATCCTGTTTTTCTTACTTGCATAGTATAATTTTTAGAAAAGGAAAGAAGGTTTATTTTCCACCTAATTTAACACTAAAAGGAATATCTTTTGGAGGCAGGCATTGCCTGTCATTACAAACCATAAATGTTACAGTGCCTTTTACCACTGTGGAGGCCGATGATTTTACTTTTACTTTCTGCACAAAGTCAACCTGCTTTTCATAAAATTTTAATTCAGAATTAAAATTTTTATCAAAAGATTTTTCAAGCTTCCCAACTTCATTCACTTTGCCTTGCAATGTCAGCAATGGATTTTTAGTAAATACAAATGAAGTTGGCACAGGACCTTCGCCCGCTTCCTGGGAATAAATATGCCATTTATCATCAACCAATGCTGTGATATGAATTTCGTATGTTTTATCAGCGACTTTTTTTGCAGAATAGGCCCATTTAACAGGATTTAGTAATTGTGCATGAGCAAAGCTCATCATCAATACACCAAGTATAAGAAGTAAAGATTTTTTCATAATTAATAGACTATCAAATTGCTCACAAATTAACGACCAATGAAAGCAGAAAGATGTTAAAGAGTGTTAATTTGTATGTGCGGCAATTAGTTTATTCCGAACAAATGAGCAAACACTTTTCTTCCATCTTCATTGCCCAATGCATTATTGGAGGCTCTTTCGGGATGCGGCATCATGCCGAATACGTTTCTTGTTTTGTTGCAGATGCCTGCAATATTATGAGTGGCGCCGTTCGGATTGCTTGCTGATGTGACATTTCCTTTTTCATCACAATAGCGATAAATTATCTGACGATGCATTTCAAGTTGTTCCAATGTTTTATCATCTGCAAAATATCTTCCTTCGCCATGTGCCACAGGAATTTTTAATGGAGCGCCGCCTTCTGAAGCAGCTTCTTTCATGAAAATATTTTTGCTTACAAATTGCTGATGACTGTTTCTTAATAATACACCGGGCAATAAACCACTTTCGCATAAAATCTGGAAGCCGTTGCAAATGCCTAACACTTTGCCGCCTCTGTTTGCAAACTCAATCACACTTTGCATCATCGGGCTGAAACGTGCGATGGCGCCGCAACGCAGGTAATCACCATAACTGAATCCGCCGGGCAACACGATGCAATCATCTGTTGTAAACATGCTGAGGTCTTTGTCTTTATGCCAAAGCTCAATCACTTCCTGTTTCAAGTCATCACGAAGTGATTCGATCATATCTCTGTCGCAGTTGCTACCCGGAAAAACGATTACGCCAAATTTCATTTTTGATTGAAGATTTAATATTTAAGATTTAATATAAACTCCAAAATACAAATTTCAAATTCCAGATTGAGAGATTGCTAATTTGGGATTTGCGATCTGTTTTTTGTTATTTATTTTTTGTTATCAGCATTTGTTTTTCATGGCATCATCGTTGCGACGCTCCGTTCATCTTTTGTACTGCTATTGAGCAAATAGCTACAAGCCATAAGAAAAAACTTAGCCCTTGAAGCTTAGTGCTTGAAGCTGCTCAATAGAGCTGAAAAAGTACAAGTGAGTGACACAACGATGTTGAATAAAGAACTAATGCCGGTGCAAAAATACTTCGCAAAGGTACAACGGGAGATGTAAATATCAGTTGCTGAAAAAGCTGTGTTTTTCACATTTCATGTACAAAAATTGAAATTTATTTTACAAAATAACTGAATGCAATGGCAAATCCTACCATAAGCCAATGCAGTGATACGGTGAACCACCGCTTGGTTGAATAAAGGAATGTGCAGCCAATCAGCGCAGACAAAGGAATGGCGCAAAGTATCCAGTATTGAAACGTGTGTGTGGCATTGATAAACGGAATGAAGATGGCTACAAGTAAATAAAGAAAAACAAGGTTCCAGCTTTTGCGTGTCTGTACAACCTGCCTGCGAAAATTTTGCTGGACAAAAAACAACCCGATTGCTGCTGCAAACAAAACAATGATAATAGCTGCCATTGCCCAACCTGATTGATTGAATTTCGGATATGTGACAACGACGCCGGGCAATTTATAGTGTTTCCATTTTTCCTGCTGAAACAGAAAAATGTATGACATTAAGAAATAGTATGGTG
>Ga0105240_10007177_pt1 | contig 16224 bp, 15 predicted proteins | sample KBSC54metaG_FD_80426 | JGI IMG/M metagenome (GOLD analysis project Ga0105240, IMG submission 80426) | Corn rhizosphere microbial communities from Kellogg Biological Station, Michigan, USA - KBS C5-4 metaG | ecosystem: Host-associated > Plants > Roots > Rhizosphere > Soil | place: Michigan, USA... | reverse complement strand
TTCAACAGGGCCAACAATTGCATCTCGGTATTCTTTTTCGTTTCTTTTTTCATTTAAAAATGGGCCATTCTTGTCTCAGATCCCCGCGCCGAGCGCAAGGCTGGTCATCACCGACGAAGGATGGACCTCAGGCAATATGGTGGACGACGCGCGGCAGGAGCTGAGCATTGCGCGGAGTTATTTCACTCCGACCTTGGCCGCCTCATCCGGATCGATCTGCTTCAGCGCGATCTTCAAAGCGCGCTGCATGTCTTTGTCGCGGACCTCCAGCAGTGGAACCAATTTGGGCCAGGCCGGGCGGGATAACGCTCCAAACGCGCCCAGGGATTCCACGGCGGCCTCGGGCACCCCATCCTGCGGATCGCTCAAGCAGGTGGTCAGCAGTGGGATGACCACCTCGGGTCGGCCTTTGATCTGACCCAACGCGCTCACGGCCGCGCTGCGAACTGGCTCGTCCCTTCCTTGGATCACCTTGATCAAATCGGGAATGGCCTTCTGAGCGCAAAATCCCAAGGATCCCAATGCGCCCGCGGCCTGGGCGCGCCGCCCCTCCGACGGCACGTAGAAGATCTGCACGCCGGGCAAATTATTTAACTGTTCGATCAGACCTAACCGCAGCTTCGAATCCTGGCTGTCGTGGAACATCACGTCAATGAGCCTGGGAATCGCTTGTGTTTCCAACACCACCCGGGTGTGGTTGCTCACTTCAGCCACCGGGCTGTTCATCACTCCTTCCCAATAAAACAACGGCTTCCCCTCATAAAGATATTCGCGCTCGCCCAGAGTGTGAATAAGCACCCAGGCTCCACCCGCCACCAGGGCCAAGCCGGCGGCCACCCCAATTAGCATCCGTTTCAGGCGTGGGATCATGCCAGGAAAATGCACCCTTTGCCCCAGCCTGGCCAGCCAGAATACCACCTCCCGCCTTCCCTGCCCTCAGCGCATCTCCGCGGTGTCCTCGCCAGAACCTCACTCCCGAAGAACCGCCGCGGGCCCAATTTCCAGAACGATGGCTATTGCTGTTGCTTCAGGCTCAATCCCCGCTAGCTTGGCGCCCATGTCATCCATTCCGCTCAGCCAGCTCATCCCGGTCCTGCAGGTTGCTATCGGACCCGTGATTCTCATCTCGGGCATTGGGTTGCTGCTGTTAACCATGACCAACCGGTTTGGCAGGGCGGTCGATCGTTCCCGCCAGTTGGGACGGGAGATGAAAACCGCAGGCGACCTCGACCGTGCCCTCCTCGCCGGCCAGGTCCAGATCCTCTACCGCCGCGCAAAACTCATCCGCCTCTCCATCATCATGGCTGCCCTCAGCGTCCTGTTAGTCGGGGTATTGATTATCGTCCTCTTCCTCAGCGCCCTCATGAAACTCGAGGTCGGTGCGACCATTACCTTGCTCTTCATCGGATGCATGGCTGCACTGATCGTCTCTCTCGTCGCGTTCATCCGCGACATCCAACTCTCCCTCAAAGCCCTTAAACTCGAGCTGGATGAATTGGATTCCCCTGGCGCCCTCAGCCCGCGGAGCAGTTGAACCCCGGAGCGCGGACTTTCAGTCGGCTTTGGCCGTCCAGTGTCCCCCTGCACGCGTGTAGCAACAGTACGCAGGCACACCCTTTTGCTCCTGATCCCCAAACCGCAAGCTGGCCGAACTCCCCGCGTTTGGCGTATATTGCTCGATATGGCATTGACACGACATTGCTGGAAATGCGGGGCGGAGTACAAACTTCCAGGGACACCCGGCCGCTCGGAAGCCTGCCTTTGCGGTGCGGACCTGAAGGTCTGCCTCAACTGCGTCAGCTATGACCGCACGGTGGCTCACCAATGTCGTGACAGCCGCGCTGACCCGGTGGCCGAAAAACACCTCGCTACCTACTGCGAGTACTTTGAAATGATTTGCCGCGAGTTTGTTCCCCCGGCGGAAGACCGTTCCCGGGAAGATAAAGCGCGGGACGCTTTGAAAAGGCTGCTAGGTTAGGCCCAAATGCTTCGTGCGGGTAGATTGAGTTGCACCCGGCGTGGCGCCGCCGTTTTTAAAAGCCCCTGGGCAGTTCAGAAAACAAAAAGCCCCTCCGCGCAAAGCGTGAGGGGCCTGACAGAACTGAGAACTCTTAGAATTTGTAGGCCAGGTCAGCCAACAAAATGTAGCTGTTGCTCTTCGTACCGGCGCCAACCACCGTCCCGCCGTACGCATTCGAGTCGTCCGCGGCATGATCCCACCGGAATTCCAACCGGCTCAGCACGTTCTTCCACAGATCGTACTGCAGCGTGGCCGTGCCTTCGATGACTTTCGTCGCCGCAAAGGCGGCGGCGCTGCCCGACCAGGCATATTCGCCGCGCGCGTAGACGCTGAGTTTCTCGGTCAGTTGGTACGATGCGTACAGGCCGATCACATCAGCATACCCGGAGGAATTAGCCGTGATGGGCTGCTTGCTCACACCCGCGTAGTCATACGCCACACCCACTTTGAGGCCCGTCACCGGGGTGTTCAATGTGGCTGCCGCATACAGGCTGGTTTGGGCTGCGGGCCCGCCGATCGCCGGCGAAGCGCTGTTGAACCCGTTGATGACGCAACCCGACAGGGTCGACCCGCCAAGCACACCCCAATTGGTCGGCGCGGTGAAGGTCATCGAGCCCATGTACGCCTTGTAGGATTCGGCCTTTGGGCCTTGGCCCCCGGGCGGCACAGTCGTGCCCCCGCCAAGGAAAGGACGGCCATTAATCGTCGGCCCGAACGTGTTCGCTACGCCGGCGGAAGCCGAAAACGACTCGCAAAACTGGTAAGAGGCCTGGAGCCCGGTATGGGTCGTGGGTTCAACCGAATAACCGTAGGACCGGGTCACATTCGGGTTGTTCACGGACTCGAAGACTTCGTAACCGATCAGCGTGTCCCAAACACCCATCTTAAGATCCACCCCGTTCCCAATGGGCGCATGCAGGGCAACATAGGCCTGCTTCACCGCGAAATCCGCCGCCGTACCACTGGATTGTGTGGCAAACGTGTTCGCGTCAGGCCCGAAAAGCATGTCGACTTTGTAGCCAGCGCCCCACGCGTCCGCCGAATCAACCGGCTTCTCAATCGAGAGCTTTACCACGTTCAGGTTAAAGCCGTCAGCTTTGCTCGGTCCGCCAAACGCGTAGTTCGGCACGTTGGCATCGCCCGTGCCCATATTCCATTGCGCAGACGTATCAACGTACCCGCTGATCGTAGTCGCAGAAAGCGCCGTTAAAACCGAACTCGGCTTCTCATCGGCGTGGGTGATAGCCGGCAGACTCACCAGCCCGGCGCTCATCAAACCCAAGGTCCATGCATTACACTTCATGATTTTTAGTTAATGGTTGTTGTTGGTTTCTGTCGCTGGCGGTTTATACGAGGCGGCCTGAACAGCGCCAGCATTACGTTCTCCGCCGTGAGGCACGACTTGTGCCACAACACATGTTGCAACCTAATGTTTTGACTAAGAGGACATTGCGAATTAATCACCGGACCAAAACCACCAACTTTCAGTTGCTAATTACGCTTGATGGTCAAATCTGACCAGTGAAAACCCCCGCCAGCTCCGATGCCGGCGGGGGGTGAGCTTCAGACTCTTTAGAATTTGTAGATGATGTTAGCAGCCAACAGGAATGCGTTCGCACGATCCGCTCCGCCGGCAATCGTGGAGGGTCCATTCACAGTGCCGCCGAAGGCTTGACCGTGTTCTACGTGATCCCATCGGAATTCCACGCGGGTGATGACGTTTTTCCAAAGGTCATACTGCGCGGTTGCCGTAGCCGCATAGATGGCGTTGCCGCGACCGAAATTTCCCACGGTAACTCCAGGGAGCCCTTGGTCAATATCGCCGGTCACATACTCGAAGCGTCCATGCAAGCTCAGCTTCTCAGTCGCCTGGAACGAAGCGTAACCGGCAATCGACCAAATATCAGCTTCAGTCTTCGTGCCGAGAACGTTGGAATCCACCTTCATCAGGTCGCCGGCTGCTCCGAGCCGTAAACCGGTGACCGGAGTGGCGATCGTGCCTCCAGCGTATGCATTGAACGAGGGCATCGGTAATCCTGAGCCGACGACCGAGTTGTTAAAACCGTTGACCACACCGCCGTAGAGAGTCGAGCCCGAAAGGAAGCCCATGCTCTCAGGCGCTGTCACGGCAATCGAGCCCATATATGTCTTGTAAGACTCGGCGTATGGGTTCACCGGCTGCACCGGCGCGAATGCCCGGCTGTTGATCACCGGACCGACCGTGTTCGCTACCCCAAACGACGCGCTGACGAGATCGCTAAAGCGATAGCTCGTCAAAATGCCGGTGTGGGTCTGCGGTTCGATGGAATGGCCATACGAACGGGTATAATTCGGGTTGTTGGGCGACTCGACTGACTCGTAACCGACAATGCTGTCGAACACACCCACTTTGAAATCCAGCCCGTTCAGGACCGGAGCCCTCAACGCCACATACGCCTGCCGAATGGCAAAGTCGCCCCTGCCTGTGGACAATACGGATTGCGTCCCAAGCGTATTCGCATCCGGACCAGCCCAGAGGTCGACCCGGTAACCAGCTGCCCATTCCGACTCGTCCAGCGGCTTCTCAATCCGCAACTGGACCACATCCAGGTTGAATCCGTCCGATTTGCTCGGCGAATTGAACTTGTAGGGCGGCACATTCGCGTTACCAGTCCCAAAGTTCCACGCTGCCGACGTATCCACGTACCCGCTCAGCGTCGTCGAAGACAAAGCCGTCATTACCGAGCTTGCCTTCTCCTCAGCCTGGGCGGCGCATGTCAGGCTGACCACCCCGGCGGCGGCCAAAGCCAATGTCCATTTTTCAAACTTCATCAGTTCCTCCGATCTTATGTTTACAATTAATCTGTCTAAGTAGCATCTGTTGGGGTAAAACCGGTTTACCCCTGCACCCGAACCGGTGCTTTGGGTGCCATAAATAGGGAAACCCCACCTCTTTGACAAGGAGCTTTTTCCCGATTTGGGTCAGGAATTGTACTGACCTAAGGCAGATTTGGGGCGAAGCAAAAATCGCCACCGTCCCCTCGGGCGCCGAATTGAGCCCTTGGAGATATATATTAGTATGTTGCGTTCCATACTATTCTTTATCCCCCGCTGCTTAAAACCCTCTCGTCTCCTCGTTTCCTCATTTCCAAGCCCAGCGCTGCGGTTCATCTCCCTCCAAAATCTTCAAGTAATGGAACAAACCCTGCTTCACCGTAGCCATCGCGATGGAAAAAGCTCTACACATACCTGTATGTCAGGTCAGCCGCCGGTTAGTTCCGCCCGCGCGGATCGGTTTCGCTCCTTTCGCCCACCCATCCACCGGGGCGCTGGTCCGCTCCTGTGCTCAGCCTGCCCGATTTTACTGATTTTATGGCATCTTACGCATACGTCGCTCGTGAAACGGCTACCGGCCGTGAAATCCGCAGTTCAGTTGAGGCCGCCTCCGAACAGGCCGCCATCGCCGCGTTGCTCAACCGCAACTTGCTGGTGGTGTCCATCCAGGAGAAAATCGGCAAAAAGGGCCGCACCAGTGGCGGACGAGTCAGCCTGGCAGACCAGGTAATCTTTACCCGTCAGCTTGCTACCATGATCGACGCCGGGTTGGCCATGGTTCAGTGCCTGCAGGCTCTCATCGAGCAAACCACCAACAAAGTCATGCGCGACGTCATCCGGGACGTCTGTACCCGGGTGGAAGGTGGCGACAGTTTCTCCGAGGCCCTCCAAAAACACCCGAAAGCCTTTTCCCGACTTTATGTCTGTATGGTGGGAGCTGGTGAAAGAGGGGGTTTGCTGGCTGAAATCCTGGCCCGTTTAGCCGTCTACCTGGAAAACTCCGCTCGTCTCCGCAAAAAGGTAAAATCGGCCATGATGTACCCCACCGTGGTGACGGTTGTGGCCATCCTGATCACGATCTTCCTCCTGGTCAAGGTCGTGCCGGTGTTCGGTGACATTTTCAGCAGTTTCAATGCGACGTTGCCGACCCCGACGTTGTACCTCATCAACCTGAGCCATTTTGTTCAGCGTTTCATCCTGCTCATCCTGGTCGCGGGTGCCGGAGGAGTGTATGGGTGGTTCTATTTTATCAAAACCCCAGTTGGCCGCCGTTTCTGGGATACCTACCGTATCAAGCTCCCGGTTTTTGGATCCATCGCCCACAAAATCTGCCTGGCTCGGTTCACCCGAACACTCGCTTCCCTCATCCGCAGCGGTGTTCCCATTCTAGATGTCCTCTCCATCGTGTCCCAAACCGTCGGTAACGTCGTCATGGAGAAGGCCATCAAAACCGCTGCCGTCGACATTGAGCGCGGCGAAAACATCTCTACCGCCCTCGGAAAACACCCAATCTTCCCCACGATGATCATCCGCATGGTGACCGCCGGCGAACAAACCGGCAAGATCGACAACATGTTGGAACGTATCGCCGACTTCCTGGACGAAGAAATCGAAACCACCCTCTCCGGCCTCACCGCGTTGATCGAGCCCATCCTCATCGTATTCCTCGGCGTCGTCGTGGGCGGCATGGTGATCTGTATGTTCCTGCCGATCTTCAAACTGCCCGAAATCGTCAGCCGGCGCTAAGCCGGTCCGCCTCGCCAGATTCCGTCGACTCAGCCGGCCGGCGCCACCACGCGCGCCCCCGGCTCGCTCATCGAGGAACACCCCGGCCAGGGCCGGACTGGAAATCTCGCTCGCAAGTCCACGGTCCGGAGCAGGTTGCTTCCGCCCGGCTTCGGAGCCTCCCCATGTATTCGTAACTCTAATTCAAGCGTTTAGCTCAAATACAAACTGCTTGCGCCTCTCTTCTGCGGGTGTTATTTTCCCCCGGCTTTTTACATCGCTATGAACAAAACTACTGCTCTGCTTTCCCTCGCCGGCCTCCTGGCCGCCGTCCAGCTCGCCACCGCCGGCGAGATCGCCGGTACCGTCACTCTTAAAGGTTCACCCCCGAAAGAAAAAGATATCACCCCCCTCAAAGATGACGCCACCTGCGGCAAACTCCACTCCGATATGCCGACCACGCATTTCTATGTGGTGGGCGCCGACGGCAAATTGGCCGACGTCGTGGTCTATCTCACCGAGGTGAGCGGCAAATCGGCCGGCGCCACCGCGGCGCCGGTTGAGCTGGATCAAAAGGGCTGCGAATACACCCCGCAGATCCTCGCCGTGCAGACCGGCCAGAAAATTGTGATTAAGAACTCGGACCCGGTCATGCATAACGTGCACGACCTGCCGACGGTCACCGGAAACAAAGAAGACAACCAGGCCCAGATGCCCGGCGCTCCCGAGCTGACCTTTACGTTCGCCAAGCCGGAGATGTTCCTGAAGTTCAAATGCGACGTCCATCCCTGGATGTTCGCCTGGGTCAGCGTGTTCGATCATCCCTACTTCGCTGTCTCCGACAAGAATGGCTCCTTCAAAATCCCCAACGTCCCCGCTGGCAAATACACTATCGAGGCCAAGCATCGCAAGGCCGGTTCGTCCAAGCAGGAGATCGAGGTGAAAGACGGCGCGCCCACCAAGGTCGATTTCGCCTTGGAAGCCAAATAAGCTCTTCGGGAACTCAGCCCTGCAACCTTCGGGGATGCGGGGCGGCTCCGTCCTTTGCATTGACTTCGCCTGCTATTGAGACTCATTTGCAAACACCCGGGATGACCTCTCCCTGGCTCCATCGCTTTGCCCTCGCCACCGCCCTCGCCACCCTCGCTCTGATCGGCGTCGGCGGCTTGGTCACCAGCCATGGAGTGGGCATGTCGGTCCCCGACTGGCCGAATACCTACGGCTACAATATGTTCTTCTTCCCATTTTCGAAATGGGCGGGCGGCATTTTTTATGAACACTCCCACCGGCTGCTGGCTTCCGCCGTCGGCCTGCTGACCACGGTGCTCGCTCTATGGTTTTTTGGAAGAAGCGCCCGGCCCCTCCTCCGAATTGGCGGCGGCATTCTCCTGACTCTCGGGTTGGCCCTGGGTGTCAGCCAGGCCCGCCATAGGGACGATGCGATTGTCCTGGCCCTCACTGGGTTGACCGCGTTTGCTGCCGGTTTTGTTTGGCCCCGCTGCGAGCCCAGTGCGCGGTGGCTGCGCCGTCTCGGGGTGGCCGCTTTCCTGGGCGTGCTGCTCCAGGGAGTGCTGGGCGGCCTGCGCGTGGTGCTCTTCAAGGATCAAATCGGCATCTTCCACGCTACCCTGGCGCAACTCTTTTTCGTCCTCGTCTGTTTGCTGGCTTTGTTCACCAGCGCCTGGTGGACAGGCCTGGCCGCTCGTTTACCTCGCTCTGCCCGGCGGAGCGCGCCTGGCCTCACCTCCTTTTTTGCGGTCGCCTCCGCGTTGATCCTGGCGCAGTTGGTTCTGGGCGCCACCATGCGTCACCAGCATGCCGGCCTGTCCATACCCGATTTTCCCTTGGCCTACGGACGGTTCTTGCCGGCTCTCGACCCGGGTTCCATCGCTCACTACAATCAGCAACGGATTGAAGTGGAGGCCGCAAACCCCATCACCGCAGCCCAGATTATTCTGCAATTGGCGCACCGGTTGCTCGCCCTGATCATCCTCGGAGCCGTTGGCCTCGCTGCCTGGCGGGCCCGCCCACTGCGCGCTCAAAACCCCGTGATCGCTCGAGGCGCCCTCATCTGGCTAGGCCTGATCCTTCTTCAGGCCCTCCTCGGCGCCGCCACCATTTGGTCCAATAAAGCCGCCGATATCGCCACCCTCCATGTCGTCACCGGCGCTCTTTCCCTGGTCGCCGGAACGATGTTGACCGCGGTCACTTACCGAATGTCTGAAGCCACGGCCACGAGTCCCGTAGCCAACCCGCCCGCAACTGAACTCTCGTTCGGAACAACTCCTGTCCCCGCCGCCGGCCTGGAATAGCATGAAAGCAACCATCGACGTCTCCACTCAGCCCGCCAACGCCATTGCTCTCCCGATAGCAGAAAAGGGTTGGTTGGCCGTCTACCTGGACCTCTTCAAAGCCCGCCTCACTTTTCTCGTCCTCTTGACCACTCTCGTCGGCTTCTACGCCGGCAGCCGCGGACCTCTGGATTACCTGCTCCTCTTACACACCATCCTCGGAACCGCCTTCGTCGCCAGCGGCGCGTCGGCTCTGAACCAGCTCTGGGAGCGTGACTATGACGCGAAAATGCGCCGGACTCAGGACCGTCCGTTGCCTTCCGGCCGATTGCTGCCGCACACTGTTCTGCTGGTGGGTTGCGCTTCCTCCGTCATTGGCCTTGCCTACCTGGCAGCCGCGGTCAACGTCCTCACCAGTGCCATCGGGGCGGTATCGCTGTTTGCCTACGTCTTCCTCTACACACCTTTGAAGCGGGTCACCTGGCTCAACACCGCGGTCGGTGCTATCCCCGGTGGACTTCCCCCGCTCATGGGCTGGACCGCCACCCGCGGCCAGCTCAATGCCGAAGGTTGGGTGCTCTTCGGCATCCTGGCCCTCTGGCAAATCCCACATTTCATGGCGATCGCCTGGATGTATCGCGACGAATACGCCAAGGCCGGTTTCAAAATGCTGCCCGTGGTGGATCCGGACGGCCACCGCACCGGACGTCAAGCGGTTCTTCATGCCGCAGGCTTGTTGACCCTTAGCCTCTTCCCGTTCCTGCTCAAGCTCGCCGGCCCCGTTTACCTCTGCGGCGCCCTCCTCCTCGGAGTGGCCTTCCTGGTCTGTGCCGTCCAGTTTTCCCGGCAGTTGACTCTCTCTCGCGCGCGCCAGCTCTTTTTTGCCTCGATCTTGTATCTCCCCTTGCTCTTGGCGCTGATGGTTTTAGACAAAAGCCGGTAATAAGGCTTGTCCACTTCGTTCATAACACGATTGACAGGGTAAAGCAGTCTAATACAAATTGACACGGTCAGGACAAAATAGGTTGAATCAGATGGCCTAAATCGACAGTTATACGCATATATGCAGGCAACCACTCAGGCGCTCCCACACGCCGCCCCTCATGAAGCCCACCATGAAGAGGCCGGCTTCTGGAGCCAATACATCTTCTCGACCGATCACAAAGTTATCGGGCTCCAATACGGCATCACCGCCCTCGGGTTTCTGTTCTTCGGCTTCTGCCTGATGCTCATGATGCGCTGGCAAATCGCGCATCCCGGTGAGCCCGTGCCTCTCGTCGGTCCTTGGCTGGCATCGTCGCTCGGAAAAATGGCGGTCAACGGTGTCGTGTCGCCGGATCTGTACAATTCCTTCGGGGCCATGCACGGAACGATCATGGTCTTTTTGGCCATCGTGCCGCTGGCGTTCGCGGCTTTTGGCAATTACTTGGTCCCGCTGCAGATTGGCGCACCCGATATGGCTTTCCCGCGCGTCAATATGGCCAGCTACCAATTTTACGTGCTCGGGGGAGTGATCATGTTCTTCAGCTTCTTCATCCCGGGCGGTGCGGCTCAAGCCGGTTGGACCTCCTATCCTCCATTGGCGCTGGCAATTCCCACCGATGGCCAGACTTTTTGGCTTATCGGCATGGTTTTCCTGATCACTTCATCGCTGCTCGGCGCCGTGAACTTCATCGCGACCGTGATCCAGTTGCGCGCCCCGGGTATGACCTGGATGCGGCTTCCGTTCTTCGTGTGGGCTCAGTTCGTCACCGCCTTTCTGCTGTTGCTGGCTTTCCCGCCCCTCGAAGCCGCCGGCGTGATGCAATTGATGGACAAGGTGGCGCACACCAGCTTTTTCCTACCCACCGGGTTGGCGCCCGTGGGGCAACTCGCCAATGTCAGCGGGGGAGGCAGCCCCCTGCTTTGGCAGCATTTGTTCTGGTTTTTGGCTCACCCGGAGGTGTACGTGTTGATTCTCCCGGCGATGGGGATCGTGGCCGAGATCATCGCCAACAACACGCGCAAGCCGATTTGGGGCTACAAATCCCTCGTCTATGCCGTCCTGACCATCGGCTTCCTTTCGTTCATCGTTTGGGCTCACCATATGTATCTCACCGGCATGGGGACCCGGATCGCTACGTTCTTCCAGACCACCACGATGATTATCTCCATTCCCTCGGTAATCATCCTGACCTGCATGTTTATTTCCCTGTGGGGCGGCTCCATCCGCTTCAACACTCCGATGCTCTTCGTGATGGCCTTCCTGCCCATGTTCGGCATCGGCGGCCTTACCGGGTTGCCGCTCGGTTTCAGTTCAAGCGACCTTCACCTGCACGACACCTATTACGTCATCGCCCACTTCCATTATATCGTCGCCCCCGGCACCATCTTCGCCCTGTTCGCAGGCATCTATTATTGGTTCCCCAAGGCCACGGGCCGGATGATGAGCGAATTCTGGGGGAAGGTTCATTTCTGGACGTCGCTGATCTTCATGAACCTGATCTTCCAGCCCATGTTCGCCCAGGGCATGGCCGGTATGCTCCGTCGTATGGCCGATGGTGGCGCCAATTATTCAGCCGCCAAGGTGCCGGGTGCCATCGGCGGCTTGAGCCAGGGCATGTTAGGCCTTCATACCTACATCCTGTGGGCGGCCGTTGGTCTTGGCCTCGCCCAGATCCCTTTCATCATTAACTTTTTCTGGAGCATCAGTAACGGTCGCCCGACGAATTCCGATAATCCGTGGCAGGCTACCACGCTCGAGTGGCAGACACCCACCCCTCCGCCTCATGGAAATTTCGCCCAGGTTCCAGTCGTTTATCGCGGACCGTACGAATACAGCGTGCCGGGTCACGCCACCGATTTCACTCCGCAGAACCAACCCGGCTAATTTATGGAGATACCGTACACAGTTCAGCCTCGGCCCGACACCGGCCTATACAACGCCAAAGTCGGGATCTGGCTCTTTCTGGCTTCTGAAGTGATGCTCTTCGGGGCCCTGTTTTCCTCGTATATCCTCCTGCGCGTGGGTGCGCCTGAGGGCTATTGGCCGCACGGTTGGCTCAACGTCCCGGTGGGCACGTGCAATACCCTGGTGCTGATTACCTCCAGTATCACCACCGTGATGGCGTGGGCCTCGCTCAAAATGAACCAGTTCAACCGGTTCAAGTTCTACCACGCCTGCACCATCTGCCTCGCCTTGGCTTTCGTTTGCATTAAGTCCTACGAATATCACGATAAATTCACCCACTACGAAATCATCCTTAACAATGGCCATATCCTCGACGGCCATTTGCGCGAGAGCACTCCTGACCATGTGGTGATTTCCGGTCACGCGGTCGAAGATCCCAAAGAGCTTTACGATCTGCACGCGGTCAAAAACCCGCCCAAGCATGAGGAGATCACAGTGCTGCGCTCTGACATCAAAAAGATGGAACGCTATGGCCCCTGGCACAATACGTACCTGGCCATCTATTTCACCCTGACCGGCTTGCACGCTCTCCACGTGATCGGCGGCGCCCTCGTCATTGGGTTCCTGTGGGGACCCGGCAGCAAGTTATGGCACACGGATCCTGAGCGGTTCACGAACCGCATCGAAATCTCCGGCCTGTTCTGGCACTTCGTCGACCTGGTTTGGATCTTCCTGTTCCCCGTCCTTTATCTACTCTGATTATGAGTGCTCATACGACCCACGCTGGCTCCACCTCGACCGCGCAACCTCACGTGGATGAACATTTCAGCCACCATGTGCGCAGGTATTTATTCGTCTTTTACGCGCTCCTGTTCGGCACCCTGATCACCGTCGGTGCCTCTTACATCCCTTTCGGCAATCGGGAGATTAACATCGCGGTCGCGCTGGCCATTGCCATCGCCAAGGCCTCCCTCGTCGCCTGCTACTTCATGCACCTTATCTCCGAACGGAAGATGATCTACGGTATCCTCGGGTTTACCGCCTTCTTCTTCATCGGCCTCATGTTTTTAACCTTGTGGTCCTTCTCGGATAACCCGCACAACACCATCACTCACTGACCATGTCACTCAAAGCGTTCCATGTGATCTTTATCACCGCCGCCTGTGCCTTGGCTTTTGGCTGCGGAGTTTGGGGCCTCAAAGATTATTTCAATCCCGCCGGGAGATTATCGGACCTGCTGTTCGGCCTTGGCTCATTGGCTGCCGGCGTGGGATTGATCGTCTATGAGCGGTTCTTCCTGAAGAAGCTGCGGAATGTGAGCTACCTATGAGCTGGAGTCGTCTTCTAAAACTATTCTGCGCCGGCCTCGTCGCCGCCGCGGCGCTTCAGCCGCGCCTCCTCTTTGCCTGCGCCGCCTGCTATGGGCAGTCCGACGCCCCCATGGCCCACGGTATGAACTGGGGTATCATGAGTCTCTTGGCGGTCATCGGCACCGTGCTGATGGGGGTCGCGAGTTTCTTTGTTTACCTCGCCAGGCGTGCCGCCGCCATGCCGGCCGATGACTTGCCCGCAAATGTGGCGGGCGCAACCGAAAGTCTTTAACCATGCAGAACTTCCTAAGATTACCAATGCTGGGCCTGCCCGAATTGGCTTCCGAGCAGGGCCGTTCGGTGGACGATCTAATCATTTACGTTCACTGGCTGATGATCGCGCTGTTTGTCGGCTGGCTCGCCTATTTTGCTTACGCCTTGCTGCGGTTCCGCCGCTCGCGTAATCCCCGGGCCGATTATTACGGCGTCAAAAACCACGCCTCCAACTACATCGAAGGCGCCGTCGCGTTGGTCGAGGCTGTGCTCCTGGTCGGTGTTGCCATCCCCTTCTGGGCCCGCGCCGCGGATAAATTCCCCAAGGAAAGCGAATCCACCGTCATCCAGGTAGTCGCTCAACAATTCGCCTGGAACGTGCGGTACCCCGGCAAAGACGCAACTTTTGGAAAGCAAGACATGCATTGGGTCACCGCGGAAAATGCTTTCGGCGTCGACCCCAACGATCCGAACGGTAAAGACGACGTCCAGACCTTGAACGAACTCCACATCCCGCTCGTCAAGAACCCCGATGGCGAGTTCAAACCGGTCATCATCTACATCTCCTCCAAGGACGTCGTGCATTCCTTCAAAGTCATCGCCATGCGCGTCACCCAGGACGCCATCCCAGGAATGCGGATCCCCATTTGGTTCCGCCCAACGAAAGAGGGCCGGTTCCAGATCAATTGCGCTCAGCTTTGTGGCAACGGCCATTCCAGCATGTCCGCGGGTTTTATCACCGTCGAAAGCCAGCAGGCCTTCGACAAGTGGCTCGCCTCCAAAGTCGGCGCCACCACCAGCTTCGAGTAGGGCCGGCCTAAATCCCCACGCGGAGCCTGCGGAGCAGAAATCTCACGCGGAGCCGCGGAGCTCGCGAAGCAGAAGAAAGTGTTCACTTCCCCTCTCCGCAATGCTATAGCCGGCAATCGTGTAATTTAGGCAAAATTCCTTGTGCAAGTGCAAAAGCGCCCTTTTTGTTTTTACCCTTGGCACGTTTAAAGAAGCTTTCCGCATGCATTCCCGTCCCTCTTTGCGGCTTAGCGTGAGTTTTCGGTGCTTCCCCGGTTTGGTTGCGACTCCGCCGCGCTAAGTCTCCGCGCCTCCGCGTGAATCTCCGGTCCGACGTGAACCTCCGATCCCCTCTGGATTTTCCAGCCTCGGCCTCCCATACTCTCCCAGTGAAAGTTGAGTCATGCCCTGCAGGCAAGTCCGGCCTTTAATGCGCTGATGAAACTCCTGGTCTTTGCGCATACTCCCCCGCCTCACCACGGCCAAAGCTACATGGTGCAGCTCATGTTGGAAGGCTTCGGAGGCGACCAACGCCGACGGCCACCGACCGCCGGGGCGCCAAGCCCCGCCATCCGGTGCTATCACGTCAATGCGCGCCTGTCCGCTGGCATTCAGGACATCGGCGGCTTTCAGCCCCGGAAAATCTTCCTCATTTTTAAATACAGTCTCCAGGCCGTTTGGTGCCGGTTCCGTTACGGGGTCAAAAATTTCTATTATGTGCCCGCCCCCGGTAAGCGCGCGGCGGTTTACCGCGACTGGCTGGTGCTGCTTCTCTGCCGCCCATTTTTTAAGCGCACCGTGTTACACTGGCACGCGGCGGGCCTTTCGGCTTGGCTCGATTCTTCAGCCTCCCGCTTCACCCGGTGGCTCACCCTCCGGATGCTGGGCAAACCGGAACTGAGCGTCGTCCTCTCCGAGTACAACCGCACGGACGCGCAGCGGTTCCGCTCCCAGCGGATGGCCACCGTCAGCAATGGCCTCGCCGACCCCTGTCCTGCCTTCCATAAGGATCTCCTCCCCCGTCGCCAGGCACGGTTCGCGGCTCGCGCAAAGCTGCATTCCGGGGCGGCTCTTGTCCCGGAAGAATTGAAGGCCGCCGGCTCCGATCCCTACCTGCTCAACGTGCTTTACGTGGCCCATTGCACCCGGGAAAAAGGGCTGTTTGACGCTTTGGACGCCATCGCCGCTTTGAACCAGAAATTCACCGCCGCCCATTCCTGTGCCCGCGCGCGTTTGATGGTCGCCGGAGAATTCATTGACAATGTTGAGCGGGACGAATTCGAAACCCGGTGTCGCGCGCCCGATCTCCAGCTCTCAAAAATCCCTGCCGCTATCCCGGGTGCTGAGCAGGTGACGGGTTCCGCCGTCCAATACCTCGGCTTTATTTCGGGGGACGCGAAGAAACAGGCTTTTAGCCAAAGCGATTGCTTGTGTTTCCCCACCTACTACCTCGCGGAGAACGTACCCGTCGCGTTGATCGAGGCCATGGCCTTCGGTCTCCCCATCGTGACCACCCGCTGGCGGTCGCTCCCCGAGCTCTTTCCCCCGGGCTATGAAGGGCTCGTGGACATCCGTTCCCCGGACCAGCTTTCGAAAGCCATGGAACGAGTAACCAGCACTCAGTCAGGCGAGGCTCTCCGCGACCTGTTCCTGCGCAACTTTACTCTCGATCGCCACTTGTCCCGACTGGCCGAGGCCCTCGCTACCCTCGAACCGAGTGCCCAGGACTAATCCCATACGCGTAAACCATGCACCCGCTAGGCGACAAGTTGAAGTCCTTGAACCGGGTCGCCCTGAGTGTGGCGGCGGCGTCCCGCCGCCGGTCTGGGACTCTCGGATAGGGTCTTAGTATCCCACGTTAATTTTCCTGCGCCCATTAGGCACCCGCGAGTTGACCGACCGTCCAAGCTACTCGCTCGCCGAAATTCCTTCTGCCTCAGGCTGCTTCGGGACCGGCTTAAGAAACCGCATGGTGTTATCGCCATGGCGTAGCGTCTTTGCGTCCCGCCACCAATCCGGCACGCTCAGGGTGTCACGCGTGGCATGTCCCAGGATCAGCAATCCAGGCTCGCTGAGCAACTCGGGCAGCCTTTGATCGTCCAGCAGTCGTTG
>Ga0105240_10007176_pt1 | contig 16225 bp, 15 predicted proteins | sample KBSC54metaG_FD_80426 | JGI IMG/M metagenome (GOLD analysis project Ga0105240, IMG submission 80426) | Corn rhizosphere microbial communities from Kellogg Biological Station, Michigan, USA - KBS C5-4 metaG | ecosystem: Host-associated > Plants > Roots > Rhizosphere > Soil | place: Michigan, USA... | reverse complement strand
GTTGGGCGCGAGGCACTGTTCGTTTTCGGCAAACGAATGGACGGTCGCCGCATTACCGGTCAGTGTGGCGATTGTCGCGTCGTTGGCGACTTCGATCGTGCAGGGCATACCCATAATGCGGACGCTGGGGTTGGCGATTTTGCCTGGCACATGCTCTCCCGTCTGATACCTGACGATAGCGACATTATAATACCATGAAGAACGGGCCCGCCACCAGTGGTGACGCGCCCGCGCTTCGTCTTGATTAACGCAGAGGGAGGAGTGCTACGTAGCAGTTGGTCTGGAATTCGAGCTCGATTCCGTCGTTGTACCCATGGAACAGCGTCGTCGAGCGATCCTTGAGCTTGATGACGCCCCCGGTGAGCTGTGCGTGGCAAGCCAGCCGGGATGCGGTGGCGACCACGTTGGCGCCAAGGTTCTCGCCGGCCTCCATGATGTCGACATTGCTGTTGGTCAGCTCGGCCGCAATGTGGCGGACAACGCTGAACACGTGGGCGTCGCCATTGTTCAGCTTGGCCACCAGCTTGCCGGTGACGACAGCATCACCAAAGAACGTGCCGTCGCCGGACAGTTCCAGCATGTTCAGCAGGCCGTTCGACAGCGTCAAAACGCTGCCCTTGGCCGTGCTGGCGGTGAAGGTGCCTTCGGCGTTGCTGAGGCTGGCCTTCGCGCCGTAACTCAGCGTCACATTCGTGCTGTTGTGGATCATGGCGCGCGACACGGCCCTACTGTTGCTGCCGAGACGGAGCTCGAGTTCGTCGATGCCGTGGAGGCTGTCGGCGAATTCGACGTAGCAGTCCTTACCAGTGGCCAGCTTGCACCTGGGGATGCTGGAGTTGAACTTCAGCGACGTGCGTGCGCCGATGAATCCGGCGAATGATGTCACGTCGCCGATGTTCACGGTGGCATCCGGCGTACCGGCCAGGTGAAGGTGAACGGGTCCGCGGACGTCGCCCACGGTGCAGTCACCATCGGTCTGCAGGCGTAGCGTGGTGCCGAACGGAACGTGGACGGTGAGGTTCACGGCCTTGGGCTTGGGCGTGGGCGGCATGCCGGCAAACAGGCGCAGCAGGCTGAATCGCCGCTTGACCTTCGGCTTTGCCGGCTCGTAGCTCACGCAGCCGTCGAACGCGGCCAGTAACTCCAGGTCGGCTGGGTCGCCAGAGATCGTGGTCGGCCCGTCCTCCTTGCCGAGGACTGTCAGGTTGATCAGCCCTGTGACGAGCAGCTCGCCTCTCGGCAGCCTGATTTCCATGGTTGTAGGTTCCCTTCGCTAAAAAGACGATAGCTTATTAATACAATAACATATTTTTAAAATAAAAAAAGACCTGCAAGTCAGGCTGTGGTCAGGGTGGGGCGGCGGCGGGCCCCGTGGATGGCCCGCCGCCGTACTAGATGCTACGAGTCACGATTGCTCATAGCCGTCTCCTCTCGTTATTGTCACGGATGGGCCGGTGGGGGCGGGCAGCGCGTCGAAGTAACGCTTGAAGCGACTCGACAGGGCGGCCAGGCCGAAAAAGCAGGTGAACCCAGCGAAGATCGCCACCAGGGGCGATTCGGGCGCCAGATTGGCAGCCAGCGCTTGCAGCGATGCGCCGAATCCCGTCGAGAACGCGAAGCACAGTGCCACCAGTCCCCGGGGCCGCTTGTATGCCAAATGCACACACAACACAATCAACAGGATCGCCGAGGGCGCGCCCAAGAGCGGCTCGGCAGCGCTCAGTGTCTTCATCACCAACGCTCCCAAGTCGAGAGCGAACATGAGCAGACAGCCCGACGCCAGTAACAGCGCTCGCCACTTCGGCCAGCCGCCGTCACTGTGCCTGAGGTAGAACAAACGCGCGTTGTAGCACGTTAGGTACGTCATGTACCCAAGGCAGGCGAACAGCGCCAGGACCAAGGGCAACTCGCTACCCAGATTCATCACAACTCCAATGTAGTCCGACTACAAGAGGGTAATACTATTTTACAATAAAAGTAAGTTAATTTCAAATAATTAGTGTGGCAGGGGTGACGACAGCGTTCCATCACCCCTGACACAAAAGCCTACTCGGTATGCGGGCTCAACCTTTTTGTTGCACGGCGCCTGAAAGCGTTATGACTGGCTTTGGTTGTTGCAGATCAGCTAGGTGACTTGCAGCAGCCAATGCACTGTTTGTCATCAATACCACCGCAATCAACACTACCAGAAATGTCGACACTGGCACTAAATGTAACGAGGCTAGCGTGAGCAACTGACCGTTATTTGCGCAGGTGCTTGTAACCGAAACGGCTCGCGAACTCGGTCTACCCTTGGGCAGTAATGTAAAACCGATACTTATGATTGAAGTTACAAGACCGACAATAAGCAGCAGATCACTTACTGCCAAAGCGTTGTAGCGTGTCCAGGCTACGCAAATAAATGCATAAGCCGCAACCATGGTTAGCGTGACGCACGCAGCACCAAATAATAGTGGTTTTTGCGCGTTCCGCCAGCCAATTATCGGTTCGTCAACAGCGTTAATCCCGCATCGATACAGCATGTACAAACAAAGCAACATGCTAATGCCCAAAAGTACCAATGCAATAGCCACATTTACCTCACAACAATTGAAGGGTAATACTATTAAACAATATATGTTTACGTAGTACAAGTAAACTCATATGGTATAATAAATGCACTATGTTACGCGAAGGATACATCCGACTCGGTGCACTCGCTTACAAAGCCATGGGTCCTTTTATGCGGTTATACCTGACTCACAAGCACCTCCGGGTGCGTGTTTTATTATTAAGTGACACTAACGAAATATTGTTGGTTCGCAGTTGGCTTGGCCACCAGAGTTGGAGTATGCCTGGTGGTGGTTTGCAACGTGGTGAATTACCGCTTGATGCCGCTGTCCGCGAAGTGCAAGAAGAAACGGGGCTTAGTGTGCCGCGGTTCAAATTCCAGGGGCTCGGTAGCTTTACTAATCCATATAAGACCGCGCCATTTACTATTGCGTGTTTTGTGGTGACAATTAAAAAACAACAGCCAGCTACGGCCGCCCACCGCAAGTTAGAAATTTTTGATGCGGCATGGTTTCCGCTTAAAAAACTGCCAACTGACTGTAGTCCGACGGTCAAAAAAGCCCTTAAGCTGCGCAACCTGGCCTAAATCTGCTATAATTGTCCGAGTATCTGCTTATGAAAACGTTGAAACGTTTGGGATGGAAATACATTTTACGGTGGGCGGGCGCTACTTTGGTAGTAGCCCTTGCTTTGCTTTTTAGTGTTTTCGCTCGGCCAACTCATGCCGAAAACGAACGTGTTATTACTATTTACCACGACAGCATCCAACAAACTATTGTGACCGACGCGCAAACTGTTGGCGAGGCTCTTAAACGCGCCAATGTAACTGTTGGCAACAAAGACGCCGTCGAACCAAGTAGTGCCACAAAATTGACCGCGCCAAGTTACGACATTAATATTTACCGTGCCCGGCCGGTGACAATTATTGATGGTAATCAGCGCTACGAAGTAATGAGCCCACACACAAGCGCCCGCCAAATTGCTGTTGACGCTGGGCTAACCCTTTACAACGAAGACACGTACCAATTTAGTCGCATTGACGATTTTTTGGCCGAAGATGGCGTTGGTGTTAAGTTGACGATTCAGCGCGCCACTCCTGTTAATTTTATGTTGTATGGCAATCTCACGCCTATTCGCACTCAAAGCAAAACCGTTGGTGATTTGCTAAAAGAAAAAGGCGTGCATTTAACGGGTGACGACGGTACAAATATTCCACTCACAACGCTGCTAACGCCAAATATGCAAGTTGAAGTCTGGCGCAACGGTGTCCAAACCACCACCGAAGAACAACCTGTAGCGTTTACTACTGACTACATTCGCGACGCCGACAAGCCAACCAGCTATCATCAAGTGCAAACTCCAGGTGTAAATGGTAAAAAAGTTGTAACGTATCAGGTGACGCTTAAAAATGGCCAAATCGTTGATCGTAAAGAAATCCAAAGCGTTGTGACCGTGCAGCCAACTAAGCAAGTCGAAGTCATTGGCGTTATGAGTGGTAGTTTTGCAGATGCTTTGGCGAAACTCCGTGGCTGTGAGTCCGGCGGTAACTACGCCAACAAAAATAATCCAAGCTACCGCGGTGCCTACCAATTTGGTTTTAGTACTTGGGCAAACTACGGTGGCTACTATGATCCAGCTGACGCGCCACCAAACGTGCAAGACGCTGCCGCCACAGCCTTATATCAACGTCGCGGTTGGGCGCCGTGGTCGTGTGCAAGCATTGTTGGCTTGCAGGATATTTACCGCTAATGCGCTATCAGCCTGACGTCGAGACATATAATTTTACATTTACGCTTCAAAAAGGCGAACGTTGGTCTGACGCTTTGGCGGGATTCACCAAAAAGACAGGGGTAGATTCTGCGTGGCTGACTATTATTGGTGGTGTGCTTAACGTAACGCTCGGGTATTATAATCTTGACACAAAGCAATACCAATGGCGAACATTTGAGGGATTACGCGAAATAACCAGCGCGCAAGGCAATATCACGCTTGACCAAAATGGCACGGTTATGGCGCATGTCCACGGCACTTTTGGCGATGACAACTACAGTCTTATTGGTGGTCATGTAAAAGATTTTGTTGCTGGTGCAACGGTTGAAGTTTTTGTGCATCGCTTTGACACGTCACTAAAGCGTGCTCAGAACAACGACATTGGCTTACCATTGCTAGATTTGCGGGGTGACGATGCCAACGCCTAAAAAATCACTTGGTCAGCACTGGTTGTTCGATAGCAAAAGCTTGGGCGCTATTTGCGATGCGGCCGAAATAGCTCCAAACGACGAGTTACTCGAAATCGGTCCCGGCCTTGGGCCACTTACGGTTGAACTAACCGCTCGCGCAAAACATGTTACTGCTATTGAACTCGATGAACAATTGGCGCGCGAATTGCCGGCGCGCATTCCGGCTGCCAATTTAACGGTTATCCACGGCGATGTTTTGCAATTTGACCTTAGCCAACTGCCCGCTGGTTATAAAGTTGTCGCCAATGTGCCGTATTATGTGACGAGCCTTATTGTGCGTAGCCTACTAGAATCCCCGACGCCGCCCAGCCGCGCCGTACTTTTAGTTCAAAAAGAAGTTGCCCAGCGTTTAGCGGCAAAACCAGGTGACATGAGTATTTTGGCGGTCAGCGCTCAGTTTTACGCCCAGGTTAGCCTTGGTGCTGTGGTGACAGCCGATAAGTTCGATCCACCACCTAAAGTCGATTCGCAAGTCGTCATTTTTGACGTCCGTAGCAAGCCTTTGTTTGCTGATATTGATCCTAAAAATTTTTTCCGTATTGTTAAGGCCGGTTTTAGCGAAAAGCGCAAAACATTGCGCAACAGCCTGAGCGGTGGCCTTGGTTTACCTAAAGATGAAGTCGAAATAATTCTAAAAAAAGCGGCCATCGACCCAGGCGCTCGCGCCGAAACGCTGAGTCTGGAGCAATGGCACGCTTTAGGACTTGCGTGGAGCGGCGCGTAGCTCCTATGTAGTGAGCTTACAGATCTGCAGTTGCTCTGCGGTAAACCTGTATCGCCCAGTAGGTGTCATTATGCCCTTAAGGAGACCAGCATGCACCAGCGGCGTGGCTCTTTGCCCAAGATAGCGAGACGCGTAGTGCAGGTCGTATGTTTTTTGGGGCGCTGCCATCCATTCCTCAAGAGATATGTCTGATGGGAGCAGAGGTGTAAGGAACGTGGGCAGGCAATCCCAAAAAACAGTGCAGCTTGATGGAGACTCCTCGCTGTGAAAATGTACTTTGCATTTCATGAAGCCTTGCTCTAGCCAGTAGGCTGACACATACTCCTCAACACCGAATAGTTTGGCAATATCAGGCGATTCCAAGCATCCGCTTTTTTCAATTATTGTATTGACTGAATCGGGCAAAATTTTGTAGTATCTGCCGCCCAATTGGATATAACGCAAACATTGTTTGGCAATGAGCTCTTTAACGATTTTTCTAGTGGTAAAGAGTTGTGCTTCTGTCTCCGCATGGGTAAGCAAGGGAACAGGTGCGGCGAGCCTATCCTCCAGCCAATCGTCGGGGTTAATCCACTCTGGTAGTAAGGGCTTTAAGAATGCGATCAAATCATCGTACATTACAAAGGCATCACGACGTTCATCGCGTTGGCAACGCAAGCCGCCGTCAGCAGTGAATTTATACAGCCCAGGCAAGGTAAAGCCACTTATAAGGGCGACTTGCTTTAGGCTAAACACGTCATCAGGCCGACTTTTGTGCATGGTAATACTTGATTTAAAAATACGCACATGACCCGAGGGCAGTCGCAAGTAAAGAACTTTGCCGTGGTCAATGAACCATTTGTGGATCCATGATTGATCAAAACCTGTTAGTTCGGCTGCTTCAATTGTTGTAACGAGTTCCGATCTCAGCAATATCCTGAGCGTTAGCGGTGTAGACAAATTGTGGCTGCAATGACGGGCGAGAAATGTATTAATGGCATCTTCGCTGAAATGCGGCGTTCCATTTATACGTTCACTAACAAGAGCTCCTCTTTGTACTAGTAAGTCTCGGTAAGACCGCGAAATCTTGAGTAAGGACACGAGTTTTTTACCGGTTATGTGCACTATTGTTCCAGATGGTAGGTGCGCTAGGTCGATAGCTTTTACTATGCTATCAAATTTATTGATAAGGTTATAGTTTTACCGCCGAAGCGGTGAGCGGGGCCGTGTAGGCCGCACCGCTCACCGCTTGGCGAGGTGGTTTTGCTTGTAGCCCTTTAGCTGGTTTTGTGTGAACCTAATTTCGCCCGTTGGCAATCGCACGTGACTTATTTTTCTGTCATAGGCTAGCGCGGTAAGCGTTTTTTCGGCAATGCCAAGATACTCAGCGCCAGTACTGCACGAAACAAGGGGCTGTTTTTTAGCAAGCTGTTTATTAAACCATGCCTCTGGCGTTACGTTCAGTAGACCCTGACCGATTAGTGCCAAAATGCATGATTTTCTAAGCAGTTTATATGGGCGATGTGTGTGGACTGGGCAGGCCTGCCAATCTTTAAGCGATTGTTCGCTAACATCAAACAGCGCTGCCATCATTGCTCGGCTGACTTGCTCGTCGCCAACAAGAAACTCTGCAACGGATGCCGGCGCAAATTTTCTTGCAAAGCGATCATTGTTCGGTACGCCAATGTACCGCAGCAACCCATCCTGCATGGCGGCAAGTACTCGCTCTTTACCGCCCAATTGTCTTGCTACTTCAGCGAACGACATAAGTGGTTCGTCTGTTGCGAGCCGTTCCTCTATCCATTCTTCCGGAGTAAGCCAGTGCGGTAGATTTTGTACCAAATAGTCGTGCAGGCTCTTGTATGTGATAGCCGTTGGACGGCTATTGGGAATAGCTTTTAGTGCCCCCCTTCTAACCAGCTTATTAACCCAGTGAGTTGTGTTACTCAAAATATGGGCAACAATTTTGCTGTTTGATGGCGAATCGGTGCGTGCACGTTTTTTAAGCAGTACAACGCTTTGGAGGACGATCCGACGGCCGTACACCCCTGGCAATTGAATATATTGCAGCTGCCCTTTTCTACATTTTTCGTTCGTTCGTTGCTGGCTAATACCTAGTTCGGCGCAGGCTTTCGTGCTGACAACAAGGGTTACTTTACCATTTTGAAGATCGGCAACTGTGAGCGGCTGCGGGAGATTATGCTCACAATTTTTGAGCATCTCGTTAATAAGGTGGCAATCGTAGAGTCCGCCTTGTAAACGTGCCGCCTGAACGGCAGGCTGTCGCCAGAACGATGGTGCTGACGGTATACTAAACAAACGAATAAGTTCGCTCTTTGCAATAGAGTTTATCACTAGGCTCTCTTTATAAGGTGCTAACAGGCCAGAACTATTGTGTCAAAAACGAACACCTTATGTCTAGTGGTGATGTCGCCGAAGCGGTGAGCGGGGCCGGTCAGGGCCGCACCGCTCACCGCTTGGCGCTATACTTTCAGTGAGCGCAGGTGGTAAAGTGGCGAGAATTTTGGTCCAGCTGGTGTCATAATGAAACCAACTTTGTCTTCTTCGACGTACCGCGCAAGCGTTTGTTCACTGATGTTTGTGTATTCAGCTGCCGCTGAAAGGTCTAGCAGTCTGCACTGTCGTGAATGGTATGCGTCAAACCATTTTTCGTAGTCGGTTCGGTGAAGGGCGCCTGCGAGGACGCGCAAAAGGCAGGCCTTGCGGGGCTGCTCTGACGGATCATGATCATGCGCCGTACACGTAAGCTGGCCATCATGCCGCCATTGGCTAACCATGGTACAATGCACACCAAAAAGGTTGCCTGTTGTTACGCCTTCCATCACCTCGTCATTCGCGTAAAATTCAAGTACTGATTGACGGGTAAAGAAATGGCTTCGACTGCTTTTGCCGCTCTTTATGTACGACAGATTGGTATCTGCAATCGCAGCGACGCGCTTTGGCCCCCCAATAATTGCTACCGTCTCATTGAAGGTAAGCAGGGATTCGGATTGCGACGACAGCCGATTAATGATCCATCTTTCTGGATCATCGTCACGGCGAATTCGCGGCTTAATGAAAGCCACAAGTGTATCGTGCGCAATCTTATGGACCCTACTAACTTGCGTCGAAGTTAGTTCACCACTCGCAATCCACTTGATGACAGTCACATACGGTACCTGAAATATTTGTGCTACCTGTTCGGCGCTGTATGTTGACTGAAGGTCGGCAGGCGGCGGTTCGGCCAAGGTCAACGCGTGTAGACTCGATGCGACGATCCGTAGTCGGTCCTGCGACAGCCATATCCTTTGAACAGATGCGTAGTTGCATAGTGCTGCCACACTAAAACCGTACTTCACCGCGGCTTCTTCTGGCCGAAGAAGCTCAATTTTTTTGCTTTTTAAGTCGTCCAAAGTTGGAACGACCGGCAAGTTATGACTACAGTTTGCCAAAAAATCATTGACATGTTCTTCGAGGAAACGCGTTACACCCAAAATAATGGTGCGCCGTGGACCTTCTTTCCAGTTAAGCAGTGACGTCACGCTTATCTTAAAAAGAGCTGCCAAAGCATCCGAACTAATAAACGTTGGGTTCAGGCGCTGCTTGTAAGCGTGGACACTCGACAACAATACTTTAGTATGGGTGCCTAACTTAACTCCAAAGAGCTTGCCTTCGTTCACTGCGGTAGCGGCGGTGTCGTAATGAACACCAAGTTCGTCGGCAGCTTCGCCGATTTTTATGAGTCTGTCGCCCGCCAGGATGGCCTCAATAGTCAGCCTCTTTTTATTTGGTGTAACAAGTCTTTGGGCTAAAAAATTGTTAACTTCTTCGGTAGAGTAGTATTGTTCGTGCCCTTTTATTTCGGCGGGCGCCAGCAATCTGTCTTTGTTCCAGGCCTGTAGCATGTAACGCGAAACATCCAGCGCGGCCAAAAGACGTTTTCTGCTAATTAATAATGCGTCGTTCACTAGTTACCCTTCGCGACAAGTACAAGCTGGAGTATAGCTCCATGCTAGTATACATGAACCAATCTTGCCGCCGAAGCGGTGAGCGGGGCCAATTTTAGGCCGCACCGCTCACCGCTTGGCGAGGTGTTTTGCTTTATACCGCCTTAATTGATCGTAGGTGAATTTGACTTTGTCATTTGGCAGCAGTACATGACCTATTGTGCCGTGCCGAATGGCTTGCCGAAGGCCGTAATGGCTAATGCCAAGGAGCTCTGTGGCCGCCTGACTATTGTATAGCGGTCGTCTGACGGTCTGCCGATTGTTTAACCATCCAACTGCGTGCGCCGGTGGCAATGTTTTGCGTAACAAAACCAAAGAACACGATTGCCGCATTTGGTGCTTTGGCATACCTGGATGAAGCCGACATGTCAGTTTGCCGCTACGACGCCACAGTTGCACAGTTGTGAGCGACACGTCATATAGCGCCGAAAACACATTATTGTTGAGTGGTGGCTCCGACAGAATATACTCAGTAACAGCATCTGGTGAAAAAGCAAATCTGCGTTTCACTGTTATGTAACGCAGCAGCTCTAGTCGGATGGCTTCGTGCACTGCGGCTTCGCTGCCAAGCGCCTTAACAACATTGGCGAACGCTAGCAGCGGCTGTGTTGTCGAAAGTCGTTCGTCAATCCAATCCTCTGGCGTCACCCAAGGCGGCAAGCGCTGCAATAGGCAGCGGCGCAGGCTGTTCTGCTTGTAGCGGAGTGGATTAGTGCCGGGCACCGTTTGGAGCACACCGCATGACACTAAATATGGAACTGAACTAGGAGTGCAGCCAACAATGTGGGCGACTGTCTCGCTGTCATTCTGAAAATTAAATGGCTTAGGGACCGTCGATGCTTTTGTCGTATTAACGCAGTCGATGCTCGCTTGCGTAATCCTAAATTCGCATGTTCCAGGCAGCTGAATGTAGCGAAGCCTATTATAGCGATAGCGGCGTTTGCGTTTGATACGGTCCAATACTGTTTTTACCCTCGCCGCGCGTACGAGCACAATTTTTTTGTTTACTAAGTCCGCAATCGTCAGTGGTTCTGCAAAGTTGTTTCTACAATTTTTGAAGAGGGCGTTAACAAGGGTGCAGTCAAAGTCGGCGCCAATACGTGCTGCTTCGACACTTGCGTGATCCCAAAAGCGTGACGTCAGTGGCGTGTCAAGCAAACGCGCTAATTCGGTTTTGGCAATACAGTTGGTCAAAGCCAGCCTACTTTTTGAGGTGCGTATAAAACCCTGGTTTATTGTTTAAGAATTTATTAATAATGTCCAGTTTTTGCCGCCGAAGCGGTGAGCGGGGCTGGTTAGCCGCACCGCTCACCGCTTGGCGCTGTTGCGCAGTTGCGATTTACGATTTGCGAGATGTCGAGGAGTGAACTTATAGCTGCCGCTTGGTAGACGCAAGCCTCGCAAAAATCCTGAGTCGATGTACGACAGTACCGTTTTACGGTTGACGCCGAGGTAGCCGGTTACCTGTGCCAGATCGACTAGTTTTTGCGGGTTAGTAGTTTGCTGTGCGTACCACCTATCGGCACAAAGTCGCGATGCATCGTGCGGTAGAGCCTCACGTAGAAAAGCCAAAATGCAGGATTTTTTGTAGTCCCATTTTGTGTGATCGTGGAGCGGGCAAATGCGGTAGTTCTTTTTGATCCACACATTGTGCAAAGTGATGGGCTGAACGCTACAAATTGCAGTAAAGGTCGATTTGCTCACAATTTCTTCTTGTGCAACAAAAGCTGCAATTGATTCAGGCATAAAAAGCTGGCTGTGCCCAAAGTGAATATACCGTAGTGTAAAACCTGACATTGCCTCCAAAAGATGTTCTTTAGTGCCAAGTTGCCTGGCTGCCTCACTGAAACTTACCAACTGCAGGCCAGACGCTAGCCGCTCATTGAACCAATCTAGCGGTTGGATCCAGGCGGGTAGACGTGTCTTCAAAAAGCAGAGTACTTGCTTTTGGTGGAAGGTTATGTCGCGCCCGTGGCGACTGTCATTTTTTAGCACGCCTTTGGCCAAGAGTTGCTTTAATGCGCTGGTTCGCACACCTGTAATAAGGCTAACTGCCGCGATGCCTATGTTGTCGGGAATTTTAGTTGCTCGTATGGGCAAGCTTGACTGCACAAAACGTGGTTGCCTGCCAGTTAGGTGAATACGCTGCACCAAATGCCTTGCATTGAGTGCTTTTTTTGAAAACCCTGAATGCTGCATAGCTTCATTCAACGTTAAAAGCGTGACGGCGCCGGACAGCAAATCCTTAAGCGTAAGTGGCTGCCGTAGATTATGCTTACAGTTTGCCAAGAACGCATTAACCTCTATTTCGTTGTAGCAAAGCCCGCTATGGACAGTACAACGCGGCAGGAGGCCTTGTGCCCTCCAATTTTTTAGGCTAGATAGCGTGACATGCAGCAGTTTGGCTAGCTGTGGGGCGGTGAGGCACTTTTTTTGCGACTGATCCACTGTATCCCTTAGGTTCTAGCGCAACGCTTATACGTATTGTGGCAAATTTTAATACTAAACAAAAGTTTTTGCCAAGCAGTGAGCACGGCATTTGCTGTGCTCACTGCTTGATGTCGGATAGTTTTGCGGCACAATCGTCCAATTGTTCGAGGGTAAAACAGTAAGAATCGCTCGGCAGACGTAGGCCTTCAAGTTGTCCTGACTCAATGAGAGCTTGTACCGTATGCCGGCTAGTTTTTAGGTAGCGCATCGCATACTTGAAGTCGAACAATTTTTGGGGGTCGGTTGTCTGCCGGTCGTACCATTTATCAGCCTTGCCCGGCAAAGCATCATCGAGGTAGGCCAGCAGACAGGCTTTTTTATAGTCCCACTGGTTGTGCGTGTGCAATGGACAAATAACGTACCCCTTTGGGCGCCACGTTTGAGTGAGCGTCCGTGGCTCTGAGCCAAAGATTGCAGCAATGGCTTTAACATCCAAAACGGGCTGGTGGTCCACAAACGCGGTGATTGATTCGGGCGAAATCCCGGGGTAAGAATGACCCCTAAATGAACGATTTATGTAGCGAACAAGCCGCTGCTCAATCGCATCGTCCAACTGGGATTTTGTGCCAAGTTGCCGGCTGGCTTCGTTAGGGGACAAAAGTGGCTGTCCGCAGGTGAGTCGATCGTCAATCCAGTCCATTGGATGGATCCAGTTTGGCAATCGTTCAGATAGCAGCCGGTACACACTGTCGAACTCAACAAAAAGATGAAGTGTGGTTGATGTCGCCGCTTTTTTGAGTTTGCGCTGCGTAATAAGGCGCCGGATCGAATCAATGTGCAAGCCAGTAAACAAACTAACTTGCTCGGGGCTTGGGTGGCGCTGGATGGTGGGCTTTTCTTTTAGACTAGCCTTAACAATCAGCAGCCGGTTTTTTGCCATGGGCAGTCGAATGTAGCTAATGCGGCCGCACGCCATCCAATTGTGAATCGAACGTTTTGAGACACCAGCTAAAGCGGCGGCTTCATCTGATCCGATTAATTCCACCTCCCCACATAGCAATTTGTAGGCAGTAAGTGGCGGGTCGATATTCTGCGGGCAAGAAGCTAAAAGGGCATCGACAGCCTCCAATGAGTGGTGCAGACACTGATTGAAGATTTCGCCGGCTAGCAACCCGGCACTTCTCCAGGTAGTAAGTGACTGCCTCGGCACCTTTAGCAGTGAAGCAAGTCGCAATGCAGTCACGTATTGTTTGGCAGATTCAGACATTTGTTTCCCCTTGTAGGTACTGCAAAACTATGCCTTAAAATAGTATATCATTATGTCAAAAATGGTGAGCCGCCGAAGCGGCGAGCGGGGCCGGTCAGGGCCGCACCGCTCACCGCTTGGCGTTTTTGACTAGCTTTTTACAATGCACCAAATGCTGCTTTGTGCATTTAAAGCTGCCGCTAGGGAGGCGAAGTCCAAGCAGTATCCCTTCTTCAAACAGCTGGCTCACACTACTGTGGTCTTGTTGAAGGTAGCGCATAGCGTATTCAATGCCAAACAGGGGGTACGGAGCCGTTGTTTGCTTTTCGTACCAATCGTCCGGCAAGCTACGTGCAGTTAGTGCATTGCTGAGGTAACCGAGGATACACGACTTTCTGTATTCATCGTGGTTGTGTCCGTGCGCTGGACAAAGCGAATGTCCTTTTTTTGCCCATTTATGAAGCGAAGTCAAGCTTACACCAAAAACTGCAGCGATTGTTTCTTTTGGCAATATGGTTTCGTATGCGATATGTTCGGTAATTGATTCTGGTGAAAACCTGAACCCACCTTGCACCGCTATATACTGCACCCCTTGGATTGCCATAGCGTGCTGAAGCTGTTTTTTGGTGCCTAATTGCTGTATCGCCTCTGTCGACCTCAAAAGTGGAAGCGGCGAAGCGAGTCTGCTTGTAATCCAGTCTATAGGGTCAATCCAATCTGGAAACCTTGTTTTCAAAAAACGGACAAGGCTAAGGACGGAAATAAAAACCCGCTTAGAGCCTGGCGCCCTTACTATTTCAAGCTCACCCTTGGCAATAAGAGTCCTAACTCCACTTCTACTAATTCCGGTGATCACAGAAACTTGCGCTAGGGTTGGATTAGGCTGCCTGTCCTGCCGCGGTGTTAAACTTGCTTTAACGATCGCGACCCGTTTTTTAGGGTAGACAATATATTGGATGCTATTTGCTTGCTTCCGAATATAAAGTACATCAGTCGTGAGGCCCGTATAATCAGCAGCTTCCTTTACTGTTAGTAGTTCGACCTCGCCGCTTATAAGCTGCTCTAAGGTGAGTGGCTGCGTTAGGTTGTGTTCGCATGACTCCAGGAAGGCGTTGACGACACTTGCCAAGTAATGTGTGCTTTTTCTAATGAGGTGATGACCAGGTAATGTTTTATCTAATCTCCAGCGGGTAAGTTTTGACTCGGTTACCTTTAAGAGTTTCATGAGTCGTTGCGCTGTTACAACGCGATCTACAGACAAGAAAACCATTCCGTAAAGTAAGTACTGCGAATACGCCTAATGCTATTGTGCCAGACTTTGACAATCAGTACCACCAATGGTATGGTAAAAACACTATGCCACGTTTTTACCGCAGTATTACTTCGATGATGATGCGCCCAGCGCGCTACTAATTTTTTATACCCACGCATTTTTGTTATCATCTAAGTAAAGGTTAAAACCGTGAAGAAATTCTATATTACAACCGCAATCCCCTATTTAAATGCCGCGCCACACATTGGCCACGGCCTTGATTTTACGTTGGCTGACGTTTTGGCGCGCTACCATAAACAGCAGGGCGAAGACGTGTTTTTTCAGACAGGCACCGACGAGCACGGCACTAAAATTTTCCAAAAAGCCAAAGAAGCCGGCGTCACACCGCAAGCGTACGTCGACAGTTTAGTGCCGCAGTGGCAGGAATTTTTGCAGAAACTTAACATTCAGGCGACCGGTTTTGTACGGACCACCAGTCCTGAGCACGAAAAAATTGCCAAACTCATCTGGACCCAGCTCAAAGACTACATTTACAAAGGTACGTACGAAGGCTGGTACTGCGTTGGCTGCGAAAGCTTTGTGACCGACCAACAAGCTGCTGCCAACAACGGCGTGTGCCCTGACCATAAAACGCCGTACCAAAAGCTCAGCGAAGAAAACTACTACTTTAAATTGAGCGCTTTTGGCGACCAAATTCAGCAAGCCCTGACCGCTGGCGAGTTTAAAATTGTGCCGGCTTTTAGGCAAAACGAAATCTTACAGCTTATAAAAGAAGGTCTTAACGACATTAGTATTTCGCGGCCTAAAAAACAGCTCACGTGGGGCATACCGGTGCCGGGCGACGACGACCAAGTCATGTACGTGTGGTTCGAGGCGCTCATGAACTACCTAAGTGTGCTCGGCTACCCCGACGGCGCCAACTTTGCTAAGTTTTGGCCGGCCGACGTGTGGGTGGGCGGTAAAGATATTTTGCGCTTCCACGCCGCAATTTTGCCAGCAATGCTGATTGGCCTTAACTTGCCACTGCAAAAAACGCTGTTGGTGCACGGCCATGTGCTCACAAGCGGCGCTAAAATGAGCAAAAGCGTGGGTAATGTTGTTGACCCGCTAGCCATAATTAACACCTACGGCGTCGACGCTTTCCGCTACTACTTTTTGCGTCACGTGCCAACAATTGACGACGGCGATTTTACGTGGGAAAAGTTCGAAAACGCCTACAATAACGAACTTGGCAATGAACTTGGCAACCTAGTCCAGCGTGTTGCTGCCATGATCAACCGTTACCAGCAAGGGGTGATTGGCGATTTGCCGCGACCAAAGCACGATGACCGTGCCTTTACAGACGAAATAAACGCCTTGCGCTTGGACCGCGCTCTTGACGCGATTTGGGTCATGGTTCGCAACCTCAACATTTATTTGGAAGAAGTCAAACCGTGGGAAATCGCCAAAAGCCCCGAAAACGCCGAGCACCTGCAAGAGGTGCTAGCCTACGCCGCTGGCAGCCTGCAGCAAATTGCCGATTTACTATGGCCATTTTTGCCAACCACCGCCGAAACAATTACGCACATTTTTGAAGGTGGCACGGTTAAAAAATACGCTGGCGTGCTGTTCCCTAAAATTTACCAGCACACGCAGGATCCTAAAACTGCGCCAAAACCAACGCCCGCACCGCCAAAAACAGATGCAGCTCACTGACACACATTGCCACATCCAAGATATTAACGAGCCGATGTGGGCGAGCGCTGGCGAACTCAGTGCCGAGATATTAGTAACCCG
>Ga0105240_10007174_pt1 | contig 16228 bp, 16 predicted proteins | sample KBSC54metaG_FD_80426 | JGI IMG/M metagenome (GOLD analysis project Ga0105240, IMG submission 80426) | Corn rhizosphere microbial communities from Kellogg Biological Station, Michigan, USA - KBS C5-4 metaG | ecosystem: Host-associated > Plants > Roots > Rhizosphere > Soil | place: Michigan, USA... | reverse complement strand
GATTTAACTCACGCTGTACAGCAGCCACCCGGGTTCGGTGCTGGTGGTAGTGCAAGACCACGCGCGCTCCCTCCGCGGCAAATCCTCGCGCGATGGCGGAGCCGATGCCGCCTGACGCGCCGGTGACCAGCACAACTTTGCCCTGGAAGTGGGAGTCCATTGAGATGGGTAAGCGGCGCAATTAAGACTGCGGCGGACCACCGAAATGCGCTTTCCATGACGCATAGGCCGCCTCGTCCGAGAGCAGCGCTTCGATCGCGGACCGGAGAGGCTCGAGTTGGACCAGGCCTGAGAAAACCGCGCGATCGCCAATGGAGTTTTGGATCAAGAAAGCCGGGCGTTGCGTCACTTGCAGGGCGTGAAATTCGGCGGTGGTCGCCTGGGCTGTGGCGGCGATGTCGGGCGCCTGGGAGCGTTTGAGCAGTTTGACCGGATCCAATTCCCCGGCCGGCGCGGCCGCGGCTATGGCAGGCTCCCACTGTCCGACTCTTTTCCCCTCGCGCAACCCGGCGTGGGCAATGGCCAAACGAACCCGATCGTCGTTAATACCCAGGTCTCGAGCGGCCAAGACAATAAGATTGGGGACCTGGTATTGTTTGCGCTCTGCCTCGAGCCAACCCGGGTTGAGCATGAAAGGTGAGCGGACGATCGAACCGCTACGCCGATAAAACCACTCACATTGCGCGACGGATACCGGGTAAGCCTCCGCCGGCATGAGCGCGATTTTCCAATCGAAGCTAACCCGCCCGGCGTACTCTTGCTTGAGCTCCTTCCACGTCGGCTCCGCCCAGTAGCACCAGGAAGACAGCACCTCGAGGTAATATGTGACCTGAACCATGCTCATGAAACTGCCTCTGCAGAAACTAAAAATCCACCAGAAACAATTCAGGTTTTGCCGTGCAGGCCCATCGCCCACAGGCGCCGCATAATTGGCCATTTCTAATTCGCCTGATTTAACGGATACTCACCCGGACTGGGACGTGAAATCGGGTGTGGCGCAAATCATTGAGGCGCGGGCGGCTCAACAAATGACGGCCGTCCGGGAATTATTTCGCGAGTATGCCGCGTCGCTGGAGATCGATCTTTGCTTCCAGGGTTTTGAACAGGAACTAGCGGAGTTGCCGGGCCGGTATGCCCCGCCCGAGGGTCGACTGTTCCTCGCCGTCCGCGGCTGTGAGATATTGGGCTGCGTGGGTGTTCGAAAGATCGCGAAGGATACCTGCGAGATGAAGCGCTTGTTCCTCCGTCCGTCTTTCCGCGGCACCGGGATGGGACGCGCGCTTGCGACCCGCGCCGTCGAGGCCGCCCGCATGATCGGCTATGGTCGGATGCGGCTCGACACGTTGGCGTCGATGAAAGAGGCCATTGCGCTTTATGAGTCGCTGGGCTTCCATCGCATCGAAGCCTATTATGACAATCCGAGTGATTGCGCGATATTTATGGAATTGAGATTATGAGCCGGTCTGACTCCGTTTCGCAGGTCCGGACCAACGCGCGCGTGCCAACCCGGTGGCGCTCGGAGGTCCAGCGCGTGCTCCTCCCCCAGGCGCAAATTGCGCGGCGGTTGCGAGCGATGTCCCGTGAAATCCAGCGCGACTTCGAGGGGCGTGAGCTGGTGATCGTGTCCCTGTTGAACGGCACCGTCATGTTCCTGGCGGACCTGGTCCGGCACATCTCCCTGCCTCTGCGCCTCGATTTCATCGGCGTCTCCAGCTACGGCGCCGGCACCGAATCGGGCGAGCTCGTGTTCACGAAGGAGCTGCGGTTGGACGTGCGCGGCCGCGATGTTCTGCTGGTGGACGATATCCTGGACACCGGCCGGACGATGGTCCGCGTGCTGGGAAAGCTCCGCGTTCTGCAACCGAGGCGTATCAAAACTTGCGTCCTTTTGAACAAGCAATCCCGGCGCACTGAAAAGGTTCAGGCCGATTACGTCGGGTTCGAGATCCCCGACTTATTTGTGATCGGCTATGGGTTGGATTATGCCGAGCGCTATCGGAACCTGCCCTTTGTGGGCGTGTTGCACCGGAAAATGTATCAGCCTCCCGCGCCGAATGGCCCCGTGGCCGGAGCGCTCGCTGCCCGATGAAGGTTCGAATTTCATTTTATTCTTACTTCAAAGACCTTACCGGCTGCCCCGGCACGAGCGAGGATGTGCCTTCCGGCACCACCTTGGAGGGCCTGGTAAAGCGGGTCGTCGCGCGCTTTCCCAAACTGGAAGGCCTGCAGAGGTCCACGTTGATCGCGGTGGGTGTCGATTATCAAAGCCGCGATTACGTTCTGAAGGACAACGATGAGGTATCGTTCTTCCCGCCGGTTCAAGGCGGTTGAAGAATTTTCCCGAACATGCATCGGCAGTTGACCATTTCCAGCGCTCCAATTGACGAAGCCGCCCTGCTGGCACAACGCTCCATGTCCATCGGCATGGGGGCCGCCGTTTATTTCCTGGGTGTCGTGCGCGGTCATGAGGCGGGAGAGACCATTGGCGGCCTGGAATACGAAGCCTTTCAAAAAATGGCTGAGCACCAATTTCAGCTGCTGTTTGCCGAAATGGAAAAGCGCTGGCCCATAGAATCCGTCCGGTTAGTGCACCGGGTCGGAGTGGTCAAAGTCAATGAGCCCTCGCTCTGGGTGGAAGTGGTGGCGCCGCACCGAGGCGAAGCCTTCGCGGCCTGCCAATGGCTCATCGACGAAATGAAACGTGTCGTCCCGATTTGGAAAAAGGGGTTGAGGGGAGACCCGGCTTAACTGTGTTTTTGTGGGGCGCGAGGTTCTTTGCGCCCAGCGGTCGGACCGGGACTTCCCTGTTTGCGCCCCCACCCGTTTGATGCCCATCCATCAGTCCGATTTCGCCTTGCGGCTCGGATAGAATCCCGCACTCACTGGCTCAACCGGAAGAACTGTTGTGTGCCTGAAATCGGATTTGTGACGGTAACCAGGCCGTTGAAGACGACGGGGGTTGGGAAGTTGGTGGTCCAAACCGGTGAAATAAGATTCGCAGTGGATTGCAAAGCGTAGCCGGTGAAATTGGTGGGCCAAGTCAGCACGACACTTGATCGAGACGGGGTTACTGTGAGTTCTGGTGCCAGCGAAACGGCAAAGATTGTGCCATACCCTGAACCCCCGCCATCCGTTGTCCCATAGAGGGTGCTGCCTAAGAGAATCAAGTCGCTATTCGGCCCAACTCCGTCGCTGTTCGTAAAACCGTGTAGAACCGTGAAGTCCGAACCATTAGTCTTGAGGCCGAAAACAGTCCCGCTGCGGGAAGGGCCACCGGCGTGTGCTGTGCCATACAGGGTATCGCCGCATAGAACCAACCCCGCAAAAGGCCAGGCACCGTCCACATTTGCAATTGTAATCCCCCCGTTCGAGTTGGGGGTGAAGCTATGCAACGTCGTGAACCCCGTGCCATCGTTCCTAATCGAAAAGACCGTTCCGCTGTTGCTATTCGAAGCGCCGCCAGCTCCAGTTGTCCCATACAGGATACCGTCCGACAGAATCAACCGGCCATTGGGGCTATGACCATCCGGCCGGCCGCTGAAACTATGCAAATTCGTAAATCCCGTCCCATTGGTGTTTATTGAGAAAATTGTGCCAGCACCCGAAGGGCCACCGCCGCCAGCGGCCCCAAACAGCGTGTGGTCCGATAAGATCAATCCGCCAACGGGCCCATTTCCATCCACATTATCGAACGTGTGCAGAACGGTGAAAGCCGAACCATCGGTTTTGAGGGAGAAAATTGTGCCTTTGCCAAAGCCCCCGCCAAGCTCCGCCGTTCCAAAGAGCGTGTCGCCTGACAAAACCAACCCGCTTCTTGGGTAAATCCCGTCGCTATTGGTCGGGGTTAAATTGCCTGCTGCGGTGAAGCTGTGGAGGATCGTGAATCCCGTGCCATGGCTACTCACAGAAAACACAATCCCATTGCTTGAACTGCCCCCGGACAGGGTTGTCCCATACAAGGTATCTCCTGACAAAAGCAGCGGGGCCCTTGGGCCTGTCCCATCGGCAGGGTCATTGTCGGTGAACGCTGCAAACGAATGCAAATTTGTGAATCCCGAGCCATCGATGCTGGTAGAGAAAATGGTGCCAGCGTCCCAAGAGGCGTTGCTGCTGGTGTTCGCAGTTGTCGTTCCAAACAGGATATCGCTCGATAGTATTAAACCAGACGGGCCGGCTCCTTCGGTGCCACCCAGAAACGAGTGCAGTGTGGTGAACGTCTGTGCCGGAAGCGCACGAGCCAGCAGCAATCCACAAATTACGGTTGCGTTTCGGAGGAGAGCCGATCCTTTGTGTATTTTCATCTGCCCTATGAGAACAGCTCATCAGCATCGTCTGTGCCATGCCAAGATCCCTCGGTTTCAGGGCGAATTGAAGAGTTGTGACCGGCCTCCAATGCGTGAGGTCCACGCATAAAGCGTGAAACCCACGCCCCGACCACCCTGGAGAATCTAAAAAGTAATGAGAGAAAATGGTGGGCGCTGAGGGATTCGAACCCCCGACCTACTCGGTGTAAACGAGGTGCGCTACCGCTGCGCTAAGCGCCCAACAAATCTATAGAGAACGTTTACGACAGAAACGTCCAAGTCGCATTCTATTTCTCACCCCTCAAAATCCTCAGATGAGTTTATGACCCGGGCAGTGACTCTCGGCCCTGAGGCTGTGGCTGACCAGGCAGGCGCTCGAAAAAATCGCCATTTATCCGTGTCTGTATCGCCATAATGTCCACCGACGTACTATGGGATAAAGCGGATTGGCGGCAAGCGCAAAGAGCTCGCTTAAAACGACCGACAGAAAGACCGCAGAACGAAAGCCGAGGGAGTATGTTGATTACTTTGACCGCCGGGAGGACCACACTGGACCGACCATTGGCCAGGTTTCTCGCGCGTTGCCTCATGGCAAAAAGACACCGTAAGGTTGGCGTAAACGCCGACACGTTGGTTGGCGTATTGCAGTGTTTTGGTACTCGAGGTTTGGACTTAAGTCGGAGGCGAAGATCGAGATGGTTGCCTCTGCATTGCACCTCTTTGGCGATGCATGGGGTTCAAACTCTCATAGTCCGGTCGCTGGATGGACAGTAATCTTTGGTTTCAGCCTGCTCCTTTATAGTGCGTGCATCTGGGGTATCCATTCCACGCTTGCAGGAAGGCAAGGCGGGTCTGGTGGATTTAACGCTTCTGATCACGATCGGCAATAAGGTCCTAATGATGGGCTGGGTGATTGAATCTCATTCCGGCTGCAGGTTCTGCTGCTCCCACTCTAGGCAGGCGGATCGGGACTTGGCAATGAACCTCACCTTGCCTTTACGGTCGATTACCTCCATTCGGCGGTATTTGCCAGCGCCCGGCTTTTTTCCGCCTGATTTAAGCATTGACTTTGTATCTGGATTGCTTATACTCGAATTCGCTTGGCTGCTCAGTGGGTGGGCCAGGGTTTAAGAAATCGCGGTCGGTGGATTGCGCCCGGGTTACTTTTGCGGGCACTGGAATCTTTCGCCAATTTTCCCTTTGGTTTGTGGACTCAATCGCCTGCCGGTACTGTCCACCTCAGGAACCAGGCACGTCAGCCAATAATTGTACAGGATTTGGAGCTGTTCCCTCAGGCTTTCAAAGCCGCGTGGTTTCTGGTGATATGAGCTTGCTCCTAAATCGTAAGCCGTGCAAACGTCGGCCTGGTCATTGGAGGCAGTCAACACCACTGTTGGGACGACGGCCCACTGTGGGTTGTTTTTGAAATGCTCAAGCACCATGAACCCATCGCCTCCCGGCATCTTCAAGTCTGTCAGGATGAGGCCCGGATAGGGAAATGCCTCCCGGTCCCCGTATCTGCCTTCACCTGTAAGGTAAGCAATCGCATCGCGTCCGTTGTTCTCAACTCGAATCGGATTAACCACTCCATTGGCACGAAATGCTTCCTGGATAAAGAGTTGGTCGTTCGGGTCATCCTCAACGATCAGAATAGTCTGCTGACGGTTCATAGGCATTCCTCTCGGCAGGGTGGATGCTGACCGAAGAGCATTAATCACGATTCAATACGAGCGTTCGGGAACCACCCCCATTCTTCTTAAGGGCAAACCGAGTTCCCATGAAAAGCACACCCGTGGGCAAAGCCAAATTCCCAAACTAATTAGTTGTTTGAGAGCAGAAAGTGGCTTGCTTACCTCGCTATGATTAACCCCTGCACAGTGCGGTAAGCCTAGCCGAAGCCTCACTTGGAAGTCAATAGGTTTTTAGTCGGATTTGAAGAAACGGAGTATTAGGTATCAACCCCATCACCAGCGAGACCCGACCTGCTATGATACTCGCGACGATTTCAGAATTAAGGTGTGGGCGCTACTATGCCAGTACTGAGTACAAGGGCGGGGGCGATTGTATGAGCCTGGCACTAAAGCAGGAGGAAACCGGTTTGAACAATACGGATGACGCCATGCTTTTCCGGGCATTCGCTTAGGCCTTCGCTGATGACCTTGCCTGCCATGATAATGGCCCGGGCCAGGTCGCGCCGGTAAAGTAAGGCTTTAACTTCCAGTTTGAGGAGGGCAAGATCACGTCTGCCAGTGCCGAACCATTTACATGTTCGAAATTCCAGGAAGTTTGATCAAGCTGAGGTCCGCACGAACGGTCGCGTCCGAATAGCGACTCAAGACTCCTGGCAGCGATTCACACGTGAAACTGAGGATCTCTGGCGCGCATGAAAAAGGTATTCGTGAGTGGTTGTTTTGACATGCTCCATAGCGGGCATGTCCGTTTCCTCGAGGAAGCCGCGGCCTATGGCGAATTGTATGTGGGGATAGGGTCGGACGACACGCTGAAGGAATTGAAAGGGCGCTACCCGGTCAATACGCAGGAGGAGAGAAAGTACCTGGTGGGCGCTTTGAAGCATGTGAAGGGGTGCTTCATTAACCGTGGCACGGGCATCATGGACTTTGCGGAGGAACTCAGGGAACTGCGTCCCGACGTCTTTGTCGTCAACAACGACGGGAATACGCCGGGGAAACGGCAGCTTTGCGAGCAGCTGGGAATCACCTACGTGGTCTTGGAACGGCTACCACGCGAGAACCTGCCGGCTAGGTCGACGTCCAGCCTCCGGAAGGAATGCCTGATGCCGTACCGGATCGACCTGGCGGGCGGCTGGCTCGACCAACCGTTTGTCGCCAAGTTTGGCGCGGGGCCGGTGATTACGATTTCCATCGAGCCGACGATCGAGTTTAACGAGCGGAGCGGGATGGCCAGCAGTTCGCGGAAACGGGCCATCGAGCTGTGGCACACGGAGCTGCCGACCGGCGATCGTGAAAAGACGGCCAAGATCTTGTTTACCTACGAGAATCCGCCGGGCACCACCCGGTTTTCCGGGTCCCAGGACGCCATCGGCATCGTTTTTCCCGGCTTGAACCGGCTCGATTACGAGGGAGATTACTGGCCGGCCAGGATGACTTCGGTGCAGGAAGAACCGATCCTCGAGTGGTTGGAGAAGCATTTATACCTGGTCACGCTCGGGCCGCGCCGAGGGGACTACAACGTGCTGGAGGATACCCGTATCACTAGCGCTGATGCGCAAGCGCTCGGCTCGGCCGCCGACCATTGCTGGCAAGCCATTCAACAGCGGGATTTGAAAGCCTTCGGGGGCTTTGTTCGCGCCTCGTTTGAAGCGCAAGTGCGCATGTTTTCGCGCATGTCCGACGAAGGGGTCCGAGCGGCTATTCGCGCGTACGAAGACCAGGCGGTTGGCTGGAAACTTTCCGGCGCCGGTGGGGGTGGATATCTCATGCTGGTCAGCGACCACGAAATCTCCGGCGCCACGAAAATCAAAATCCGTCGACACCATTTTTAAACGCTTCGTGCTCGGGTGTCCCCGTGCGGTTGTGATCAGTAAATCCGTGATCAAGGAGCTGCTTGGCGCGTCCTGAAACGTTTACCGGAGCGCCGAGTTGCACTCGGCTTTGCCCATAGACAAAAAATGAGCTTTAGGTAACCTCCCCCGTGATTTCATGCGGCTCGACACGCGCCCGTTTCGGCGGATTATTTCAACCGTGGTTGGCTCCTTTGCGGTGGCAAACTGTCCCTTGCGCAATCGTCCGGCGAGAGGCTTCGCCTTTTGATCGATGATCGATCGGCGCCACTTTTATGAAGGGCGCGCTTCCTTTCGGCCAGACGAGAGCCGCCGCTACTACCAACGGTTGTTGAGGGAGTATTATGCGTTCCTCGTGCCACCGGGGGCCAGCGTGCTGGAACTCGGCTGTGGGGTGGGTGACCTTTTGGCGGCCGTGCGGCCGAGGCGCGGACTGGGCGTGGATTTCAGCGCCTCGATGATTGAGTTGGCGCGGCAGCGCCATCCGCAGATGGAATTCCGCGTTGGGGACGCTGCCGAATTTTCTGCGAACGAAAAATTCGAGTACCTCCTGCTCTCCGACCTGGTCAACGATCTTCCCGACGTTCAGGCTGTGCTGGAGCGGTTGCAGGCGGCGGCCGGACCGCAAACACGGTTAGTCCTGAACTTCTTCAGCAATCTTTGGCGGCCGATACTAAACGTTGCCGAGAGACTGGGGTTGAAGGCTCCGACGCTCGAACAGAACTGGCTTTCAGCGGATGATGTGGCGAATCTGCTGCACCTGGCTGGGTGGGAGGTCATCAAGGTGCAACCGCGGGTCCTGTGGCCGGTGCGCACGCCGTTTTTGGCCGGCCTCTTAAACCGCTGGCTGGCGCCGGTGCTCGGCCCGTTTTGCCTCACGGTCACGATGGTGGCTCGTCTCAAGCCCGACCCCTCCACCCGTCCCCATTACCGTTGCTCAGTGGTCATACCCGCGCGCAATGAGGCGGGGAATATCGAGGAAGCCGTTCGGCGCGTGCCGGACATGGGTTTGGGGACGGAGATCCTCTTTATCGAAGGCCATTCCACCGACAACACGTGGGAAGAGATCCAGCGGGTGGCGGCTCGGTATCCTCAGCGCAAGATCACAGTGCTCAAGCAACAAAGCAAGGGCAAGGGAGGCGCGGTGAGAGAAGCCTTTGCCGCGGCGTCTGGGGATTTGTTCCTCATCCTGGATGCGGACCTGACGATGCCGCCGGAAGAATTGCCCAAGTTCTATAACGCCGCGCGATCGGGCACCGCGGAGTTCGTGAACGGGGTCCGGCTCGTGTATCCGATGGAAGCGGAGGCCATGCAGTTCTTGAACATGGTAGCGAATAAATTTTTCGGGCTGGCATTCAGCTATCTTCTCGGGCAGAAAATCAAGGATACGCTCTGTGGCACGAAGGTGCTGTTTCGTCGAGATTACGAGGCGATTGCCAGGAACCGAGGCTACTTCGGTGAGTTTGATCCCTTCGGCGATTTCGATTTGCTGTTTGGGGCCGCGAAGCTGAATTTAAAAATCACGGATTTGCCGATCCGATATTGCGCCCGGAGCTACGGTCAGACCAACATCCACCGTTGGCGACATGGATGGCTGTTGCTGCGCATGGTCTTTTTCGCCGCACGTCGCCTCAAGTTCATACGATAATGATGCAAGCCTTTCGTCAGGACATCGTAACGGCCGTTTCGTACGAGCCCAAAAGCCCGGCCCGATGATGAGGTGAGCCTGGAGTGCCAACATCAAGTTGAGATTGAGCAGAACCGCCGGTCCTGGGAGGCGAAACCCCTGCTCCAGGAAATTTATTCCGGGTTTTACCAGCGAGTGCTCGCACTCATGGATCGATCTATCCCGGGACGTATTGTCGAAATCGGTTCCGGGTTGGGCAATCTCAAGGCCCGCTTACCTGAGGCGATCGCCACCGATCTTTTCCCGAACTCCTGGCTGGATCTGGCCTGTAACGCTTATGAGTTGCCGTTCCGCGATAGCACCCTTTCCCACCTGGTGCTCTTCGACGTCTTTCATCACCTGGAGGCGCCCGGGGCATTTTTTCGTGAAGCCCGGCGCGTGTTGGGGCCCGCTGGGCGGTTGATTCTGTTTGAACCGTATATCAGCCCGGTTAGCTTTCCCGTCTATGCCCTGGGCCATCACGAGCCCGTGGCTTGGCGTGAACCCATCAATACTGACGAGGAGCGGCCTCCGCGAGGCGGCTACTATGCCGCGCAAGGAAATGCGACCCGGCTTTTTTTTCGCGGGGAGCAACCTGGGTGGCCGAACGGGTGGGTGGTGTTTCACACCGAACGGATTGTGTGCTTTCATTATCTGCTATCCGGGGGCTACAGCAAACCGGCTCTTTACCCGAAACGCTTGCTCGAGCCGTTCCGGAAGTTTGATCGTCTTTTGGCTTGGTGGCCGCGACTGTTCGCCGCTCGATGTTTAGTCGGCCTTCACCCTGCCACTGGGCTCGGCACGGACGGAACTAATCGGGTATGATCACGCTCAAGACAGCGCAAAAGATTGCCATCGCACGAACTGTCAGTTCTGTCGTTCTGGGTTTGCGACGGCTTCGAGGATTGCCCGCCCAGGCGAGGGTGAAGCGTGGCGGTGTGTGGTGGAGCCTTGATTTAACTGAAGGTATAGATTTTTCCATTTATCTGCTTGGGGGATTTGAACCTCGCACCTTGCGGCTGTATTCGACGCTGGTAAAGCCCGGCGACACGGTACTCGACATCGGCGCTAACATCGGCGCTCACACGCTGCCCCTGGCCCAGTTAGTTGGGGCGGGCGGCCGCGTGATCGCGTTCGAGCCCACTCGATATGCGATCGCGAAATTGAAGGCCAACGCTGCTCTCAATCCTGAATTGAAGGAGCGCGTCTGTATCTGCCAGGCGATGCTGGTCGGCGATTCGAAGGATGGCCTTGAGCGTGAGATTTATTCCAGTTGGCCATTGTTTTCTCAGGAGAACCAGCTGCATCCGCTGCATGGCGGCAGGTTGATGGAGACCCAGGGAGCCCGCGCGCTTACATTGGACCAGGCGTTCGCGGACTTGAACGTAAAACGCGTCAATTTCATCAAGTTGGACGTGGACGGGAATGAACATTCCGTGCTGGCCGGCGCCCAGGGAACTCTCCGCTCGCACCATCCATCCATCCTTATGGAACTCTCGCCGTATCTCTACGAATCGGCTCCTCAGAAATTCGATGAGCTGCTGCAAATGCTGGCCGGCTTGGGCTACTCGCTTAAGGACGCAGATAGTGGAAAGGTTTTGCCGCTCGACCCGGTGCGCCTTCGAGCGATTATCCCTTCCGGAGGCACCCGCAACGGATTGCTCCAGCAATCTTAATCGCCTTTCGGCTCTCGGTACGGCTCGTGGCTTTGAAATTTGAGCAGGAATTGCCGGTTGCGAGCCAGCAGGTTGGTTTGTCCCAGGGTATCGGCCAGCTCGCAGGCTTTGCGGGAAATTTCAACTGCTTTTTCAAATTGCCCGGTCTCCGCATAGGCGGCCGACAGAGTGCCGATCAGAAAGGTCTCTTTCCAAGCGGTCTGCTCGCAAGCCTGCTCCGCGAGGCGCACGGCTTCGGGACCGTCTCGCAGCTTGCCATCCGGGCAGGTGGCAAGAATCCAGGCCAGGTTATTCACCGCTGCGGTCAGGCTCGGCTTCAAGCGGATCGCTTCGCGGTATTGAGCGGCGGCTTCGGTGGGATCCCCTTTGGCCGTGAGGGCGTCGGCGAGCTGCAGGTGGGCCTCGGGCCAGCCGGGCGCCAGGCGCACCGCCTCGCCGAGGCTTGCAATCGCGGGCTCAGCCTCGCCGGCTCGCAGCAGCTCTGAGCCGAGGTGAAAATGCAACTGGGCGGCCCCGGGGTTCCGGCGCAGGGCCTCGGAGAGGTAATAGATGGCTTCCTTTCTCTGTCCGAGCGCGCTTAATGCCAGACCCATGTCAAAGAAAGGCGCAAACTCCCCCGGGTCGAGGCGGATGGCTTCCGCGCACTGTGTGATCGCGCCGTTGAGGTCGCCCAATTCCCGCAAGGCCAGGCCCAGGTTGGCATGGGCCTTTGGCTCGTCGGGTCGTAGTTGGAGCGCCCGCTGGAAATAGTTCGTTGCCTCCGCCATTTGCCCCCGACCCACCAGAATAGCCCCGAGGTTCAAATTGGCATACAGGTAGTCGTTACGGTTAGCCTGGGGATGCTCCGGTTGGTTTTGGATGATCTTCCGGTAATCTTTCAAGGCGTCATCATCCTTGCCTTCCAGTTGGAGGGCGTAACCGCGGTTGAAGACGCCAGTGACGTTCTCCTCGCTAGTCACCGCAACGCAGTGCGTCCACAAGGTAAGACCGTCCCGCCAATACGCCGCCTGGCGCCAGGTCATGAATCCGCAAGCGGCCAGAACGAGAGCGACCATGCCGCCGACTAGAGGCGGCCGCTGATGCCATTTTTGCGCACAATCCCCCAAGCCCCACACCACGGCGAGAAACAGTCCGATGGAAGGGATGTACGTATACCGATCGGCAATGGACTGCAACCCTGCCTGGACCAGGCCGATGGTTGGAAAGAGCACGCCAAGAAAGATGAACCAACCGACGAGCAGGTAGGGGGTAGAACGCGCCTGAACGAGCGCAAGAACCGAAACCCCGACTACCAGCGCCAAGGCCCCGGCCACTTGCCAGACCGGCCAGTAATTCGGCAGGGGATACAGAATAGCCAGGTTTACGGGCCAAACCATGTTGATGAGATAACGCGCGTAGGACACTGGAACGTTGGCCAACCGCAATCCCCAGGGAACGGCGTCTGCCGAGAGGATGTTGCCGCCGGCCTGGACGCCCCAATAGCTAATCGCAGTCGACGCGATCGTCAGGGCGAAGAACGGGAGCTTTTCGCTTAGCCGCGGGAGCGCGGTGTTAATTTCCAGCCGATTCAGAGGCCAATAGTCCAAGAGCAGCAAAACGAAAGGCAAGGTGATCAGCATGGGCTTGCTCATCAGGCCCAGCGCGAAGAATACCAGCGAGGCTACATACCAGGAATTGGACTGGGAACTTTTCGTTTTCCATTCCTCGGCATAACGCGCATACGCCCAGAGGGTCAGGAGGAAAAAGAGGCCGCTCAGGACGTCCTTTCGCTCGGCCGCCCAGGCTACGGACTCGACATGGAGGGGGTGAAGGGCGAACAACGCTGCTACGATCGCGCTGCGCCAGTACGCGCGGGTCAACCGGTAGAGCACCAGGAAGACCAGCACCGTGTTGGCCGTGTGGAAGGCCAGGTTCATGAGGTGGTGGTAGCCGGTCCGCAGGCCGAACAGTTCGCAGTCCAACATGAAAGACAGCCACGTTACCGGGTGCCAGTATTCAAACCACGAAGTCGTCAGCGCCCACCGGACTCCGTCCAGCGTCAACCCGGCTCGAACGACCGGGTTGTTCGTGATCATAAAGAATTCGTCATAATGGGTGAAATCGAAGGAACCGATTTGCCAATAAACGGCAATGGTCGGCAGGGCCAAGAGCAGGCAGGTTAGGACGCTACGGCGCGTTTCTCCGTCTTTCCAGAAATCAAATCTCATGTAGTCACAGGCATTAGCCGCACCCCTTGGCCGGCACCGGACCGAGCCCAGCGCCGGTACCGCCTCTAGCATTGCAGCTGGAGGATTTTAAGCAGAGGCACGCCCGGTGACAAGATTTGCGGCAGGGAATCGCCGGCACGGCCCAGCGGTTCGACATTGCTTGCTTCCGCCGACCGCAGCGCCGAGCACGGGCCAAATCCCCCGCCTGGGTGTACTATGATCTTGAGCGGATAGGTGGGCGGCGGGCAGAATTTCTTTTCAACCATGAAGCCTGAGAATGTGGATCGCATACATGAGACCGTGGATGCCTTGTACCGCGCTGAATCAGGCCGGATCCTCGCCACGCTGATTCGTCTGCTGGACGATTTTGATCTGGCGGAGGACGCGCTGCACGACGCGTTCCGCGCCGCGTTGGAGCAATGGCCAACGGATGGAGTACCGGTTAATCCGAGGGCGTGGCTGGTATCTACGGGGCGTTTCAAGGCGATCGACGCCATACGCCGCCGGAGCCGGTTGGAGTTTTCGCCCGAGGCGATCGGAGCCGAGATACAATCCGAGCCGGTGGAGGCCTCGGCGCTCAATGACGAAGGAATTGAGGATGACCGCCTCCGGCTGATTTTTACCTGCTGCCATCCGGCTTTGGCGTTGGAGGGCCGTTTAGGGCTGACTCTCCGGGAGGTTTGCGGGTTGACCACGGAGGAGATCGCACGGGCATTCCTCACCACCCCGGTGACCCTGGCCCAGCGAATTGTTCGGGCCAAGGCGAAAATTCACGACGCGCGCATCCCTTACCAGGTGCCGGGCCCGACGGAACTGCCCGAACGATTGGACGCCGTGCTTCGGGTGATTTACCTGGTTTTCAACGAAGGTTACGCGGCCTCTTCCGGGCCTGTTTTGACCCGAACGGATGTTTCGAGCGAGGCGATCCGCTTGGGCCGCCTCATGGTGGAGTTGCTGCCGGAACCGGAAGTTCTGGGGCTGCTGGCTTTGATGCTCCTGCAGGATTCGCGGAGGTTGGCTCGCACTTCGCCGACGGGCGAACTTGTTCTGCTCGAACATCAGGATCGTTCCTTGTGGAACCGTGAGCAGGTCGGCGAAGGGCTGGCACTTGTGAAACGGGCTTTGGCTTCCAGACCTTTCGGAGTTTACACGCTCCAGGCGGCCATCGCTTCCGTCCACGCAGTGGCTCCAAACTCCGCAGCGACGGATTGGGGCCAAATCGTGGGATTTTATGATGCTCTGACCCGTCTCGAGCCCACGCCGGTAGTGGAGCTGAACCGGGCGGTGGCATTGGCTATGCGGCATGGTCCGCGGGCGGGGTTGGATGTGATTGATCGACTTCTAGCCAGCGGTGAACTAACGGAATACCACCTGGCCCACGCGGCCCGGGCGGAACTCTGCCGGCGCCTGGGGCGGAATGACCAGGCGCGCGAGGCGTTTCAACGTGCCTTAGCTTTGACGCGACAAGGCCCGGAACAGCGATTTCTCCAGCGGCGGTTGTCAGAGTTGCCGGATTAAAAAAATATTTCGCATCACCTGTCGATTTTCGTGTTTGTTGAACGACTATAAGTCGTAACAACCGTCCCGGCTCACGCGCGGGGATGGACGACAAAATTCAACCAAGCAAACATATGGCAAACAAAACGAGTATTGTTCAACCGTACCTGTTCTTCGACGGCCGCTGCGACGAGGCCCTCGAGTTCTACCGGAAGGCTATCGGCGCCGAGGTCCTGATGCTCATGCGCTACAAGGAGAGTCCGGAGAAGCCGATGTGCGACTCCATCTCACCCGATAAAGTCATGCATGCGAGTGTTCGGATCGGTGAGACCACGATAATGGCCTCGGACGGCCGCTGCGAGGGCAAGCCCAGCTTCGAGGGCTTTGCGCTTTCCCTGACCGCGGCGGATGCGGCCGAAGCAGGGCGGCTTTTCGCGGCTTTGGGAGAAGGTGGGCAAGTGGTTATGCCCTTGGCCAAAACGTTCTTCTCCCCGCAGTTTGGCATGGTCAACGACCGCTTCGGCATCTGTTGGATGGTCATTGTGCCGCAACCAATGGGTTAAAGAAAAAGAGGTGCTCAAGTTATGAGATTTATGTTGTTCATGGTGCCCAAAGTGTATCAGCCCGATACCCCGCCAGGAGAGCGGGCGCAAGACGGCTTCGCGCCCCCGGCTGAGGCGGTGGCCAAGATGATGGCCTTCAATGAAGAACTGACGAAAGCCGGGGTGCTGGTTGGCCTGGACGGCCTCCAGCCGAACTCCAAAGGGGCGAGGGTCTCCTTCAAGGGAGGCAAGCCGACCGTGACCGATGGGCCGTTCATCGAGTCCAAAGAAGTCATCGGCGGCTATTGGATGCTCCGGGTGCAGTCCAAAGAGGAGGCGGTGGGTTGGGCCAAGCGGTGCCCGGCCGCCGAGGGCGACCTCATCGAGGTCCGGCAGGTCTTTGAGATGTCGGATTTTCCACCAGATGTTCAGAAAGCGGCCGACAGCCCGACGGTGCGCGCCGGACTTGAAATGCAGCGAACACAATGAGTGCACCTAGTAACGGCTATGAAATACTTGTGTTTGGCTTACGAGGAGGAAGAAAAGCTCAACGCGCTGTCCAAAAGCGATTGGGACGCTCTGCGGCACGAGACGATGACTTACGTCGGAGAACTCAAGCAGCGCGGCTACCTCGTGGCCGCGGAGCCGCTGCAGAGCGTCCGGACGGCGACGACCGTGCGTGTTCGCCACGGGAAGGTTTCACTCACCGATGGCCCGTTTGCGGAAACCAAAGAGCAGTTGGGCGGATTCTTTCTGATTGCCGCTCGCGATCTGAACGAAGCCCTTCAGGTGGCG
>Ga0105240_10007171_pt1 | contig 16232 bp, 14 predicted proteins | sample KBSC54metaG_FD_80426 | JGI IMG/M metagenome (GOLD analysis project Ga0105240, IMG submission 80426) | Corn rhizosphere microbial communities from Kellogg Biological Station, Michigan, USA - KBS C5-4 metaG | ecosystem: Host-associated > Plants > Roots > Rhizosphere > Soil | place: Michigan, USA... | reverse complement strand
TTATTTTAGACTTTTTAGTATATTTTGTGTTAAAAAAAATTAAAGCGCATAGCTCTCTAATTCTGACTTGAGACTCTTGAGCAAACTTGTCATGGGTTTTGCTGTATTCATCGCCCTGCACATCACGACGGCACCTTCAACAGCGGCTACTGCCTTAAAAGCATAAATAGCAGGATCGAGCCTGTCGGAAAACTCACCGTTCTCAATGCCCTGATTTAAAATTTTCACAAATATTTCCTGACCCTGACGAATGACGCCCGCGATCTTTTCCTTAATCAAGGGAAAATTATCATCAGATTCCACCGCAATATTAAATACTGGGCATCCCCCTTTAAGGTAAGTATTCAAAGGATCTTTATAAAAATCGAGAAATGCGAATACCTTAGCCTTTGCTGTTTTGCCCTTGCTGATGGTGAGTAACATTTTTTCGCCGTTAGTATTCAACATGTGCTCAACAACCTGCAGGGCCAGGTCTTCCTTACTTTCAAAATGGCCATACAAGCACCCTTTAGTCAGTTTCGTGGCAGCAAGCACGTCGTCTATATTCGCGCCGGATATCCCTTTCTGATTAAAAATAGGGGCCGCTGTTTCCAGGATAAATTGCTTTGTTCTTTCGGCTTTTGTAAGCATGATCATCAAATTTTCCGCTACAAAAATATACTAAAAGGTCTAAATAAAAAAACTTTTTAGTATATTTTAATTATGATAAGGAAGGTAACCTATCTTCCTATGAATCAATATTGCCTTCTTCGATATTCGGTCGTATGACGAGCCGAAGGGTGGGGTCATTGGTACAAAAGCTCCAGAACCAGTTGAGGGCTATTTTCAATTTATTACGGAACCCTACAAGGGGAATGATGTGTACAAATAGCCAGGTAAGCCAGGCCGGTGTTCCCTTGAAAGAGGATTTGGGGAGGTCAACTACCGCTCTGTATTTGGAAATGATCGCCATGCTACCTTTGTTCTTATAGGCAAATGGTTTCAATGGGATGTTATTTTCCAGCCGGAAAATATTGTCGGCTAATAGGGTGCTTTGCTGGATGGCAACCTGGGCTAATTGAGGATGCCCTTGTGGATAATTGGTATCGAATTCTTGCAGGCATTGGTCTCCTACAGCGAAAATGTTGGCATACCCCGCCACCAGATTGAACTCATCCACCCGTATCCGTCTGCCTCTCGTAAAGCCGCCCCTGGACAAACCAGGGACGTCGCGTGCGATGACGCCCGATACCCAGAGTAAGGTGGCGGCACTGATGTGCTGGTCATTGGAAAGAATCACTTCCTCATCTACATAATCTTTCACCAGGGTATTCAGGATTATTTTCACTCCCAGCTTTTCCAGCACACGGTAGGCCTCGGCTTTGGCCTTTTCGCTCATGGCTCCAAGCAGGGTGGCGGTGCCGTCGATGAGGTAGATCTTCCCGGAATTTCTTACGGCTTCGGGGTAATCCTTTGACGCAATATTCCGGGCCATTTCTGCGATCATCCCGGCCATCTCGACACCCGTGGGGCCTCCGCCTGCTATGACGATGGTGGATAGTTTTTCCCGGTGCGGCGCTGAAGCCGTCCGGGTAGCATCCTCCATGCGAAGGAGGATATGATTGCGAATATTAAGGGCATCCCCCAATGTTTTCATGGGAAGGGAGTTTTTCGCGATATTCTCATTGCCAAAAAAGTTGGTTTCTGTGCCCATGGCCAATACCAGGTAGTCATAGGCTAAAATGCCTGTAGTCGTTTCGATCCTATCCTGCTCGGGCAACACTTTGATGAGTGTGCCCATGTGAAACCGGACGTTGTTATGTCCCTGGAACAATTTCCGAAAGGGATAGCTGATATTGGAAGGTTCTATAAATGCGGTCGATACCTGGTAGAGCAAGGGTGGAAAGAAGTGGTAGTTGTTTGTGTCAACTACCACTATTTCAAAATCTTTGTGTTTTGATGCCTTTTGTGCGAGTGTCAGCCCGGCAAATCCGCCGCCGACAATAACAATTCTTTTTGACATAACGGGTGTGTTTAATTAGACGTTTTTAGGGAGTCGTCTGTCCCAGGGCCTTGCGCAGGCGGGCTTAATTGATCCGGTAGCCAACCTTGGCGTCAATGATGTCGATACAAGCCTGTTGCCCAATAGATTGAGCTTCCAGCACATCCTTTCCTGTTATAGTGCCTGCCTTCATCCTGTCATTGCTTAACCAAAGATTCTCGTTTGCCTGTTGGAGGGACGCGCCGGAAAGCTCAATACGTTTGGCGGATTCATTTAGATCCAGGTATACCTGCTGGACCCTCCACCTAATGCAGTGCATTTCTGCATTTAACAAGTGCAGAGTGGCCGGTTCTGTCTTTGTTTAATTTATACCATTGCGGTGATGCCCCCATCAACTATAAACTCACATCCTGTAGAATAACTTGACTCATCAGAAGCAAGATAAACTACTAAAGAGGATACTTCCTTCGCATCGCCAGTTCTTCCTAAAGGGATGATGATTTGTGACAACTGCTCCTTTGGCACTGCGCTGGTCATTGGCGTATCAATCAGTCCCGGATGTACAGAGTTAACCCGGATATTATACTTCGCCAAGTCCAACGCTGCTGATTTGGTCATCCCTCTAACTGCAAATTTAGATGCACAATAAGCAACCTTGTCTGGCACTGCAACTAAGCCTGCGATAGATGATATATTGACTATTGAACCCGTCGATCCTTTTTTCATTGAAGAAACCACCGCTTTCATGCCTAGAAAAACAGATACCTGGTTTATCTCTATCACCTGCCGGTATAAAACTTCTGACATCTCTTCTATTGAGCCGGCCTTATCAATACCTGCGTTATTTACCAATATATTGACCGGGCCAAAAGTTGTTTCAGCGGCTTCAATTACTTTATCCCAGTCGTCTTTGCTGGCAACATCATGTTTGACAAATAGTGCGCTACGCTCTCCCAGAGATTTTGCGACTTCCCGGCCTTTCTCTTCGTTAATATCTGTCAGTACAACTTTAGCCCCCTCTGCAACAAATGCAACAGCGTGGGTAGCACCCATACCTGATGCTGCACCCGTAATGATCGCTACTTTACCATGTAAACGGTTCATATGTTATGTTTTTAATTTATAAAAAGAATTATATTTAAAGATTAGTCTGGCCAAGTGCTTTGTGCAGCCGGGCTTCGCTGATCCGATAGGCGACTTTGGCTTCGATGATGTCGTTGTAAGCCTGTTGCCATAAAGTTTGGGCTTCCAGCGCATCCTTTCCTGTTATAGTGCCTGCCTTTAACCTGTCATTGCTGAGCCTTAGATTTTCGTTTGCCTGTTCAAGGGATGCGCTAGAGAGCTCAACGCGTTTTGCTGATTCATTGAGATACAGGTATGCTTGCTGTACCTCCAGCGTTATTTTTTCTTTTATTTCTGTCAGTTGATATTGTTGCTCGGAGATGATGTGCTGTTGTTGCCGGATCTTATTTTTTCGCTGACCCCAATCCAACAAGGGGATGCTAAGTTGGACGAACCCAAAATAGGAACTAAAGCTATTGCTTGTCGGGTTGCCGATGTTGATGCCTTGTTTGCCGAGGCCGGCCAGGCCGGTTGCACTGAACGAGATGGTCGGAAGGAAGTCTGACTTCAGCACTTTTTCCTGGATCTGTTCTGCCTCCACGGATTTCTGAAGGATCTTTAGCTCCGGCCGGTTGGTGGCAATCTCATTCAGGGACTCGACGGTCGGATTCCTATTGAATGGGCCGAGAACAGAATCCGCGATGCCGAAGGCGGTACTATCTCCCAGGCCCGTGATTTGGGCTATATTGAGCGTCGTCAGCGTGAGGGCGTCCCTGGCCCTGGTAAGATTGATCTCGTTTTCATTTTGCTGCACTACCACCCGCAGGACGTCATTTTTATAGATGAGACCGGCGGTATAGGCATTGTTGAGTTCCTGGTAGAGGGCATTGAGTTGCCTGGCATACTGTTCCGCCAGTTTGATCTTCTCCTTTGCGGAAACCACCTGCCAATAGGCAATATCGGTAGCCAGCAGCACTTCGGCGATAGTCAGGGATTTCTGGTCGCGGGTTATTTCCAGGCCTTTTTCGGCGGCCTGTTTGCCCAGGCGGATCTTGCCGCCGGCGTAAATGGGCTCGGATACTGTCAGGGCTGGAGCTACACCGTATTCCGGGAGTAGTTTATCCAGCGGATTGCCAAAATACCAGCCCGACACAGAGCCGTTCAGTGATGGCTTGTCGATGCCATCGGCTACGGCCTTTTGTGCTTTGGCGGCCTCTATTTTTTGGTCGGCTGCTTTTAAGTTGTTATTTCTTGTTATTGCCAGCGTCCTGGCTTCTTCTAGTGTCAAGACCTTTTGGGCATTGGTTCCCTGCGAGAGGTATAGCGCCATCAAGACGAGGAAGCATCTTATTGGTATGTGAATTATTTTCATTTTCTTTTGTAAGATTGAGTTTTATCCTATAGAGGGCTTGTATTGTATATGTTCGTCCCTATCGGGCTGTGGGAGCTCTTCGGTGGCGGGCTGGGGTCTCACGAACTGACAATATAAAACGGGTACTATGAAGAGGGTAAGCGCCATGGATGCGATCAGGCCGAAAGCGAGTACGCTGCCCAGCGGCGCCCACATCGGCGATTTGCTGACGATCATCGGGATAACGCCGACGGCCGCGGCTGACGAGGTGAGAAATATGGGGCGCATCCTTCGTTTGGCGGCTGCCAGCGCCCCGGCTTTCACCTTATAACCATGGTCACGGACCAGTTCATCCGCATAGTCTACCAGGATAATACCATTGCGGACAACGATGCCTATAAGGCTGACGATCCCCATAAAGGCCGTCATTCCCAAGGGGTTTCCGGTGATATACAGTCCTGCGAAGGCTCCCAACAGACTGAGGGGAAAAGTCGCCAGGATGATAATGGTCTTACCGAAATTTTTAAACTGGAACAGCAGTGTCAGGAAGATAAGGATCAGGCTCACGCCCAGGGAGACCATCATCGAGGGTTGGTTATCTGCGGTGGATTCCGCATCGCCTCCATAGCCGATGGTTATTCCGGGTGGCAGCGTGAGCTTTTCGATCTGTGGCTGAATTTCCTTTAGTATTCTGGACGGCTTTATACCGAGCTGGGCTTCCGACAGGACAGACAGCATTCTAAGTCCATTGCGGTGGGCGATCATTCCGGTGTGCCAGTCCGGCGTCAGCTCGGCCACTTCCTTTAATGGAACTTTATCGCCGTAAATGCTACTGACATGGAGGTTGGCAAGGGCGTCTGCGTCTTTTCTGCTGGCCGAGTCATAACGGAGGAACAGGTCTACCGGCTTGTCACCTTCCCAGATGGTAGACAGGGCATATCCTTTTAGCCCCGCCCCCAGCGTTTGCGTGATGGCCTGGTTGGAAATACCAAGACGGTTGGCTTTGTCCTCGTTGATCTTCAGGCGGATGCCAAAGTAGTCTTCTTCATTGTCCAGTCTTACCCAGTTGGTGCCTTTGGCGCTGTCGAGGATGTGTTTAATTTGGAGGGCTACGTGCTTCCGGTCGCTTTCGTTGTCACCGATGACACGTATGGCGATGGGCGCGCCTTCCTGGAAGCTGAGCTGCTTTAGCTTTATATTCCCATCGGGCAGGAAGTTGTCCAGTTTCCGAAGGTATTCCTTCACCATGTCATTGGATGCTTCGTCGCTCGCGGTGGTGACGAATACCTGGGCAAAATTTCGCCGGGGTGTCTCGGGGGCGTAGCTGGTATGGAAGCGTGGGGAACTCATGCCGATGAAACTGGTGGTCTGTACTACCCGTTTATCGGTTTTTAGCAGGTCCTCTAGTTTCTTTACCGCGCCTTCCGTCTGCTGCAGGGAGCTGCCGGACGGCAACCAGACTTCCATGTTGAACTGGTTGCGTTCGCTGATGGGAAAGAACTCCTGATCTACCTTGCCAGCAATGACGAGGGCTATGGCGACGGCGACGACACCGGCGGTGATGGTGACTTTTGGCCAGCGGAAACAAAGCTCGACAGCCTTGTCAAAGAGGTCCTGGAGCCGGTCGAGCAGGCTTTTTCGTACCGGCCGGTCGGACATCCGGTGCTTTAGGCCTGTCTTTATGAAGACATAGCAGGTATAGGGCGTCAGGAGCAAGGCGACAAGCATAGAGGTGACCAGCGCGATGGCAATGGTCACGGGCAGGGAGGCCATGAAATCCCTGGCGATGCCGTCCATAAAGAGGGCGAGCGGCGCGAAGGCGAAAATGATGGCCATGGTGGCTGTGAAAATGGGAACGAGAAGCTGTTTTGCTGCCTGCCAGGCTGCCGTCCAGGGGGTGATGCCTTCGTCGAGCTTCTCGATGTAGTTGTCGACAACCACAATAGCGTTGTCCACCACCATCCCCAGCACGATGATGAGCGCTGCAAGGGTTACCTGATGTAGCTCGAGGCCCGTCATTTTCATGACGCCGAAGGTGATAAGGATAGATATTGGAGCGGCTATGGACGCTACTGCGGCTACGCGGAAAGGCAGCAGGAGCATCACCACGATGATCACCGAAGCGATGGCCATGCCGAACTCGACCATGAAGTGACTGATGCTTTGGGCTACGACCTCCGGTTGGTTCACGATGGTAGTGACCTTTACGTCGCTGGGAAAGCCCGCTTCTATCTGGCGGATCCTTGTCTCTACCTCTTTTCCGAATTGAACGATGTTATGGCCCGGTTGCATGTCAATGGAGAGCACCATGGCATTGCTGCTATCGCCCAGGCGTACGTAAGAAGATTTCTCCTCAAAGCGACGTTCGAGGGTGGCGACGTCTTTAAGTCTGACGACGGTGCCATCAGGGCGTGTAAACACGATTTGGTCGGCTACATCGTTTTCCGTCTTATACCGGCTGGTAGTATGTATCGGGATGACCTGGTTGGACGAGGCGCCTAGTTCCCCGGAGTAGTTGGTTACATTCTGTTGTTGCAGGACGCCAATCAGTTGGGTAATGCCAAACCCGTATTGCTGCATTTTGGCGTCATTGACATTGATGTAGAGCTGGCGTTTCTGAACGCCCGTCCGGTTGATCTTGGAGACGACCGGGATAGTCTTTAGCCCGTCCTCCAGCTTGTCCAGGTACGATTCGATCTCGCCATAGCTGCGGATAGGGGACGAGACGGCCAGTATCATGGCTGTTACGTCACTAAAGTTGCTGTTGACGAAGGGCCCGATCACGCCGGCGGGGAGTTTGGGCCGGAGATTGGCGTCCATGTCGAGCTGTAATGTATGCCAGAATTTTTTCCGATCTTTTACGTCGGTATTCATTTCGACGGTGATGAAGGTTTGTCCTTCCCTTGTCTCGGATTTTGTCTTCCTTTTCTTTACTTCTTCAAAGGAGAAAAGGTATTGTTCTATTTTTTTAGTAACTTCTTGTTCCACCTGCTTCTCATCTGCTCCGGGATAAAATGCATAGACCAAAGCGGTGGGCATATCTATTCTGGGATTTTCGCTGCGGGGCATGTTGACGAGGGCCCATGCGCCCAGTATCAATAAAAACACGGTTACGATAATGACCACCTGTTTATGCTTCATGGCTGCTTCCAGGAAGTGCATTTTTCGAGGTTTTTTCATATTGTCCTGTTGTTGGAATTTTTTAGTGTAAGTGAAGCTGGTTTAGAATTGGACCGGGTTACCGTCTTCCAGGCGGGTTTGGCCCTGGATGATAAGCCTGTCTCCTGCCTGTAGTCCGGATTGGACGACGACCTCGTTATCCGTCGTGACCCCCTGAAGGGTGACTCTTTTGCGGATGGATTTGTTGTCGCTGGCAACAAAGACATAGGTGATGTCGTCCGCGTCCCGGACGACGGCGTTGGCCGGGATCAAAATGGTCGGCTGCTGTCCTCCTGTATACACGAGCATCTCGGTGAGCATCCCGGGCAAAAGTCTTTTGCTGCCGTTGTCCAGGCGGATTTTGACAGCATAGGTTCTTGAGGTGTTGTCGGCCTGCGGATTAATGATCGCAATGGTGCCTTTCAGGCTGTCGTTCAGGACGGGTATGATCACTTTTACTTCTTTGCCGGGGGTGAGTTTGCTGATGTCACTCTCCGCAATCGGTGCTTTTGCGTATACTTTGTCCGTTTTTAACATCGTAAAGGCTGGCATGCCAGGCGCGGCTGATGCACCCTTTTCGATCTGTTTGGCGGATATGATACCGGCATAGGGGGCATACAGCTTTGTGTCGGCCAGCCGCTTGGCGGCAATGCGAACGTTGGCCTGTGCCTGTTCCATGGCAGACTTTGCGGCTATGAAATCTCTTTCAGGTAGGCTGCCTTTGTTGTGAAGCTCCTGCAACCTTGTGAAGTTATCGGCTACCTGTTCTTCGGCAGCCGTAGCGATCTGGAAGGCATTGGTATAGTCCTCTGGCTCGACCTCTGCCAGGAGCTGCCCCTGGGATACCTGCTGCCCTTCCTGGACATAGACGTTATTTACCCTGCCGGCTACCGAAAAGCCGAGGGCAACGGTGTTGTCGGCTTCGATGGTGCCGGGATAATGCAAAATCTCCGGCCGGGTTTGCGGCGCTATTTCCCTCACAGCCACTTTAATTGGAGCGTTGGCTTTTGTTTCTTCCTGCTGTGAGTGACTGCAGGCAACAGCCAGGGGCACGATCAGAATAATGAAGGCTTTTTTTCTAACATTCATGATTTTATTTATTGATTTTTGTTTGTGGTAAGGAAGATCACCGGGTGAGCCGGTTGTCGTACTTTTTCTGTATATAGGCCGAGAATGCGCTGGCCGATAGACCGGGCCATTCCAGTGGCAAATAGCAAGTAAGCGTTCACGCCGGCATCCCTTACTTCGTCTGCAAGCGCCCAGGCCATATGTATTTGAGCGGCCATCAGGATATTTGTCAATGGGTCATTTGGAACGAGGCCTGGGCATTCGGTGTTACTGATGGCTACGAAAAGACCCTGCCCTCTTTTAACCATCGCGGGAATGGCAATCCGGCTGCATATGAAGTATACGGTAAGGCTTTCGCTCAGGGCGTGCTCCCATTGTACTATGCTAAGATCGGACAGGCGTATATTATCGGCCCTGTGACTGAGAGGAAGTACGACTATATCTGGCGGCCCGTATTTTTCCCGGATAGTGTCGGCCAAGGAAATGGCTTTGTCATAATCGGGGAAATCGGTAAGCAAGGTTATTAACTTGTCGGTCGGGGCATGCAACAGATGGGTCCTGAGGGATTGAAGATGGAAGGAGCTTTGTGCAATGGCGACGACTGCGGCGCCTTCCAATAAAAGGTGGGCAACGATGTCGGCGCATAAAGGATTTTCATCGACGCCTATTACCGCTATCCTCCCTTGTAACCTTTTCCCCGTGCTGCTCATTGGTAATAATTTTACTGCAAAGTTTGCGAGAAGAACCGGTCCGGGGAATGTCTGGATGTATGGAATATATGTCTGGAATGACGTCCGGTATCAGGATGTGCGTCTGTATTCAGAAGGAGTGATGCCCGTTTGTCTTTTAAAGTACTTACTAAAGAAGAACTGGTCACTGAAGTAAAGGGCTTCCGCAACTTGCGCAATCGTCAGAGAAACATCGTTTAATAATGCCTTTGCTTCGAGGATAACTATTTCATCGATGAGATCCCCTGCCGACTTACCTGTTGCCTCCTTAATTGCCTGGCCAAGATAGCGGGGTGATAAGTTCAGTTGCTCGGCGTAAAATTGTACACTCCTTTCCTCTTTGAATGATTCGCCCAATAGTTTGGTGAAGCGCATGGCAATATCTTCCTTTCGGGTAAGCTGTATTTTCTTGTGGCTGTTGTATCGTTGGTAAATGGAGCCTAATTCATAAAGGAACGCGAGAAAGAGGTGGTGGACCACCTCCTTGTCGAGTGGAGTGTCGGTAGTGGTCGTGCATTTATTTTGAAGAAGGCGATGAATGTGCAGGAGGCTGTCGAAGTCACCCGTTTCAAGGTCAATAGGGTGGGGTACGGAAAAAAAGCCGAGCATATCGGTGTGTTTGGTGCTTAAACCACTTTGCGCCAGGAAAGCACTGGTAAATACGAGACCGGCAAAGCGGCTGCCGGGTAGGGTGTCGGAGAATTGCCGGATTGCTGCGGGAGAGATGAACTGAATCTGCCCCTTATGCAACCGATGATCGACGAAATTGATCGTGTAGCCGGATTCTCCATCCAGTTGCATGACGATAATGAAATGATCCGATCGAAAGGGATATTGAATAAGATGGCCGGTATTGCTGTCATCCGTAATGATATAAAGGCCGGCAGAATGGGAGTGACGACCTATCATGGATAGCACCTCGGTGAACGTGTGGTATGGAACAGCTTTCTTTTTCATATACATTACATTTGCCTGTATTCCAACGGGCTCATACCGGTGTGTTTTCGAAAAAAGGTACCGAAAAAGGATTGGTTGGCGAAATTGAGCTCGTTGGCGATCTGCGAGATGCTCATATTGCTGCCCTTGATCATGGACTTAGCCGCAGTGATGACCATTTCCTGGATCCAGCCTTGTGGCGATTTGCCGGTAAGCCGGGTAATAATTTTGGAAGCATATTTTGGCGAGACAAAAAGCTTGTCGGCATAAAAACGGACTTCCCGCTTCTCCCTGTAATGTTTAAACAATAGAGACATAAACCGTCTGTATATTTCCTCGTCCCTTTTGGCCGCGGATGGATGATTTTCCACCTTGTTTGGCGAAAACCAGGATGAGACCTTATGTAACAGGGCGAGCAAAAGATACCTTACCACACTGTCCCGGTAAAGAGCCGGTGTATGGTATTGCTCCTTCATTAATTCGATTACTTGGTGAAATTCTGAACATTGTTGTGCCGGCGGCGACAGGCAGGGTTTAATTTCCACGATCTGGACGATCTGTGCTATGTCTTCGGGTAGTCTGATATCCGATACAAGGTCGAAAGAAAATGCAATGCATTCTACCAGAAAGTCCTCGCTCTCCTCCAATACCTGGAACAGGAAGTTGGGCAGCACGAATAACAGTGTGTTTTTCTGCAAGGAGTATTCCTTTAGGTTGCACATTACACGGGCGTTTCCCTCTTTGCATAAGAGCAGGATATTGGCTGAAGCTATAACGGGGTTAATCGCAGCCGGCATGCTTTCAGAAAAGGCAACTGGTCTTTTAAGAAGTGCCAGACCCGGTATTTGCATACGGTTTAAACCTAGTTTTTCAAACTCAGGCAGCCCAATCTTTTTGAAGCTTTCACTCTTGGCCATACAGTCCGGGTAGAGTGCAAAAGTACAGGTTTGGGGGAAAATAGAACAATAGTAGCGCCATTCTGACATTGACAACGCGTCCCGGGGGTGTAATTTAGCCCTCAATAAATAACTAGTCCCAACTGTAAATGCAAAATCATGCGACTAGAAAATAAAGTAGCGATTGTGACAGGAGCAGCCAGCGGCATGGGGTACAAGGAGGCAAAATTGTTCGCCAAAGAGGACGCCAGGATCGAAATGGTGATAGACGGTGGGGCAACGATATTTTAATTTTTAAATCAATAAGAAAGATGAAAAAGATAACGATTGCCGGCAGCGGCGTTTTGGGTTCGCAGATTGCTTTTCAGACGGCCTTTTTTGGGTACGATGTGACGGTTTATGATATCAATGATGCCATTCTCGAGAAAGCCCGGGCCTCGTTTGCCCGGTACAGTGATATTTATCTTAACGATGTGCAGGCAACGAGAACAGCAGTCGAAGCCGCCAACGCCCATCTCCGGCTGAGCAGCGATCTAAAAGTGGCCTTGGAGGATGCCGATCTTCTGATAGAGGCTATTCCGGAAAGAGTGGATATCAAACGTGATTTTTATCAAAGAGTGGCGACACTGGCGCCGGAGAAAACCATTTTTGCGACGAATACGTCTACCTTGCTTCCCAGCCAGTTTGCCGCGGAAACGGGCCGCCCGGCAAAATTCCTGGCACTACATTTTGCCAATGAGATATGGTTCCGCAATACGGCCGAGATCATGGGGCATCCGGGGACATCCAGGGAGACATTTGACGCAGTGGTTGCGTTTGCCAAATCTATTGGAATGGTAGCGTTGCCTTTGCATAAGGAACAGCCCGGATATATCACCAATTCTCTGATCGTGCCGTGGGTAACGGCGGCGCTGAAATTATGGGGCGGTGACGTGGCCGATTACGAGACGATTGACAAAACCTGGATTATTGGGACAAAATCAAACTTTGCACCATTTGTATTTATAGACATTGCCGGACTTAATACGGCCTTTAATATTACCAGCACCTTAGCAACCACAACGAACGACCCGCAGCTGCATCAGGCTGCCAAAAGGCTCAAGGAGGAATACATAGATAAGGGCAAATTGGGTATTGCCTCCGGCGAGGGTTTTTATAAGTATCCTGATCCTGCTTTCGAGCGGGAGGATTTTTTGAAGTATAGGTGATAAGGTTACAGTGAAGCTCCCCCGGGGATCGAGTGGCAGAGGCTACCTGGATTAGCGCGGCGCTTCGCGGCCGCTGCTGATCCACCCGCATTTGCATTACCCAAGTGACCCAGCCCGATTGCATTGGGCGGTTTTGCTTTCCCGTCCGCTTTTGCGAGTAAACTCGCACCGCTACCGGAAAAACAAAACCCGCAACTTGCGTTGCGGGTCACTTGTTGCCCGACCTGGATTCGAACCAAGACAAACAGAACCAAAATCTGTCGTACTACCATTATACTATCGGGCAATCCGTCCTTTCTTCAAAAAGGAGTGCAAAAATAAGGCGAGACGGGCCATGTTCCAAAAGATTTTGCATCGTATTCAAAAACGCTCAGCAAGCGTATCAAAACCGGTCACTTGGTTAGTTGATGGAAACTTCAACTAATTGATAAATAGTGCGTTGTAAAAATAGCATGATCTTGGCTGCCAATGTTCAGCAGTCTGTAAAACAACCCAAAAGCTCCCCATGATCAAGAACTATCTGAAGATCGCCTTCCGCAATCTCTGGCGTCACCGCGTATTCTCCTTTATCAATATCCTGGGACTCACTGTCGGATTGACCGCCTTCTTTCTCATCTTCCTGTATATCAGGTTCGAGCTGAGCTATGACGCCTTCAATTCCAAGGCGGGTACTATCTACCGGGTGGTGTCCGATATCAAGACCCCCACCGAAACTATCAATGCCGACGGGCCGTCCTGGGCAGTGGGGCCTCATCTCCAGGGGGAATTCCCTGAGGTGGCCGCATCGGTGCGTATCAGCGGAGGTAGTCTGCTGGTGCGCAGGGGGGATGTGAAGTTCCAGGAAGAAAACAGCCAGTTTGTAGACTCCGCCTTCTTCAGTATGTTCGACTACCGGCTGTTAAAAGGCAATCCCAAGACATGTCTCAATGACCCGCTGAGCATCGTGCTTACGGAGACGGCCGCTAAAAAATATTTTGGGAAGGAAGATCCCCTGGGGAAAATGGTACTCCTTACCGCCGATGGGTTCAACGCCACCATCACCGGCATCATGAAAGATATGCCAGAGAATTCCACCATCAAGGCGGACATGCTGGTATCCATGACCACGCTGACAAGAAAATTCAACCCCGGCCTGGACAACCAGTGGGGGAATTATGGAAACAGGACCTTCGTGATGCTGAAGCCCGGTGTCAATTACAAAGCCTTCGAAGCCAGGCTGCCGGCATTTCTAAATAAGCTCAACGGGGACGAGATGAAAAAATGGCAAATGTATCCTACCCTGTACCTTGAGCCGCTGAGGGATGTATATCTCCGCAGCACAAGAGATGGCAGCAAGGCGGGTAATATAAAGAATGTCTATACCTTTAGCATCATCGGGGTCTTTATCCTGCTGATCGCCTGTTTCAACTTTGTCAATCTCACCACGGCCCGCTCCGCAGAAAGAGCCAAGGAAGTGGGCGTGCGGAAGGTGGTAGGCGCCGCCAGAAGCCAGCTGGCGAGGCAATTTATCGGGGAGAGCGTCATCATCTGTATCATCGCTTATATACTATCCGTTGTACTCTCGGCCCTGCTGTTCCATCTATTCAACCAGCTGTCGGGTAAGATCATCGGTCATAATATATTCGATCAGCCCCTGTACCTCCTGCTGCTATTCGGCATCGCCGTCGCCATCGGCATACTGGCAGGTGTCTATCCGGCCCTTGTGCTTTCGTCCTTCCAGCCTATCACGGTATTGAAAGGACGTTTTACCACCGGCACGAAAGGTATACTGCTTAGAAAAGGACTGGTAGTGGCTCAGTTCACCATCTCCATCGCGCTCATCATCGGCACTATCATCGTGTATTCGCAAATGCAATATATGCGCAGCCAGGACCTGGGTTTTACCAAGGATCAGAAGATGATCATCGACACGCATGGAGACAATGCGAAGGAAGCATTTAAGAATGCCATTACCGGGCTGCCGGGTGTGGAATCCGTATCTCTGTCTGGTAGCGTCCCCGGCGGAGGTAACCCGGGGGCCTATTCGCAGATAGAAAATATCAAAGGTGATATGCAGATAGCCAACCTGGACCTCTATTTTGTAGACTTCAACTATATCCCGCAGTACAAGATGAAGATACTGGCAGGACGGGCTTTCTCCAAGGATTTTATGACCGACACCACCCAGTCGATGATCGTCAACGAGGCAGCCATGAAGATGTTCGGCTACACCGACCCCAACAAGATCATCGGTCGAAAATTCGACCAGTGGGGTAGGAAAGGGAATATTATCGGCGTAATAAAGGACTTCCATTTCCATAGCTTACAGGAAGTCATAAAGCCCCTCAGCATACGGATAGAGCCGGGTGGCTGCGACCTGATATCCGCACAGCTGGCTGGCGGAAAAAATATGCCTGCGACTATCGCGACTATAGAAGCTAAGTGGAAAAGCCTTATCCCCAACCGCCCCTTTAGCTATTATTTCCTTGATGAATCCTTTGACAAGCAGTATCGCAGCGAGGACAGGTTTGGCCGGCTGTTCCTGAACTTTGCCGTTCTGGCCATATTCATTTCCTGTCTGGGATTGCTGGGTCTTGCATCCTACAGCACCATGCAACGCACCAAGGAGATCGGGATCAGAAAGGTGCTGGGCGCCAGCGTCGGGACCATCGTCAATCTTCTTTCCAGGGAGTTCCTTGCTCTCGTGTTGATATCCTTCCTCATAGCGGGTCCCCTGGCCGGGTATCTCATGCACAAATGGCTGGAGGGGTTTGCTTACCGGATGGATATGGAATGGTGGGTGTTCGTTGTCGCGGGTGTGCTGGCTTTTTTTATAGCTTTATTTACAGTCAGCTTTCAAGCTATTAAGGCAGCATTGACCAATCCGGTAAAAAGTTTACGGACGGAATGATCAGATGAATTTGAACAACAGCGCTACAATGGCATAGATCAGCGTGGCTGCAAAAATGCCTTTGGCTGTCTGGTCCCGGTGAGAGTTGATATAAATGGTGAAAAGCGCAATATTCAACACCAGGCAGGGCACGGACACGGCTGTGATCTGGTTCCGATGGTAATGCAGATAAGCTATAAACTCGCCAAAGCTGACGGAAGAGAATACTATAAAATAGTAGATGACAAGGCTAAGGATAGGGGCTATCAGCCCAAGCACCAAGCCCAACCGGAGATTGTCTTTTTTAAAGATCACGATTTCCACGTTTTTTCGAGTTTGCCTTTAAGAACGTAATTTGTCATGTCAAATTGTACGGGAACCACGCTTACATAGTTGTGTTCCAGCGCCCATACATCAGTGTCACGTCCTTTATCGAAATTGACAAACTTACCGGTGAGCCAATAATACTTCTTCCCAGTGGGGTCGTTACGCTCCAAAAAGTCCTCCTCATATTTCGCATAGGCCTGCCGGCAAACTTTGATCCCCTTGATAAGGGCATCCGGAATGGCAGGGAAATTAACGTTGAGGATCAGGTGTTTATCCATTGGATGCCCCAGGACTTCCTCTACGATGATCCGCACGTACTTACGGGCGGCGGTAAAGTCAGCCTCGACGCTGTAGTCCAGGAGGGAAAATCCAACGGAAGGGATACTTTCAATGGCTGCCTCTACGGCTGCCGACATGGTACCCGAATAAATGACATTTATCGAGTGGTTGCTGCCGTGGTTGATCCCGCTGAGGCAGAGATCCGGCTTGCGGCGCAGGACCTTATCCACCGCCAGCTTTACGCAGTCCACCGGGGTGCCGGAGCATTGCCAGGCTTCCACCCCTTCAAAAAGATGGTGCATGGGGTGCAGGCGGAGGGGATTGCCAATGGTAATCGCATGGCCCATACCGGATTGTGGTTTATCCGG
>Ga0105240_10007169_pt1 | contig 16234 bp, 10 predicted proteins | sample KBSC54metaG_FD_80426 | JGI IMG/M metagenome (GOLD analysis project Ga0105240, IMG submission 80426) | Corn rhizosphere microbial communities from Kellogg Biological Station, Michigan, USA - KBS C5-4 metaG | ecosystem: Host-associated > Plants > Roots > Rhizosphere > Soil | place: Michigan, USA... | reverse complement strand
GACCGGAGCCATCAGGATCGGTGGCAAGGTACATCAGCGTGCGGTCGTTCAGCAGCACGGGATGGCTGACGCGCGAGTTGTGCCGCGTGATTCGCTCCGCCGCTCCGCCACCCGGCCGGATTCGCCAGATATCCATGGCGTCGGGCAGCGTTCCCTGCACGAAGTAGATGAAGGCTCCGTCCGGCGACCACGACTGAAAATGCGCATGGAGCCCTGGCGCGGACTCGAAGATCCGCTGACCGCCGGCGTCCATGCCGCCGTTTCGGACAAACGTCGGATCCCCTGGACCGGGCGTGTGATACACCAGGCGCGTGCCGTCTCGAGACCAGTCGAACTCGGCGGCGCCTTCGAGATACGGCTTCGGTTGACCTCCCAGCGTGGGCACGGCCCAGACGCTGATCTCGCGCGGATCCGATCCGTTGACGCCGCGGGTCCAGAATGTGACGAGGGTCGCATCGGGCGAGAAGCCGAGCATCCGGAGCGACGGGTTGCCGAGCCCGCGAAAGCGACCGCGCGTCAGGTTATAGGACTGTCCCGCATCGACCTGCGTCACCCAGACATCCATTGTTCCGTCGCGATCGGAAAGGAACGCGACGAACTTGCCGTCGCGCGAGATCGCCGCGGCCTGCTCGGCCCCGCCGAGATCGGTCACGTTCTGAAACCGAGCGTCTGTCAGCGGGTTGCGCCAGAAGTAGTCGCGCCGGTCGAGCACCCACAGAGTGGCTGCCAACGCGGCGACGAGCGCCGCGGCGCTCACGGACCACGCGATGCGCGATCGCCTCGAGCGCTGCGCTGCCGGTCCAGTTGTCGACGACGAGACAGGCGCGACACCAGACGTGGGTTCGCCCGCCTCGACATCTTCGAACGTTGTGGTTGCCTTGCGGCTGCGCGACCAGGAGTCGAGTTCGGACCGAAACGCGTAAACCGAACCTATCTTGTCGTGAAGATGACGATGGACCGGCATCCCCTCGCGTTTTTCCCAGCGCTGTACCGTGGTGACGTCGCGTTTCAAATAGCCCGCGATCTCTTTCCACGAGTCGAGCCGGTCTGCCGGCGCGGCGCCCAGGCCGGTTGCGGGCGAGATTTCGGGCATCGGCCGCGATTGTAGCCCCCGGGTCCCCCTGCTTCAAACCACGGCATTCGACGGCAAATCGCCAAATTGCGCCCATACCGCGAGATGCCGCTTGCCCCTGCTCTCCTCAGCGCGCATCGTCGGAGGCCTTCGCCCGAAATCAGCCCCGCGGGTCGCCGGGGCCATAACAAAGAGTGGAGGGTCGCATGATTCGGAATTGGTTTCACTGGGTTGCCCTGGTCGGGGCGCTTGTTGTCGCGGCGGGCACCGGAGGACAGGCACATGGCCGTAAGGGCGTCGATTTCAGCGGGCAAATCGATGACGTGACGATTGCCACCGCCGGCTCGTGGGTGATGCACGGTACGTGGTCCCTGAACGTCAAGGGAGACTGGGACAAGGCGGATTTCACGGCGGCGATCAACATGGAGCGGTCGGACTACTTTTACGTGGCCAATCCAACGGCCGACCCCAACTCTCTGACGATACGCAACGCGCACACGCACAACATCGCCATCGTCGACGGGACGGTCACGACGATCCCGGGCGGCTTTCGCGTGAGCGGTCCGGCGATGCTGACCGGTAACGGTGGGACGCCGCCTTTCGGAACAGATTCCACACTCCAGGTGGACGTCACGGGAGGCAACCTCGTCACGTTTTCGAACGTGAAGCTGACGTTCGGCGGCAACGCGGTTGCGCACTTCGGATCGCTCCCCGTGTCCGGCGTCGTCCGCCGCTGGAAATAGCTGGTTCAAATTGGAGAAAAACATGAAACGCGTGCTACTACTCGCGGTCCTGAGCCTCGTGCAGCTGCGTCCGGCCTCGGCCGGCCAGCTCCAGGTGCTCGCCGGCGCGGAGAATCACGACAAGGGCCACCAGGTGCTGGCGTTCCTGCCGAACGAACTGTGGATTCATCAAGGCGACAGCGTGACGTGGTCGTTTCCGACCGCCGAGCGGCACACCGTGAGCTTCCTGACGCCAGGGCAGGTGCGGCAGAAATTCCAAGTCGGCTGTCCCGGTTCTGTGCCGAGCGGTGCGTCGTTCGACGGCACCACGTGCGTGAACTCCGACGTGCTGATGAACGGCCAGACGTATACGGTCACGTTTCCGCAACGCGGGAACTTCAAGCTCGCGTGCCTGGTCCATCTCTACATGACCGGTGTGGTCCACGTGCTCGATGGCTCGGTGGTTCTGCCGCGCGATCAGGAGTACTACGATCGCGAAGCGGAGCGTGAGCGACGCGAGCTGCTGTCGGACGCCGAGGGGCTCGAGGGCCGCGCGCTCGTGATCGCCCGGCGGACGTCCGACACGGCAGTGGCCGCGGGCGTCTCTGACGTCGTCGCCACGACCGGCGGCGGCGTGCACGGCTCGGCCGTCATGCGGTTCCTGCGGGACCGGATCGAAGTCCACGTCGGCGACACCGTCGAGTGGACGAACATCTCGCCCGGCGTGAATCACACCGTCACGTTCGGCACGGAGCCGGCGGATCCCTTTGCTCCGCCGTCGTCCAACGTCACGATGGATGTCGACGGAGCGCTGCATTCGATCGTCGGGTCGCCGACCGACTCCGTGCACTCGGGGCTGTTCGGGCCGGCGCCCGGCGAGCGGGTCGGCGCCGCGCAGACGCCGCTCGGCGTGACCAGATTCCGGGTCACGTTCACCGCGCCAGGCACGTTCCGGTACATCTGTGCGCTGCACGATGACGAGGGAATGGTCGGGACGGTCGAAGTACGGCGATGAAGCGGCTTCTTTGTGCGTCTGTTGTATTGAGCCTCGCCGTGATGCACGGCGAGGCTGCGTCCTATCTCGGCGGTCTTGTGACGCCGCCGCTCGCTAAGCCGAAGTTCACGCTGACCGACACCACCGGCGCTCCGTTTGATTTCTGGGCAAGGACGCAAGGCACCGTGACGCTTCTGTTCTTCGGGTACACGACATGCCCCGACGAGTGCCCGCTGCACATGGCAAACGTCGCCATGAGCCTGAAGAAATTGCCGAAGGAGCTTCAGGATCAGGTCAGGCTCGTATTCGTCACGACAGATCCCGCGCGAGACGAGCCGCGCGTCCTGCGCGCGTGGCTCGACCGCTTCGATCCGCGCTTCATCGGCCTCACCGGCACTGAATCAGCGATCGAAGCGGCGCAGCGCGCGGCCGGTCTGCCTGTCGCCACGAAAACCGCGCGTGCGGGCGGAAGCTATGCGATGGGCCACGCGAACGTCGTGCTCGCGTACACGAAGGACAACTTCGCGCATCTGATGTATCCGGGCGGGGTCACGCGTCAGGATTGGCTGCACGATCTGCCGCAGCTCGTCGCGGAAACGTGGTAGAGGGTTCAGATGAAATTGAGCGAGCTCTTGCGGAAGTCGCCGTTCAAGAGCGCGCGCGAATCGGCGCCGAGCCAATTGTCCGCGATGCGCGCGTAGACGGAGCGGAAATCCGTTTCGTAGTGCACGTCGGCGGCGTTGTTCTCGAGCGTCGGATTCTGCGGATCGGTGTTCAGGTTCGGCGCGGTTCCGTAGAGGCCGCCGTTCACTTTGCCGCCCATGACGAGCATGACCGACGCGGCGCCATGGTCGGTGCCGCCGCTGCCATTCTCCGTGATGCGGCGGCCGAATTCCGAGAAGCTGACGAGCAGCGTGTCGTCGAGGAGACCCTGGTTCTTCAGGTCGTTGTGAAACGCGAACAGGCTGTCGTTGAGCGTCGCCATCAGGTTGTGGTACGTGCCGTTGGCGCCGTTCACGTTCTGCCCTGAATGCGTGTCGAACCCGCCTGTCGTGACGTAGAAGATCTTCGTCCCGATGCCGCGGTTCATCGCGCCAGCCACGGCCTTGAACGCCTGGCCGAGCCCGCTGTTCGGGTACGCGAGCGTTGGTGCATAGCTGGCGACGGTGGCGACGCGATCGAGCGTTGCGAAGGCCGCCTGCGAGCTGCCGTAAACAAACGCGAGCTCCGGACGATCGACCGGCACGTGCGAGCTGATTCGTGACGCGGCCGCCCGTTCCGCGGCGGCCTCGGCTCCGGAGTTCGCGCTGGAAAAGGCGTACGTCGCCGGATTGGCGATCGCAGGCACCGACGCGTGCGCGGCCTCGAGCACGTGCGGGGACGTGCCGGTGGCATTCCAGCCGGCGAGCGGATCGAGCGGCGTCGGCAGCGCGTCGAGATACCTTCCCACCCATCCGAGTCCCACCGAGTTGCGCGGATCGGCAGTCGACCAGATGTCCGTGCCCTGGAAATGCGAGCGGCTCTGGTTTTCGTAGCCGGTCCGCTGCACGAGCGCGAGACGTCCTTGATCGAAGATCTGTTTCAGGCCGGTGAGCCGAGGGTGCAGGCCGAGCGACGCACCCGAGCGATCGGCGCCGACCTGGAGCACGTCAACGGCGGGCACGGCGAGCGTCGGCCGTCGCCGATAGTAGAACGAGTCGCTGTACGGCACGAGCATGCTGAGCGCATCGTTGCCGCCGCTCAGATAGAGCACGACGAAGTTGCGCGTCCGCGCGCCTTGCGCGCGCGCCAGATCGCCGAGAAATTCCGGCGCCGCGAACGTTGCGGTGAACGCCGCGACACCGCCTTTCACGAACGCGCGTCTGCTGATGTCCATGCGCTCTGCGCCTTCGTCAGACGAATTGATATTCGGGCGATCCGACGATGAGATGGACGAGACCGGGCGCCTTGGCCTGAAGCTGCGCGGGGCTGCCGGTCCACGTGGAGGTCGCGCGCAGATAATTCAGCAGCTCCGACGTGACGGCGACGTCCGCCGGCGCGGCGGCGAGGTTGCGGCGGTAATAGGCGAGCAGCGAGTCGGGACTGCTGCCTTCGGACGCCGCTGCGGCGGCAAGATTGAATTTCTGGTTGGCGGCGAGCGTCGCGGCGAAGTTCATGCGCGCCAGCATCGCAGCGGTCGAGAACCACGCCTGACCCTGATCCCACCCGCTGACGTCCGGCGGGTCGTAGAGGTTCTGTTCCATGCTCGCGAGCGGCGCGAGTGCGCTGTTCAACGAGAACCCTGTCCAGCCGACATCCTTCAGCGCGCGCACGACGTACTCCACCGGCCAGGAATAGCGGGCGAAATGCGATTGCGCGCTCCAGAACTCCGGCGCGAGCAGCACTTCGCGCATCACCGCGCGCATGTCGAACTGGTTCTGCTGGTAGACGCCCGCGATTCTCGCGACGAAGCCTTCGTCGACGGCGCCCGCTTCGCTGACGAAGAACCGATATAGCTTCGCCGCCAGATAGCGGCCGGTATTCGGATTCGCCGCGAGCGCGTTGATCAGATCGATGCCGTCCTGCATCCCTTGCGCCGCGGGCCTCGCCGGAATCGTCTGGCCGCCGTCCGCGTAGATTGGAAAGCTGAATGTCTTGGCAGACGTCTCGTGCTGGTTCGCGTTGTAGGCGAACGCCTGGTGCGCCGAGCCGCCGGCGCCGGCAACGGCGAGATTCCATCCGGTGAAAACGCGCGCGCCGGCGTACACGTCGGACTCGGTGTAGTGGCCGACGCCCATCGTGAACAGCTCCATCACCTCACGGGCGAAATTTTCCTGCGGCTGCGCCTTCGTGTTCGTCCGGCCGTCGAGCCAGACGAGCATCGCCGTATCCTTCGCGATGTTCAGCAGGAGATCGCGGAAGTTCCCGAGCGCGCTGTCGCGCAGCATCTCCAGCTGACCCGCGACCGATCCTGGGTCCTCAGACGCCTTTGCCGCCATGTATCGCGTGGCTTCGGTCGGGCCGAGCGCGCCGTTGATCTTCGTGTACCCGGTCGCGAAGTGGTTGTGCCAGAAAAGCGTCATCTTCTCCTGCAGCGGCCGCGTGCTGTGCACCATGCGGAACAGCCACCGCTGGCGTGCGTCGGTGATGATGGAGTTCGGCGAAAACGGTCCATTCGACGTCGTGCCGACATACCCGGACCGTCCGATGTTCCGGTCCACATCGTCCGACGTCCGGTCGTAGTTGATCAGCACGTCGACCGCCTGGCCGATGCTCATGTCGGAGTACACCTCGAGCTCGTCCGCGCTCGCGCCGAAACCGGCCCGGCGGAGCAAATGCTCCATTTGTCGATCCGTCGTACGTTCTCGCGCCGGGGCATCGCGGTGTTGCATGTTCTGTGACCTATCGGATGGTGATCGTCCCGTGCAGCGACGCGTTCGATGGCATGTCGTGATCGTGAAACCCGCAGGTGCGGACGATGTTCAGGTTGCCGGTTTCCCGCTGCTGGCCAGAGGCGAGGGATCCGACCTGGTTGATTTCGGGGCAATCCGTATGTTCGGGATGAGGATCGGAGAACATCAGATGGGCGACTCCGTCCTGATTCACGAACGTGATCTGGGTGCCCGGGCTCACCGTCATGCTCTTTGGACTGACTCCAGCGGACGTGATGACAAACGTGTGCACCGCGCCGCTCGCTGGCGAGGTGGCCGACGGCGGGGAAGTGACCGATCCGCCGCAGGCAACCGCACTCGAAACGAGGAGGCCAAGCATCGCGGCTCGCAGCATCGAGGTCACGCGATCCTTAGACCGCGCGCGACGCGAGAAGTGACAATGGCGCGACGATTGACATCAAAATATCGTTCGTGTTAAACCGCGTCCCCGCTGTCATTCCACGCGACAGGCGGCAGCTGTCCCGTCGGAATGTCGAAGAGGTTGCGATGAACCACTTCATTTCGCGAATGTGTGTTGTCCTCTTCTCCGCGCTTCCCCTCCTCTTCCCGGCGCGCGTGCTGGCGCAAACGCAAACGGGCACGATTACCGGTGTCGTCACCGACGAGCAGGCTGCCGTTCTGCCTGGTGTCGCCGTGACACTCGACAGCCCCGCCATCATCCGGCCGCAGACGCTGGTGACGAACGACCGCGGTGTCTACAGCTTCATCGCGTTGCCGCCGGGCACGTACAGCGTGAAGTTCGATCTTCAGGGGTTCGCCTCGGTCGAGCGGCGCGACATCCGCGTCAACGTGGCCGTCGTCAGCACGGTCGATCAGGTGATGAAGGTCGCCGCGGTCACCGAAACTGTCCAGGTAACCGGCGAGTCGCCGGCCGTCGACATCAAGAGCACGAGCAAAGGCACCAACTTCGACAGCTCGCTGCTCACGTCGATTCCGCAGGCGCGCGAAATCTGGTCGACCGTCGAGCAGGTTCCCGGATCGACGGAGAGCGGCTTCAACGTCGGCGGCGCCGGCAGCGCGCAACAGAGCGGCATGGCTGTGCACGGCTCGGCCGCCGGTCAGCAGGAATATGCCGTGAACGGTCTCAAACTGAATTGGCCCGGTGGAAACGGGGGAGCGACGGCCTTCTACTTCGATCAAGACAGCTTCGCGGAAATCAACGTCATGACGAACGGCGCGCCGGCGGAGGTCGCGACGGGCGGTGTGTACATGAATACCGTTACGAAGTCGGGCGGCAACGAGCTGAAAGGCGGGACGAGCATCTATTGGGAAGATCAATCGTTCCAGGGGGACAACGTATCGGATGCGCTTCGGGCGCAAGGCGTCACGAAGGGCAACCCCATAAACCACATCTACGATTTCAACGCGAACGTCGGGGGCCCGCTGAAACGCGACAAGGCCTGGTTCTTCTCCTCGTTCCGCCGCTTCGACATCAGCACCCAGGTGCTCGGTATTACGCGTCCTGATGGCTCGCCCGCGCCCGATCTGAATCATCAGTCGAACTTCGTCGGCAAGGTGACGGCGCAAGTGAACGACAAGAACAAGATCAGCGGAGAGTTCAATTTCAATTACCAGAACCGCTTCTTCCGCCGGCCCACGAGCGACCTCGTCGAGGAAAAAGCCTCATGGCGGCAGATCGAGCCGGCGTACATCTCGCAGTTCCAGTGGACGTCGCTGCTCACGCCAAAGCTGTTCGTCGACGCGCGCTACGGATTCCTCCACCTGATCTTTCCGCTCCATTACCAGCCTGAGGTGGGCGCCAACGATTTCGCGCGGCAGGACATCGTCCGTCACACACTGACCGGCGCGGCGACGTACGACTACATCAATCTCGCGACGCGCCATCAGGCGAATATCTCCGCGTCGTACTTCGTCAATTCCCACAGCATCAAGACTGGTTTCGAGTACGGGCGGGCGTTCAACCAGAACCAGTACGACGCCAACGGCAACGAAGTGCTGCGGTACTTCGACGGCGCGCCGCTGGAGGTGCAGACCTACAACACGCCGATCACGGGCCAGAACTACATCGACACGGTCATGCTCTACGCGCAGGATTCGTGGGTGATCAACCGGCGTGTCACCGTCAACTACGGCGGGCGCTTCGAGCGGCTCGTCGGCTTTGCACCGCCGCAGTCGCGCCCGACCAACGACTTCTTCCCCGCGCAATCGTTCGGCCTGCTGGACAATGTTCCGAACTGGCAGAACGGACTGTGGCGCCTTGGCGTCGCGTACGACGTGAACGGTGACGGCAAGACCGCCCTCAAAGCGTTCTACGGCCGCTTCATGGTGCAGGAAGGCACCCGTCTGGTGCAGCAGGTCAACCCGAACGATCTCGGCGGCGACTTCAGAAGCTGGCACGACAGCAATGGCGACGGCGTGGCGCAGCTGAGCGAGCTCGGCCCACCGACGCGGCCGTACGGCGGACGCGTGAACACCATCGATCCAAATCTGAAGCAGCCTTACTCGGACGAGATCAATGTCGGCGTGGATCACGAGCTGCTTCGGAACTTCTCGGCCGGCGTCACTTACTACCGCCGGCACAATGGACGCCGTTTCAGCGGGATCAACGTAGCCGTTCCTGCGAGCGCGTACGCGGCCACGACCGTCGTGGGAGCCGATGGCCAGCCGGTGACGGTCTACAATCAGAACGCGTCCACACTCGGCCTTGCGCAGCGGATCATCACGAATATCGACGGCCTCGAGGACACGTATAACGGCGTCGAGTTCACCGCCACCAAGCGGATGGCGAACCGGTGGCAGATGATCGGCGGCTTCACGATCGGCCAGGACAAAGGCGTGTACGACAGCGGCCTGAATGATGATTTCAACAACCCGAACGCCAACATCAACCGGCAGAACGCGATCATCGGCATGGACAGCACGTATGTGGCCAAGTTGATCGGCACCTACGTCTTTCCACGCAATATCACGTTCAGCACGAATTTCCGCTACTTCACGGGTCAGCCGGTTCAGAAGCTGAATACGGTGAAGGGCCTGAACCAGGGTACGGTGAGTGTCCTGGCCGAGCCGGTCGGAACGACGCGGTTGGACAACGTCGCGCTCTGGGACGCGAGGGGCTCGAAGATCTTCCGGTTCGGCCGCGGCCACGAGCTCGAGGCGATGGTCGACGTGTTCAACCTGCTGAATCGCGACGCGAGGACCATCATCAACAACAACGTAGGGCCGCTGTTCGGCAACCCGATCGCGATTCTTCCGCCGCGTGTGGCCCGACTCGGCGTTCGTTTCGCATTTTGATCAAGCCACCTGAGTTATTGCCATGAGACGACTGGTCATCTCCCTCCTGATGCTGTCGGCGCTGGTGCTCACGGGCGCCGCCGCCGACGCGCCGCGCGGCAGCATCACCATCGACCTGATCTCCCAGATCAAGTACCCGTCGGCGCCCGCGTGGTCACCCGACGGGAAGATGGTCGCCTTTCTCTGGGACGCGTGGGGCAAGCAGGATCTCTTCGTCGCGACGCCCGGACAACCGCCGGTGCCGCTGACCGATTTTCCTGTGGACCGCGACATCAGGACATCGGACATCGCCGCGTTCGCGTGGGTCTCTCCGAACGAGATTCTATTTGCCAAGGACGACGTGCTGTGGACCGTGTCGCCGACGACGGCAAAACCGGCGCGCGTGTCGGGCGGCCTCGCGGACGCTGCGAATTTCGCGCTGTCGCGCGATCGCAAGTCCATCGCCTTCACGCGCGGTGGACAGATATGGATCGCGTCCCTCGAGAAGAAGACGCAGCGTCCGGTCACCGGCTTGAATCCGCTGACCGCTTCCAACCCGGTCTTTTCGCGTGACGGTCAGTGGATCGCCTTCACATCTCACGGCGCGGGCCTTCCGCCCGACTCTGGTCTCCTTCCGTTCAACGGCGACCGCATGCGCGTCGTCGGCAACAGCAACGGCGTCGTCGCGGGCGGCGCAGCGGAGCGGCGACTGGGCGTGGTGTCCGTGGACGGCGGCGACATCTCCTGGATCCCGGTCGTCGGAAATCCGAGTGCCATTCAATTCACCGCCGACGGCTCGCTCTTGTGGGCCGAAGGCTCGGCGAATGGGAAGACGCGCGTGATCAAGGCGTGGAGCGCCGGCGGAACGCCGCGCACGCTCTGGAGCGATCACGACGAACGGTGGTTTTCTCCGACGGCGCGCGATTCCAAGGTGATCGTGTCTCCTGACGGCAAGTCGGTCGCGTTCGTCAGCGATCGCACGGGCTGGATTCACATCTACGTCATGCCGGTGAATGCCGCCTCGGAGTCGGACGCGAAGCAGTTGACGACGGGTAATTATCTGGCGGGGTTGGGAGGCTGGTCACCGGACAGCAAGCGAATCGCGTATCACCGAAGCGCCGCTGGTAACCAGATGGAGCGCTTCATCGACATCGTCGATGTCGGGTCGGGGAAGAGCGAGTCGATCGTGACCGAGCACGGCGTCAACGACGATCCCCTGTTTGCGCCTGACGGAGCCAGCCTCGTGTTTCATCGCACGGACGTCGCAAACTCGCGTGATCTCTACACCGTGGCGGCGCGCCCGGATTCGCGATTCGTCCGGTTGAGCGACTCGATGCCGGCTGGATTGAACAAAGCCGATTTTACGACGCCGGTTGCCGTCTCGTTCCCGAGTCGCCTCGACAAGCAACCGGTGCCGGCGACGTTGATGGTGTCGAAACGGATCGATCGCAGCCGGAAGAATCCCGCGCTGGTCTGGATTCACGGCTCGGGATCGGATCAGAATTTTCTCGCATGGCATCCGGGCAGCTACCGTATGTACTACTCGCTCTGTCAGTACTTCGCGCAGCAGGGTTATGTGATCCTGACGCCGGACTATCGCGGCAGCTCGGGCTACAGCCGCGACTGGTCGACGGGGGTGTACATGGGCGTCGGCGTGAACGACACCGCTGATGTGGCGTCGGGGGCGGATTACCTGAAGACGCTCAGTTACGTCGATCCCGATCGCATCGGTGTATTCGGCCTCAGCTACGGAGGATTCTTGACGCTGCAGGCAATGACCGTCGATCCGACGCTATGGCGCGCGGGCATCGATGTGGCGGGCGTGGTGGACTGGGCGACATACGGAGCCGGCTACACAACGCCCCGCCTGGGAACGCCGGTTCAGAACCCCGACATCTATAACGTCTCGGCGCCGATCCAGCACATGGACCGGCTGTCGCGGCCGCTGCTCGTGCTTCACGGGACGAACGACCGGAACGTGTCGTTCGCCGATTCGCTCAGGCTCTTCGACGTGCTGATCAAGCTTGGAAAGAACTTCGAGTCGCAGATCTATCCCGGCGAGATCCATTTCTTCCGCCGCGACATCGTCCTGCGCGACGCCTGGAGGCGGGCGGACGAATTCTTCGAACGCACGGTGAAGAACGGTCCCCCCATGACCAGCACGTCGTCGAACGACAAGCAGTGACCGAACGCGTCAGACGAATGGCTGCATCACTTCGCCTGTAATCAGCTGCTGCAGCCATTCGGCCCCGCTCTCGCCATTGGTCATCAGCACGAAGCCGCACTTCCGCTCGACCGAGGCGACGGCCCAGCAATGGAACCCCTCGTTGTCGCCGCCGTGCGCGATGATCCGTTTCGGCGACGGCGGCAGCGCCCAGCCCAGTGCCCATGAGCCGGCGCGCGGATCCTGCAGTGCGATTGCCGGACGAAGCATCTCCTCGCGCGTGGTCGGCTCGAGCCGGAACCGGTCGCGTCTCGTCGGCGCGATCACTTCGATGAGAAACTTCGCGTAGTCGGTCGGCGTCGTGAGCAGCGCGCCGGCCGATCCATACCGCGCGACGTCTTCGATTGACGATCGCTTCCGCGGAAGCGGTTTCCCGTCGCGATCGTGCGGCAGCGGCATCCGCCGTTCGAACACATCGTTCCAGACGTAACCGCTCGAGGCCATCTGAAAGGGCGTCAACACGTTCGCTCTCATGAACGGATCGAACGGCTCGCCGACGAGATGCGTGACCACCGACTCCAGGTAGCTGTAGCCTTCGCCCGAGTAGGAGAAGCGCTCACCCGGCTGGAAGTGGATGGCGAGGGGTTCGCTTCTCGACCGCCAGTTCTGGAAACCGCTGGTGTGCGAGAGCACGTGCCGCGCCGTGATGAGATCCAGTCGCGGGTCGCCTTCGATGAGCCGTTCCGACACGTAATGCGTCAACGGCGTGTCGAGGTCGATCACTTTTCGCTCGGATAGCTTCATCACCGCATACGCGAACACAGGCTTGCTCATCGATGCGGCTTCGAAGATCGTGTCGACGTGCACCGGTGTCTTCGTCGCGTTGTCTTTGACGCCGAACGCGCGCCGCCATCGCAGTCGGCCATCCCGGATGATCGCGGCCGAGAGGCCGGGGACTTTGGCGCCGGCCATCATGATCGGCAGATCGCGTTCGAATTTGGCGATCCGCGTTCGCCAGACGGCCTCAGGCTCCAGGCCGCCAAACGACTTTCCTTGCGCTGGCGTGAGGTTGGTCAGCAGCGCGGCGCCAAGAGCAGCGCGTCCGGTCTCACGCAGGAACGCTCGTCGTTTCATGTTGACCCGGCCAATCTTATACGCCGAATTGGCCGAGAGACCTCTCGGACTCACGCCCCACGTTCCGACTTTGTATGTCGGTGCCGCAGCGGTGAGCGTTCGTTCGCTCGGGTGTTTGTTCTATCGAATACTCACGTTGTCGAACGTGCACGTCGCGCTCGTGGACGTGTTATGGCTCGTGACGGCGAGACCCACGTACACGATCTGCGCCATCGGAATTGTGTCGGTGCCGACTTGCGTCCAGCTCGTTCCGTCGGATGATTCGGACGCCGTGAACGTGTTGCCGCTGCGCGTCAGCCTGACCCAGCGCGGCGCCCTCGACGCAGAGCCCGCTGTGCTCACGCTCGTGCCGTTGGTGACGTCACGGCGCTGGAACGCGACGCCTTTGCCAGCCGACACCAGCATGAACGCATGCGTCGATCCCGCATTTTGCGTCTCGCGAATCATGACGCCCGCCTTCGTCCATGCATCGGCGTTCTGCACGGTTGCGACGCGCGCGACGATCGTGCCGTTGCCGTTCAGCCTCATCGTGGCGTAGTGGAACGCGTCGGACGTCCCCCAGACGTCCGCGCCGGCGGCCCGCACGGTGAACGTGCCGTTCGAGTACGTCGCGGAGCCAGGCGCGCTGGTGTTGCCAACGTCGGCGTCGCTCCACCCGGCGGGCAAGGGCTGCGACGTGGCGGTGACCAGCACCGAAATCGACGACGAGGTCGTGATGGCACCCTGATTGTCCGCGGCGACGGCGTAGACGCTATACGTGCCAGGCCGCGCGTTCTGCCAGATCGTCGAGTACGGCGCCGTCGTTGACCGCCCGAGCAGCGTGCCGCCCGCGTAGAAATCCACGCTCGCGATCGTGCCGTCGGTGTCGTGGGCTTCCGCAGTTACCGTGATGTTCGATCCCGCGTTGAACGTGGAGCCGTCCAACGGGTTCGTGATCGAGACCGTCGGCGGCGCATCGCCGACCGGATACGGAAGCGCGTACGACTGCCTCAGGATCGTCGCGTCGTTCTTGTTCGCGCCGGGTGCCCTGCTCGTCCACCGCGAGCTGGAAAGCACGATCTGATCGAACGCGATCCCGTCCTCGCGCTGTTGGATCCGGATCGTGTGCCAGCCGGATGTGGCGAAGATGACGGGCGTGCCCGCGGTTCCGTAGCCGTTGTCGTTCCAGCCCCAGCCATGCTCGCCGCAACCGCTGCAGTCTTCGAGCACGACAGCGGTCGCGCTGGTCGAGCCGATCCGCCACAGGGGGTTTCCGCCGGCATCGACGCTGTCGGAAAACTGCACCCATACCGAGTCGTTTTGATAAGAGTCGTTGTCCGCCCTCATCCGCATCCACAGGTGATACGGCACGTTCGCCTCGGCCAGGAACTCGAGCTCGAAGTAGCTATGCGGATCAGCGGCCGGCGTCGTCACCTTCGCCGCGCCTTGATCCGGCTCGCGCACCTTCCATCCGCCCGCCGCTGCCGTCTCCTGCTGGAGGGTCCACTCGCCTGTGATGGTCGTGGGATTGAAGCCCGTGCCGCTGCTGTCGAACGCGAACAGCACGATGTCGGCAGGTGCGGTCGGCGTCGTCACCTGCTGCGCGCCAAGGTGAGCCACAAAGGACTGAAGGGTGCTGGCGGAATCCTTTGGTGGTGGCGGCTGCCCGTTAACCGATGCAAACCGTTCAGACGCTCCGCCGAAGAATGCGCCCCCTGCGCCGTCGGGCGCGACCGCCATCGCGAAATCCGTGTTGGCACCTCCAAGCATCGTCGAGTAGAGGACCGAGGGCCGCTCGGGACGGAAATCAACGATCGACAGCGTGGCATCGCCGGCATCGCCTGACGACGAAGCCCGTTTGAACGCGTCCCACGTCGTCGGATACCGTCCGACCTCGGGTCCGCACGACGTGCAGCTGTTCTGAAAACGTCCCGCCAGATACGCGACGTGGTTGTGATCGACCGCCAAGGCTGCGCCGTATGCCCACGTGCCGCTGACGCGCTGGAAGGTGCTGCCCACGCCATGAAAGGCGATTCTTCTTCGGCCCTCGCCCGTCGCAGCATCGAGCTCCGCGACGTACGCTTCCGAACCAATATTCGGCGCGCCGGACGGGTCCTCGCCACTTCCACCGATGTATACAAGGTTGTCGACGACGGCAACCGCCACCGCATCGGCGGACGCGTCCCCGACGTACGTGGAATACGCCGGCCCTGACACGGTGAACCTCGCGAGAAACGCGGAGCTCCGATTGGCGCCGCGCGGCTTGGCAGCATTGAACGCCGAAAAGTCGCTCGACGCTGTCGTTCCGGCCACGTATGCGTCTCCAGCGGGCGCTACTGCGACTCCGTACGCACTGTCGCCGCCCGAGCCGCCGAGATACGTCCCGTACTGAAGTGACGAGCCGTTCGCCGTGAGCCGCGCGAAGAACGCGTCCGTCAGAGGCTCGCCTTCCGTGTCGGCGCCTCCGGAGTAGGTCGCCTTCAACGCACCCGAGGTAGTGGGGAAATTTGCGCTCGCCGTCGAGCCCGCGACGTTGATGCGACCGGCAGCGTCCACCGCAATCGCCGCGATCTCATCGTGACCGGATCCGCCGAGATACGTCGAGAAGACGATCTGCCTGGCGTCCGGCGTGAGCTCGGTGACGAAACCATCGCCGTGCCTGCCGTCCGGCGTCAGCTCGGGGACGGAGGGATCGCCCAAGTTGCATCGACCATCGGTGCCGCACGTACGATCGTAAGCGCCAGCGGTTGTCGGAAAATCAGCCGAATACGTCACACCGGCGACATAGAGATTGCCGTTCGCGCCGAGCGCCAAGGCGGCCACTTTGCTGCGCCCGCTGCCGCCGAAATAACTCAGATACGTGACCGTGCCGTCGCCCTTCATGCGTCCGAGGAGACCAGCGTCGCATAGCTGTCCGGACCATGATTTCTGTATCGCAGTGCTCGTTGTGGGTAATGTCGTGGAACACGTCGTGCCGCCGAACCAGAAGCCGCCAGTGCCGTCCGCGACGATGGCTTGTATGGCGTCGCCGTACGTGAGCTCCGCGAATTTCAGCGGATGTTTGACGCCGTTTTCCTGCGCGTGAAGCCGCGTGGAGAGCGTGAGGACGCCAATGAGTACAGGCAGAAACACGAGCGCGTAAAGGCGAGATCGCATTGGGGGTGAATCTTGCAGCGCGTTGCCATGCGCGGCGCTGCGGGACGAGTTGCCTCCCCGCAACTCGGTCGGTCGCTTTCGGCGGCAGGCGGCCGCGGAGCATGCAACGACCACGACGTCAGCGGTATCCGGGCTTCGAACCCGTGAGTCTCTCGCCCGCCTCATCGTATACTTACGCTTGTCGCGGTGAGGTGGCCGAGAGGCTGAAGGCGGCGGTTTGCTAAACCGTTATACGGCCTAAAAGCTGTATCCAGGGTTCGAATCCCTGCCTCACCGCCAACCTTCGCTCACCTGACACGCGAGCGAGCTTCGGTTGGCAAGCCAATTCAACTCCTTCAACAGGCGAAG
>Ga0105240_10007166_pt1 | contig 16237 bp, 14 predicted proteins | sample KBSC54metaG_FD_80426 | JGI IMG/M metagenome (GOLD analysis project Ga0105240, IMG submission 80426) | Corn rhizosphere microbial communities from Kellogg Biological Station, Michigan, USA - KBS C5-4 metaG | ecosystem: Host-associated > Plants > Roots > Rhizosphere > Soil | place: Michigan, USA... | reverse complement strand
CCATGACCCTCATCGGGGTACAGCACATAAGTCACCGGCAGGTGCTTGGCCTGCATCGCCGCCACGATCTGATCGGACTCGGCCTGTTTCACCCGTGGATCGTTCGCTCCCTGCGCGATCAGCAGCGGCCGGGAGATCCGCTGGACATGCATCAGCGGCGAGCGGGACTGCAGCAGCTCACGGCCCTGCTCGGTCCGCGGATCGCCGATACGATGCGCCATGTCATCGAAGGCCGCCTTCCAGTAGGGCGGAATGGAAGCCAGCAGCGTCTGCAGATTCGAAGGCCCCACGATATCGACCCCACACGCGAAGCGATCCGGCGTGAAGGTGAGACCGACGAGCGTCGCATAGCCGCCGTAGGAGCCGCCGTAGATCGCGACCTTGTCCGCCAGGGCGATCTTCTGGCGTACCGCCCAATCGACGGCATCCAGCAGGTCATCGTGCATCTTGCCGGCCCACTCGCGATCGCCGGCATTCAGGAATTTCTTGCCGAACCCGGTAGAGCCGCGATAGTTGACCGACAGGACGGCGTACCCGCGGTTGGCCAGCCACTGGTGTTCGGGGTTGAAACCATAGCTGTCGCGCGCCCACGGGCCGCCATGCACATCCAACACCATCGGCAACGGTCGACCCGGACGGCCTGAGGAGTTGGGGTCCGTGCCTGGGGGCAGGGTCAGATACGACACCAGCGTGAGCCCGTCGCGCGCAGCAATCTCCACCGGCTTCATGGGTTGCAGCGGGGCGCCCGTCAGCTCGGGGCGACTGTCGAACAGTTTGGTCACTTTGCCCGTTGCGCGCTCGTAGGAATAGGTCGTCATCACCTTCACCGGATCGTCGACGGCGACAATCCAACGGCGGTCGTCCAGAGTCCGGCTCACGAGCTGGAACTCGGGACCGAGCGCCGCTGTCAGCCGCGAAATGTCCTTGCCGACGTCATCCGTGCCGTTCGGCAGCGGATGGATCTCATCGGTCAGGTACTCGACGGCATAGGCTTGCGGCAACCGGGTACGCGGCTGCAGCCAGACATCGGAGATGTCTGCCTGGTCGCTCTGCGCCAGAACGGTCTGCTGCGCCGTCGCGAGATCGACCCGCACCAGGGCTGCGGTGTTGCGGCCTGCGGAACTGACCAGCAGAGCCGTGTTGCCGCCCTGCTCCACCACCAGCGGCTGAAAGGTCAGGCTATCGGCCTGCCCGTACTTCAGCAGGCTGACCCAACCGTGGTCGGTGCGCCGGAACAGCTCGCCGCCGCCCTCCGCGAGCGTCTTCACTGCCAACCGGGGGCGCAACTGCAGATCCTCCAGGTAGCCGGCGAATTCCTGATCGTTGCGTTCGACCAGCTTGCGGGCGCCGCTGTCGATATCGATCTCGTAGAGATCGTGCCATTCCGGATCGCGGTCGTTGAGGCCGATGAGCGCAGTCGTGGGTCGCTCCGGAGACAGCCCCACGATCTCGGCGCGCACCTTGTCGAGGGGCGTCAGATTGATCTGCCGCCCGCTCTCGACATCGACGCTGTAGACGCGCCAGTTCTCGTCTCCGGCCTCATCCTGCAGGAACAGCACGTGCCGGCTGTCATCTGCCCACAGATGCTGGCGGATGCCACGCTTGCGATCGTGGGTGATCGGCTTGGCCTGCGCCAGATTGCCCTGGGGTGCCAGCCACACGTTCAGCACTCCGTCCTCGGGGGCGAGGAAGGAGATGTATTTGCCATCGGGGCTCAAGCGGGCCTGCGCCTTGACGGGGTTGCCGAACAAGGCGGCGCGCGAGATCAGGGGGGCGGTGGTCGAGGTTGCCTGGGTTTCCATTGGAGCCGTCATCGCAAGCGCCGCGGCGAGCAGCAGCGCCGCGGTCCTCAATACAACAGCACTTCTTTGCGCTCGTTCAGCCATGCGGTTTCATCCGGCACGGTGAGCGCATCGAGGTCGCCGGGCGTGGCCGCCGGATCATCCACCCAGCGGCGCAGCAGATCGCTTCCGTTGATGACGTCGATGGCCAGCCGGTCCTGCTCGTACTCGTACGGGAAATCCCGCCAGATGGCGTAGTCCGGCCGCAGGCGGCGCAATGCCTTGAACGCGAGGGCGTACAGGCGCCACGGCCGGAAAGTCTCATGATCGTAATAGGCGGCGTCCTCGACGTGTACCTGGAAGCCCGCGCACAGCTTGCCGGCGTGTTTGTGGAAAGTCGGCTCGAACCAACAGGGCCGCAACCGGCAGCCTCGCAGCCACCCCGGCGCCAGCGCGCGCATTTCGGCAAGCAGGGCGGGCACATCCAGATCCGGAGCGCCCAGCACTTCCAGCGGCCGCGTCGTGCCGCGTCCTTCCGAGAGCGTGGTGCCTTCCAGCATGACCGATCCGGGATAGCATCGGGCCATCCACAGATTGGGAGCATTGGGACTCGGGTTGACCCAGGTGCGCTGGCCGACCGGCCAGCCGTAGCCGAATGGGTTGGCGGGCTCCCAGCCCTCCATCGGGATGACCTGGCAGTCGACATCAAGGCGCAGCGTCGCGATGAACCAGTGCGCCAGCTCGCCCAGGGTCAATCCATGGCGCATGGGAATCGCACCGGCACCGACGAAGCTCTCGCAGCCGGGCCTGAGTTTCATTCCCTCCACCGGACGGCCGATGGGGTTGGGGCGGTCGAGAATCCATATCGCTTTGCCTCTGGCCGCGGCTTCCTCGAGCACGTAGCGCAATGTCGTCACGAACGTGTAGATGCGGCAGCCGACGTCCTGCAGATCAACGAGCAGGACGTCGAAGGTATCCATCATGGATGCGGTGGGGCGGCGCACGGTCCCGTACAGGCTGAACACCGGTATGCCGTGCAGAGGATCGGTGAAATCCGCCGACTCCACCATGTTGTCCTGCTTGTCCCCGCGAAGGCCGTGCTGAGGCCCGAAGGCGGCGCTCAGCCGCACGCCGCCCGTTGCTGCGAGCGCATCGAGGGAGTGCACGAGGTTGCGAGTTACGGACGCGGGATGGGCCAGGAGCGCGACCCGGCGCCCGGCCAGCGGCCTGCGCAGCTCCGGCTCTTCTATCAGGCGATCGATGCCGAACTTCATGGGGAGATCTCGAGTGCGAGTCCGTCGGGATGGTGGAAATCCGGTTTGCCGGGCGGATGGCGCTGTGCCCAGTACGACACTCTGCCCTCAATGTCCTCGATGACGGCGACGGGCGTGATCCGCAGCGGTGTCCTGGTGTGCCGGGCTTCCTGAATGGCCGAGACCGCGATGGTCACTTCGACCCGCAGCGCCGCCGCTTCGCGAGCGACGCGCGTTGTCGGAACACCGACGCCATCAGCCGGTGTCATGCCTGTGCGGTAGGCGCAGAACCGATACGCAGCCCACTCGCCCGAAGGCGAGAAATTGAGCTCGTAATATCCAGGAGAGTCGTCGCTCACCAGAAAGGCCTCGAAACAGGTGTGCTTCCACAGCTCATCCGCCCGTTGCGCCGTCCGCGGCGGCGGAACGCTCAGACGCGCCAGATCCCCTTGCAGGGCGTACTCGATCGCCAGCACGTCGGGTTCTCGCACCTGCACGCGGACCTCGAAAGCGAGAACGGCATCGCAGGGCGTGGACGGGTGAGCCGTAAGGCGGGCTTGCGTGAGCATTGCGCATTCTACGACGGCAGCGCGTTTCGGGTGATCACCTGGCGCGCGCGCCCTTGCCGGCCCGCCGACGCGGGCGCCACCGGATCGAGTGTGTCATATTGGAGCGGCGGAATGGCGTAAACCGCATTCGGGCGAGGGTGCTGTGACGGACGCGTCGTGGGACGTTGTGATCATCGGGGCCGGTGTGGCGGGGCTCGCGGCGGGCGCGGACCTTGCGTCGAAGGGTCATTCGGTCTTGATCCTGGAAGCGCGCGACCGCATCGGCGGGCGCGTGTGGACGCGCCACGAGCCCGAGCTATCCGCGCCCGTGGAGCTCGGGGCCGAGTTCATTCATGGTGAGATCCCCGAGACCTTCGAACTGCTGCAGGAAGTTGGCAAGGCGGCCCTCAGTACCTCCGGACAACGCTATGTGTTGCGCGAGGGCACGCTACAGCAGCGGGCGGAGGGATTGTTCGCTCAGATTCAGGAAGGTCTGGAGCGCTTTGCAGGTGAGCAGCGCACCGACGTTGCCTTCGAGAGCTTCCTTGCCGAGGCTGAACGCTACGGTCTTTCCAAAGACGCGTGCAAGCTCGCGCGCGCCGCCGTCGAAGGATTCGACGCAGCAGATCCCGCCCGCGCGAGCACGCTCTCGATCGCTGAGGAGTGGAGTGCCGGCGGCATGCTCGACGCGCCACAGTTCCGACCCTCCGGCGGCTACAGCTCAGTGCTCGCGGCACTCTCGGGTGCGCTCGAGAGGAAACATGTGCGGTTGCAGCTGCATACCATCGTACAGGCCGTGCAATGGACTCATTCTTCGGTCGACGTCGAGGGTGAGTTTCTCGGGAAGCCCTTTCATGCCAGGGCACGCCGAGCGATCGTGACTCTGCCCCTCGGGGTGTTGCAGGCACCCCCTGATGCCACCGGCACGGTGCGATTCACGCCTGCGTTGAAGGAAAAGGATGCGGCCCTCGCGGGACTCGCTTCCGGCCCCGTTCTCAAGGTCGTATTACGATTCCGCTCGGCCTTCTGGGAGGAGCTGGAAGGCGGCAGGTATCACGACGCCGGCTTTTTTCAGGCGCCGGACCTCACCTTTCCAACCTTCTGGACAGCGCGGCCCGTGCACGCCCCCGTGCTGGCCGCCTGGATGGGCGGCCCCAGGGCGGCGCGACTCGGCCAGCGCCCTGTTGCGGAAGTCGTGCGCACGGCCTCGGACAACGTGCAGTCGATGTTCGGTGGCCATCCGCTCGAGCTCGAAGCGGCGTACTGGCACGACTGGCAGACCGATCCATTCTCCAGAGGGGCTTACAGCTACGTCACCGTCGGTGGCCAGAATGCGCGGCGCGAGTTGGCTGCGCCGATTCACGACACGCTGTTCTTTGCCGGCGAGGCGACAGACTCGGAAGGCGGGACTGTGACCGGCGCGTTGCACAGCGGGAAGCGCGCTGCGCGCGAGGTGCACAGGAGCTCGAGATCTGGCCAGCGTTGAGAGGTGTTCCTTCTAACGCCGCGCGTGAAGCGCCAACATCTGACTCATCGTGTCAGTAACACGCCGTTGATCGCGTGCGAGCACCTCTCGGTGAAAACACACGCGAAGTCACGCGGAAAGTGCTGCTCAGCCGCGTTCAAATTCCTGAGCAAATTCGTCAGAAATGCGGATATGCTGGCGGGGCCGCGCGCGATAGGATGATGACAACACCTCACTTCTTGCGGACAGGATGTCATGACCTCGCAGGCGGCCGTTGTCGAGTTGCTCATCGAGAAGGGCAGAATCGAGCCCCAAATGGCGTTTGCTATTGCGGACGGGATTGATATGGCGGTAACGCAGTCGCAATTCGTGACGGTTCCCATTCTCGACGCGCGACTGGCGGATCTGCGCGCCGACTTTCGGGTTGCGATGGCGGAGCTGGATAAGAAGATCGAGGTGACGAGTGAGCGCACCAGAGCTGACGTCATCCGCTGGGTGTTTCTAGTCATGCTCGGCAACGTCGCGCTGACCGCAGGCGCGACGGCCGTGGTCAATTTTCTTCAGCACTCGCACTAACGCGCCGTCGAGACACCTGATTCTGTCGCCTCTGGGGGTGCGGATCCGGAACCGCCGGCTCCGGCGTCGCGAGCTCTGCTGCATCCAGAAGAGGGCTCCTTCCGTATTGTTTCCGTGAATGTCGGCCTGGCGCGACAACCGCGGGTGCCGGTCACGGGGCGGGGAGGTAGAATCCGCCGCTGTCAGACCGCTGGTCCGCCGTCCCGGCCGGCACGAGGGTCCGGCGGACCCGGAGCAGGTCCGGTCCCAGTGAGGAATTTCGGCGCCCCTGCCATAAGGGTGCCGGTCGGCCGGTCTCTACAGGCGAGTCCACTTTCCGACGCTTCAAGGAGAACCCGAATGAGCCCACGTAAGATGTCCACTGTTGCCCTTGCCGCCGCTGCTGCGATGCTGTTCTCGACCGCCGCGATCACGACGGCGAGCGCCGCGGACACGGGCAAGGTGAAGTGCGCAGGAGTGAATGCCTGCAAAGGCCAGTCTGCCTGCAAGTCCGCCAACAATGCCTGCAAGGGTATGAACTCCTGCAAGGGCAAGGGCTTCAAGGAAATGACCAAGGCCCAGTGCGACCACGCCAAGGGCAAGGTGATCGAGTAAGGCGGGTGGGGGTGGCGGCGCACGAACCGCCGCCCCGCCGCACTGGAGTGGCCGGGCGTCGCTGGCGACCCCCGGCCAGGTCCGAAGAGAGCTCATGCTCGTCCGCCCACCGCTTGGTTTCGGCCTCGGACTGCGTGTCGACCACTACGACGCCATTCTGTCGCAGGGTCCTGCCGTTGACTGGCTCGAGGCACTGACCGAGAACTACCTGGTCCCCGGTGGCAAGCCGCTCCGCTACCTGATGCGGATCCGCGAGCGCTACCCCGTGGTGCTGCACGGCGTCTCGTTGTCGATCGGCAGCACCCATCCCCTGGACCGTCAGTATCTCTCGCAGGTGAAGGCACTCGCGGCCCGGGTCGAGCCGGAATGGATCTCGGATCACTTGTGCTGGACGGGGGTCGCAGGCAGGAATCTGCACGATCTGCTGCCGCTGCCTTACACGGATGAAGCGCTGCGCAACGTGGTAGAACGCGTACGCATCGTGCAGGACATCCTGGAACGGCGGATTCTGCTGGAGAACGTCTCGAGCTACGTGAGCTTCCGCGACTCCAGGCTCACGGAATGGGAATTCCTCGAGGCGGTCGCGGCAGAGTCGGACTGCCTCATTCTGCTCGACGTCAACAACATCTACGTGAGCAGCGTCAACCACGAATTCGACCCGCACGATTACCTGAATGCCGTGCCCGCAGAGCGGGTGCAGCAGATCCACCTCGCCGGGCACGAAGACCACGGCGACTATCTGATAGACACACACGATCATCCCGTGCCGGACCCGGTGTGGGATCTCTACAGAGCCGCCGTGCGGCGATTCGGCAACGTCTCGACGATGATCGAACGCGATGCCAACATCCCGCCGCTGGAGGAGTTGTGTACGGAGCTGGCGGCGGCCCGGACTGTCGCGGCGCAGGCGTTGGCACAGGCGGCCTGAAGTCAGCTCAGCGGCGAATGACCCACCTCACTCGAGTTCAAGCGGATTTCCAACAGTACCTGCTGCGTGGCGACACCGGCATCGAGCGCCACGTGGTCGGAACGGACCGGGTGCCCATCGGCACGCGCCTGGAAATCTACGGTGGCGGCTATGGTGCACGGCTGACCGAGGCGCTGGAGACCAACTTCCCGGTTCTCGCGCAGCTGCTGGGCGAAGTTGACTTCGCCGAGCTGGCCTCCGCCTACATTCGTGCGCACGACTCTACATTCGCTTCGATTCGCTACTACGGCGGCGCACTCGCGGACTTCCTTGCTCAGGATCCCGCGTATGCCGACATCCCCCTGCTGGCGGAGCTGGCGCGCTGGGAATGGGTGATGACGGAAACCTTCGACGCCGCCGATGCGCCGGCGTTGGAGGCGAGCGCCCTGGGCGGCATCGCGCCCGAGGAGTGGGCTGAGCTGCGCTTCCAATGGCATCCCTCCATCCGGCGAGTGCAGTTGCGGTGGAACGTGCCCCAGATCTGGAAGGCCCTCACCGGGCAAGCCGAGCGGCCGGAGCCGCGGCTCACGGCTGAGGCTGAGCAGTGGCTGTTGTGGCGCAAGGACCTGGAGATCTTCTTCCGGTCATTGCCGCCCTCCGAAGCGGCCGCGTTGGATGCCGCCCGGACCGGAAGCTCGTTCGGAGAGCTCTGCGAGCTGCTGTGCACGTGGGTGGACGAAGCGGCCGCCCCGGCCCACGCCGCCGGATTCCTGCGAGAGTGGTTGCAGTCGGGGCTGATCGTCGGACGAGCCGCTACGAGCTGAGCAGCGCGTCGTACGCCGAAGCCGCGCGTCTGGCACGCCGCCACTACAGCCGGACTGGCTGCCGGGTGCCGGGCGCTTCCGGTCCCTGCGGTACAATCCTCCCTCAAGCGAGGGACCTCCATGGCAGCTCAGACTTTCGGCAACGTGCTGGAGATGATCGGCCACACGCCGCTCATGGCCACGCCTCATCTGGATACCGGACCTTGCGAGCTCTTCCTGAAGCTCGAGAACCAGAATCCCGGCGGCTCGATCAAGGATCGCGTCGGCCTGTACCTGATCGAGTCGGCCGAGCGCGCCGGCAAGATCAAGCCGGGCTGTACGCTCATCGAAGCCACCGCCGGCAACACCGGCCTCGGGCTCGCCCTGGTGGCCGCGCAGAAGGGTTACCGCCTGCAGCTCGTCATTCCCGACAAAATGAGCCAGGAGAAGATCTTCCATCTCAAGGCGATGGGCGCGGATGTCGTGCTCACGCGCTCGGACGTGAGCAAGGGCCACCCCGAGTACTACCGGGATGTCGCCGAGCGGCTGGCGCGCGAGACGCCCCACTCCTACTTCATCAACCAATTCGGGAACCCGGCCAACCCACAGGCGCACGAAGAGACCACCGCGCCTGAGATCTGGGAGCAGACCGGCGGCCGGCTCGATGCCGTCATTTGTGGTGTCGGCACGGGCGGCACGCTTGCGGGCTTGTCGAGGTTCTTCGCACGTACCGCCCCGCACGTGCAGATGATCCTTGCCGATCCCGCCGGATCGATCCTTGCCGACTACGCCAGGACCGGCCAGGTGCACAAAGCCGAGGGCAGCTGGCTGGTGGAAGGGATCGGCGGCGACTCGATTCCGCCGGTCGCGGATTTCTCCCACGTCAGCGCCACCTATTCGATTCCCGATGCGGAAGCCTTCCGCACGTGCCGCGAGCTGTTGAAGAAGGAAGGCATCATCGCCGGCACGTCCACCGGCACTTTGCTCGCGGCGGCGCTGCGCTACTGCCGCGAGCAGCAGTCCCCCAGGAGAGTCGTCACTTTCGTCTGCGATAGCGGCAACAAATATCTCTCCAAGGTCTACAACGACTACTGGATGCTGGACCAGGGATTCATCGAGCGTGAGCGCTTCGGTGACCTGCGCGATCTGATCGCGCGCCGCCACTGGGAGCACGCCGCGGTCACAGTGGCCGATACCGAGCTGGTGACGGCGGCCTACCGGCGCATGAAGCTGTATGATGTCTCACAGCTGCCCGTCATGAAGGACGGGCGCATCATCGGTATCGTCGACGAAGAAGATATCCTGCTGGAAGTTTTCCAGAATCCGCAGCACTTCAACGAGCCGGTGACGAAGGCGATGCAGAGCCACCTGGTCACGGTGCCGGTGGATGCGCCGGTGTCGCAGTTGATGGAAATCTTCAACCGCGGCATGGTGGCGATCGTCATGCAAGGCAGCGAGTTCCAGGGCCTGGTCACGCGCATCGATCTGCTGAACTGGCTGCGGCGCCGCGTCTGAGCTGCCGGCAGCCTCGAGCGGACAACATAGGTAATTGAATGAGCGACAAGTCAGGCGGGTTGCGATTCGGCACCCGCGTCATCCACGGCGGCCAGCAACCGGATCCGCTCACCGGGGCTGTCATGACCCCGATCTACGCCACCTCGACCTACGTGCAGTCGAGTCCCGGCGTCCACAAGGGTTACGACTACACGCGCACGCGTAATCCCACTCGCGATGCCCTGCAGGCGGCGATGGCGAACCTCGAAGGCGGCGCGGCTGCCTTCACGTTTGCATCCGGAATGGCGGCGACGGCGACGGTGCTGGAGCTGCTCGACGCACGCTCGCACATCATCGCCACGCACGATCTGTACGGCGGGAGCTACCGGATCCTCGAGAACGTGCGCAAACGATCCGCAGGGCATGAGGTGTCGTTCGTCGATCTCACGAGTCTCGAAGCGCTGGAGAGTGCGATTCGGCCGAACACCCGGCTGGTCTGGGTGGAGACGCCGACCAATCCCCTGCTGAAGATCGTGGACCTGCGCGCGGTTGCCGGGGTGGCCAGGCAACATGGCTTGATGAGCGTCTGTGACAACACGTTCGCGACGCCTTACGTGCAGCGGCCTCTGGAAGCCGGTTTCGACATCGTCGTGCACTCGACCACGAAATACCTCAATGGACACTCGGACGCCCTGGGAGGCGCCGCCGTGGTACGCGCGGACAAGTCGCTGCAGGACCGGCTGAAGTATCTGCAGAACGCGCTCGGCAGCGTGTCCTCGCCGTTCGACTCTTTTCTGACGCTGCGTGGAATCAAGACCCTGGCGCTGCGCATGGAGCGGCATTGCGCGAACGCGCTCGCGATTGCGCGATTCCTGGAGAGTCACCCCAAGGTGGAGCGCGTCCACTATCCGGGACTGGAGAGCCACCCGCAGCACGAGCTCGCCAAACGTCAGATGTCCGGCCGCTACGGCGGCATCGTCACGGCGGCCCTGCGCGGCACCCTGGACGACACGCGCAAAATGCTGGAAAAGTGCCATCTGTTCTCCCTCGCCGAGAGCCTCGGCGGGGTGGAGAGCCTCATCGAGCACCCGGCTCTGATGACGCATGCTTCCCTTCCCGCGGCCATGCGCGCATCGCTGGGCATCAGCGATACGCTCATCCGGCTGTCCGTCGGCGTCGAGGACGTCGATGATCTCATCGCGGAGCTCGACGGAGCGCTGGGATGAGCGCGGGTGAGGGTTTGCCGAGTGTTTTTTTACCCGGGTTGCTCTGCACGCCTCGGTTGTATTCCGCGCAGCTCGCCGCGGCCTGGGCGTTCGGGCCGGTGATGGTTGCCGACCACACTCGCGATGATACTGTCGGCGCGATCGCGCGCCGCGTGCTGGCTGCTGCGCCGCCGCGATTCGCTCTGGTCGGACTGTCCATGGGTGGCTACATCTCGCTGGAGATCATGCGGCAGGCGCCGGAGCGGGTCGCGAAGCTGGCTTTGCTGGACACGAGCGCTCGTCCCGACACGCCCGAGCAGGGCGCCTTGCGGCGGGATCTGGTGGCGCGCGCGCGCAGTACGAGCATGAGCAACATCGCCGATCTGACGCTCCCGAACCTGCTGGCCCCTCAGCATCTCGCTGACGAGACCCTCCGACAGGTCATCCGTGCAATGGCGGAAGAAGTCGGCGCCGAGGCATTCGCGCGCCAGCAGAACGCAATCATGTCGCGTCCGGACTCGCGGCCGAGTCTCGCCGCCATCCGCTGTCCGACCCTCGTGCTGGTCGGTGAGCAGGACGCGCTCACGCCCCCCGATCGCGCTCAGGAGATTGCCGCTGGAATCTCCGGCTCGCGGCTCGTCACGGTGCCTCGTTGCGGGCACGTCTCTACGCTCGAGCGCCCCGATGAGGTGACGCGCGCCCTGGTGGAGCTCCTGGGATGAGCCGGTCGAAAACCACGCTTTTCGGCCAGCGCGCAAAAAGCGCTGGCCCATTTCGGGCCGCAGGCGACTTTTTGCAATTGATGATGTGAGCGCCATCGCGCCGGCACGCCCCTCGTTCGCGGCCCTGCGACACCCGGGGTTCCGCTTCTTCTTCGTCGGCATGGCCGTCACCATGCTGGCGGACAACATCGAGCACGTCATCAGCTACTGGGTGATGTTCCAGAAGTTTCACTCCGAGGCGCTCGCCGGCTTCGCGGTGATCTCGCACTGGGTGCCCTTTCTGCTCTTCTCCGTGTACGCCGGGGCGCTTGCGGAGCGCTTCGATCCGCGGCGCATCATCCAGCTCGGGATGGTGCTGTTCATGGGCGTGTCAGTCTGCTGGGGCATTCTGTTCGCTACCAACGCACTGCAGGAATGGGAGGCGGCCACGCTGCTGGTGATCCACGGGATTGCCGGAGTGCTGTGGAATCCTCCGGCGCAGCTGCTGCTGCACGACATCGTCGCGCCCGATGAGTTGCAGAGCGCGGTGCGGCTGAACGCGACGGCGCGCTATCTGGGGATTTTCTGCGGCCCCGCCGTCGGCAGTGCTCTGCTGCTCGTTGTCGGGCCGGTGCATGGGATCTTCATCAATTCGCTGATCTATCTGCCGATGCTGTTGTGGTTGTGGAAGGCCCCCTACGGCCCCCGTTTCCGCAAAGGCGGCGAGCACGCTCCAGCGCGTGCAGTGCGCGGCCTGAGCGACATCATCGATGCCTTCAGGAGCATCCGTGAGAACCCGATTCTGCTGAGCATGACGCTGCTCGCGGGCGGCGCCGCATTCTTTGTCGGCAATTCCTACCAGGCGCAGATGCCCGAGTTCACGCGCGATCTCGGCCACGGCGACCCCGGCCTCACCTACGGCATGCTGTTGGCGGCGGACGCCGCCGGGGCGCTGACGGCTGGCTTTGCACTCGAGGGCGGGCGGCTGCTGAAGGCCAATCCGCTGACCGCCCTGGTGCTGGCTTTGCTGTGGTGCTTCTGCATTGGCGGTTTCGCCCTGTGCAGAATCTATCCTCTGGCGCTGGTGCTGCTGTTCTGTGCCGGATTCGTCGAGCTGTCCTTCAACTCGATGGCGCAGGCCCTGGTGCAGATCAACGCACCCGTCGCGATGCGCGGGCGCGTGATCGGGGTGTTCTCCATGGCTGCGAGCGGCATGCGGACATTTGCCGGAGTCACGGTCGGACTCCTCGGCGGCCTCATCGGCATCCACTGGTCGCTCGCGCTGAGCGCAGGGGTGTTTCTGTTCGTGATCAGCGCGTTGTTTTCGGTGGAGCGGCGACCGATCCCGGCGCGACCCTGACCCGCCTGCGGCTCGCCCGGATCCGCGTGCAACACTCGGCGGCAAGCCCGCGGGCAACGCACCTGGGCGAATGCGGCACGCCCGGTCCGCCGTGCAACACACTAGGCCGGCAGAACGACCCGCGAATCGGCATCATCATCGTCCGGGGACGGCGCAGGTGCCCGCGGAGCCGGTGGCGTCTTGCTGGGAGAAGCCGCGGGCGGCTGCAAGGGCTTGAGCTCCGTCGTCGACTGCCCGCTGGCCCGCCAGCCCTCGATGCCCTCTGGAAACCACGACACGTTGCGATACCCGTAACTGACGGCGCGCTTCGCCGCGTTCCAGCTCAACCAGCAGCGACTATGGCAGTAGATCACGATGGGACGCGCGAGATCGCCGCCTGTGGACGCGGTCAGCTTGGCGCGAAAGTACGTTTCCACGGAGACGGGCACGACGCCCATGCCCGCGCCGGGAATCCATAACGCACCCGGAATGCCCGGATGTGCGGCGGGCATCCAGGGCGCGCCCGGAGCCAGATGCTCTGGTCGATGCGGCGCATTCGAGACGTCGATGACGACAGCGCCGGTCCCGAGCAGCTTGCGTACCTGCTTCGCGTTGACGACCGTCGCACCTTGGAGCGTTGTTGGCGTCGGCGCATTCACGTCGCCGGTCCAGTATCCGGCCGGTTCAGCCACGGGACCCGCTGAGCCCTCGGCGTGGGCGGCGACGGTGGCGGTAGTGCCAGCCGCAAGCGTGGCGGCCGCCATCCGAGCCACACTGGCGGTCCGGCTGACAGGGGACGTGCCGACGGCGTCAGCACCAGCGGCAGGATCGCACATCGCACCCGCCGCGACGGCACCCGTCAGGAATACCCAGACAAGCTCGCTGCGCTCGCGGGCGATCACCTCAGCCTCCGGCACCCGGAATATCGAAACTGTGGTTGAAAGTCGCATTCGAGCTGTCGCGCGCAACAACCGTCATTTGTCCCCGGTGCTGCGGAACGAACCCGAACGTGATCACCGGATCGCTGCTGAGGGAGATGTCGGAATCCAGATGAAAGACGTTGCTACCGTCGTAGGTGGCGTCGATGGTGCGGATGAAGCGCGCCGGCGTGTAGAACCGCGTGATCTGGTTCATCTGCATGCCGTTGAAGTTGGGGTGGCGGATCATGAGCTGCGCCTGCAGCGGCTGGCCCGGCGTGAACGGCCCGAGCAGCTTGAGCTTCATCCGTCCGATATCCTGCAGCGCGGCCGCATCGTCGGGGCCGGCGGGCGCGGAGCATCCTCCGGAGGCTTTTATGAATTTCGCCGTCGTGTACAGCTTGCCGTCGCGCGTTTCAGCCACTGCGTGCAGGTTGGTGTAGGCGTCCACACGCACGCGCAGTTTGAGACTGTGCACGTCCGCCTTCGGCCCGAAGCTGAAGTGGGCGGCCAGCGGCGAGGGGTTGTCGTCGATGATGAGATAAACGCTCTGCACCGGCTTGTTGGTGAGAAAATCCAGCGTCACGGGAACCAGCGCGGCGTCCAGTGCCCGGGGCGGAGCGTCCAGCTGGATCACCGCGCCGCCGTCCTGCAGCGGCCGGCCGGGGAAGATGGCCTGCGACAGGGCTTTCCAACGCGCGGTGCGCGCGGGGTCGCTCTCTTCCTGCGCGCCAGCCGCCTCCGGCAACGCAGCCACGAGCAGCGCGAACAGCGTTGCGATCAGCCAGAGAACCCGTACGCGATGCGCACGCGTGCTATTTGTCACTGTTCCCATTCGAGCTCCTTGTAAGCCTGGGTGACGTTGTGTCCCTGGTAGGCATCGAAGAGGCTCCATCGTCCACGCTCGGACTGGCTGACGCTTCCAACGGCGGCATCGATGTCGATGCCCTTCTTGATCGCCGCACGCGTCTCGCGCAGCAACCCGTTGAGATAGCGCTCCAGGTCGAGCGAAGCTCCCGGCCATTTTACGCCCACGGGACCATGGCCGGGTACGGCACGCTCGGCAGCCACGGATTTCAGGGACTTAAGCTCGTTCAGCCAGCCCTTGAGGCTCCCATCGAGCGAGGGTACGCGCTGTACGAACAGCAGGTCGCCGGTGAACAGCGTCGCCGTCCGCTGCTCGAGGACAGTCAGGTCGCAGTCGGAGTGGGCCAGGGCGTGGGCCTGCAGCTGCAGCACCTTGCCGCCGCCCAGGTCGACCCGGTCCTGCGCCTGTACCAACCGGGTCGGGGTCACGATCGGTCCGGCCCGGCCCGCGCCAAGAATCTCGTCGAGGCGTTTGCGGTAGTACTCACCACGGACCGCCAACGCTTGTGGCAGCTTCTGGTGGCCGATGAATTCCGGACGGTCCTGTTGGAAGGCACCGGCACCGAAAATGTGATCCGGATGCACGTGCGTCATCACGACGTAGCGGATAGGAACCCGCGTCGCCTTCAAGATGGTGGCGCGCAGGCGCTCGCCGTCGTGAAGGCTTCCACCGGGGTCGATGACCGCCACGGCATCGCGGCCCACGACGAAGCCGATGTTGGCTATCGCGTCGTCGTTGGCGGCCGTCGCGTCCTCATCCACACCCCGGCGCACGAGGATACCGGGGGCAATCTCCTGGACCTCCTGCGTGCCTGGTGCCGCCTGGGCGTCAGACGGCGCGGGGCGAGCCGTGTTGGGTGCCGCGGCGACCCCCGCCGCGCAGGGCCGCACTGCGGCGCAAAGAGTACCGAGCAGAGCTTGACGGCGTGTTACCACATCAGGACACGGTCCGCGGGGGCACGGTACATCCTGTCGCCGGGCTTGACGCCGTACGCGGTGTAGAAAGCCGGTTGGTTGGTGAGCGGCAGAGAGCCCCGCACGGACTCCGGAGCGTGCGGGTTGGATTTCAGGAGAGCGATCTCTGCGGGCTCACGCTGCTTGCCCCGCCAGCTCTGCGAGTAGGCGAGGAAAAAGCGCTGATCTCCGGTCATACCGTCGATGACCGGCGGCTCATGGCCGCCGAGCGACAGGTGATACGCCTTGTAGGCAATCGCGAGGCCGGAGTTGTCCGCGATATTCTCACCGAGGGTGAGACTGCCGTTGACGTGATAGCCGGGGATCGGCTCGACTGCGTCGTACTGCCCGACGAGCGCCTTGGTCTTCGCGGCGAAGCGCTCGTGATCCTCCTTTGTCCACCAGTCGCGCAGATTTCCGTCGGCGTCGAATTGACTGCCCTGATCGTCAAAGGCGTGGCTGATCTCGTGGCCGATCACCGCGCCGATCGCCCCATAGTTGGCGGCATCGTCGGCCTTCGCATCGAAGTACGGCGGTTGCAGAATCGCCGCCGGGAATACGATCTCGTTCATCCCGGGATCGTAGTAGGCGTTGACCGTGGGCGGTGTCATGAACCACTCGTCGCGATCGATCGGGCCGCCGAGCTTCTTCACCTGCCGGTGATACTCGAACTCACGCGCGCGCATCACATTGCCGAGCAGGTCGTCGCGCTTGATGGTGACGCTGCTGTAATCCCGCCACTTGTTGGGATAGCCGATGTGCACGGCGAGCTTCGACAGCTTCTCCTGGGCCTGCTTCTTGGTCTGCGGTCCCATCCAGTCGAGCGACTCGAT
>Ga0105240_10007165_pt1 | contig 16238 bp, 15 predicted proteins | sample KBSC54metaG_FD_80426 | JGI IMG/M metagenome (GOLD analysis project Ga0105240, IMG submission 80426) | Corn rhizosphere microbial communities from Kellogg Biological Station, Michigan, USA - KBS C5-4 metaG | ecosystem: Host-associated > Plants > Roots > Rhizosphere > Soil | place: Michigan, USA... | reverse complement strand
GAGCTGCTCGACCCGGCCCTGCTCGCCGCGCTCGACCCGGCCGGTGAACCTGGCATCGTCGCCGAGGCCGAAGGCGCGGGCGACCGCGGCGGCCCGGCCGGCGTCACGGCAGGCGCTCATGCGCCCGATCCGGCGTCGGCCGCCGCCAGCGGCGGGATGACGCGGACGCGCCGGCGCAGGAAGATGAACGCCGGCAGGCACAGGAGCAGGATCACGACGTACGCCGCCTGGGTGGACGCCGTCTGCGCCAGGGTGCCAACGAGCAGCGGGACGATCGTGAACCCGCCGGCCCAGACCGCGCCCATGAGCCCGGTCGCGGTGACGTGCGAGACGCCGGCGGCGTCCGCGCCGGCGGACGAGAGCGGGAACATCGCCGCGCCCACCACCGCAAAGAGCGGGCCGCCGACGACGAGGACGCCGAACTGGAAGCCCGCGGACGGCTCCAGTGCGAGCACGAGCGGGATGACGACGGTGCAGGCCGCGGCGGCCGATCCGACCACGGGGGCGCCCAGCCGGTCGACCAGACGGCCGGCGGGCGGGCCGACGGCCGCGCCGAGCACCGCGCCGATGGCGAGCGCGATCCCGATCTCGGCCACCGAGTGTCCGAGCGCGCCCAGGCGCAGCGGGACGAGCAGGTCGACGGCCCCGAACGCGAGCAGGTCGACCATGGCGATCGCGAGCGCTGCCCCGGTGGCGGGCTGGCGGGCGCTCGCGACGAGCCCGTCCCACACGCGCCCGGCGGCGAGGGCGTCGCGTCCGGCAGGCGCCCGGTAGGACAGGAGCACGCCCAGGAGCGCCACGACCGCCACGAGCCCGAACGCCATCCCCTGCCCGGCCCAGCCGGCCAGCGCGCCGATGGCCGGACCCATGACCGAGCCCGCCGAGAGCATGCCCGTGACGATCCCGGACTCGCGGCCGCGGTGGCCGGGCGGCGCGTTCTCGGTCACCCAGGCCATCGACGCCGTCCAGATCGACCCGCTCGCGAGACCCTGCACGAACCGCGCCAGCACCAGCACGAGCGCCGATGGCGCCCACGCGAAGATCACCGTGGCCACGGTCATGAGCGCCGCCGACGCCAGCGTGATCCGGCGCGCGCCGAGGCGCGGGACGAGCGCGATGCAGCCGATCGACACGACCGGCACCGACACCGGGTAGGCCGCGATCACGACGCCGGCGCCGAGCGTGCTCAGGTCGAACCGGTGCACGTAGTGCGGCAGCAGCGGCAGCACCGCCAGGTACAGGGAGGCGTCGACGAACATGAGCACTCCCACCGCCACCGTGATCCGCCGCGAGCCCGACATGCCGTCACGGTACTTCAGGAACAGAGAGTCGACTTTCCCGTTTTCCGATCGAGGGGGTAGGCATATCCGGCATCACGTTCACCCGCGCGGCGCCCAGGGGAAGCGGGCCGTCGCACGCTGGTGGAGGAGGTCTGCGACCTCGGCATCTCGCTGGACACCCCTTCGAGGACGAAAACCGGTTCAACCAGTACCGGACGGCCTCGGCCCGCGGCGGCTGACCGCTCCGCGGGCCGTGCCGCGCTGCGGCGGCTGCGCCGACCGCGCCCCGGCGGCGGCGGCGGCGTCGCCGGGGTAGGTCCGCCGGGCCCGCCACAGGATCGCGGCGCTGCCCGCCAGCGGGACCAGCATCACCAGGAACGTCCACTTGAGGCCGCTCTTGCCGCCACCGAAGACGTGGTCGGAGATGGCGCCGAACAGCACCGGCGCGAGGGCCTGGGCGAGCGCTTTCACGACGGTCCGCACCGCCTCTGCGCGACCCCAGAGCCGCGCCGGCATGACGTCGAGCCGGGCCGCGTCGAGCGGAGGGTTCTGCGCCGCCAGCATGAAGGCGGCCGCCACCAGGTAGGGCAGCGCCCCGAGCCCGTTCGTGCTCAGGATGGCGGGGATGAAGAGCACGGCGGCGAGGGCGGCGCTCACCGCGGCCACCGTCACCCGGCCGGCGGCGTGCCCGCGGCGGGCCAGCGCGTCGCCCGCGGTGCCGCCCGCCAGCACGCCGAGCAGTGCGCCCAGGCCGACGACGACGACCATGCCGTTCACGACGGCCTGGCTGGCGCCGTACTGCTTCTTCGTGAACTCCGCCCCGAAGGTCTGGATGCCGGCGAGGAAGTAGTAGCCCAGGGTGCTGGCGACGATCAGGAGCGCGTTCGTGCGGACTCGGAGGACGTAGCGGGCTGCCCTCGGCAGCGACATCCGGTCGGGGCCCGTGCCGCCGCCACCGCGTTCCGGCTCGGGCATCCGCCGGACGAACCAGGCCAGCGCGAACGCGGGCAGGGCCAGCGCGACGAACGCCGCCCGCCATGACAAGAGCGCGATGTCGCCGGTGACCAGGAAGCCGAACCCGACGCCGGCGAGCTCGCCCATGAGGATCCAGCCCCACACCCGGCCGCGGTCGCGCCCGTCGAAGTAGTCGCCGACGAGCGAGGCGACCAGCGGGCCGGCGGCCGCGGTCACGATCCCGAGGAAGAGCCGCGCGACGAGCAGCATCTCGTAGCCGGTGGCCGCGGCGCTCCAGCCCATCGCCACCCCCCAGAGCGCGATCACGATGGCGAGCGTCCGCGTGCGCTTGACGTGGTCCGCGAGCACGCCGAACGGGAGCGTTGCCATGGCGCCGACGAGCGACGTCGACGCCACCAGCAGCCCCACCTGGGTATCGCTGATGCCAAGCGCGTGGCGCAGCTCCGTGGCCGACGCGCCGACCGTGGCGACGTCCGCGCCGCTCAGTCCCAGCACCGCGGCCAGCACGGCGATGATCGGCAATTGGCGGCGGCGGAGCAGGTGACCGGACGGGGACGGCGGAACACCGGCCAGCTACCCGATCCACGGCGGCGCGAACCACACGCGAGGGTTCTGCGGCCGGTGCGGGTACTGGGGTCCCCGTGCAGCACGGCGTCGATCCCACCGACCGCCCTTTCCGGGTCGACCGCCGCCGCGTGCTGATCTCGATCGGGCTCGCGGTCGTCCTGGCGGCCGGGGCGATCGGGTTGCTCGGTGAGGTCGCGAACTACGGCCGGATCACGCGCGCGCTCGCCGAGGCGCACCACGCCTGGCTGATCGGCTGCCTGATCGGCGAGCTGCTCGCCTACGCCGGCTACATCCTCGCCTATCGCGACGTCGCCCGGGTGGGCGACGGGCCGGTGCTGCCGATATGGACGGTCACGCGCGTCGTCGTCATCGGCTTCGGGGCCTTCGTGCTGGGGTCGACGCCGGGCGGGCTCGCCGTCGACTACTGGGCGCTTCACCGCGCCACCGGCGACAGCCGCGACGCGGCCCGGCGGGTGCTCGCGCTGAACACACTCGAGTGGGCGGTCCTGGGCACGTTCGCATCCGTGTCTGCCCTGGTGCTGCTCGCCGGCCAGGCGGACGGCGTCCCGGTGTGGCTGGCGGTCGCCTGGCTCATCGTCACGCCGGTCTGCGCCGTGCTCGGGGTGTGGATCGCCCGTCCGAGCCGGGTCGAGCGGCTGACGTCGGAGCCGCCCCGCTCGCGCGAGCCGGCAGGGAGTGCGATCACGCGTCCCGCCCGCAAGCTCGTCGTGATCGCCCGGGAGGGCCTCGGCGACGCGCTCGCCGGGATCCTCGTGATCCGGGAACTCCTACGAAACCCGCTGCGCAACTGGGCCGGGATCATCGGGTTCGCCGTCTACTGGGCCGGCGACCTGCTTGCGCTCTACGCCGGCCTGAAGGCGTTCCAGATCGACGTCGGGCCGGCGCGGCTGATCGTTGCCTATACGACGGGCTACCTGATCACCGCGCTCCCGCTGCCGGTGGGCGGCGCGGGCACCACCGAGGCGACCATGGCCTGGACGCTCAATCTGGTCGGGGTGCCGTTCGCCCAGGGCCTGCTCGCGGCGGTGGCGTACCGCCTCTTTTCGTTCTGGCTGCCGCTCTTCCCCGCCCTCGCGTTCCTGCCGATGACCGGCGGCCTCGCCGACGACCTCGACCGGATCCGATCGACGCGTTTCGACGGTTCCGGCGACGGGTAGTGCCATATATCGGACACCGATGCACCGGTGCTGTTCTGAAGAGGGAGTGAGTGTGAGGCATGTCTTCGCGAACCATGACCTTCTGACCGAGGGTTGCGGGCAGTTCATCGACGTGACGGAGGACGTCGAGAGAGCGGTCGAGGACAGCGCGATCACGAACGGGATGGCGCTTGTCTACTCGCCGCACACGACCTGTGCCGTGGTGATCAACGAGCGCGAGTCTGGCTTTATGGAGGACATCGCCGAGGTGCTCCAGAGCGTCGCGCCGCTCGCCGCGGATCACTACTACCGCCACGACGATCTCGAGATCCGCACGGAGGGGCTCGACGGCGACGCGCACGAGACCCCGAACGGCCACGCGCACTGCCGGGCCGTGCTGATGAGCGCGTCGCAGACCGTCCCGGTCGTGGACGGCCGCCTGCGGCTCGGCCACTGGCAGCGGCTCTTCTTCTGCGAGCTCGACCGCGCCCGCGAGCGCAAGGTCTTCATCCAGGTCATCGGGGACTAGCTAGGTGCTGTCCCGGCAGGTTGCGCTTCCTCCCCCGGCGATCGGGACGGCGGAGCTCCGCGGCCTCCGGCGCGCGGAGAACTTCTCCGTCGCGTCGGCGTGGATCCCGCGCCGCGAGCGGCGGCTGCTCCTGGCCGTCTATGCGTACGCCCGGCTGGTCGACGAGGTCGGAGACGGCGGCCGTGACGACGCGTCCGCGGTGCTGGACGCGATCGAGCACGACGTGCGCGCCGGGGCCGGCGGCGACCTGCGCGTGCCGGCGCTTGGAGCCGTGCTGGCCCAGCTCGAGGGCGGCGGCCTGCCCCGGGAGCCGCTCCTCGACCTGATCGAGGCCAACCGGCGCGATCAGGTCGTCAACCGCTACCAGACCTTCGACGACCTGATCGGGTACTGCCGCCTGTCGGCCGACCCGGTCGGCCGGCTGGTGCTCGAGGTGATGGGAGCGGCGAGCGCCGTCACGCGGCCGCTCTCCGACGCGATCTGCTCGGGGCTCCAGGTCGTCGAGCACCTTCAGGACGTGCGCGAGGACGCACGGCGCGGCCGGATCTACCTCCCCGCCGCCGACCTCGCGGCCGAGCACGTCTCCCCGGGCGAGCTCGATGCGCCGTCCGCCGGCCCCGGCCTGCGCCGGGTGATCGCGCTCCAGTCGGCCAGGGCACGCGCGCTGCTCGTCACCGGATCGCCGCTCGCGGGGATGCTCCGCGGCTGGAAACGCGTGGCGGTGGCCGGGTACGTGGCCGGCGGGCTCGCGGCCGTCGCGGCGCTGGCCGATGCGGACTTCGACGTCCTGGGCCGGCGGCCGCGGGCAGGACGGACGTCGCGCGCGACGCTCACCGCCCGGGTGGCCGTGAGGGGGCGGGCACGGTGAACGGCCTCGCCGTTCCTTCGTACGAGCATTGCGAGGCGGTCACGCGGGCGAACGCGCGCAACTTCTACTACGGCATCCGCCTGCTGCCGACGCCGCGGCGCTCGGCGATGTGCGCGATCTACGCGTTCGCCCGTCGCGTCGACGACATCGCCGACGGGCCCGGGACGACCGCGGCGAAGCTGGCCGGGCTGCGCGCCGCCTCCGACGACCTGCACCGGCTGGGGGGACCGACGGACGATCCCGTCATGCTCGCGCTCGCCGACGCGGCCGAGCGGTTCCCGATCCCGCTCGATGCCTTCGACGACCTGATCGCGGGAGCGCGGATGGACGTCGTCGGCGCCCGCTACGAGCACTACGGCGACCTCGTCACCTACTGCCGCCGCGTCGCCGGGTCGATCGGGCGGCTGTCGCTCGGGGTCTTCGGCCAGGCCAGCGGCGGCGACGCCGACGGGCGCGCCGACGATCTCGGCGTGGCGATGCAGCTCACGAACATCCTCCGCGACGTCGGCGAGGACCTCGCCGCCGGGCGCGTGTACCTGCCCGGCGAGGACATGGCGGCGTTCGGCTGCGACATCTCGGGCGAGACCGATCCGGACGCGCTCGCCGACCTGATCCGGTTCGAGGCAGCCCGGGCGCATGGGTGGTTCGCCGTCGGCCGGCGGCTGCTGCCGCTGCTCGACCGCCCCAGCGCCGCCTGCGTGGCGACGATCGCCGGCACCTACGAGCAGCTCCTGCGCCGGATCGAGCGGCGGCCGCAGGCGGTCGTCCGCGAGCGTGTCCGCGTGCCGGTGTGGACGAAGGCCTGGATCGTGTCCCGCGCGCTCGTGGAGTCGCGAACGTGAGGCGGGCCGACGTGATCGTCGCCGGAGGCGGCCTGGCCGGGATCGCCGCCGCGCTCCAGTGCGCCGACGCCGGCCTCGACGTCGTGCTGGCCGAGCGGCGGCCCGTGCTCGGCGGCGCGACCTACTCGATCGACCGCGACGACCGCACGATCGACAACGGCCAGCACGTCTTCCTGCGCTGCTGCAGCGAGTATCGCGGGCTGCTGCGCCGGATGGGGTCGGAGGGCCTGACCGAGCTCCAGCCGTCCCTCGAGATCCCGCTGGTGCAGCCGGGCGGCGCGGTGCGGCGCCTGCGGCGCGGTGCGGGACCCGCGCCGTTGCACCTGGCGCCGATCCTGCTCGGCCTGCCCGGCCTCTCCCCCATCGAGCGGCTGCGGGCGGCGACCGCCGTGCTGGCCCTGGGCGACGTCGACCCGGACGACCGGCAGGCCGACGAGCGCGGGCTCGGCGAATGGCTGCGGGAGCGGCGCCAGTCGCCGAGGGCGATCCGCATGCTCTGGGAGCTGATCGTCCGCCCCACCCTGAACCTGCGGGCCGCCGATGCGTCCCTGGCGATGGCCGCGCGGGTGTTCCGGACGGGCCTGCTCGAGCAGCCCGACGCGGGCGACATCGGCTGGGCCACCGCGCCGCTGCGCGAGGTGCACGGCGCCGCGGCCGCCCGGGCGCTGGCCGAGGCCGGCGTCGACGTCCGCTTGCACACGGCCGTCACCGCGGTCGAGCCGCGCTCCGACGACCTGGTCGTGACCGCCGGCGGAGAGGACTTCGCCGCGGCCGCGGTCATCGTATGCATGCCGCCGCGGCAGGCGCTGCGCGCACTGCCGCCCCGAGCGCTCGACCCGAGCACGGCCGACGCGCTCGGCAGCTCGCCGATCGTGAACCTGCACGTCGTCTATGACCGCCCGGTGACCGGCCTGCCCTTCGCCGCGGCCGCGGGCGGGCCGGTGCAGTGGGTCTTCGACCGCAGCGCCGCATCGGGCGGCCCGGGCCAGTACCTGGCCGTCACGCTCTCCGCCGCGGATGCGCTGGCGGACTGGCCCACCGCCCGGCTGCGCACCCTGTTCGCGCCCGCCCTCGCCGAGCTCTTCCCCGCCGCGCGGGATGCGCGCATGGCCGACTTCTTCGTCACCCGCGAGCGCCACGCCACCTTCCGGGCGGCACCCGGCAGCGGACGGGCTCGGCCGGGGCCGCGCACGCCCGTCGCCGGCCTCTACCTGGCCGGCGCGTGGACGCGCACCGGGTGGCCGGACACGATGGAGGGGGCCGTGCGCAGCGGCCGGGCAGCGGCGGCCGCGCTTCTCCGCGATCGCGCCACCGCCCCTCCGGCGAGGGCGGCGGCATGACCCTGAAGCTCAGAGACACCCGGGCTGACACTGGCCGGACCGGGCTCGATCTCGCCGTCGAGCATCTGCTCGCGCAGCAGTCGGCCGAGGGCTGGTGGAAGGGCGAGCTCGAGACCAACGTCACCATCGACGCCGAAGACCTGTTCCTGCGCCACGTCCTCGGCGTCCTGCGCCCGCGCGAGTCCGAGCCGACCGCGCGCTGGATCCGGCACCGGCAGCGGGAGGACGGCAGCTGGGCCACCTTCCACGACGGCCCCGCGGACGTGTCGACCACGGTCGAGGCGTATGTCGGCCTGCGTCTGGCCGGCGACGACCCGGCCGCCGGGCACATGGCGGCCGCCCGCCGGACGATCCTCGAGCTCGGCGGCCTCGAGCGCGCCCGGGTGTTCACGAAGATCTGGCTGGCGCTGCTCGGCATGTGGGACTGGAACCACGTCCCCGTGCTTCCGCCGGAGCTGATCTTCCTGCCCCGCTGGGCGCCGCTCAACATCTACGACTTCGCGTGCTGGGCGCGCCAGACCATCGTCCCCCTCACGATCGTCTCGGCGCACCGGCCCGTCCGCCGCGCGGGCTTCGCGATCGACGAGCTGCGCGCCGGCGGCCCCCCGATGCCACCGCCGGAGGGGGGTTGGGAGCACGCGTTCGTCGCCATCGACCGCCTGCTGGGCCGCTACGGCCGCCGTCCCGTCCGCAGGCTGCGCGCCGCCGCCCTCGACCGGGCCGAGCAGTGGATCCTCGAGCGGCAGGAGTCGGACGGCTCGTGGGGCGGCATCCAGCCTCCCTGGGTGTACTCGCTGATCGCACTCGCCCTGCGTGGCTACGGCCTCGACCATCCCGCCATGCGGCGCGGCCTGGAAGGCCTGGACGGCTTCACGGTGCACGAGGACGGCTTCCGCCGCATCGAGGCCTGCCAGTCGCCGGTCTGGGACACGGGGCTCGCCGTCATCGCCCTGCTCGACGCCGGCGTGCCGGCCGACGATCCGGCGCTTCAGCGGGCCGGGGCGTGGCTCGCCGGCGAGGAGATCGGCGTGCGCGGCGACTGGGCGGTGCGCCGGCCCCACCTGCAGCCGTCCGGCTGGGCGTTCGAGTTCGCGAACGAGAACTACCCCGACATCGACGACACGGCCGTCGTCGCCCTCGCGCTGCAGCGGCTCGCCCCGGGAGACGGGGGCCCGCCGCCCATCGTCCGCCGGGGCGCGGCGTGGGTCGCGGGGATGCAATCGGATTGCGGCGGCTGGGGGGCGTTCGACGCCGGCAACGACCGCGAGCTGTGCCGGCGGCCGCCGTTCTGCGACTTCGGCGAGGTCATCGATCCCCCCAGCGCCGACGTCACCGCACACGTCGTCGAGCTCCTGGCCGGCGTTCCCGGCCACGGGCACGAGGCGCGCAGGGGCGCGCGCTGGCTGCTCGGCCGGCAGGAGCCGGACGGCGCCTGGTTCGGGCGCTGGGGCGCGAACCTGGTCTACGGCACGGGCGCCGCGCTGCCGGCGCTCCGCGCTGCTGGCATGGGCCGCGACCACCCGGCGGTGCGAAACGGCGTCCGCTTCCTCGAGTCGGCCCAGAACGAGGACGGCGGCTGGGGCGAGGACCTGCGCGGGTACGGCGATCCGGCCTGGCGCGCCCGCGGCACGTCGACGGCGTCCCAGACGGCCTGGGCGCTGATCGGCCTCCACGCCGCCGGGGAGTCCGGCACGGCCGTCGAGCGCGGCCTGCGCTGGCTGCTCCAGACGCAGCTGCCCGACGGCGGGTGGGACGAGCCGCAGTACACGGGCACCGGCTTCCCCGGCGACTTCTCGATCAACTACCACCTCTACCGAACGGTCTTCCCGGTGATGGCGCTGGGGCGGTTCCGGGAGCTCTTGCCATGAGCGCCCGCCCCGTCGTCGCCGCCCCTCTGGCGCTCGAGGCCGCGATGCTGCACGGCGCCCGCCGCGATGCCGACGTCGTCCGCACGGGCATGGGGCCGCAGCGCGCCGCCGCTGCCGCCCGGGCGCTCTCGCGCGCCGACCATGCCGGCCTGGCCGTCGCCGGCCTGTGCGCGGCGATCTCGCCCGACCTGCGGCCGGGCGACGTCGTGCTCGCAGACGCCGTCGACGACGGAACCCGGCGGACGCCGCTCCCGGATGACGCGCTGCTCGAGCACGAGCTGCGCCGGCGCGGACTGCGCGTCCACCGCGGCCCGATCCGCTGCGTCGGCCGCATCGTCGGCGCCCGGGAGCGGGCGGGCCTCGCCGGCACGGGTGCGATCGCGGTCGACATGGAGTCCGCATCGCTGATCGAGGCCGCCGCCGATGGCCCGCGGGCGGTCGTGCGGGTCGTTGTCGAGCCCGAGGGCCGGGACCTGGTGTCGCCGTGGACGGCCCTCGACGGCGTCCGCGCGCTCCACTCGCTGCGCCGGGCCGCGGCGGCCATCGGCGTGTGGGCGCGCGCGCTCGGCCCGCGCACCGTGCTCCTGGCCGCCCCCCGCTCGTTCTGCGCCGGCGTCGACCGCGCCATCGAGATCGTCGAGCGCGCCCTCGAGCTGCGGGGATCGCCCATCTACGTGCGCAAGCAGATCGTCCACAACGTCCACGTCGTGGCGCGGCTCGAGGAGCTCGGCGCCGTGTTCGTCGAGGAGCTCGCGGACGTGCCGTCCGGCGCGACGGTCGTGTTCTCGGCGCACGGCGTCTCCCCGGAGGTGCGCCGCGAGGCCGCCGAGCGCCGCCTCGACGTGATCGACGCGACCTGTCCGCTCGTGGCCAAGGTGCACGCCGAGGCCCGCCGCTTCGCGGCGCGCGGCGACTCGATCGTCCTGATCGGCCACGCCGGCCACGAGGAGGTCGAGGGTACGTTGGGCGAGGCGCCCGAGCGGATCACGCTCGTCGAGAGCCCCGCGGACGCCGCCCAGGTCGAGCTGCCCGATCCCACGCGCATCAGCTACCTGACGCAGACGACGCTCGCGGTGGACGAGACGGAGGAGGTCGTCGACGAGTTGCGCAAGCGCTACCCGGACATCGCATCGCCCCCCGCCGACGACATCTGCTACGCCACCCACAACCGCCAGCAGGCCCTGCGCGAGGTCGCCCGCACCTCCGATCTCGTGCTCGTCGTCGGCTCGACCACCTCGTCGAACTCGAAGCGGCTGGTGGAGGTGGCCGAGCGGGCCGGCACGCGCGCGAAGCTGATCGACGACGAGGGCGACCTGCGCCTGGCCTGGCTCGCGGGCGTCCGCACGGTCGGCCTGACGGCCGGCGCCTCGGCGCCAGACCGGCTCGTCTGGGCGATCATCGACGCGCTGCGCGATCTCGGCAGCGTCGCCGTCGACGACCGCGCGATCACGCGCGAGACGACGCGTTTCAACCTGCCCCGGGAGGTGAGGTGAGGTGGCCATCCCGCTCCGACAGAGCGCCCGCATCGGCGCGTACCTGCTGCGCCAGCGCATCGCCCGCCGCGAGAAGTTCCCGCTCCTGGTCGAGCTCGAGCCGCTCTTCCAGTGCAATCTGGCCTGCTCGTTCTGCGGCAAGATCCAGCACCCGGAGCACATCCTGAAGAAGCGGATGCCGGTCGATCAGGCGCTCGGCGCGATCGAGGAGTGCGGCGCGCCGATGGTGTCGATCGCGGGCGGCGAGCCACTCGTCCATCCCGAGGTGCACGAGATCGCGGCGGAGCTCGTGCGGCGGCGCAAGTTCGTCTTCCTGTGCACGAACGCGCTCCTGATGGAGAAGCGGATGGAGCGATTCCGGCCGTCGCCGTACTTCACCTGGGTCGTGCACCTCGACGGGATGCGCGAGCGCCACGACCGCTTCGTCGAGCGCGAGGGCGTCTTCGACATCGCGGTCGCCGCCATCCGCGCCGCGAAGGAGCGCGGCTTCCGGGTGTCGACGAACACGACGTTCCTCACGACGGACACCGCGGAGACGGTGCGCGAGGTGCTCGACTTCCTGAACGACGACCTCGCGGTCGACTCGATCCAGATGTCGCCGGCCTATGCGTACGAGAAGGCGCCCGACCAGGAGCACTTCCCCGGCGTCGGGCAGACGCGGCGGCTGTTCTCCGAGGCGTTCGCCGGCGGCGGCCGCAAGCGCTGGCGGCTGAACCACTCGCCGCTGTATCTCGATTTCCTCGAGGGCAAGGTCGACTTCCCCTGCACGCCGTGGGGCATCCCCAGCTACTCCGTGTTCGGCTGGCAGCGGCCCTGCTACCTGATGGCCGACGGCTACGCGAGCACCTACAAGGAGCTCATCGAGACGACGGACTGGAGCAAGTACGGGCGCGGGAACGACCCCCGGTGCGCCAACTGCATGGCCCACTGCGGGTACGAGCCCACCGCCGTGCACGCGACGCTGGGATCGCTGCGCGAGTCCGTGCGGGCGATGGCGGGACGTGGTTGAGCCTGCGAGAAGCGGCTCAGCCGAACCGGTCGACGAGCGGCCGGTAGAGCTCGGGCACGGCGCCGCGGAGCCGGATCGGCCCGTCCAGCCAGCCGGGGACGACGACCTGCGCCCGGTCACGGCGGATGGCATCGACGATCGCGGCGGCGACCCGGCCCGCCGGCACCGGGCGGGGGAACGAGCGCGCGTACGGCACGCCGCGGCGGGCGAAGAAGGGCGTCGCCACCGCGCCGGGGATGACGACCGAGAGCCCGACCGGCGTATCGCAGTGCTCCTGGCGCAGCGCCTCGGTGAACGCGGCCAGGCCGGCCTTGCAGGCCGCGTACACGGCCTCGCCCCGGCCGCCCGCATGCCCGGCCACCGAGCCGACGCTGACGACGTGGCCGCGGCCGCGCTGGACCATCCCGGGAAGCAGCGCGCGCGTCAGCTCGAGCGCGGCCGTCAGGTCGATCTGGACCAGTCGAGCGATCTCCCCCTCGGGCATGTCCGCGAAGCTCCCCGCCCAGCCCACGCCGGCGTTGTTCACGAGCACGTCCACGCGCCCATGCACGGCCAGAGCGGCAGCGGCGAGATCGGCCGCGGCGCCTGGATTGGCGAGGTCGAAGACGAGCGCGGTTCCGTCCACGCGCGCCGCCACCTCCGCCGTGCGGGCCGGGTCGGAGCCGGCGACCACCACCCGAGCCCCGCGCGATGACAGAGCCTGCGCCGTCGCCGCCCCGATCCCGCTCGAGGCGCCGGTCACCAGGCAGGCCGCTCCGCGCACGTCCACGGCCCGCTAATACCCCTTCGGCCGGCTCGGGAAGCCAGCCGCAGGCCCCGTTCGGGCGGGGCCGGACGGCGGCGCGGGTGCTCGCGGCCGTGATCGCCGCCGCCGGCGCGGCCGGCGCCCGCCTCCCCGCGCGCACCGCGCATCGCCTGGCGGTCGCCGGCGGCACCCTCGAGTGGGCGGCGCGGCCGGGCAAGCGGCGGACGCTGGTCGAGAACCTCGCGCACGCGGTCGGGCGCGAGTACTCCGACCCCCGGATGCGCGGCATCGTCCGCCGCGAGATCGTGAACGAGGCCCGCCGCTCCGCCGACCTCCTGTGGTCGATCGGGCGTCCTGGCGAGCTGCTCCGGCAGGTGCGGATCGAGGGCCGGGCCGGCGTCGACGCGGCCCTCGCAGAGGGCCGTGGCGTGATCCTCGCGGGCCCGCACATCGGCGGCTGGGAGGTGGTCGTGCCGGTGCCGGCCGCCGTGCTCGACGTGCCCGTGGCGGTGCTCGTGAACGACGACTGGCTGGCCTGGGCGGTCGAGGGCATCCGCCGCCGGGCCGGGCTCGGAGTCGAGTACCTCGGCGCCGGCCCCCGCCCGCTGATCCGCCGCCTGCGCGAGGGCCACGCGCTGCTCATGTTCTCCGACATCGTGCCCGGAGCGGGCGTGCGCACGCTCCCCGTCCGCTTCCTCGACGACGTGGCCTGGCTCCCGGCCGGCCCGGCGGCGCTCGCGCGCATGGCCGACGCGGTCGTCGTGCCCTTGGCGGTGTTGCCGCTCGACCGGCGCGCATGGGTCATCGAGCTCGGCGAGCCGATCGACCCCCGCCGGGCGGGTGGGGACGCCGCTTCGGCCGACCACGAGACGCTCCAGCGCATGGCCGACGCATGGAGCGACGTGATCCGGCGGTATCCGGAGTGGTGGGCGGCGGTCTATCCGCTCGACTGGGGCGGGTGAACGCGGGCGGCGCGCAGCCCCGCCCATCCGAGCAGGCCGCCGGCGACGACGTCCACCACCAGGTGGTTGGCGGTCACGATCACCACCATCGCGACGGCGGGCGGGTAGAGCGCCGCCGCAGCCCGTACAGCCGGCCGGCGGCTGCACGCGCGCAGCGACTCGGCGCTGATCACCGCCCAGGCCATGTGGATGCTGGGCATCGCGGCGATGGGGTTGAAGAGCTGCGACACCCCGCCCCGGTCGAGCTCGAGGCCGGAGGCGGCCGACATCGTGTCGACGAACCCGGCGGTCGTGCGGGGAGGCGCGGTCGGGAAGACCAGGAACGGCACCTGGGCCGCCAGCATGGTCCCGGCCACGCCGCGGCGCAGCGGCCGGTAGCCGGGATCGCGCCGGCGCAGGAGGACGGCCAGCGCGCCGACCGTGCACGCGATGTTCGCGCCGACGTACACGGCGTTCAGCGCCCGCAGCGGGACGCGCGGGATGGCCGCCCGCTGCAGGGCCGGCTCGACCGCGATCCCCAGCCGCCGCTCCAGCCTTATCAAGCGCTCGGTGTTGCGGCGGGCGCGGGCGCGCCCGGCCGGGCTCCAGACGAGCCGGCGGACACCGAGCGCGGCGGCATACGTGCCCAGCGCGATGGCCACCTCGCGCACCACGCTCGGCGGGGCGTCGCGCGGGCGGCTCACGATCGGCGGGCGGCGTGGCGGTGCTCGACCGCCTCGCAGTAGACGTCCAGGATCTGCGGCAGCACCGCGTCCCACCCGTACGCGCGGGCGCGGCGCCGGCCCTCCTCGCCCATGCGGCGAAGCGCCTCGGGCGCCGAGACCAGCTCCTCCAGGGCGTCGCCGAGCGCGACGGCGTCGCCGGCGGGCACGAGCCGGCCGCACCGGCGCGGGAGCACCCCGGCATAGCCGTCCAGGTCGGAGGCGACGACGGCAGCGCCGGCCGCCATCGCCTCGGCGATGACGATCCCGAAGCTCTCGGCCCGGAGCGACGGCACGCAGACGACGTCCGCGGCCTCGAGCAGCGCCCGCAGATGCAGCTCCGACACCGGCCCGAGCGCGTGGACGCGCGGGTCGGCAGAGTCGGCGGCGACCGGTCCGGCCAGATCGAGGCGCGCCGGCGCCGACACGCGCCGGAACGCCCGCAGGAGCACGTCCAGGCCCTTGCGCGGGTCGGCCCGGCCGACGTAGAGCAGCCGCGGCACCCCGTCCCCGTTCGCGCCGGGCGCGCCCGGGGCGTGCGTCTCGACCGCGTTCGGCACGATCCGGTAGCGGCCCGGCAGCACCGATGCGACGAGGTCGCGGGCCTGCGGGGAAACGGCGATGGCTGCATCGATCCGCCGCCGTGCCCGCCGCACCACCGGCGCGAACCGCCGGTACCAACGGGCGTCCGCCGAGGCCATGTGGAACGTCGCCACGACCGGCGCCTGGGTGGCCGCGATGGCCGTCAGGCAGGGCGGCAGCATCGGCTCGTGCACGTGGACGATGTCGTAGCCCCGCCGCAGCCGGCGGCCGAGTCGGGCCAGCGACCACGGCGCGACCACGGTGCGCGTGACCGACCCGTTGTCGGAGAACGCCCGGGCGGCGCCGATCGACGCGAACTCGGCGCCCTGGGGCGAGTGCCGTCCCGGCGCGAGCAGCGTGACCGCCGCACCGCCCTCGCACAGGTGCGCCGCAAGGCCACGGGCATGGTGCTGGACGCCCCCGGGGACGTCCATCGCATACGGGCACACGACGGCGATCCGAAGCCCGCTCACATCTCTGACCGCCATCACCATCGAACTACCCGCGGCGGGCGGCCGCGAACCGGCCAGGCGGTCCAACCTGGGGCCAGGCCCCGCAACCGGGGCCTGGCCCCACCGGCATCCCAGCGTCAGCGAGAGCTGGGCTCGACGACCATCAGGGTGTTGCCGTCCGGATCCCGGAACCAGAACATCGGCGGCACCGGGTCGCCCATGCGGGAGACCTCGTCGTCGACGTCGGCGCCGCGGGCGCGGAGCTCGGCATGGGTGGCGTCGATGTCGTCGGTCGTGAGCGTGATGCCGGTCTCACGTGAGGTCGGGTCGTCGGTGCCGGGGCGCGGCGGGGCAAGCGCGATGCCGGTCGTGCCGTTCGGCGGATAGACCTCCACCCAGCGGTACTGGCCGCCGAAGGGGATGTCCGTGCGCTTCTCGAAGCCGAGCACGTTCTCGTAGAACTCGATCGCCCGGTCCTGGTCGGCCGACGGGATGATCACGAGGCTGATCTCTCCGATGCGGCTGGCGGTCTTCGTCACCTGAGTCCTCCTGATAGCGAGTGGTCGAGAGTATGACCGGCGCGGGCCCGGGAACTCATCGTCAGGCGGCGTGGCGATCGCGCTCGGCGGCGCGGTCGCCCGGCGCCCAGCCGGCGATCCGGCGGGCGCCGCGGCCGTGCGTGAAGAAGCTGATCGACCAGCGCAGGAGCACGACCAGCCGGTTCTGGAACCCGATGAGATACACCAGGTGGACGCCCAGCCAGAGCGACCACGCCGGGAACCCGGAGACGTGCAGGCCCTTGATGTCGGCGACCGCCTTCGAGCGGCCGATCGTGGCCATGTTGCCCTTGTCGCGGTAGCGGAAGTCG
>Ga0105240_10007163_pt1 | contig 16239 bp, 2 predicted proteins | sample KBSC54metaG_FD_80426 | JGI IMG/M metagenome (GOLD analysis project Ga0105240, IMG submission 80426) | Corn rhizosphere microbial communities from Kellogg Biological Station, Michigan, USA - KBS C5-4 metaG | ecosystem: Host-associated > Plants > Roots > Rhizosphere > Soil | place: Michigan, USA... | reverse complement strand
CACCCACTCCCGACTACCCACCCACTCCCGACTACCCACCGACTGGAACATCGACGCCTTCCGCTGCCGATCTTCCTCAAAACCCGGGCTGTACGAAATTGAAGGGCTCCGGCTCAACCGGTTTCAGAGGAGCCACGATGGATCTGGGCAGCGCGGGGTTCGAAGGGATAAACACCGACACCGTGGCTCGGAAGCCGATGGAGATGTCATAGGGTTTCGGATCGGGCCAGGTCGGCATGACGTTGGCCAGCTTTTGCGCAAAATTGGACTTCTCTATATCGGTTGTATACTTCTTGTTTGGATCAATAATATCGTTCCAGACGAAGCTACCCTCGAAATCCACCCTCGTACCGCCCTCTGTCGGCGTCACGTTGGCCCACCCGGCGATCAGGAAATCGCCCACCTTGCTGTTGGTTCCGTGCAGATAGTTGTAGCCGATCACGCCCTCACCGTTCGGAATCTCCGCATGGAAGCGAGTCGCCGCTGGGATCGAGTCACCACTCTTACCCTGGTCGACGAGGTTCGAGGCGATATTGGCGACCTGGTTCTGCAATGTATCTCTGAATCGCTCGCTGACAGACCTCGGAGGGTCCTTGTAATCCGTATAGTCGGTATCTCCGCCGTCACCGATCAGGTAGTCCGTCCAATAGGGATCGTCGCGGATATCCAATGGCCGCCCCTCTCCCCACAAATAGTGGAGCAGAATTATCCGGCCAGGCCCGTCCTGTCTCCAGGAGCTCTGTTGTCTGCCCGGAATTTTATCCTTCGGACTGCCCAGAAGGGATTGTTCATCGGCGGAGATCTGATCCGCAGGTGTACTCCCGTCGCGAGTCAACACTTTGAGTTGCTCCGAGTCCGCCTGGACCTCATCAACATCGGCAGCAGCCAGCTCTGCGTGTGCCGTAATGTCAGCTTGTTCGGCTTCCGCGGCCTTCTGATCGAGGACAGCGCCCACAGTCGCGGTGGCAGCTTCAGCCGCTGTGGTATCGATCGCTGCCAAACCAGACGAGTCGGAGGTCTGCGGGCCGGAGGTTTGTGCGCTGACCGGTGCACCCGTGGCACCATCGATGAAGGTATTCAGGGTCGAGTCGTAGTAGATAGAGCCCTGGTTGACTTGCGGGAGCCAGCTCGACAGCTTCCCGCCGGCGAAGCCGCCGATGAAGCTCCCGACCTCCTGGCCCACGCTGTTCTCGATATAACTGGCCGCCGCCTGCTTGTCGTAGCGGCTCAAACCGCCCGCCACCAGGGCAGCGGTTCCCAGCCGCAGGCCGGCATTGGTCAGTTGTTGGCTGATCGTATTGTCCTGTCTGCCGGTCGTGACGACCTGCGAGAGCGTACTGCCCACCGCACTGGCCCAGTCGGCAGGGGCCAGCTTGTCATTGCGTACATAGGTTTCGGCGAGCTGCACCCAGGGGGTCACATAGTTCGTGACCGTCGCAAGAGTGTTGGAGGCTTGGTACGCGGCCGTGGCGTTATTCAACGCCTGTTGTGTGGCAGACAGATCGTTGGCCGCGCCGGTAGCGATCTGCTCACCGGCCGTGGCATAGCCGCCGACCGCGGCGGCAGCAAGGCCCGTCCAACTGGTAATCTGACCGTTGTCGATGAGTTGTTTGCTGGCGACCTTGGCGACGTCGAGAGCCGCTTCGGCGACCTTGGCGTATTGCGCACCCGCCGAGGACAACTCGCCGGCTTTCGCTGCAAGCTGCGCGGCTTGCCCGACGCCTGCTGCGGCGCCTGCGAGACCCCCGGCAACGGCGCCGGCAGCAACATCCTTCCAGGAAAAGTCCTTCTGGTAATCCAGCGCAATGAATATTCCTTGTTGCGTCGCTGAGGCGAGTGCTCCGACGATGATTCCGGCCGCCGCGTAGGCAGCGACCGTAGCAGCAGTGCTCGCGGCGGCGGCAGCGCCGGCCGCGGCAATGATTGCGCCGGCAAGCCCCGCTGTCGCGATCACGGCAACGACGGCGATCACCACGATGACGACAATGGCGACAATCGATGCGCAGCCCCCATGGTGCGGCGGCGGGGGCGACTTCAGGTTCGGGAGCGTGCTGCCGACAATGTCCGTCGAGCTGTAGACCTTGTGGTTGTTGGCGGTGATCGTGCCGCTTTGGATCGTGTTGGGAATGAGCAGCTGCGTGCCGGCTTTGAGAGCCTCTCCCGCGCCCAAGCCATTGGCATCCGCGATCACGAACCAGAGTGAGGCATTGCCATACATCTGGCTGGCGATGCTCTGGAGCGTGTCGCCGTCCCGCACCGTGTAGGTGAGATTCAAACCGGGGTTGCTGTCGCTCAGGTTCTGGATCGGCGCGAAGCTGTCTGCATCAAACTGCACGATCAGCTTGCCGTCCGTGCCCTGCGTGTTCTGCCCGACCGCATTGCCGTTCGCGTAGAGGAACTGGTCCGTCTCGTTCGCGTCCGACTTGCCGTCGTCGTGTAGCTCGTAGAGGATATGGCCCTCGTTGTCCGCCACGAACGTCTTGAATTCCGGACGGGTCTGATCGTCCGCCTGTCCCAGGTCGAGGCGCGTCTGGATCTTGTTCACGTCATAAGTCGAGACGCTGTTGCCTTTGGCATCTCCGAAGGCCGTGACACTCTTTTCCCGGCCATCCCCGAAGTAGTCGTGGTCGTAGGTGAATGTCTTGCCCTTGTTCTGCAACACCGTCTGCGTGAGGCGCAGACTCAGATCGTACGTGTTGGTCGTGATCTGGTCGTCCTTGTTGGTCGTCAGCGTACGATTGGCATCGTTGTAGGTGTTTACCGTCGAGGACGTCTGCGATCCGTTTTTCAGCACCGTGAAGCTGAGGACGTTGCCCATGGCGTCATACGTCCACTTCTGCTGATTGGAGTCAGATCCGCTGAAGTAATCTCCCTCCATGACTCGTCCGTCAGCGTCGTAGCTGTACGAGACGATCACGCCCGCGTTGTTCCAGGTGATCTTGTTGGACGCCGCGTCATACGTGTAAGCGTTGATGATCGCGTCACTGGTGTTGCCCGAGGCGTCCGTCGCGCGCTGCACCTCCTGAGTGACCCGGCGATCCGCATCGTAGGTATAGACGTGGTCGACATACCGGAAGTTGGAGTTGGCGCCGCTGTTCTGGCCCAACGGATCGTAACCGTTGTCCGTGTACTCCCGCGCCACGTTGCCCTCCGCGTCGTACTGCTTGTTCAGGTTGTCGCCGGTCACCGAATCGTGCCAGCGCACCAGTTGCCCGAGCGCGTCGTACTCGTAGGTCATGTTGCGATTGGCGATATCTCCCGGGGTGCTGATGACCTCGCTCAGCCGCTGGCCGAGCAGGTCATAGGTGTAGTTCGTGGACACGCCCGTCGCCAGATCGTTGATTGACGTGACCCGACCTGCCTGGTCATAGGAGGTCTGGATGTCCTTGCCCCCGCTCGGATCCGTCGCGGCCGTCGGATCGCCGACCGCATTCGGGTCATAGGCGTTCGTGCGCCGGCCATACACGTCGTAACTGTAGGCAATGACATTGCCGTCCTCATCGATGTCCTCCAGCAGCCGGCTGAACGCTCCATACACATGGGTCTTTGTGCGACCCATGGCATCAGTCTCGGCAATAAGATTTCCGTACGCGTCATAGGCGCTCTGAACATGGGTCGGCTGCCCATTCAGGAAAACTTCGGTGTCGATGACACGTCCCAGGCTGTCATAGACCTGATCCGTCCTCTCCCCCTGCGGATAGAGCGTGCTGATCCGGTTGTTGCGGCCGTCGTAGGCGAAGGTTGCGCTGTGACCCAGGGGATCGGTCTGGCTGACCAGGCGATCGCGCTGATCGTAGCTGTAAGACGTCTGATGACCCAGGGCATCCGTCTGGGCGAGCTTGCGACCGAATGCATCGTAGGTGTAGGACGTGACATTACCCATCGCGTCCTGGGTTTTGATCAACCGGTGCTGCAGGTCGTAGAAGTTGAGGGTGGTGTGTCCAAGCTGCGTAATACTCGCCGTCGTGTTGCCAAACTGATCGACGAGGGTCTGGGTCGTCTGCCCCAAGGAGTCGATCTGCTCGATCTGCGTCCCCAGGGCATTGAAGACGTACTGCGTCGTGTTGCCCAGGGCATCCGTATGTTGAACGACTTTGTCGAGCACGTTATACGCATAGCGGTCGACAGCCCGCTCCAGCCCGGAAGCCGCAGCCGCCTCCACCGGCGCCCCGAACTCGGCGATCTTACGGTTACGGGCGTCGTACGCCGTGTACGTGGTGATGGCGTTCGCAGGGTTGTAGTTAGGGTTAGCGCGATCGCCCAGCAGGTCCGTCTCGACCACATTGCCATTCCCGTCCACCCCGAACTGCCGCCACAGCCCGTCCCCTTCGTTCGAGGCAATCTTCTGGTTGAGCGCGTTGTACTGGATTTCCGTGAAGTAGCCGGTAGTGCGGCCATCCGTCAGCAGAGAGCCGCCGGCACTGCCAGTCGCATTCAGGCTGAGAGCCAACGAGCTGGAGAGCGCTGCCACACTCAAAGCACCGGTGTAGACGCCCGACGCAATACTGAGCACGCCCTGCGGATTGGTGCTGATCGTCCCGCCGCTCTCCTGAGCCAGTACCGTAAGAGAGTGTCCGCTGTACACGTTGTTGGCTGTGGCCGCATCGATGCGCCGCCACTCGACGATCACCTGGTGCCCCTGCGCGTCGACGTAATAGAGCTTCAGGTCATACTGTCCCGCCGGCAGATTCCCAAGCGTCGTCGAGAACGTATTACCCGAGCCGCTTAGAGCAACGTCATTGCTGAAGTCAGTGCCACTTCCGGCAGGCCGCCACGCGAGATGCAACCCACCACTTCCGATGTTGGCCGCTTCGGCGCCCGTGAGAGTCACTTGCAACGCGACGTCATAGCCCGTGATGGTGACGATCGGCGGACCGTCCGGATTGTTGGGATCCGTAGACGTCTGTGTGCGGGCCGTTGAGCCCACATTCACCGTATGGCTGTCGGTGACATCCTGACCGTAGAAAGCCGCGTAGTCCGTGCTCGAAGCCTGACTGGTGTCTGTCGCTACAATCCGGCCGCCATCGCGAGTGCTCGGGGCATTCTGACCGTCAATGATCACGAGTTGATCGTTACCAACCCCCGGTGCGATCCAGCTCACCCCCTGGCGGGTCACCGAGGTCGATGTCGCGCTGACGACGTAAGTGAAGTGATCCAGCTCGACACTCGTACCATCCGCTCTGACACCTGTGAGGACAATCTCGTAGGTGCCGGGCGCAAGGGCATTGTCATCACCCAGCACCGCATTGAAGACCTCGGTGCCCTGTCCGGAACGGGTGCCCGTAACCGCCGTCTCGGCAAAAGCACTGCCGCTGCCCGCGAGCCGCCATTGCGCCTGCAAACCGGTCAGTCCGGCCGCAAATCCTGCGGGCACCTGGGTGCTGACGGAAATCGTGTAGGCCGTGTTGCCGCCGCTGACGATCTGCGACTGACTGAGGGTGGAGCTCACACCAACCGGGTCGGCGGCGGCGGCAAAGGTGCCCACCGAGCTCGAGTAGCTGTTGCCTACGGCATCCTGCCAATGCAGGGCGAACGACAAGGCGCCCGGATCCGTCAGCCCCGTCAGGGTCGCCTGGTAACTCCCATTGCTCTGTTGTACGAACGCGACCGACTGACCCAGATTGCCGCTCGCACCGTAGACCAACCGCGGATTGACCACACCGGCGTCAAAGCTCACCGTGACCACGAGGGTACCGGCCGCCGGCTGCGCCACGGAGACCGCGGTGAACCGCGGCGGGGCGGTGATCGACTGCTCCGCCGTCCACGTCTCGTTACCGGCCCCGTCTTCCGTAACCACCCGAAAGAAAAGGGTCGCGCCCGGCGCCGCCGGGTTGAGTACCGCATGTCCCGTGCCCTGCGTGCTGACCACCGTCCCCGTGCGATTGGCGTAATCCGCGATATTCTGATGACTGCTGGTGTCGTAGACGACCCAGGTCTTCACGGGATGTTGGCTGCTGCCCTGGGTGTTCCAGGTGAGCGTCACCTGGCTTCCCAGCGTCGCTGCAACGTTGCTCGCCGGCGTCGGCGCACCACCGGTCAGTACCCCGGTGTAGATGAGAATCTGATTGCCAGCCGCGTCGTATTGGTATTGCGTGCCGCTGCCGTCCGGACCGATTGACTCGACCAGCCGCCCCATGCCGTCGTAACTCGCCTGCGTGACGAAACCATCCTCGTCCCGAGCATAGGTTTTGTTCGAGACGGCATCGTATGCCGACGTCTTCGTCAGCGCCCCCGAGCCCATCAGGTCGGTCTGCGAGGTCTGTCGGTTGAGGGCGTCGTAAGTGAAGTCTGACGCCTCATCCCCGCTCGCGCTGGCGCTCACCAACGAGGCAAAGTTGCTCGAGCCGCTCAACTGCGCCAGGTCCACTCCGGCCGCCACAGGGTTGATGAAGCGCTTCTGCGCGACCAGATTGCCGTTGGCGTCATAGCTGTACGTGGACAACACCCGGGCGCTATCGATGACAGCCACTCTCCGGTTATCCGCATCATAGTAGCTGTACTCAGTGACCGCCTGGGCCGTTCCAGCACCCAGCGTCCGGGTCAGTTGATTGCCGGCCCGGTCGTAGGTGTAGGTCGTCGTACTTCTGACGGAGCTCGACGTCTGGGTGTTTGGATCAAACACGCTGACCTGGGGGGCCGTCTCCTTCACTTTGCGCGACGCCGCGTCGTACTGAATATCGGACACATAGACCTCCCCGGGCGGAGGGGTCGGGGCCGAGCTTGGGCTCAATGTCGCCGGATCCAGGGTCTGCGTATAGACCCGCTGCTCGAGAACGTTGCCCTGGCTATCGTAATCCCACTGCGTCAGATAGCCCGCCGCATCGACGGAGGCGATCTTGCGATTCTTGACGTCGTAGTAGCTCAGTGCGAAATGGCCATTCTTGTCAAAGCTCTCGACCACGTTGCCGAAGGCGTCGTAGACATAACGCTCGGTGACCTGTTGAGTGCGGGTCACGGCACTCGGATTTTGTGTGTTGGCGTTGACCAGGGTCGTGATCTTCACCGGCGGATAGGTAACCTGCGTGAGGCGCCCCATCACGTCGTAGGCGTACGTCGTCTGATGCGAGTCGCCGGCGGGAGGCTGCGGCAGCACTGCCGGATCGGTTGCTCCCGCACTCAGACGCGTCATATAGAGCGTCTGCGACGCGACTTCTCCCGCCGCGTCGACCGTGAAGGTGGTCAGTACGTTGGTGGCGTCAACCTGGGCAATCTTATGATTGTCTCCATCGAAGTACCTCGTCGTCACGGTGCCGTCAGCAGCCGTCGTCTGCACCTCGTTGCCATTCGCGTCATACACGTGAGTGGTCGTTGGCCGCACGGTCGTAAACCCACCGCTCACTGTATAGATCTGAACCGGAGGCTTGATCTCCTGAATGAGCCGATTCGCAGCATCGTAGACGTAGTTCGTGGTGTTGCCACGAGCATCCGTCACCGCCGTCTTGTTCCCGACCCGGTCGTAGGAGAATTGCTGGGTATTACCCAGTGGATCGGTCTGGCTCACCTGCCTGTTGTCGAGATCGTACGTGAAGGTCGTCTGGTGACCATTGCCGTCTGTCTTCGACACGACGTTGCCCAGGTGGTCATACTTGAACGACTGCACGATCCCGAGACCGGAGGGGTCGAATGTCTCGCTCAGCTCCCGATTGTTGGCATCGTAGGTATAGCTCGTCGTGCGCAGGGGGTTCGGGTCCATTGCGCTGGCAATCGACTGCGATGTTTTGTTGTTCGCCTTGTCATAGGCGAAAGTGGTCACCGTACCGTCGACATCAGTGAACGTCACCAGGCGATCGTCGGCGTCGTAGGCGAAACTCTGGGTCCGGGGGGCCGAGGTGTTGGCAAAGTCTGTCTCCGTGACTTTGTTACCCGCGGCATCGTAGGCATATTGCGTGACCGACCCATCAGGGGCCGTCTGGGAAATCAGTCGATTGGCCCGGTCATAGTGCTGGCTCGTGATCCGGTCCTGACTACTGCCGACCGGTGTCGGAGGCGTCTTGTCAGTCATCGGCCCGCTCACCGCTGTCATATAGACCCGCGTCTGAGTGCGATTCCCGGCGGCGTCGTAGGCGAACGTGTTGACGAAGCCCTGAGGATCGACGACTTCCGTCAGTTGATTGGCGCCATCGTAATAATAGTGCGCGACGTGTCCGAGCGGATCGGTGACCTGGATCCGGTTGCCGAGCGCGTCATAGCGGTAGGTCGTCCGGTTGCCCAGTGCGTCGACGTCCGCGACCTTGCGGTTGTCGAAGTCATATTCCATCCGAACGGTTCGGGCATCACTCGTACCCGCGCCCGAAGTCTGCGAGATCAAGTTGCCGACAGCGTCATACACGTACTGCGTCACCGCGCCCGTGGGGTCGACCTGGGCAACCAGGCGACCATTCGCGTCGTATTGGGAACGGGTATGTGCCCAGATACCGGTGGCCGGATCTCCGCTCTGCAGTTGGTCCTTGGCAATCGGGTTGCCGAGGTGGTCGTATGTGTAGCGGGTGATTCCCCCCTCAGGCGTCGTGGTCTGCACGAGCCGGTTGAGCAGGTCATACGAGTAAAGCGTCGTGTGGCCGTTGCCGTCGGTGAGGCTGGTCCGATTGCCGACGGCGTCGTACTGATGAGAGATCACCTCACCCACCGCGTCGGTAGCGGTGAGCATGCGGTTGTCGGCGTCGTACGTGAAAGTGCTCGTCTGCGGAAACGCTTGCGCCGCCTTCACCCTGTTGTAAGCGGGATCGCTCTGGCTGACCAGGTACTGACCGTGCGTGATGCTGACCTGGTTGCCGAAGCTGTCGTAGACAATCGACGTGCTGAATCCCTCGCCATCCGTGACCCGGATCTGACGATTCAGAGGGTCATAAGCGTAGGTGCTCGTGCGGGCATCCGAGCCGTCCGCGAAGGATTGCGTCGTCGTGACGACGTTGCCACGCAGGTCGTAGGTATTACGTGTCAGTACGCCACCGGCGGACAAGCTCGTCAGGACCTGACCCAGGGCGTCGAAGGTGTTGACCTGCACTCCCCCGTTGGCATCAGTGATCCGGGTTTGATTGCCCTGTGCGTCATACTCGTAGCGGGTGACCCCACTCATGGGGTCTATCACCTGGACCAGGCGGTTGTCCTGGTCATACACGTACGAGGTCCGCCGTTGTTGCGCTGTGCCCACGGCCTGTAGGGTGAGCAGCTTGTTGCCGACACCATCGTACTGATACTGAGTGACAGTGCCTACCGCATCGGTCGCGGAAACCAGCCGATTCGCCCGGTCGTAGACCAGGACGTTGGTGCGCTCCTCGGGGAGTCCTGCCGCTTGGGTGACCCGTACCCGATTTCCGGCTGCATCGTAGGCATAGGTCGTCACACCGCCGGTAGCATCCGTGGTTGACACCTCACGATCGTTCCCGTCGTAGGTAAAGGTCGTTGTCTCGGCCGTGCCCGTTCCGGCGGCCATCGTGCTTGACGCGACATTTCCGCTGGCGTCGTAGTTGGTCTGGGTGACCACTCCAAGCGGATCGGTCTGCGACACAACGCGGTCGTTGGCATCGTAGGTATAGGTCGTGAGCCGCTGCTGCGACATTCCATACCCCTGGTAGCGAGCGATGACGTTTCCGTTCGCGTCCAGGTTCAAGTGGGTCACGACTCCGAGCGGATCGGTCGTCTCGATGTAGCGATCCGCCGCGTCGTACCGGTAGAGAATCGTCCGGGCATCTGCCGTGCCCGCCGCCTCGGTCATCGCAATCCGGTTACCTCGGGCATCATATTGATAGGTCGTCACGGCTCCGAGCGCATCCGTCTGCTGAACGAGTCGATTGTCAGCATCGTGCACGAAAGTCGTGGTGCGACCCGTGTCCCCTGTCGCAGGCACAGGGAGGCTGCCATTCGTTGGCACCACAACAGCCTGGTCGTAGCGCGTCTGCGCGACTCGATTACCAGCCGCATCATACTGATACGTTGTCAGGTAACCCTGCGCCGTCACACTGGCGATCACCCGGCCTACTGCATCATAGTAGCTGCGGGTGACTTCAAACTGGGTCGCGGCCAGGTCCAACGCCTGGCGGGTCGCGATCTGGTTCCCAACCGCGTCGTACACGAACTGGGTGACGTATCCTTCCCCGTCCGTGCGGCTCACGATCCGGTTGAGCGCATCGTAGGTAAAGTGGGTGGTGCGATCCGACGCACTCGTGACAGGGGACGGCTGAACCGCAGGGTCCAGCGGTAGCGTCAGCGCCGTTGCGTACAGAGTCCGGGAGAGGATGTTGCCGTTCGCGTCGTATGACAGGCGGGTCGCAAAGCCATCATTGTCGACCGCGAGAGCGACTTCATTGTCAGCATCGTAATAAGTGGTACTGGTAAACCCGCGCGCATCGATCACCTGCACACGATTGCCATTCGCGTCATACCGATACTGCGTTACGTTCCCCAGGGCATCGGTAATACTCTGGACCCGGTTGTCGGCATCATGGGCGTAGGTCGTCTGATGGCCCAGCGCATCGGTGACGACCGAGACATTACCATTGGCGTCGTACTGAGTGGTCTCGGTGTTGCCCAGGGCGTCCGTCTGGCTGATCAGCCTGTTGTCGAGGTCATAGGCAAATGTCCGGGTCGCGGCGGCGGAGGTGTTGGCCGCGGTGGTGATCCGGACTCGATTGCCCAGGGAATCGTAGGCATAGGTCGTATCGACGCCGTTGGCATCCGTCGAGCGGATTTCCTCGTTGCGAGCGTTGTACGCGAAGGTCGTTACATGCCCATTGGCATCCGTGACGGATAACCGGTTGCTGGCTGCATCATACGCATAGCGGGTCACCGCACCTAGCGCATCGGTGACCTGGATCAATCGATTCAACGCATCGTAAGCGTACGTCGTGACGTTGCCGTTCGCGTCTGCGGTACGGGTCAGATTGTAGACCGCGTCATATCCCTGGGTGGCGACATTGCCGGCGGCATCCGTGACCTGCCGCAGGTTGTTTTGCGCATCGTACAGGTAGGTGGTTGTATGTTGCTCGGAGGTACCGGCGGCGGTTGTCTGGGTGACCCGGTTGCCGCGCACGTCATACGTGAAGGTCGTCTGACGACCCAGCGCATCCTGCAGCGAAATCTCACGATTCCCCGCATCATACGTAAAGCGGGTGATGCCTCCGTTGGCATCCACCAGACTGATTTTGTTGCCGACCCCGTCATAGATCATCCGGGTCTGCAGTCCCGGCGGGTCAATGATGGCGATGTTGCGGTTGAGCGCATCATAGACATAGCGGGTCGTTTGCCCCTTACCGTCGGTCACCTGCAGCCGATTGCCGACCGCGTCGTACGTGTAGGTCTGACTCACCCCCAGCGCGTCGGTGCGCGTGACCAACCGATTGTCCAGATCGTAGACAAATCGGGTGGTACGCGCGTCGGGGGTTCCACTCGCGGTGGTGGTCGAGATCAGGTTTCCAAAGCTGTCGTAAGCCGCCTGAGTGACGACGCCCAGGGCGTCAGTGCTGGTGCCCAACCGATTGACGGCATCATACGAAAATCGGGTCGTACGCCCCAGGACATCCGTGCTGGCCACGACATTCCCATTGCCGTCATAGGCGCGGGTCGACTGATGCCCCAGGGCATCGGTCGTCTTGATCAGGCGGTTCAGCTTGTCATAGGTCAGCGTAGTCGTGTGGCCCAGGTGATCGGTCGTACTGGTGTAGTTGCCAACACGATCGTAGGAATAGTGTTCTGTGAACTGTGCCTGCAGATTCCGGATATCCGCCTGGGTGAGCTGCGCGACTCGCTTGCCTTGCCCGGTCCTGGAATCGACGATACCGAGCTGCTGACGCATCTGCACGTACAGCGCGCTGTCGCTGCTGATGAGGGCGTTACCCACAGCATCGGTTTTGGCGACCACCTGGTTGAACTCATCATACGAGTACGTTTCGATCTGTGCGTTCTCGGTGCCCTCGATGATGACGCGCCCGAAAGAGTTGACATGGGCCTGTACACCCATCTGGACACTGGTACGGTTGCCGCGACTGTCATAGGTAAAGACCGTCTGAATACCATTCGCGTCCTTCACCAGGACAACGCGATTGTCCGCGTCGAAGGTGGTGAAGACCGTGTGGCCATTCTGGTCGGTGACGGCGATCTGATTGCCGTTGGCGTCATACTGATACTGAATCGTGTCACGGACTTGCTGCCCCGTGACCGGATCGGTCACCACGGGCTGCGTCTGCGTCAGCAGCCGGTTATCCTTGTCGTAGGAAAAATCCGTCGTGTGCCCATTGGCATCGGTGGCGGAAATGCGATTGTTGGCGCCGTCGTAGGCATAGTGCGAAGTGTTACCAAGGGCATCGGTACTGCTGATCAGGCGATCTTTCGGGTCATAGTCGAATTTCAGCACTTCACGCGCGGTCGCTTCCAGCTCGGCCCCGATGACGATGCTGACCTGGTTGAGGTCCGCGTCGTAGGCGAACTGGGTGATGCGCCCGCTCGCATCCGTTGTACTGCGAACCAGGTTGTCGGCGTTGTAGACGACGTCCGTCCGATTCCCGTTGTTGTCGATCGTGGTAATCCGGTTACCGACTCCATCGTATCCGTACGTGGTCGTGTAGGCGACGGGATGTCCCGTTGCATCCGTGACCGTAGGGGTCGTGATAGTCACCAGGCGATTCAGCGCGTCGTACGAGTAGGTCGTCGTCCGACCTTCCGCATCCGTTGTACGGGTCTGGTTGCCCATAACATCGTAGGTGTAGCGCGTTGTACGCGTAAGAGCATTGCTCTGTAGCGGGTTCGCCGCCGGATCAATGACGGTAATCAGCAGATTGTCGGCGTCGTAGAGCCAGGTCGTCGTGTGACCCGCGGCGTCCTGTATCGCGATCCGGTTTCCGACGGCGTCATAGAAGCTCAGCGTCGTGTTGCCCAGAGGGTCCGTCGTCGAGATGAGCCGGTTTTCCGCGTCGTAGGTATACCGGGTCACGCCACCATTGCCGTCTACCTGGGTCAGACGGTTGCCGAAATGATCGAACGACGCGAGTGTCGTATTGCCCTGCGCATCAATGGTCTTGATGTTGTTACCGAAGGCGTCGTAGAAGTACTTCGTGGTCTGCTGCTTCGCCGGATCGGTCAGATTGGCGGGATCGAGAAAGACGGTCTTCTGTGTCAGATTTCCCAAGGAGTCGTACGACAACCGCGTGAGCTCACTTCCCGCGGTCTGGATCTGAGTCAGATTCTGCCGTGAGTCATAGGAATAGACGGTCGTGTAGAGCGCCAGGATCGCCTGTTTGTCGGCACTGGTGAGCTGCGCAACCGTCTTACCCTGGCCGGTCTTCGGATCGACGAATCCCAGCTCCTGACGCTTGGCCACATAGAGTGGCTCGTCAGAGGTGATCAGAGCGTTGCCGTCCGCGCTCGTCGTCGAGGCGATCTTGTTGAAGCCGGTGTAGGTATAGGTCGTGAGATTGCCCAACCCATCGAGGCGGCTTGCGATGTTGCCGTTCTTGTCGTAGGTCAGGCGCGTCGTGACGCCGTTGGCATCGGTAACGCTCGTCAGGTTCTGATTCGAGTCGTAGGTATAGGCCGTATCCCGGCCGTTCGCGTCATGGACATTGGTGATGTTGCCCTGGCCGTCGAATGAATAGGCCGTGACATTGCCGGCCGCATCGGTCACCCGGGTCGTGCCACCTTTCACATGGCCGAAAATGTCGACAGTGAAGTTGTATTGGAACCGGGTGACATTACCCTGCGCGTCGGTGAAGGAGGACACCAGCGGTCCATTCGGGCCGGCGGTATAAGTGAAGAACAGCGTCCGATCCGGCTCCCCCAGCGTCCCGGGGAGCGTGACACTACGCAGGTTGCCATCCAGATAATAAGTGTATCCGGTGGTTTCACCAGCCCGATCCGTGGCGCTCACCAGCTCATCGCCGAAGTACTCGTAGCGCGCAAAGACGGTGCCCGACTCGTCCTGGATGCGGGTGAGATTTCCCAGCTCGTAGATGAAACTGAGCCGGTGCCCCGAATCGTCGGAAATGGCACTCAGGCGGCTGAACAGGTCGTAGTCGTAGTCGATGGTGTTGCCGTTGGTATCCCGGCTCTGCCGCAGCCGTCCGCCGAGATCGTAGGTCAGCACCGTCTGATTCGACTGCGTCAGCGAATACGTTCCCGTACGCGCATTGAATGAGATCGTCTCGTAGGCCCCCGCCCCATCCACGGATTTGTAGAGGCCCGAGCTGGAATCGAATTTGAAGGTGAACTGGCTCCCGTCGCCGTTCAATACGACGATCTCCCCGGCCGTGATGACCGAGAGATGCGAGAACTCATTCAACATCCAGCCGTCGCCGGCGGCGGTATCGATTCCACCCCGCGAGTTGTAGGTACGCAGGCTGAGGAAGCCGTTCGTCTCCGACGGCAGGAACTGGTCGAGGTGGTCGATGACCAGGTTGCCGTTGGCGACATTGATATAGACCTGCTCGCCATGCCCGGCCGTTCCCGCCCCCGTCGTGTCGTTGCGGTTGAGCAGGTAGAGAGAACTGTCGAGAGTTCCCGTGCCGTTGCCGCCGATGATGTTCGCCATGAACCGTACCTCGTCCTGCAATGCCGCGCGCTTGGGTAAACCGAAAAAATCCACCGTGACGGCGGCGTGCACGCTCGAGCGTCAATCACGCGCCGTGTTGTGAGTTATATCCACGGTTCCGAACGGCAGTTTAGGGACTTTCTCAGTTATTTTTATTTTTCATGTTTGATGTTGAGTCAACATGGAGCGCGAAAGGCGGGCACGACGATGCCGCGCGGGGCCTGTCGACTCCACGCTGCGCGCACAGGCGCACTCTCATACCCAGGTAAATCGTAAGTCACTCCGGAAACACGACACGCCGGCAGAAAAAAATCGACTGCCCCATAAAAACGAGCTGTCGGAGCGGCTCGCGCAGGGCGAGGCTCTCGACAGCCTCGCTCAGTCGCTGCATCTGCCCGCACTCGGCGACATTCTCAGGAATGTCCGCCGGCACCTACTATCAGGAACGTCGGGCGCGCGAACCTGACGGTACGCCTCTACCGTTCCGTCCTGGAGACCCGCAAGCGCGGTATTGGACCCCACGTTTTTGCTGCATGGAGTAGTCTCAATCCACCGGATACAGACGAGGAAACCATCGCTCGGCCACTTCGAGCGGAAAGCCAAGGCGAACTGGGGCCCGGGGCCCCTGCGACACTAACAAGCCCGCCTTCAGTAAGGCAGCCAGAATTTCGCGACCACGACGCTCCTGGTATCCGGTGAGTTCGGCGGCGCGACCTCGCTCAACTGAGCCGGCAAGCAGAGCCTCTCTCAGCAAGGCCAAGGACCCTCGGGGCAAGCGCTGGGCCGAAACTTCGTCGTCCACAAACAGCTTCATACGCCGCAAGAGCTCCGCAGGCTGTAGAAGAGATTCCATGAAATTGACCTGGTCGATACACGCTTCGAGGAAGAATTCACAGAACTCTCTCAAACGCGACTCAGACAATGCGCCGCGCCCATCCAAGTCCCCGTGGCGAGCCTCATCCGCCAGCATGAGGGATGTTTTATATCGCTCTACGCTTCGAGCTAGACCGCGTGCGACCGGCCATACGCTTGAACCTACACCGAATCGGAGCAGCATGGCGTGTGCTACAAGCCGCGCCACGCGACCGTTGCCATCGTAGAATGGATGCACCCACAGCAGTCGATGGTGCGTCGCGGCCACAGCTATGAGGCGGCGCGTTGGTAGTAGTCTGCGTGGGTCGTAGGCTTCTTCAATGCGTTGCAGGAACTGCGGCACATCTTCCGCGGGCGGCGGCAGGTGACGCCCTACCTCGACTTCACCGTCGCGTAGCTCACCAGGCTTCACCTCGACTTCCCGTTGTGTGTGCCGACATGGATGCCGCACAGTGAACAGACTGCCCAGACAGCGGCCCGCGCCGGCGTCGAGGAGCGGACCCCTGCAGTCATAAGGACTGCGGACACCCGGTATTGCTAAAGCTTCGCTGTTCGACATCAGCACGATTCCTGACGAGGAGCGTGTAGTCCGAGCGCGGGTTGGTCCAACTCATGCTGGGTGAAGGTGACGCTCGGCATCTGCGGAAATATCCGCGCCAAAAAGTATCTCGGGATCAGACAAATATCGCGCAGCATTGAGTCGACGCCACGCGGCGGTGCCGCCGCGCAGTGTCGCTAATCGCTCGGCGAAAACACCGACGCGCACTGGCAGTTGCTTTGGATGAGCGCCATCTCGGATATCCAGACGCGTGTGGCCATTGTCAGCCAGCGCGAGAATCTCCATGAGT
>Ga0105240_10007162_pt1 | contig 16246 bp, 12 predicted proteins | sample KBSC54metaG_FD_80426 | JGI IMG/M metagenome (GOLD analysis project Ga0105240, IMG submission 80426) | Corn rhizosphere microbial communities from Kellogg Biological Station, Michigan, USA - KBS C5-4 metaG | ecosystem: Host-associated > Plants > Roots > Rhizosphere > Soil | place: Michigan, USA... | reverse complement strand
GGTGAGCCGCCAATCCGTGTCGTTGACCGGCACCGGAGGGACCTCATCCGCCGGGGGCTCGAGCCAGATTACCGTGCGCGGGTTTGGTCCGCAGTTCAATCAGACCTTGTTCGATGGTCGCCAAGTACCGACGGCGATCGGCAATACCAATCGTGGCTTTGACTTCGGATCGGTGGGCTCCGACTTCGTCGGTCAAGTCGATGTCCTAAAGACGCCCGACGCGACCCTGTCGAGCGGGTCGATTGGCGCCACCGTCAATATCAAGTACCCGAAGCCCTTCGATCATCCCGGAATGCAATTGGCGGGCTCCGTCTCGGGAAACGAATCGACCGGCCAGAACACGCTCAAGCCGGGCGGCGGCCTGTTGTTCAGCGACACCTTCGCGGATGATCGCTTCGGTGTTCTGGCGGATTTCTCCTATGCGGACAGCGAGGTTCGCGGCAATCACGTCAATGTTCAAGGTTGGGAGGGCGGAAACCCGGCTGCGGGCGGCGGCTTGGCACCCTGCCAATTGGCAGGCGCCGGACCCTGTCCGGCTACCTTGCCTGCGCCCACCATCAAAGATTGGTTCATTCAGGATTACGGCATTTACCAGGAACACACCGAGGATAAGCGCATCGGCGGCCGATTGGCGCTGCAGGCCCAGCCGGTGGACGGCTTGGTGTTGACTCTCGACGATAACTACTCTCAGGAGAAGCTCTATCAGTATCAGTACGGCACCAGCGCCTGGTTCAATGGCGGCAGCCTGACGAATGTGACCCAGGCACCCGACGGTACGGTGACGGATTTTATCCAAACGGGTACGCCAACCGACTTTCAGGCGCAGATCAACCAATCCGTGATTCAAAACAACACGGTTGGATTCAACGTGAAATGGGATGCGACCGCCCATACCTCGTACATGTTGGATGCCTACCAGGGCGTTGCCAAGCTCAATCCGGGCGGCCAGTTCGGTGTGGACGCGGACGTCGGCTACGGCAACGGCCCCAACGCCACCAATCTCGGCATAGTTGTCCCCGGCGGCAAGAACCTGCCCTATCCGACGGGGTTTGGGCCGGGTGGCGATGCCGCGAATTTCGTTAATCCGGCGTACATCGGCTCGCATGTGCTGGTGGAGAGCTATAACCAGAATACGAACACCGTCGACCAGCTCAAGCTGGAAGGCGCTTGGCACGATGATGCTTTGAAATTCAAGTACGGTGTGCAGATCACGCACGACAGTGAAGCAATACGCTCGTTCACCAACCTGCCGTACACCTGGCAGATGTACGCGGGCTACGGTCCGGCTCCGGTGGGTTCCGGTGGCGTCGCGCCCATACCGGCGAACTTGATATCCGGCTTATTCACCACCGGCTCGAACTTCATCAACGGCTGGGGTAATGGCGGACGTCTGCCGCCGGCCATTCTTGCAGCCAATGGCTTTGCCATTCTCAACTACCTGCAGGGCTTGAATGGCGCGGGGATGAACGTGGGCGCGTGCTCCAACCTGGCCGGCCCGACGCCATGCACCGGCAAGTACCTCATGTATCAGAACATCGGACTTTCCCAGGACATTTCCGACAGCACGGTGTCGCCGTACTTGAACTTGGCGACAAAGACCCAGGTTGACGGCCTGCCGTTGAACATCAACCTCGGGCTTCGTTTCGAGGATACGCACACGACGTCTGCCGGCCTCTCACAGTTGCCGGAGGGCCAGCTCTATATCCTGAGTACCGACCACACCGCCTACGGTTTCAATAACACCCCAGCCGTCCGTGTCAGCACCAAGAGCAACTACTTTTATCTATTGCCGAACATCGATTTGGGCCTGGGAGTGACCGATACCCTCAAAGTGCGTCTCGACGCCTCTCGCACTTTGACCCGTCCGCTTTTGACCGACATCACGCCGGATCTCAATGTGCCGGCGGGTCAACGTGTGGGAGCGCTGAATGGTACCGGCGGCAATCCGACCTTGCTGCCATACCTGTCCGACAATCTGGATTTCGCAGTGGAATGGTACTACGCGCCGAACTCCTACGCGTCGGCCGACGTATTCGTGAAGGAAGTCACCAACTTCATCGTGGGTGGCACCATTGTAGAGCCCATCAATGGGGTGACGCTGCCCAACGGCACGCTGGCGAATTTCAGTGTCACTTCGAAGGTCAACGGCCCCTCGGCCGAGGTCCGGGGCATAGAGTTGGCGTGGCAGTACACGATCGGCGATACGGGCTTTGGCTTCCAGAGCAACGCGACCTTCGTGGGTACCAACAAACCCTATGACCCTAATAACACTGTGGGCAATTTCGCGGTGACGGGACTGGCCAATTCTTGGAACTTCATACCGTTCTATGACAAGTACGGTTTCCAGGCGCGCGTGGCGGTCAACCATCGAGCCGAGTACCTGCAGAACTTTGGTCAAACTCAGAATAATTCGCAGTTCGGTATTGAGCCCACCTTTGTGAATTCTGCGACGTATGTGGATTTCAGCACCAGCTACGACATCAACAGGCACTTCAACGTCTATTTCGAGGCTCTTAACTTAACGAATCAGGCCTATGCCACGCATGGCCGTTTCAGTGAGCAAGTGCTCGATGTGGTTGACACTGGGCGCATGTTCACGGTGGGCGTCCATGCGAAATTGTAGCCGCTGATTGTTGACACGGGGCCGCCTTCTCCCTTGGGTGGCCCTTTTTTCCGGCAGCGTGCGATAATTGAGCATGACCCGCACCCAATCGATAGTCATAGTCGGCGGCGGAACGGCAGGATGGTTGACTGCCGGCATCATTGCGGCGCGTCATCAGGGGCGCATGAAGACCGGTTTCTCGGTCACCTTGGTCGAATCGCCCACTGTGCCCATCATCGGCGTCGGTGAAGGCACTTGGCCCACACTGCGCTCCAGCCTGCAAAAGATGGGCGTCTCGGAAACCGAGTTCTTCCGCCACTGCAACGTGGCCTTCAAGCAGGGCGCTAAATTTGCGCGCTGGACCACCGGTGCCGACGACGATGCCTACTACCATCCCTTGATGCTGCCGCAGGGTTTTACGCAGGTGAATCTGGTGCCGCATTGGCTGTGCAACGAGCAGGGCCGGAGCTTCTGTGAGACCGTGTGTCCGCAAGGTCAGCTATGCGATGAGGGTCTGGCACCGAAAGCGATCACGACACCCGAATATCAGGCGGTTGCGAATTACGCCTACCACCTGGACGCGGGTAAGTTCGCAGCCTTCTTGCAACAGCATTGCACCCAAAAATTAGGCGTGCGCCATGTGCTCGCCGATGTCACGCAGGCCAATCAGACCGAGCAGGGTGATATCCGCAGCCTCGTGACGCCGCAGGCAGGGGAGATTGCGGGCGATCTTTACGTGGATTGCACGGGGAATGCGGCATTGCTCCTGGGCAAAACACTGGGCGTGCCGTTCAAAGACTGCAGCGACGTGCTTTTTTGCGATGCCGCCCTGGCGCTGCAAGTTCCCTACGACACGCCGGACGAACCCATGGCCTCGCATACGATTTCCACCGCGCAGCCGGCGGGATGGATCTGGGACATCGGGCTGCCGACCCGCCGCGGCACCGGCTATGTGTACTCGACGCGTCACACCAGCGATGCCGACGCGTATGACACGCTGATGCGATATCTGGGTCCCCGGCATGCGAAGCTCACGCCTCGTAAAATATCGATTCGCGGCGGCCATCGAACCACGTTCTGGAAGAATAACTGCGTGGCCGTGGGTCTGGCAGCGGGGTTTCTCGAGCCGCTCGAGTCCTCGGCCATCGTGCTCACCGAACTATCCGCAAAATTAATCGCCGAACAGATGCCCGCCAATCGGGAAGTCATGGACATCTTGGCGGCACGCTTCAATGACGTAACCCACTACCGCTGGGGCCGCATCATCGATTTTCTCAAGTTGCACTATGTGCTGACCCAGCGTAGGGACAGCGCCTTCTGGCGCGACAATATCGATCCCGACACCGTTCCCTTGCGGCTCAAGAACCTGTTGCACTTGTGGAAGTACCAGCCGCCTTGGTTCTTCGATGAGTTCGATCGGCTCGAGGAAGTGTTTCCCGCCGCGAGTTACCAATATGTGCTGTACGGCATGAATTTTCGCACCGAGGTCGATCCCTCGGACAACCTCGGCACCGGGTCCATCGCGATGAAACTGATGAACGACAACGTCAGCTTGACCCGGCAAATGCGCTCGCAGTTGCCGAAGAATCGCGATCTCGTGAAAAGGATCGTTGAATATGGCTTGCAGACCATCTGAACCTGCTTGGACGCGGCCATGAGCAATATCGTGGTGCTCGACAGTCTGTCGCATCGGAAGCTGCGGGTACATGCGCAGCCGGCGCTCCAGTACGGCGACAATCAGCGCTTCGTGGCGGTGGTGGTGAATGAATTTCCGATACTCTCGCTGCATTATCCCATCCTGTTTTCCAAGGACGCGGACACCGGTCAATTCTATTGCGGAGCCATGCTGGGCTTCGACGCGGGGGAGAATCTGTTTTTGGACGAACATCGCGCTCAGAGACTATACCGGCCGCTCAATTTGCAGCGAGGACCCTTCTTTACCGCAGGGTCGGATTTGGCCGTCGACCTCGAGCATCCGCGGGTGGCGCCCTCCGGCGACCAAGCCCTGTTCGACGAGGCCGGGGCTCCCACCGTCTATTTGCAAAGCATCATGGGCTTGATGCGTGATTTGCGGCCGGGACTCGAGCGCTCGAGGATTTTCATAGACACGCTCTTGAGCTTGAACCTGATCGAGCCCATGACCATCGAGGCGCGCTTCGACGATGGCAGCAATCGCGAGGTGACGGGACTTTATACCGTCAATCGCGAGCGGTTACAGGAACTCGCCGATGCCGCCGTGGTTGACTTATTCCGCCGCGGCTACTTGCAACTGGTGTATTTGATGCTGGCCTCGCTCAAACATGTGCCGACATTGGCGCAAAAAAAGAATGACCTGTTTCTGCCCGGCGGCGAATCGCGCGCTTCCGGATTGGCTTGATTGCCTCCCGTGGCTCAGACGCTGCGCGAGATCAATGGGCGGGGCTTTTCCAGTCCGGCGCAATTCCTGAAAGGGGTCGTTGAGCCGTGCCTACCGGTGGTGATGCGTGGATTGGTGAGTGCCTGGCCGGCGGTGCATGCCGGGACGAGATCGGCGGCCGATTTTCAAACCTATCTGGCATCCTTCGACAATGGCGGCCAGACCGAAGCCTTCGTCGGCGACCCCAGGATTGCCGGCAAGTACTATTATGCGCCGGATCTCAAGGGGTTCAATTTCGAACGGCGGCGCATGCGCTTTGCCGATGCGCTCGCCGCCATAGTCGCCAGCCACGGCCAAAGCGGGTCGCCGACGATGTACCTAGGCTCGGTGCCCGTCAACGATTACCTGCCCGGCTTCGCCGAACAGAACGTGCTGCCGGTGCTGGCGGCGCACATCACGCCGCGCATTTGGCTGGGTCATGCGTCCAATGTGTCCGCGCATTTCGATGCCTACGACAATGTGGCGTGCGTGGTGGCCGGCGCACGGCGCTTTACCTTGTTTGCGCCAGAGGCGATCGCGGGACTATATGTAGGTCCACTCGACAATACGATGGCAGGACAACCGGTCAGTCTGGCTGCGTCGGCACCCGAGGATGACGGCAAATATCCGCTGTTCCGCGAGATCCGCGGGCAGGCGCTATGCGCCGACCTGGAGCCGGGTGACGCCATTTATATCCCGAAGCTGTGGTGGCACCAGGTCGAGTCCACGGCGTCGTTCAATGGCCTGATCAATTATTGGTGGGACGCCTTTCAAGGAGGTCACGATGCGCCCTATACCAGCCTGCTGCTCAGCATGATCGCGATTGCCGAGCGGCCGCCGCAAGAACGGCAGGCCTGGAAGGCTTTCTTCGATCACTATGTGTTTCGCAGCAACGGTCACCCCTTGGCGCATCTGCCGGCGGAGCAGCACGGCATGCTGGGTCCGCTCAAACCAGATAACTACGCCAAGATCCGCGCCGTCGTGATGCATCGGCTTAGAGGAGGATGAAGTGACCACGCGCGCAGTTTCATGGCCTGATCCGCCTCGCTCGTTGCGCTGCCCGTCATAAGCACAGAAGGCCGCCAACTGCCGCCTCGCCGGCATCCGGTCGCCTGAAGATCGTGTTGCCCGCACACGAATGCGTTCTCTACTCGCTGAACACTCGCACCGAATGAGCCGAAGATCGAACTAGAGCAGCAGGTACTCGTCCACTATCGCCTCCGTAGGCCGGGATCCCCGGAGTGCGTAGAATAGCACGTAGACATAGCATCCCGATGGCAGCAGGTAGGAGAGTTGTAGACCGACGTGATCAGCGAGAACACCCTGTAGCGCAGACAATGCACCGCCGGCGATCGCCATGATCAACAAACCCGATCCTTCCTCGGTCAACGGACCAAGTCCCTTGATTCCAAGCGTGAAAATCGTCGGAAACATCACTGAATGAAACAATCCGACTCCGATAAGACTCCACATGGCCAGGCGTCCGTGCATCGTAATCGCCACCAGTGCGAGCACGAGTGCCCCGACACTCACGATCGCAAGCAGCCGGTCGGCGGGAAGCCATCGCAAAGCGAAGGCTCCCATGAAGCGGCCCAGCATGGCGCCACCCCAGAACAGCGATAAGTAGTGGGCGGCATCGGCGTGACTCATGGCGCCGACATCGGGTAGCGAGATAAAGTTGACCAACGTAGAACCAATGCCGATCTCCGCGACCAGATATAGGCAAATGGCCGGTACGCCGAATACCAGATTGCGATGCCGCCACAGGCTGTGCGTTGCGCGCTCGGCTCGCGCCACGCGTCGCGTTTCTTGGCCAAGGTCGGGCAGCCGCACGCGCCAGACCACCGCAGCCACCGCCAGGAGAACTCCCGCAATCAAAAGATATGGCAACTCGACCGCGTGCACATCGGCCGCGCGCTGTTGCGCCGATAGCACGAGATCGGCGCGTTCAGCCGTGCCCGACGAGCTGCGCCCCAGAATCAACATTCCACCGAATAACGGCGCAAGCATGGTGCCGGCCGAATTGAAGGCTTGGACCAGGTTGAGCCGGCTGGAGGCGGTCTCCGGCGCACCGATCACCGCGACATAGGGATTCGCGGCAACCTGCAGCAATGTGATGGACGAGGCCAGCAGGAATAGCGCCACCAAGAATAAGTTGTACGATCCGGCAATGGCCGCGGGTACGAATCCCGCCGCGCTCAACGCCATGCCGATGAGCCCAGCAACCAATGCCGCTTTGTAGCCAATCCGTTCCAGCAGTTTTGCTGCCGGCAACGCCATCAACAGGTAGCCCAAATAGAACGCAAATTGAATGAGCAATGATTGCCCGTAGTTGAGCGAGAACACGGCCCTCAGATGTGGCACCAGAATGTCGTTGAGGACGGTAGCGAATCCCCACATGAAGAAAACGGTTGCCAGTACCGCCAATGCGGGCGCATAGCGCGGGGAATCACGCGATGCCGGATCGTGTTGGCCCGCCATATTCACCGTAATCTCCCGTTTTTAAATAATCATACTATTACAAATAATAATTGTACAATTCAAACCGATGGAAATGCAGCGAAAGTTCCGGCGAATCATTGCGCAGAACCTGCCCACAATCGTGATCAGTGTGACGGCACCGAGTCCATGAATCTTCGGCTAATTCAGTTGGATACCAACTCGCGCGGTAGAGTCGTCGCGTCGTTGCAGACTCCCCGCCATGCTGCCTGTCTGCGCGGTGTTTGCAGCGTGCGCGAACTAGCGATGGCCGCGATCAACGAGGGCACGTCACTTGAGGACGCCGTCCAGTCGCGCAAAATGGAGGAGATTATTGATATTTCCGCTGCCTCCGATCAGGTGCGGATACTGGCCCCCATCGATCACCCGGACGCCGCGCACTTACATCTCACGGGTACCGGACTTACACATATGGGCTCCGCCGAGAGTCGCGACGCGATGCACAAACTTGCCATGTCCGGCGGCGCGCTGACCGATTCCATGCGCATGTTCCTGGATGGGCTGAAGGGCGGTAAGCCCAAGGATGGGTCCATTGGGTCGCAACCAGAATGGTTCTTCAAAGGTGACGGATCGAGTGTGGCCAATCCCGGCGCACCCCTGATGCGCCCCTCGTTTGCCCTCGACGGGAGCGAAGAGCCCGAAATCGCAGGCATTTATGTAATCGATCCTGATGGCAATCCGCATCGCCTGGGATTCTGTTTGGCGAATGAATACTCTGACCACATCACCGAGCGGGAGAATTACCTGTGGCTGGCCCATTCCAAGTTGCGGCAGGCCGCCTTGGGGCCAGAACTCTTGACCGGTCCACTACCGGCCAGTATCCGGGGTATAAGTCGCATCGTGCGCGAGGGTAAGACCATTTGGGAGAAACCCTTTCTTGCCGGAGAGGAGCACATGTCGCATTCCATTGCCAACCTGGAGTATCACCACTTCAAATACGCTCAGTTTCGTAGACCAGGCGACCTGCATGTGCATTTTTTTGGCTGTGCAACTCTCTCCTTTTCCGACGGAATTCGGACCGCTGTCGGCGATGTCTTCGACATACAGGCGGAAGGTTTTCTGCTACCGCTGCGTAACGATCTGACTCAGGCGCCACCCCCTGATTTCACCGTGCGCTCGCTCTAGGAAATGTCCGTGATGCTCACTCGCGAGTTCTCCTCGACCGGTCCTCTCCAAAAATACGTAGTCGTCGTCCTTCTGGCGTTGATTTCGTCCTTCTTCGGGCGGGCAGGCATAGCCGCCGATGCAAGACGCGCACCCTTCGGTCACTTGGGCGACGGAACACCCGTAGAAGCAGTGGAACTCTCCAACAGTACCGGCATGAAAGTACGCGTCATGACCCTGGGTGCGGCGATTCAGTCGCTCTTCGTTCCGGACCGAGGAGGCAGCTCGGGAGATGTGGTCCTGGGATTCGACACGGCGCAGGAATACTTCCAAGACACTCACTATTTTGGCGCAACCGTAGGCCGATTTGCCAATCGCATTTCGAAAGGACGTTTTACCCTCGATGGGCACGTTTACGTCCTGACCACCAATGATCACTCAAACCACCTGCACGGCGGCAAGCGTGGGTTCGACAAGGTGATCTGGACCCTCGACTTGGCCCGGTCGGGCTCGCCCGCGTGCGCACAGTTTTCCTATGTGAGCATTGATGGTGAGGAAGGATACCCGGGGACTTTGCACGTGACGGCCACCTACTGCCTGGATGACCGCGAAACATTGACGCTTGACTACGCAGCGACGACCGACAGGCCAACCATAGTCAACCTCAGCGGCCACAGTTATTTCAATCTGTCCGCGGACGTTGCCGGGGCGTCGGCGATGGACGATCTGCTGCAGGTTCACGCCTCACGGTACACACCGGTCGACGCGCAGCTCATCCCCACCGGCGAGCTGCGCAGTGTATCCGGAACCCCCTTCGACTTTCGGCAGCCTACCGTCATTGGAACGCGCATTCGAGACGGCCGCGACCCCCAGATTCTCCATGGGCGCGGCTACGATCACAACTTCGTGCTCGATGGCTCCGGCAGTATGCCGCGCGTGGCGGCGCGAATTCATGATCCCCGATCGGGACGGGTGCTTGAAATCCTCACCACCGCTCCGGGCCTGCAGTTCTATTCAGGGAACTTCCTGGATGGTACGACGGCGGGAAAGAACAACGTGCTGTATCGCCAGGGAGACGCGCTCGTCTTTGAACCGCAGCTGTTTCCGGACGCCCCGAATCAACCCGGCTTCCCCTCGGCGCGGCTGAATCCGGGAAGCGTGTATCGCAACACCATTATCTATCGGTTTTCGATCGACAGGAGGCGATCGGCGGAAATGAAGATGCCAGGTGTCCACTGACCTGCACTTTATTGCTTCAAACCGTTGCGCCGTCCTTAGTGCCATGTCCAATCACAACAAAATTGCCGAAACGCTGGGAACCGAGATCCTAAAGGGTGTGTATTCTGCCGGAAGTAAGATGCCTGCGGAGGCCAACCTCATTCGGCGCTTCAAAGTATCGCGCACCGTTATTCGCGAGGTCATGAAGACGCTCGCTGCCAAAGGGTTCGTTGTTTCAAGGACGCGCGTCGGGACGCTGGTGCTTGATCCGCTGCACTGGAATTTCTTCGATGCCGACGTGCTCTCGTGGCGAGTACGGATGGGTCTGGACGATGAATTCATGCGTAGCCTCACCGAAATTAGACGTGCCCTGGAGCCGGCGGCGGCGGCATTCGCCGCTCAACGGCGCACTCTGGCCGACATCGCTCGGCTAAGGCGCCACATCAGCGACATGGCGTGTGTGGGTCAATCTCGCAAGAGCTTTGCGGAAAGCGACCTCGCATTCCATCTGGCCGTTGGCGCAGCGTCCGGCAATCCACTGATTCGCTCGGTTGCGAGCGTCATCGAGGCCGCACTGGTGGCCTCGTTTACTTACAGCTCTCCGGTTGACAGTCTGAAAAACCAGGAGGCGTCGGTACTGGCTCACGCAGGCATCGTTGATGCCATCGAAGCAGGCAATGCGCAAGCGGCGGCAGCCGCGATGCTCGAAGTAATCGATGTTGGCGCGAAGCGAATCAGTGGCATCAGGAGAAGGCAGACAGCCAAAAAAGGACTAAAGCGATGAATGATGGCGCGGCAAACCGTACGGGCCACGCAGGCGCAGGGCGATTGCGTTCGCGTGCTTGGTTCGACAACCCATCGAATCCCGGCATGACGGCACTTTATCTTGAACGGTATCTAAATTTCGGACTTACGCTCGAGGAGCTGCAATCAGCCAGACCGATTATCGGGATCGCGCAGACGGGATCAGATCTTTCGCCCTGCAATCGCCATCATATTGTGCTCGCGGAACGCATCGCCGCCGGCATCCGCGCAGCCGGTGGCGTGCCTCTTGAGTTCCCTGTACACCCCATACAGGAGACCGGTAAGCGGCCCACCGCGGCGCTTGACAGGAACCTCGCCTATCTCGGATTGGTGGAAGTGCTCTATGGTTATCCCCTGGACGGCGTGGTACTCACCATCGGCTGCGATAAGACCACACCGGCGTGCCTCATGGCGGCCGCCACAGTCGACCTGCCCGCCATCGCACTCTCGGTAGGACCGATGTTGAACGGCTGGCACAAGGGCGAGCGGACTGGATCCGGGACGATCGTATGGAAGGGACGCGAGCGTTTGGCCGCCGGAGAGCTTGACTATGCGGGATTCATCGAACTGGTCGCGTCCTCGGCTCCGTCCACAGGTTATTGCAATACCATGGGGACCGCGACGACGATGAACTCTCTCGCCGAGGTCTTGGGGATGCAGCTTCCGGGCTCGGCCGCCATTCCGGCGCCCTACCGCGAACGCGCGCAAATTGCCTACGAGACCGGGAAGCGAATCGTCGGAATGGTGCACGAGGACTTAAAGCCTTCCGATATCTTGACGCGCGAGGCATTCCTCAATGCGATCGTCGTCAGTTCAGCGATCGGAGGATCGACGAATGCGCCCATTCACATCGCCGCGATCGCGCGCCACGCTGGAATAGACCTCTCGTTGGATGATTGGCAGACCCACGGCCATCATGTGCCGCTGCTTGTGAATCTTCAACCCGCGGGAGTCTACCTTGGCGAAGACTATCACCATGCCGGTGGCGTTCCAGCTGTTGTGAACGAGCTGATGAAGCAGGGGTTGATTCACGAACACGCGATGACGGTCAATGGCCGCACGATCGGTGAAAATTGCCAGCGATGTGAGATACAAGATACCGACGTGATCCGCCCCTTCGGCGCGCCGCTCAAGACCAAGGCCGGCTTCATCGTCCTGCGCGGGAACCTGTTCGATTCCGCGATCATGAAAACCAGCGTCATTTCGGAGCAATTCAGGCAGCGCTACCTGAGCGATCCGGCGCAACCCGGGGTATTTCACGGAACTGCCGTGGTGTTTGACGGTCCTGAGGACTACCACTCGCGCATCGATGATCCCTCTCTCGCGATCGACGAGGGGTCTTTTCTGGTCATGCGAGGTGCCGGTGTGGTCGGTTATCCCGGTTCTGCGGAAGTCGTCAACATGCGACCTCCCGATTATCTGATTAAGCGTGGCATTACAGTGCTGCCGTGCATTGGCGATGGGCGCCAGTCGGGAACGTCTGCGTCCCCCTCCATCCTCAACGCCTCGCCGGAAGCGGCCGCCGGCGGGGGCCTGGCGCTGCTGAGGAGTGGCGATCGCATCCGAATCGATCTACGGCAGGGGAGGGTGGATGTGCTCCTTCCCGATGCCGAACTCGCCGAGCGACGCAGCCAACTGGAGGCCGCGGGCGGTTACCGGTATCCGGCATCACAAACTCCGTGGCAGGAGATCCAACGCAACATGGTCGATCAGCTCAGCGATGGGATGGTGCTCAAGCCCGCGGTGAAATATCAGAAGATCTCAGCAACCTTCGGCATACCGCGCGACAATCACTGATGACCGGCGCCTGGCGTCAAACCCAACCCCCATCGACGATGTAATGCTGGCTGGTACACGCACTTGCTTCATCGGAGGCCAGGAAGACCACCACATTTGCAATTTCTGCCGGCTGCAGCTTTCGCTTCAGGCACTGACGCGCCATGATTTCCGCCTCGGTTTCCGGTGTCACCCATTTTTCGAGCTGTCGTCGAGTCATGATCCAGCCAGGCGCTACCGCGTTGACGCGGACACCGTAGGGGCCGTAATCACGCGCAAGGGAACGCGTGAGTCCCAAAATGGCGGACTTTGAGGCCGTATATCCCGCCATGCCACCGTGACCGACAATCCAGGAGATGGATCCCAAATTGACGATGGCGCCAGCTCGAGCCGCCTTCATGTCGGGCAGTACTGCCTGCGCGCAGAAGAACTGTTGCTTCAGATTGATGGCAATGCAGTTGTCCCAGATTGGCTCTGATACCGCGTCGGTAGCATGCCGCTCGTCACTCGCGGCATTGTTTACCAGCACTTGAATGGACCCAAGCCGTTGTCTGATGGTCGCAATGGCACTTTGCAGAGAATCGATGCAACGAAGATCGCAAGGTTCAAAGTGGACCGATATACCGTCAGCCGCCAACTCGTCAGCCAAGGCCCGGGAGGGTTCAATTGCATTGTCCATAAATGCGACGCACGCTTTCTGACGTGCGAATCCCCGCACGATGGACTCTCCTATCCCGGAACCTCCGCCGGTCACCAGCACCACTTTGTCCTGAAGTTCGCTATATGTCGCTGTCAACCGAGTGCCCCTTGCGCGATTCACGAAGCTCCAACTCCACGGGTGCCAGACCCGGAACTTCGCTACGGAAAGTAAAAAGATCGCCTGCTGTCGGTTGAGCAGAGCGCTCTGTTGCAGATAGTCCTCGCCAGGCGGTTGTGACGAATGCCGTGCGGTAATCCGTTCCCCCAAAGGTCAGCTTGGTCACATTGGCACACGGCAACCGGAGGGTTTCCAGCAGAGCACCGGTGGGAGAATATCGACGTACTCCCCAGCCACCCCAGAGCGCAATCCACAGGCAGCCTTCTGCATCAACGCTGGTTCCGTCCGGAAACCCCGCGGATTCTTCGAGCTGAACCAGGATGCGTTTGTTCGAGAGCTGCCCATCCGCGCCATAATCGAACGCATAAATGACCCGACGATAGGTATCGGTATGATAGAAGATACGACCATTCGGACTGAACGCCGGACCGTTCGATATAACGTACCCGTGATCCAGCGCCGTGATGCGGCCCTCGCGATCCAGGCGATACAAAGTTCCGGACGCATCCGTTTCCAGATCGTGCATTGAGCCGAACCACAATTCTCCCTGTGGGCTTACGCAAGCATCGTTGATCCGATTATCTGCAAGATGTGGTTCCACGCTGGCCACATGCCGAAACTCCCCGCTGAGTGCATCAAAATGATGCATCGCCCGTCCGAGAGCGACGAGAGAGCCACAACCTGAAATAGGGATCACAAACGAGACCCGGTCTGGAGTTGTCCACACCGTGTGTTGCTCTGAAACCAGTTGATAGCGATGTATGCTACGTCCGGCAATATCCACGAACCAGAGTGCCTGGTCCTTGGGCACCCAGAAGGGCCCTTCGCCGAGCTCAGCTTGTGCGGAGCAGATCGCATCGACTTTCACGATTGCGTGAGCCCTAAGAAATGACAGGTTTAACAAAACGCTAAGCGCTATGAGTCGTCAATCAAACGCCCAGCGATACCACCGTAACCGAGTGAGGCGCCAATATCAAAGTTACCTTGCCGCCCGAGAGCTTTCCGGTGATCGGTTTTGGCGAGACAACAGTGGCATTCTCGAACGTGTTGACGCTGTCCATTTTGGGTGAAGCCAGTATCTCCCCCGTTGCGCTCTTAATCGCGTGGCCCGTTAGTTCAACCCGCGCCGGCCGGTTTGGATCGATGTTGGTGATGGCCAACCACAGCTGCCCGCTTTTTGACCGGGCGGCTACAGCGTCTATCCTGGGCAAGGTAACGCCCCCGCTTTGGAAGGTTTGTGGGCTCATCGCGACAGGGACGAACGTGGCGTCCTGGAACGGCACATACATCTTAAACACGTGGTAGGTCGGGGTGAGGATCATCCTGTCTTTGTCGGTCAGAATCATTGCTTGGAGCACATTGATCATCTGTGCGATGTTGGCCATTCGCACTCGATCAGCATGCCGAGCGAATATATTGATATTCAGTGCCGCAATTATGGCGTCACGCTGGCTATTCTGCTGCTCGAGAAACCCAGCCGGAGAGCCCGGTGTCGGGGCGAGCCACGAGCCCCATTCGTCCACGACCAGACTGATTTTCTTCTGGGGGTCATACTTGTCCATGGTCGCGCTGTGCTGCTGTACCAGATCTTCCATCCGCAGCGTGTCGTGTATCAATGACACGTACTCCGCCTCGCCGAAGCCCGTGGCCTTGTAGGTGGGTGGCCATTTTCCGACTGTGTAGTAGTGGAGTGAGATGCCTTCAATGCCCCAGCTCCAGCCTTTATTTTGCCAAGCCTGCATCACGGCTTCCAAATAGCTGCCGTCCGCGGAATCCGGGCCGACGGCGATTCGTTCCATGGTCTGCTGGCTGTCAGCGTTACGGGCGTAGCGGCTGTAGATTTTCAACTGGCTGAGATAGTATTCCGGCGTCATGGTGCCGCCGCATCCCCAACTCTCATTCCCGATGCCCAAGAATGGGACTTTAAAGGGTGCAGCGTGGCCGTTGGTTTGGCGTTCGAGCGCCAGGGTACTTGCCTTGTCGGCCGTCATGTATTCCAGCCAATCGGAAGCTTCCTGCGCACTGCCCGAGCCGACATTCACCGATAGATAGGCATCGGCGCCGATTTGTTGTGCGAAATCAAAGAACTCGTGCGTGCCGAAACTGTTTGGCTCCAGGACGCCGCCCCAATTTGGATTGAGAGTGACGGGTCGTTTCGCGGCAGGTCCGATGCCCTTTCTCCAGTGATACTCGTCCGCAAAACATCCGCCGGGCCATCGCACGACCGGCACATGCAGCGCTCTGAGCGCGGCTACGACATCGTTGCGTATTCCTCTGGTATTGGGAATCGACGAGCCGGGTCCGACCCAGATTCCCTCATAGATGCCTCGACCCAGATGTTCGGCGAATTGCCCGAAAATATGCCGATCAATTTTGAAGCCGCTTTCTTGAGTTTCAATGGCTATCTGCACGATCGCGTCGTCGGACGAGAATGCCTGTCCTGCTGAAGCAAGCATCCCAACGAAGCACAATGATTGCAAGATTGTCATGATTCTCATATGCCCGTCCTGCGCATGGGGTACTCCAATACGGTGGTAGATGCCGGTTCGATCTTGAGCGGGCGAGTCAGGGGCCTCGCACGGTGACTCGTGACTGTGACGCCGGGCAGCGCTCCAACCTTGCTGGCAGCCTGCAATGTCGCGCCGGTCACGCGCCATTCACGGCCTTGCCCTTCGAGCCGCTTATGCTGAAGGTCTATCGCCAGCCACTGCACCCGATCGGCTGGATTCACTATTCCGATTTTGAGCGTGGCGCCATCAGCGCTCAAGCCGGCAATGATGTCCAGCGGATGAGTCGGGCTGCCGGCGCGCACCTGAGGATGATCGAATCCAAGTGGAGACTTCGGCGCCGGCTGCGGCGTCTGTCCTTCGACCGCTACCGGAATCGTCCCTTCGCCGAAGTGCTCGCCATAGAGCTTGAATACAACACTCGTGCTGTTCAGTGTCGCGGCGGTGGGCGTGATATCCAGCGCGGAGATGCCCATGGTGAAGGCGGCCACCTTGAGAAAGTCAGAGTGTCGCAGCATTTCCTG
>Ga0105240_10007161_pt1 | contig 16246 bp, 15 predicted proteins | sample KBSC54metaG_FD_80426 | JGI IMG/M metagenome (GOLD analysis project Ga0105240, IMG submission 80426) | Corn rhizosphere microbial communities from Kellogg Biological Station, Michigan, USA - KBS C5-4 metaG | ecosystem: Host-associated > Plants > Roots > Rhizosphere > Soil | place: Michigan, USA... | reverse complement strand
GGTCCTGGAAGGTTTTGGCCTTGGAGGGTCTGGTCACGAGTCGGCAATCTCCGGAATGGCCGGAACCTACAGACGGGGTACCCCCAGGGCAAGCGCGGCCTTGCCCCGCAATATCGCGTCCGCGTCGGCGGTATAAGTCCCTGATTCATCGTGTAAAATAAGCCCAGGCAAAAGCCGGAAGGGTGCGCCCGAACCCTTGCGCAGCTGAACCAGGACCCGCTTGGCGGTTTCGCGGGGTTTTGGCCACAAAGGCAGCACACTGACACCGGTCAAAGGCAGCGCCGACAGAGCCTCGTTCATCCGGTCGGCCCGCAGGATCGCGGTGAAGGTTCCGCCGGAAATGGTGCGCTTCAATCCCGCCTGCAGCCAATCTCCCAAAGTGCCGTCGTCCATCAAGGCGCGCGCGCGGCCCGGTTCCGGTGACGCCTGCCCTTCCCCATGGAACGGCGGATTGACCAGGACGCAATCATAGTCGCGCTTGAATTCCAGCGGCAGGGCGAATGCGTTGGCAGCCGCGAAGCGGACCCGATCCTGCATGCCATTGGCAGCGGCATTATCGTTCGCCAGCTGCACCAACTCCCGGTCGATCTCGATCCCCGTGACGGCGACCGATGGCAGACGCGCCGCCAGGCACAAGCTGGCCGTGCCGGCGCCCGCACCCAATTCCAGCGCAGTCGCGCCCTTCGGCACCGCCGCCGCCAACATCACAGCGTCCAGGCCTGCGCGGAATCCCGTTTCGGGTTGGCGCACGATCACGCGCCCGTCCAGGAATGTATCTGGCATGTTCATGGCATGGCTTCGGGGACGGCGGCGCGCAACAATTTCTCGGCCCGGTCGAAATCCTCGTCCGCCACCATCAGGCGCCGCGGCACCATGATCGTGCTGCCATCCATGATGCTGGCATGGGTATCGAACACCAAAGCGTCGATCCCGGATTCCTCCAGGACATGGGTCGCATAGCTCAGAATCACGGGGTTGTTGGATTTCAGTACAACGCGCATGCCTGCTGTATAGACCAAAATGCGCGCCAGCCGCGACAGTCTGTCCGCCCGCCCGGCCCTGCTTTCGGGGCGTGCGTAATTTCTGTACGATGGGTCAGCGTTGGGGGAAATGGGTTCGTTTATGCTGAAAGAGGACAAAGCGGCGTCCGGCCAGGCTGGTATATCTCCGGTCGAGCGGCTGAATGCGCTTGTGGGCCCCGACATGAAGGCGGCGGACAAGCTCATCCATAAAGGGATGGCCTCGAGCGTCGCTCTCATTCCGGACCTGGCGCATCATCTGATCGATTCCGGCGGCAAGCGCCTGCGTCCGCTTCTGACCTTGGCGGCCGCCAGAGCCGGCGGCTATCAGGGCGACGGCCATGTCCGCCTGGCGGCGGCAGTGGAATTCATCCATACCGCCACATTGCTCCACGATGATGTGGTTGATGAAAGCGCGCTTCGGCGCGGAAAAGTTTCCGCCAATCTGGTCTGGGGCAATAAGCCCAGCGTGCTGGTGGGCGATTATCTGTTCTCCCGCGCCTTCCAGCTGATGGTGGAAACCGGGAACCTCGCAGTGCTGGGCATTCTTTCAGGCGCGAGCGCCGTGATCGCGGAAGGCGAAGTCATGCAGCTGGGTTCGGCCCGCAGCCTGGCCGTCACCGAAGATCATTATATGAAAGTGGTGTCCGCCAAGACGGCCGCGCTGTTCGCGGCGGCGGCCGAAGGCGGCGCCGTGCTGGCGGCACAAGGCACCGACTTTATCGCGTCGATGCGCGCCTATGGCGAGAATCTCGGCATCGCGTTCCAGCTGGTCGACGATGCGCTGGATTATTCCGGCCGCCAGGCCCTGATGGGCAAATCGGTGGGCGATGACTTCCGCGAAGCCAAGATGACGTTGCCGATCATCCTGTCGGCAGCGCGGGCCGATGAGACCGCGCGCGCTTTCTGGCAGCGGGTGATCGAAACCGGCAATCAGACCGAAACGGACCTGCATCACGCCATCAGCCTGGTCGAGCAGACCGGCAGCATCCAGGAAACCATGCGCCGCGCGCGCGCCTATGCCGACGCGGCCAAAAATGCGCTGGCGGTTCTCCCCACCAGCGAAATCCGCAGCGCCCTGTCCGACATTGCTGATTTCTGCGTGGAACGGGCTTACTGATTTCGGTCCGAACGGGAAACCGCGCTGCACTTTCCCTGGCCGGTGCTCCTAAAGCCCATCGGGGGTAGGCCCGATATCGCGTCCCCGATCCTCGTGCGCCAAGCCCGTCTGGGGAACGAAGGTGGGCTGAACCCACCAGCCCGGATGCTTTTGCTTCAGCGCCGCGGCGGCCCGGGCGCAGCCGCCATCATCGGGCATTAGCGCAAAGCAGGTTGCGCCCGAACCCGACATGCGGGTGAAAAGCGCGCCCGGCACGGCGCTCAATGACGCCAGGACTTCGCCAATGACCGGCTGCAAGGCCTGCGCCGGCGCTTCCAGATCATTGCCGGTGGATTCCAGGAAGCGGAGAATATCCGCCAGATCGTTGAAGCGTCCGCGAGGCAATGTCATGTCCGCGCCGCGGCGGTCCGTGAGATTGGCAAATACGTCTTTCGTGGGCACGGCCACTCCCGGATTGACCAGCAAAATCGGAAGGCGCGGGAGTGCCGATATCGGGGTGAGAATTTCGCCACGGCCTTCCATGAAAGCGGGCGCGCTCTCAACGCAGACCGGGATGTCGGATCCCAATTCCTGTGCGATCTCGCACAAGCGGTTTTCGTCCATTTCGAGCCCCCACAGGTCGCCAAGCGCACGCAGCGCCGCGGCGGCGTCGGCGCTGCCTCCCCCCACGCCGGAGGCCACTGGGAGATTTTTGGTGAGCGTGATCTTCGCGCCTGCTCCGCTGCCGGCATAGGCCGCCAGGGCCCGCGCCGCTTTCAGAACAAGATTGTCGCCATCGGCCAGGGCTGCGGCGAACGGACCTTCGACCTCAAGCGAAAGCTCGTCAGCCTTCTTGACCGTCAGACGGTCGCCGAATGACGTGAAGATGGCAAGACTCTGCAGCGGATGAAATCCGTCTTCCCGGCGGGCACCGACATGCAGGAATAAATTGATCTTGGCGCGCGCCATATGCGCATCGCTTGATGACGGCGCGCTCATTATCCCGTCAATCCGGTTTTGAGTTTCTGCTCGATTTCGGCCTTTTCGTTCCGGTCCGTGGTGTCATTGCTGAAGGCCAAGGCGTGGTTCCATTGAAAGCGCGCTTCGATCTTGCGGCCCACTTTCCATAAGGCGTCGCCCAGATGGTTGTTGACGGTGGGGTCGCCGGGCACCAGCAGCACCGCCGCGCCAAGCGTGCGCGCGGCATCTTCATAACGGCCCAGCTTGTAGTAAGCCCAGCCGACGCTATCGACGATATACCCGTCATAGGGCCTTAGCTGGCGCGCCTTTTCGAGCATACCCAAGGCTTCGGTGATATGCTGATTGCGATCGACCCAGGAATAGCCCAGGTAATTGAGCAGTTCCGGCTGGTCGGGCGACAATTTGAGCGCCGTGTTGATGTCGGCTTCCGCCTTGTCCCAATGCTTGGCGGAATCCTGCGCCATGGCGCGAGCATAGAAAAGCGGCCAATCGCGCTTGTCCGGTGTCCCAATGGCTTTTTCCGCATGATCATAGGCATCGATCGCCGCCGTAAAATCGCTCTGATTGCGATAAGCATCGCCCAGCGCGATCCAGTTTTCCGCTTGGTCGGGATAGGCCTGTGTCAGACTCCGCAGGCCGGCGATCGCGGCACTCTTGCGGTCCAGCCGGCCTTCGTTAATGGCGGCCTGGGTCGCGGCCATGCGGTAATAGGGCGAGGATTTTTCGATCTTGCGATAGACATTTATCGCGTCTTCGTACTTTCCCAGCGCTTCGAAACGATCCGCCAAAAGCAGGTCGGCCAGTGCCAGGTCCGGCCGCAGATAAAGCGCCATGCGCAGATACAGGATCGAAATGTCGGCGCTCTGCCGGTCGCTCAATGATGCCGCCATGCCGAACAGGCTTTCAGCCACCCCATCCTCGGCATTGCGGATGAAAGCCTCCGGCTTCTTTTTGGCGGCGATGCGGGCCAGGCTGTCCTGCGCCACCGGCTTGACCGCGTTTTCGCCGAGATATTTCTGGTAGAGCGCGCTCGCATCGTCAGCGCGACCCGCACGCTCCAGAAAATTGCCATAGGCCTGGACAACGCGCGGGCTCACCCGATTGGAAAGCAGCGCCTTGCGATAATCAGCTTCCGCTTCCGGCAAGCCCAGATAATCGGCGATCAGGGCGGTATGAAAAGCGGCCAGTCCTTCGGCCCCGCTTTGCGCGCTCAGGGTCTTCATGTCGGCCAAGGCGCCGGCGCTGTCGCCCGCCGCAGCAGCAGCCCAGCCATCGAACAGCGACACGACCAAGGTTTGAAACGGCCCCTTGGCCGACAGCGCCAAATGCTTGCGGGCATCGGCATAATTCTTGTGCTTGAAGGCGATCACCGCCAGCGCCAGACGTGCGGAACGTTCGTCCGGCGTTTTGGCCACGATCTGGGTAGCATATCGGCCTGCTCCTTCCACATCGCCCGACGTGGTGGTGTAGAAAAAGGCCAGGGAAAGAATGCTGGCATTGCCCGGGTCCTGCACCAGGCTCTGCGTGTAATAGCGCGCGGCCTCCGGCAGCGCGTGCTCTCCGGCGGCAAAGCGTGCGGATAGGTAGGTGGAGAAAGCTTTCGCCTCCGGCCCGGCGGCCTGGATGCGCGGAGAATTGTTCAGCGACGGCATGTTGGTGCAACCGGCCAGGAGCAGCAGCGTCGCGATGGGAGCCATAAAGATTTTCAAACGCGCCTCACATATTCGAATAGTTGGGCCCGCCGCCACCTTCGGGCGTCACCCAGGTGATATTTTGCGCCGGATCCTTGATGTCGCAAGTTTTGCAATGCACGCAGTTCTGCGCATTGATCTGGAACCGCGGTCCTGCCGCCTCTTCGATCACCTCGTAAACACCGGCCGGACAGTAGCGCTGCGCCGGTTCCGCATAGTCCGGCAGGTTCACTTTAACCGGAATCGAAGCGTCGCGCAGCACCAGATGCACCGGCTGATCTTCTTCATGATTGGTATTTGAGACAAAGACGCTGGACAGCCGGTCGAAGGTCAGGACTCCGTCCGGCTTGGGATAGGCAATCGGCTTCGAATCCTTCGCCTTTTTCAGGGTGGCGTAATCGGGGGCGCCGTGATGAAGAGTGCCGAAAAAAGAGAATCCCAGAAGCTGGTTGGTCCACATGTCCAGGCCGATGAAAGGCAGAGCCAGAAGAGATCCCAGCTTCGACCAGAGCGGCTTGGCGTTGCGGACCAAGTAGAGGTCCTTGGCGACCGGGCTTGCGGCATAGGCCGTTTCATAGGCGTCCAGCGTATCGCCTTCGCGGCGTTCGGCGATCGCGGCGAAGGCGGCGTCCGCCGCCATCATGCCGGTCCGCATGGCGTTATGGCTGCCTTTGATGCGGGGCAGATTCACAAAACCGGCCGCGCAGCCGATCAGCGCGCCGCCCGGAAAGACCAGCCGGGGCACGGATTGCTGGCCGCCTTCGGTGATGGCGCGCGCGCCATAGCCGATGCGCTTGCCGCCTTCCAGGAAGGCGCGCACAGCCGGGTGCGTTTTGGCGCGCTGAAATTCCGAGAATGGCTCCAGGTACGGATTGCTGTAATTGAGATGCACCACAAAACCGATGGAGCAATAATTCTCGCCCCAGTGATACATGAAGAGGCCGCCGCCCGTGTCATTGGCAAGCGGCCAGCCCATGCCATGCACCACCAGCCCCTTGCGGTGCTTCCCGGGAGCCAGCTCCCAAAGCTCCTTCAGGCCGATGCCGAATTTCTGAGGATCGCGCCCGTCATGCAGACCGAAACGCTGCGCCAGGATTTTCGACAGCGAGCCCCGCGCGCCTTCGGCGAACAGCGTGTATTTGCCTCGTAGTTCCATGCCGGGCTGATAATCGGGCTTGTGGTGGCCATCCTTCGCCACGCCGAGATCGCCGGTGATCACGCCCTTGACGGCATTATCGTCGACGATCAGGTCATGGGCGGGAAAGCCGGGATAGATTTCCACGCCCAGCGCTTCGGCCTCAGTGCCCAGCCAACGGCACAGATTGGACAGGCTGACAATGTAATTGCCGCGATTGCTCATCAGCGGCGGAAATAGGAAATGGGGAATGGGGATAGCCGCCCCACGTGTGTAAAAATAGAAGCGGTCGTCTGTCACCTGGGTTTCGACCGGCGCGCCCTTTTCCTTCCAGTCCGGGATCAACTCATTGAGGCCGCCGGGATCCAGCACGGCGCCAGACAGAATATGGGCGCCGATCTCCGAGCCCTTTTCCAGTACGCAAACGCTGATTTCGCGGTTCTGCCTTTGCGCCAGTTGCTTCAGCCGGATGGCCGCCGACAGGCCCGCAGGCCCGGCGCCCACGATCACCACGTCGTAGTTCATGCTTTCGCGCTGCTGGCTCATCGGAATCGGCGGATTTTCCAAGGGATTATTTAACACCGCCCCGCGGCCCCTGTCGCGCGCGACGGTCCGACCCCCTAGAATGGGAGGATGCAGGACCGGGATGCATTGACGACATTGGCCTGGCTGGTCGAGGCGGGCGCCGATGAGGCGGTCGCGGACGCGCCGGTCAATCGCCTTGTGGCGAAGCCATCCGCCCCGGCAGCACCGGTTCCCCCGACACCGCGGGCTTCGGCATCCCGGGCCGCCTCTGCGCCGCCCCCGCCCAAAGCCCCAACCTCCGGCGGCGACGCCATCGGCGACGCCATGAAGGTGGCCTCGGCCGCCCGCAACCTGGGGGAACTCAAGGCCGCGATGGAAGCATTCGAAAGCTCGGCCCTCAAGCGCGCCGCCACCAACACTGTCTTCGCGGACGGAACGCCGGCCGGCCGGGTGATGTTCATCGGCGAGGCCCCCGGGCGCGACGAGGACCGGATCGGCAAGCCCTTTGTCGGGCGGGCAGGTCAATTGCTGGACAAAATGCTGGCCAGCATCGATCTGGACCGCAGCCGCAACTGCTACATCACCAATGTCATCAACTGGCGCCCCCCGGACAATCGCGATCCTTCGCCGGAAGAGGCCGCGATATGCTTGCCCTTCCTGCGCCGGCATATCGAACTGGCCAATCCTGGCGTCATCGTGCTGTTGGGCGCGGTCGCCGCCCGCCATGTGATGGGCATCACCGAAGGCATCATGCGGACGCGCGGACGCTGGCTGGAATACCGCGTCGGCGATGCCATGGTCCCGGTGATGCCGACCCTGCATCCCGCCTATCTGCTGCGCCAACCCGCCCATAAGAAATTGGCCTGGCGCGATCTTCAGGCCGTGGCGGCCCGGATGGAGGCGCTTGGGTTGCCGGAACCGGCCACGCGGGTTAGTTAGATTCCCTGTCGAAGGGGACGCGGATGCGCTTCGCATTGGCGCTTGGATTCATTTTGACCTTATCTCAGGCGGCGCTCGCCCAGAGCGCGGCACAGGATAATGGCGTCGCACTTCCGCCTGCCGGCACGCGCTCCCCCGCAACGCCGGTCCAACCCGGCAACCCGCTCAAGTCCGTGCTGACGCAGCCCGCCATGCCGTCGGTGAAGCCGCAGATCCTCAGCCCCACCGATGTCGCCCTTTACCGGCAGATTTTCGCGGCCGAACGCAGTGGAGAAATCACCAAAGCCAATAAGCTGTTGGCGAAGGTTTCTGATCCAGTACTTCAAGGATATGCCGAAGCCGCGCGGCTCCTGTCCGCCAAGCGACCCACCATCGGCGAATTGACGGCCTGGCTGGCAAAATATCGCGATCATTCGGTGGCGGATAAGGTCTACCGCGCTGCCGTTGGCCGCTCTACCAAGAAGGTCCGCAAGCATCGCAAGACCATTGCGGTTGCGGTGGTGACCAATATTCCCGCCCCCATCGCCGTGCCCCGCCGCACCGGCGGCTTCGAGGACCAGGAATTGCCGGAGCCCAGCCCGAGCGGCGAGATCGGCCGGTCGATCCTTTCCAGGGTCCTTTCCGACATCAAAGCCGGTCAGCCGGATGCGGCGCTGGCGCTTCTGCAGAGCATCCAGAACACCGCGACACCGGAAGATGTGGCGGTCCTGTCTCATCGCATCGCCGCCTCCTATCTGGCCGAAGGCATGGACGTCCAGGCATTCCAGCTTGCCAGCGGCGTCGCCAACACAAGTCCGGCCCCCCAGCTGGAGTGGGACGCCGGTTTCTCCGCCTATCGCCTGGGGCGCTGGGCCGACGCATCCGCCCATCTTGAAAAACTGGCGCAGAATGCCGGTATCCAGGGCACTTTGCGGGCGCAGGCCGCATTCTGGGCCGCGCGCGCCCGCATGCAGCAAGGCGATACCCCGCGCGTGGTGAGCCTTCTGGCCGCTGCCGCCAAGGAGCAGCCCACATTCTATGGCCTGGTCGCCGAGCGCATGCTGGGAATCGATACGCATACCGGCTTTTCCGATCCCATCCTCAACCAGGCCGATTTCGCCGCCCTGATGAATGTTCCGTCCGCGCGCCGGGCGGTGGCGCTGTCGCAGGTAGGCGAGACGGAAAATATCGGCACCGAGCTCAACCGCGCTTTCGTCACCAACAATGAAGCGCTGGATCCGGCCATGGCGGCCCTGGCGCGCGATCTGGGCGTCACCAATGTTGAATTGCGCGCCAGCGAAGCCAGCGTGGGGCAAGGATTGTTGCTCACGGGGCTTTTTCCCGTTCCGCCCTATGAGCCCGAAGGCGGCTATCACATCGACAATTCGCTGGTACTGGCCTTTGCGCGGATCGAAAGCCGCTTCCAGAACGGTTCGACCTCCGTGGCGGGCGCGCATGGCATCATGCAGTTGATGCCCGCGACGGCCAAGCTTCTGGCAGGCCGCGATGCCGTCGCCAAGCTCGATGATCCCGCCTATTCCCTGTCGCTGGGCCAGCGTTACATTTCCCAATTGCTGGACCGGTTGGACGGCAACCTGCTGCAGCTGGGCGGCGCCTATAATGCGGGGCCGGGCGCGGCGGCGCGCTGGCTTCAGACCAAGGCGGGCAAGGACGATCCGCTCTTGTTCGTGGAAAGCATTCCCATCGCCGAGACCCGCTCCTATGTGCGCCGGCTGATGGAATATCAATGGATGTACCGCCGCCGTTTCGGCCAGGAAGCCCGCAGCCTGGACCAGATCGCGCGGGGCGAATGGCCCATCTATCATCCGGCGGTCGCGGCTGCGGCGCGGCCGGCGACACCCACACCTACCGTGGTGGCTTCCGATGCCGATCCCTTCTGACGATCCCAATGCGAGCCGGATCGATTCCGGCAAGGCATTCGTGCCGGTGCATATCGCGGTTCTCACCGTGTCCGACACCCGCACCCGGGACGACGATGTCTCGGGCGATACGCTGGTAAAGCGCCTTCAGGAAGCCGGGCATATTCTTTGCGCCCGCACCATTGTGCCGGACGATCAGGCCCGCATCGCGGCCCAGTTGAGGACCTGGATCGAGGATCCGCGCTGCGACGTGGTGATATCGACCGGCGGCACCGGCCTCACCGGACGGGACGTCACGGTGGAGGCCTTCAAAAGCGTGTTCGAAAAAGAGATCGAAGGTTTTGCGGTTCTGTTCCACCAGATCTCTTACGCCAAGATCGGCACATCGACCGTGCAGTCGCGGGCCTGTGCGGGGGTCGCCGGCGGCACCTATCTTTTTGCCCTGCCCGGTTCACCCGGCGCGGTAAAGGACGGCTGGGACAGCATCCTCAAATGGCAGCTCGATATCCGGCACCGCCCCTGCAACTTTGTCGAGATCATGCCCCGTCTTACGGAGCGATAAAGAGACCCGTCAGGCGGCCGCGCGGATTTTCCAGAAGCGGATGGCGCGCTGCGCCGCCTGGACCGGCACGCTTTCATAGAGCTTGCCGAATTCCTGCGCCCTATCCATGGCGCGGTCGCCCAGCGCCACCGCCAGCGAGACATACAGCGCGCGATCGAATTGCGAGCCCCGGCAGAGCAGCGCCACCGTATCCAGATCCTGGCTTTCGACGGCGCGTTCGATCACGTCATATTCGACATCGGTAAGCCGGGCGAAGGCGATCTTGAACGCGGTGCGGCTGCTTAAGCCCTCACGCATCAGCGTCACCAGCACAGGCGGTATGAGGCCGCGCTTGCGCTGCAGATCGTCGATGCGGCGCCTGGCGGTCTCGAAATCATCGGGCTGTTTATAAACATTGGAGACCCGGGCGCGGCTGCGCTGGAATGCGGCTTCCAATTCCTCCGGCGGAACGGATTCGAATTTGCCGATGATCTCGCGGCGCAGATCGCTTTCGACTTTCATGTAAAGGCCGTTCAGCAATTCCATCGGTACCCCGGCCCGCCGCACCAGGGGCGCCTGCAGGACCGGGCTGGTCTCGGCGCGCTTGGCGACCAGGCCGTAAGTCTCCGAGCCGATTTCCGCCTTCTGGTTGGTGAGAAGCGAGGTCACTACGGCATCGTCGCCCCGTTCCACCAGCGCCTGGGAGACCGCTTCACTGATCCGCTGCCGCCGGGTCACGGCCATCATATGGTCTTGGGATTTTTGGCCCACCACCGCGAGCAGCGTCTCGTCGCTCAAGGCTTCGGAATGTTCGAGGAGGGGGCGCGCCACTTCGATATCGTCCATCGCGAAGCGCTGGGCCGAGCGGCTGAAGGGCGCCAGGCTGCTGGCGATCAGTCGGGCGATCTGGCTGCGAACCTGCTTGGAATAATCGGCGGCAACACTGGCGAGGACATCGTCGAACTGGGCCACCTCATCGCCGGCCAAAGGGGCTGCGGGGTCGAATGCTTCGGTCACTTTGCGCAAAAGTTCCCGGCGGCCTTCGCTGGTGGTTTCCTTGGCCAGGTCGGCCAGCATGGCAAAACGCGGTGTGGTCATGGTCTCTGAATTGCAAGATTGGACAGGGGCTTAGGGCCAATTATGCCGCCGGCGTCTTAACTGACGATGTAGCCGCCACTTCGGAATTGAAGGAGTGCTGCCAAATCTTGATAAGGACGTTTGTACTTGATTTGTTCTCATTCGAGTCCATAATCCTATGGCTATGACTGTAGTCCTCAATTCCACCATCCGACCGGAAGCGTTGCGGGGACGCGGGGCCCTCTCCAATCATGTGGGCCGCTACGAAAAACAGACCCGGGTGCTGGTGGATGATGGATGGAGCATCGGCCAGGAAAAGTGTGGAGCGCGCGTCAGCGCGCGGAGCGGTTTTCCGAGCGGCGCCGGAGGCGCCCATGATCAGGGGGCGCATCCGCGTCCGGGCCGTGCGACCATCGAAGACGACGGCTGGGATGACGGCTGGCGTGCCGAAGATGGCCCCCCGCCTCCTTTGCGCACGGAGGTCATCCATGACGCCACCCGCAGCATCATCGCCAGCAACAAGTCGCCGGATTTGTCCTTCGACCGTTCGATCAATCCTTACCGGGGCTGCGAGCATGGCTGCATTTATTGCTTCGCCCGCCCCACCCACGCCTATCTGGGTATGTCGCCGGGCGCCGATTTCGAATCCCGACTGTTCGCCAAACCCAATGCCGCCGATTTGCTGGCCAAGGAATTGAGCGCGCCAGGCTATGTGCCCCGCGTTATTGCCATGGGCACCAACACCGACCCCTATCAGCCGCTGGAAAAGAAGATGCGCATCACGCGCAGCGTTCTGGAAGTGCTGCGCGATTTCCGCCATCCGGTCGCCATCGTCACCAAGTCGCCGCTGATCCTGCGCGATTTGGACATCCTCTCCGAAATGGCGGCGATGGGATTGGCCAAGGCAGCCCTGTCGGTCACCACTTTGGATCGTCACCTGGCCCGGACGATGGAACCCAGGGCTGGCACGCCGGCGCGGCGGTTGCAGGCAATCGCGGGATTGGCCGAGGCCGGGGTTCCAGCCGGGGTGATGTTCGCGCCTGCCATTCCCGCGCTCAATGATCACGAGATGGAAGCCGTGCTGACGGCGGCGGCGGAAGCGGGCGCGCGCTCAGCCGGATATGTGCTGCTGCGCCTTCCCCTTGAGATCAAGGATCTGTTCCGCGAATGGCTGGATCAGAAGGTTCCCGGCCGCGCCAAGCATGTGATGGCGCTGATCCGCCAGATGCGGGGCGGCAAGGATTATGACAGCCAATGGAACACCCGCATGAAGGGCACCGGCCCCTATGCCCAGATGATGGCGCGCCGCTTCCAGATGGCAGTGAAAAAGCTGGGCCTCAACCAGGAACCGAGATCCCTGACTATCAACAATTTCCGGCGCCCGCCCCGGATTGGCGACCAGCTGTCCCTGCTCTAAAGATGGGGCATGCCCCATTACATCTACGAGTCCCGGCTGCTGAAGACCATGGCGGGCCCGGTTTGCGGCGTGGATGAAGCTGGACGCGGGCCGCTGGCCGGGCCGGTGGTGGCGGCGGCAGTGATCCTGGACCGCAAGCGCATCCCCAAGGGGCTCAACGACTCCAAGCAACTCAGCGAAGAAGACCGCGAGGCGCTCTATCCCGCCATCATGGAAATGGCCATCGCGGTGGGGGTGGGCGAAGCGTCCGTGAGCGAGATCGACCTGATCAACATCCGTCAGGCCACGCATATGGCCATGGCGCGGGCCGTGCGGGCGCTCAAGGTGGCGGCGGAATTTGCTCTTGTGGACGGCAATGATGCGCCCGCCCTTCCCTGCCGCTGCGACACATTGATCGGCGGCGATGGGCGCTCGGTTTCCATCGCGGCGGCGTCGATCATCGCCAAGGTGACGCGCGACCGGCTGATGGTGGCGCTGCATGACGATCATCCCGGCTATAATTGGCGCAGCAACAAAGGCTATGGCACGCCGGAACATTATGCGGGCCTCAAAGCGCATGGCGTGACCGCCCACCACCGCCGCAGCTTCGGTCCCATCCGCGCCATCCTCAAGGGACAGAGCATTGCGAGCGAAGACGTGATCCTGGACGCGGACCTGACAGCGGCAGAATGACTCACACAACTCAACATCTTGTGTGTGGATGAATCGGTGGACTCAACACCGAGTCCCTGCCTAATTCCTTGATTCCACTTTGACTCTTGACGAGCGATTCGCGCCGAATCACTGTGAATCCCGCTGTTGATATTTTTGGGCGGGGTCATGCTGAAACTGGATCAGGTCATCGAAGGCGATTGCGTGGCGCGCATGAACGCGCTGCCGGAAGGCTGCGCCGACCTCATTTTTGCCGATCCGCCTTACAACATGCAGCTGCGGGGCGACCTGCACCGCCCCGACCAGTCCAAGGTCGATGCCGTGGACGATCATTGGGATCAGTTCGGCAGCTTCGCCGAATATGACCGCTTCACCCATGACTGGCTGACGGCGGCCCGCCGCGTCCTCAAGGATACCGGTTCGATCTGGGTGATCGGCTCCTATCACAACATCTTCCGTGTCGGCGCGACCTTGCAGGATCTGGGCTTCTGGATCCTCAACGACGTGATCTGGCGCAAATCCAACCCCATGCCGAATTTCCGGGGCAAGCGTTTCACCAACGCGCATGAGACGCTGATCTGGGCGACCAAGAATCCCCGTCAGCAATACACATTCAACTATGAAGCGATGAAGGCGCTGAATGACGAGCTGCAGATGCGCTCGGATTGGACCCTGCCGATCTGTTCGGGACATGAGCGCATCAAGGGCGCCGACGGCCAGAAGGCCCATTCCACCCAGAAGCCGGAATCCCTGCTCCATCGAGTCATTGTCGCCTCGACCAAGCCGGGCGATGTGATCCTGGATCCCTTCTTCGGGTCCGGTACCACCGGCGCGGTGGCAAAGCGCCTGGATCGCCGCTTCATCGGGATCGAGCGGGAGAAAGTCTATGCCGACGTCGCGCGCGCCCGCATCGCCGAAATCGTCCCGGCCGGCGACGATGCCCTGGAAGTGACCAAATCCAAGCGCGCCGAGCCCCGCATCCCCTTTGGCTGGGTGGTCGAGCGCGGATTGCTGCCGCCCGGCACCGTGCTTCATGGCACCCGCAAAAACCAAAAAGCCAAGGTGCGCGCCGACGGCACCTTGGTCTGCGCCAACGCCACCGGCTCCATCCATCGCATGGGCGCGCATGTGCAGGGCCTGGACGCCTGCAATGGCTGGACCTTCTGGCAGTTCGAAACGCCGGCTGGCGCCCTGGTACCGATCGATGTGCTGCGTCAGCGCTTGCGGGCGGAACTGGTCTGAAACAAAGGGCCGCCCTCGTCCAATCCATGTTCCACGATTTTGCGCATCACGGTGGGCAACGCCACCTCGCGCAGCTTCGCAGATGAAACCCATTGGCCGTTGGTTTTCGGGCGCCTGGCGAGATCGGCGAAATAGACTTCGATTTCGAGCTCGAAATGGGTGAAGCCATGCCGCACCAGGCCCGTTCGCCGCTTCCAGTCGGCGGGAAACGGCGCCTGTTTCAGCGCAGCCGGCTTTGACGGAAAATCATCCGTCCATTCGCCTTGGGGCGGCTCCAGCATCGAAGCCAGCAAACCCTTGTCCGGACGCTTGACCAGAAGCACCGCGCCGCTGCGGTCCTGCGCCACGAAAGCGGCGCCCCGTTTCAGTGGCCGCGCCGCTTTGGGCGCCTTGACCGGCAGGCTTTCCTGGATGCCCCTGTGGCGGGCCAGGCATTCATCCGTCCAAGGACAATTGCCACAGGCGGGCCGTTTGGGCGTGCAGATGGCGGAGCCCAGATCCATCAAGGCTTGCGCGAAATCCCCTGCCCGTGCCGGCACCAGCGCCATCCCCAGGGCATGCAATCCCGCCTTCGCTTTCGGCAATGGCGTTTCGACCGCATAAAGACGCGCGATCACCCGCTCGGCATTGGCGTCCATCGCCGCCTGGCGCTCGTCATACGCAATCGCCGCGATGGCGCCCGCCGTGTAGCCGCCGATGCCGGGCAGCGCCCGCAATCCTTCGGCGGTGCCAGGAAACTTTCCACCCATTTCATTCGCCACGAGCTTCGCGGCGGCATGCAAGTTTCGGGCGCGGGCGTAATAGCCAAGCCCAGCCCAAGCCGCCAACACGTCTTCCTCGGGCGCCAAGGCCAGCGCCCTCACATCAGGCCAGCGATCAAGGAATTTGCGATAATAGCCCGCCACCGCCTGCACGGTGGTCTGCTGCAGCATGATTTCCGACAGCCAGACGCGATAGGGATCGCCCCGCTTCCCGGCAGGCGCCCGCCAAGGCAGGATCCGGCGATGGCGGTCGTACCAATCCAGGAGGCGGCGCGCCAAATCTGTTTTGGGCAAATCCGTTTCGGGCTTTTTCGATTGAGAAGCGCGGGGCATAATTTCGACCATGGCCCGAACGCCGTCTCAAAAACAATCGAACAAAGTGCCTGGCGAAGGGCCGGCGCGCCGTGGTCGCGCGGCGCCGGTGGCGAGCGATGCTGGGCTGGCCGGTGGCGCGGCGTTCCTTCGCGCCGGATTTACCGATCCCAGCCTGGTGCTGCGCTGGACGGAAATCGCGGGACCGGAGATTGCCCGCATCGCCCGCCCCTTGAAATTCAGCGAAAGCGGCGGCGTGCTGACATTGCTGGCCGAACCGGGCGCGGCCCTGTTCCTGGGGCATGACGCCCGCGCACTGGCGGGACGCATCAACGCCTATCTGGGCCGGCCCGCGGTGATGCGGGTGAAATTCGTGCAAGGAACCCTCAGCCCGATCCCCGTCCCGCCGAAGCTCCCCAAACCGGCCCCGGCGGCCAGGGCCGGCGATCCTGTGCATAACTATCAAGGGCCGGAAACGCTGAAAACCGCGCTGCAGAGCCTGGCCCGCTGGCGTGCCGCCCCCAAGGAGCGTTGAGCAAACGCTCGGCCTCTGCCAAAACAGAGTTCCAAACGGACCGGAGAATCGCCCTTGTCGCGCAAAGCCCTTATCGGAATCGTGCTGGTCGTCGTCCTGGCGGCTTTTGGAGTGGGTTACTATGTGATGGGCGGTTCCAGCTCGGCGGCCGGAGGCGGCGACAGCAAAGGCCCCGGCTTCACCCTGGTTCCCACGGACCGGACGATGGGCAATCCCAAGGCGCCGGTCACGCTGATCGAATATGGCGCGCCCACCTGCAACATCTGCGCGTATTTCGCCGCCAACGAGTTCCCCCAGCTGAAGCGCGAATATATCGACACCGGCAAGATCTTCTTCGTTTTCCGCACCTTCCCCTTACGCCCGATGGACGGCGATGTGGAGAAAATGGCGCGCTGTTTGCCTGAGGATAAGTATTTCGCGTTCATTGACCTTCTGTGGCGGAATCAACCCAAATGGGACGCT
>Ga0105240_10007155_pt1 | contig 16257 bp, 22 predicted proteins | sample KBSC54metaG_FD_80426 | JGI IMG/M metagenome (GOLD analysis project Ga0105240, IMG submission 80426) | Corn rhizosphere microbial communities from Kellogg Biological Station, Michigan, USA - KBS C5-4 metaG | ecosystem: Host-associated > Plants > Roots > Rhizosphere > Soil | place: Michigan, USA... | reverse complement strand
GGAGCGCGCCCAGGATTATTGGGTCAAGAACATCCATGATCCGACGCTGACCGCCTTCCCTGCGGACGCGAAGCACAACAATGGCTCGGCAATCGTGATCCTGCCCGGAGGAGCACACAGCGAAATCGTCTGGACCACGGAAGGCATCAATGTCGCAAAAGCCCTCAACCGGGCCGGGATCAATGCCTTCGTCGTCAAATACCGCCTCGCGCGAGAGCCGGGCAGCACCTACTCGATCCAGCGCGACGAGACCGCCGACGTGCGCCGGGCAATGCAGTGGGTCCGCGCCCATGCGGCGGACTACAATATCGATCCGCACAGGATCGGGCTGATGGGCTTTTCTGCTGGCGGTGAGCTTGTGGGGATGCTGGCGGATTACGGGATGACCGGTGCCGCGCCGGGGGGCGATGCGCTCGACCGGGTCAGCCCGCGTCCGGATTTCCAGGTTCTGGTATTTCCGGGACCCGGTGCGGTCGAAGGAGCGGTTCATCCGGATGCGCCGCCAGCCTTTCTCGTCGCCGGTTCACGCGACGAATGCTGCGGCCCTCCGACCGTGGCGCTCTACGAACTCCTTCGAAAGGCGGGGATTTCCGCCGAGCTGCACATGTATGCCGATAGCGGTCACGCCTTCAATCTGGACGAGTCGAACCGGATCTCGATCCTTCACTGGCCGGACCGGCTTTATGACTGGATGGCGGACAGCGGCTTCATGGACGACCGGAGCAACCGCGCGTCCAAGTAGCTATTTCCAGTGCAGCGTCGCCGGAAACTCGTGTTTCTCCGACCCGGTCGCGACAATCACGGTCAAGGGCTGGTCGGCCTTGCGATCGAACACGGTCTTCGGAAGGTCGAACACATAATAGCCGCCCCACGCCTGCCTTGGTCCCACACTCAAAGGCACGAGCAGCTGGTCGAGCGCATCGACAAGGTTGGCTCCGGGAAGATCTTGATCCGCTGTCGTGCTCGCAAGTTCGCCGCTATTCGCGCTAGATCCCATAGTCGCGGTTGGCCCTGACGAAGGCGAACCTCCCGCTGCAGCCGACTCCTGTGCCAGGGACGCCAACACTTCGCTGTTTTGCAAGTTGACCGCTTTTGCCTCCCGCTGAGCGCGCTCAATGACGTTACGCCCTTTATCGAACTTCTCGAATGGCGTCGGATGCAGCACCGTTCCATCGGCGAGGCGTAGCTTGACCTGATCAGGGCCGAAGTCGAACGTCCTTGGTCCATAGTTGAACACAAGAACTCGGACGGTTCCGCGATCCTTCACTTCATTGCCTGGGGAAATAAGGCGGATGAGGACGTTACTATTGATCTCGTCAGCCGCCTGCACCCCCGCGTGCCCGCGTAGCAGCTTCCCGCCAGCGGGTTGCGACAGCACAATTCGATAGCTCCCGGCGAGAGCCGGGCTGGCGAGACCAAGCGCCGCAGCGCAAATCAACAGATGCTTCATCGAACCCCCACAGTTTGAGTCCAGTAGATAGCCGAGCTTTCGCACATGCAAAGTAATTTTACCTGAATAGCGACAGCGGCACAGCATCGCCCATTGCCCGATAGCCTTTCACCGAGGGGTGGAGGCCGTCGCCAAGATCGTAATCGGGGCGCAAATAGGTCGGCCTCTTCGGATCGCGCATCAACTTGTCGAAATCCACCACCGCATCGAAATGCCCGGGTGTCCTGATCCAGGCGTTGATCGCCTGCCGGTCGGCCTCGTTGGCGGCGTCTGGATGATAATAGCCGGAGCCGGCGTAGGGCATGATCGTCGCGCCGATCGCCTTGATCCCGTGATCGTGTACGCGAGCGATCATCTGGGCATAGCCGGCGATAATGTGTTGAACCAGTGCGCGATGCTCTTCCGCCGAGATCGGATGATCATGGGTCGAAGTGCCGAGGTCGTTCACGCCTTCCAGCACGATCAGGTACTTCACGCCCGGGCGATCGATAACGTCACGGTCGAAGCGCGCGACTGCGTTCGGCCCAAGTCCGTCGAGCAGGATGCGGTTACCGCCGATCCCCAGGTTGAGTACGCCCACGTTCCGGTGGGCCGCGACCAACCGCTGCGCCAGGACGTCGGTCCAGCGCTCGTTGCTGTCGGTCGGCACTCCATGTCCATCGGTAATCGAGTCGCCAACCACTGCGACAGCAGAGGATTGCGGGGTCTCGGCCGCATCGACTTCCGTCAGGAAATACCAGTGCTCGATTTTCGTCGCGCCAGCGAGCTCCGTGTCCGTCACACGATCGCCGGGTATCAGGTAACTGGTCGCTCGTGACCCCGGGTGGCCCGTCTGGCCGGTCGGCTGGTCGGAGAAATGCATCGAAATGGCGAGTGTCGTCAGCGGCGCGATCGGCATCGTGACGGGATCGGAGAGGTATTCCGCTCCCGCGGGAACAACGATGTCGCTTTGGCCCGAGAAGGTAACAGCGCGATCGCTTGCCGTATCGATTTGCGACGAATTGGGAGCGACCGCTCGCGATACGTGAATCGAGTCGATTCGAAGCGGGCCTGTCCCGAACGCGTTGGAAACGCGAATCCGAAAGGCGGAGCCGCCGACGCTGGTCCGCACCAGCTGCCGAAGCGTCGCATTGTCCATCGAATGGGCTGGAAGCGCATTGGCCGGCTCCGGCACCTGCTGCGGCGTAGACCAGGTTCCAATCCAGTGCGGTTTCGCCGTGGCAACGCCAGCGCCCCCCATTACGGCGGTCGCAAATGCTAGCGCGGGCAACCATGCCAGCCGATGATTTTTGTATGTCATCGGGCTGTCCTGCCAGCCCGGGGCCTATCTGCCAACGCCTAAGCTAATCTTCGCTTTCTTGTGCAGCGCTCCTCGCCGATTCATCCCCCTGCCGGTCCGGCTGCGGGCGAAGGAGCGGGTGCGGCTTGCGCGTTCTTGAGATCTGACGCAGCCGGTCGAGCGGCATTTTCTTCGCCATATCAGGCTGCGGCCGGCTGTTCGCCGTGATCCGGCAGGTCGCTAGCGTTCCAAAATCGCCGTTCTATTGCCGGGATGTTCGGCTCGAATTCAGCGGCCGGTTCGGGTCTTACAATGCCTCTGCCGCGTGCCGCGATTGCATTCAGCCGTTCAGCAAATGCGATATCTTCGGCCGATTGCGGCTCGGTCTTGTTGCTCAAAAACTTCATCAGCGGTGCTCCGTCCAATAGCCACCGCCACGCCGAGGCCGCGATTACTCCGACAAAAGTTGACGAATTCCCCAATAACCAAAGATAACTTGCCGAACGGCAGCCCGGCACGTGCAAAGTCGAGTGTTGGCCGCTAGTCAGCCGCGATGCGTCTCCCGAAGCTCCTCGCCGCAGCGATTCTGCTGTCCTCCGTGCCCGTTGCCGCAGCGCCCTTTCAGTCGGCCAGAACGCTCGACGGCGCCGACTTCAATTCCAAAGGCGAGGTCACAGTCGTGCACTACTGGGCGACCTGGTGCGTGCCTTGCCGCATCGAAATGCCGGTGCTGGATAGCTTTTACCGCAAGCATCATCGGCAGGGGTTGGCGATGATCGCGATTTCGATCGACGACAGCGCGTCCACCGCAAAGCTCAAGCAGGTGACAAGCCGCTTTGCCTTTCCGGTCGCAAGGGTCGATGACGTGAAGATCCCGCACCGGGATATTCCAGCCGCCATTCCCGAAACGCGAGTGTACGACCGCACCGGCCGTCTCGTCTTTCAGAGCAAGGCGGATGGGAAGACAACGGTCGATGCGGCGACGCTAGAGCGCGTCGTGGATCCATTATTGGCCCACTGAACTACTCCGTTCGTGTCGAGCGAAGTCGAGACACACCCCCTCGACTTCGCTCGGGGCGAACGGGAAGGGCTGAGCTAAAGGTGAAACAGCAACCCCGCCGACAGCTTCACGTTCGGCACCAGCTGATAGCCGTTGACCCGCGTGTAGAGCGGGAGCTCGACGAAGCCGAACGCGACCGCACGGCTACTAATCTTGGCTGATAGCCCCGGGCCGATGTTGATCTCCTCTCCGCCGCTGTTCGGCCGATCGGAATTCACGCCGCTGTCGCGCCACGTCTTTCGAAAGTTCAGCTGAAGCTGCGGAGTCACATTGTGCCAGCGCGTGTAATTGAGAGCCAGCGATGCCTGTGCGAAGGCGCCGGGCTGGTAACCGTCGCGGCTCGTCAGCGGGACTTGGCCAGTCGCCTGCACGAAATAGCCGAGGTCGGGCGCCAGCGCAGCAAGATGATAGGCGCCGAGCACCGCCTGGACGGTCCCGGTTCCCGGCTGAAGTCCGCGATCCACCTCTTCTCCCTGTTCGGGTCCGCTATCGAACGTCTTCTTGAAGCGTCCAGTCGGCAGGATCAGCCCTGCTTCGAGGCCGGTCACAGTGCCGGGAGTCGAAAGCCCCTGCCATCGCCCGACCACGCGTAAGTCACCAATCCCGCGGGTATCCGAGTGGCTGGGCTCCGTCGTATCCTCTCCGATGGTGAGATGCGGCCGGGTCAGCACCGGCAGCTGCAAATTCAAACCCCAGTCGCTCGCGAATTGATGGTCAAGCGTGAAGGTGACGCTGTGATTGTAGGTGTGAAGCTCGATCTCGCGATCGGTCGGGAAGTCGATCGCGTTGCGGTCGACCTTGCTCGTGCCGCTCCTGAGCGTCGTCTGCGGCACATAGTCGTAGCGGATCGAGAAGGTGGTGCCGGGCTGCGCGGCAAGACCCTGGCTTAGCCAGTCGGCGGTCAACGTGCAGCCGCAACTCGCGCACGCCTCGGCCGGTGATGACACTCCAAGCGAAAAGGCGGTGACGAGCCCTGCAAGCAGGGCCGCCCTGGTCAAAGAATTCATTGGTTCAATACCCCTTTGCCCGCCTGAGCGGGTCCAACTGAACGTTACGTCGGCGGTTCAGAGGGCGAGGGGAGGGCCGGTCGAAAAGGGCCGCTCGAAACGGCTGCGCCGATAAAGCGGTGCAAAGAGAGCGGCTCCGATTAGGAAAAAGATCAGAACCGGCAGCGGCAACGCAGGAGCTTCGCCGTCGGTGAAGGAAATAGCGGCCGCGGCGGCGTACGGGCATTCCTGATGATGTACCGGGTTCGACCCGTGTTGATGGTCCATTCCGGGCATCGCGGGCATGGCGGCAGCGGGCGCTGTCCATTCGCCGTCCGGGCAGAGCATCAGCGTCAGGCGTCCGCTCTCGACCGAGGGCATATAGCCTGCAGACGCGATGATCCTCAGGCCCAGCAGCAACGCCAGAAGCGCTGCCCAAGCCAGCCTCATTGAAGATCGTGCTGTGCCCATCCGCAGCATTGGATGCTCGATAGGGTCGTCAGGTTCACGTGTCAGCGCAATTTCCACGAGGCAGGGGTGCAAATCGCCATAAATCCGCGGTTCACCGCGGAGAGGGCAATGGATTCAGGCGCCGGAGAACCGGCAACACTTCGAAAAGGTTTTGTCGATGAAGATCTTGGCCGCTGCAGTCGCGCTGGGCGCGAGCATCCTGTCTACTCAAACATTTGCGCAGGTGCCGACTCCGCCAGCTACGGCGCCGGCACCATCCGCTCAAGCTCCGGCCAACGAGGGCGGTCGCGGCGGCTGGAATCAAGGTCCGCAGACTCGCGATCAGGCGAAGCAGCGGGCGGACATGATGTTCCAGCGGGTCGATCTCAATCACGACGGCACCTTCACCCGCGCCGAGGCCGATCAGGTGCTCGCGATGATGAGCAGCGGCGACGATTCCAGCCGAGCCGACCGGATGGAGCGGATGTTCGATCGCATCTTGGGCAGCGCCAAGTCGATCACCCAAGCCCAGTTCGAAGCGCAAATGCTTGCGCTCTTCGACGCGGCCGACCTCAACCACGACGGCACGGTCACGCCCGAAGAGCGCCAGCAGGCGATGGCGGCTATGCGCGCCAAGGCAGCGGGCAAGTAGGTTGGCTTCAGCCGCTACAGAACGTAGCGGCTGAGGTCGGCGTTCTTGGCGATCCCGGCGAGCTGCTCCTCGACGAATGCGGCGTCGACGTTCAGCGTCTCGCCGGTGTGATCTTCGGCGGCGAAGCTGACATCCTCCAGAAGCTTTTCCATCACCGTCTGGAGCCGTCGCGCACCGATATTCTCGACCGAGTCGTTCACTTCCGCGGCGATCCGGGCAAGCGCTGCGATCCCGTCCTCGGCGAAGGTGATCGTCACCCCCTCGGTGGCAAGCAGCGCCTTGTACTGATCGGCGAGGCTCGCGCGAGTCTGCGAAAGTATCCGCACGAAGTCCTCCTCCGTCAGCGCCTTCAGCTCGACCCGGATCGGCAACCGCCCCTGAAGCTCGGGGAGAAGGTCGGCGGGCTTGGCGATGTGGAACGCCCCGGAAGCGATGAACAGGATGTGGTCGGTCTTCAGCGGACCGTACTTCGTCGCGACCGTTGTCCCTTCGATCAGCGGCAGGAGATCGCGCTGGACCCCTTCGCGGCTCACTGAGCCGCCGCGGACGTCGCTCGCCGCCACCTTGTCGATCTCATCGATGAAGACGATCCCGTTCGCCTCCGCATCCTGAAGGGCACACCGGTTGATGTCGTCCGGGTCGATCCTCTTGTCGGCCTCTTCCTCGGTCAGGCGGGCGAACGCTTCCGGCACCTTGAGCTTGCGCTTCTTGACCGGTCCCTGGCCGAATGCCTTGCCCATCATCTCGGTGAGGTTGAGTACGCCGACCTGGCCCATGCCTGGCACTTCGAACGGCATGTTCGGCGCTTCCTGCACCTCGATCTCGACCTCGGCGGTATTGAGGCTGCCGTCCTCGAACCGCTGGCGGAAGCTGGCACGCGTCGCGGTGCTGGAGCTTTTGCCGGTCAGCGCATCGAGAAGCCGCTCCATCGCCGCTTCCTCGGCTGCCTCGCGGACCTTGTCGCGCCTGCGCTCGCGCTCAAGCCGGACCGATTCCTCGACCAGATCGCGGGCGATCTGCTCGACATCACGGCCGACATAGCCGACCTCGGTGAACTTGGTCGCTTCGACCTTGATGAAGGGCGCGTCGGCGAGCTTGGCGAGCCGTCGGCTGATCTCGGTTTTTCCGCAGCCGGTCGGGCCGATCATCAGGATGTTCTTGGGCGTAACCTCGTCACGAAGCTCTGGCTCAAGCTGCTGCCGCCGCCAGCGGTTTCGGAGAGCGACGGCGACCGCTTTCTTCGCATCGTCCTGCCCGACAATATGTTCATCGAGCGCGGCGACGATCGCCTTCGGAGTCAGCTTGTCGCCGTTTGAGCTTTGGGAGTGGGTGTCCACGATTGGGGATTGGTAGTTCATTGCGTGACCTATGTGGAGGGCGCAGCGGGCACTTCAAGCGGGGCTATTCGCCGACCGTTTCCACCACCAGCTGGTCGTTGGTGAAGACGCACACCTCGGCGGCGATCTGCATCGCCCGCCGGGCGAGCTTTTCCGGATCCTCTTCGTAGTCCGCGAGTGCCCGCGCCGCAGCGAGCGCGTAATTGCCACCCGATCCAATCGCTGCGATCCCGCCTTCCGGCTCCAGGACATCGCCGTTGCCGGTGAGGATCAGCATCAGATCCTTGTCGGCAACGATCATCATCGCTTCGAGGTGGCGCAAATAGCGGTCCATCCGCCAATCCTTCGCCATCTCCACCGCAGCCCGAAGCAGCTGCCCGTTGTACTGCTCGAGCTTGCTTTCCAGCCGCTCGAACAAAGTGAAAGCGTCCGCGGTCGCTCCCGCAAAGCCGCCGATCACGTTGCCGTCTTCCCCAAGTCGACGGACTTTGCGCGCATTGGGCTTGATCACTGTATTGCCGAGCGACACCTGCCCGTCACCCGCGATGACGGTCTTGTCACCCTTCTTGACCCCGAGGATCGTCGTTCCGTGATATTGTTCCATGGCGGTCATGTGGGGAGACTCCGTGCGCGACTTCAAGCGTGGCCGGCAAACATGAAGCCCGCGGCGCCGATCAGGCAAAGAAATGCGCCGGCATAGCGCCAGCCGATCGGTTCCTTCAGGACGACGGTCGCGAAGACCGCGAACACTGCCAGCGTCACCACTTCCTGGATGATCTTGAGCTGTCCACCGCTGAACCCGTGGGCGTAGCCCCAGCGGTTGGCGGGGACCGCGAAGCAATATTCCACGAGGGCGATGCACCAGCCGATCAGGATCGCTTGCCATGTCGGCATGTGCGGGAACTTCAAGTTCCCATACCAGGCGGTGATCATGAATGTATTGGAGACTATGAGCAGCAGGACCGTCAGCATCGCCGCCGCCTATCCCTGCTCCCCACTCGCCGCAACCGGATGCTCGCCCGCCAGGCGTTCGAAACGCTTGTCAGGGATCAGCCACATTACAGAGACGGTGAAGTAGGTCGCGACCGAGATCCATGGCGAAACAACGAAGGCGACTACAACGGCGGTGAGGTACAACACGATGCTCACCCATTCCTTGAACTTCGCGCCGACTGCCTGTGCGACTTTCGACTGCTCGCCCTCCGCCCTGATCAGCGCGACTTCGAGCAACTGATAGGCGAACCCGGCGAGCAGCAGCGCTACCCCGAACGCCGCGACGGGAAGGGCGGTTACACCCGCCTCGCCGATCCAGCGGATCACGAACGGGAACAGGCTCAGCCAGAACAGAAGGAACAGGTTCGCCCAGAGTACGCTCCCGTCCACGCGCCGCGCCGACTGCAGCATGTGATGGTGATTGTTCCAGTAAATGCCGACGTTGATGAACGAGAGCACGTAGGCGCCGAACAGCGGCGCGTCAGGCGCTAGCGACACCCAGCCCGTTCCGCGTGGGGTCGGCAGCTCAAGCACCATGATCGTGATGATGATGGCGATCACGCCGTCGGTGAAGGCGCACAGCCGGTCGGGTTTCATGTCCAGCTCTCCGTCATGCCAGCGAAAGCTGGCATCCCGGCGTGATTAGCCGCAGCAAACCGGTGAGCTTCCGTCCTGAGGCCCCAGCTTCCGCTGGGGCTACGTGCCTCCAAATCACCCATTGATCTGCTCGAAGAGATCGGCCCACGTCGTATTGGCGGCGCTAATCAGTTCAAGCTTCCAGAGCCGCGGCCATGCTTTAATCGCCTTTTCGCGCGCAATCGCCTCGCCGATTTCGCTGTGTGGCTCAGCAAACACCAGCTTGTCGCAATTGTAACGCTTGCAGAACTTTGAACCGAGCCCGTTCCTGTGTTGCCACACTCGGGCGGGCAGGTCGGCGCTTACGCCAGTATAGAGAACCCCGAATGGCTTGTTGGTCATGATGTAGACGTAGCCGCCTTGCATCAGTGAACATTGGCGCGAACCGTCATGTCAGCGCAAGCTGGCATATCGGCGGGAATGGCCGCCACCTCCTTCGCGCATTCTTGTGCTGAGGCCCCAGCTTCCGCTGGGGCGACGGTGTTCGGGTCGACCGCCGCTTGCTGTCGAACCCACTTGATCAGCTCATCGAGCTGGATTGCCTGTTCCGTGGCGATCAGTTTGTCGCTTTCTGGAAGTCCGTCTTGACGGGTGCTTTGAGCAGTTCCGCCGGGGGCAGCGGGTACGCCGGGCACTGGCGTTGCTCGGCCTGCGCCGGGATGGGCTGCGGTGGCCTGTTCGTCGCGCAGGCGCCGAGCGTCAGCGCGAGCAGCGGCAATGCGAGTTTCGAATTCATTGGCGGACCTTTCGTTGATTTGAACCTGTTGCGATTTCACCCGGGCGGCATTGGCGGCGTCGGCGGCGCGCGCCTGGGCGGCGGCGGCGCGGTAGCCGGCGACGGTCTGATCGAATGCCGCTTTGGTTTGCGCGAGCTGCTGCTGGCGAATGCCTGCTTCAGACTTCCAGTGGTTGCGGTCGCGAACGAGGAGAGCGAGCGCAAAAGCTGCGAACAGGAAGACTCCCGCCTTGATGGCTGCGGCGATGGAGATGTTGGGGAGCGGGATCATTTCTGGTCACCATCCGCCTCGAGCGAAACGCCGTCGCGGCTGGCGCTGCCTTTGAAGCGCCCGACAGGTCCTCCGACGAGAAGCCCGATCGTCACCGACATCATGCCGATGATGTAGCCGGCGAGGGTGCCGCCGAAGATGACGACGATCGTGTGCTCCTGGCCTCGGCTCCAGTTGCCCCACATCAGCAGGCACACCATCAGCACCGAGCAAGTGCCGCAGAAGATCCCGGCCGCGGCGGCGAGCCAGCCATAGATAAGCCGCTGGCCTTCGGCGAAGCTGGTGGGGGAGGGGAGTGGACTCATCGTTTTCCTCATTCGGAAGTTGGCAAAGGCAACACGCGCGCGTGAGTCAGCGACCACCAATTCGGTTCGCTAACCAGCCGTAGAGGAAGGCTTCGTTGGCGGGACGAAGCTCGGCGAGGCGGATGTAGCGTTCGCCCTGAAGCGCCTCGAGGGCGCGCAAAAGCACGGTCTCGCCATTTGCCAATCCACGGACCTTCAGAAAAGTGTCGAGGGCGGCGAGGGTCGCCTGGCCGATGCGCCCGTCGGGAACAAGATCGGGATAGTCCCTGCCGTTCCGGTTGAGCGCCGTCAGTGCTCGCTGGAGGAAGGTGACCGCGACCGCGGGACCCATGTTCACACCGGTGTCGAATAGCTCAGCAGCAACAGCGTCCGATCGTTTGGCGACTTCGTCGAAGCGCGGCCGAAGCTAGTACAGCCGCGTGTAGATCTCCGCCGCTTCTTCGCGCGGGAGGCTCTGCATCGACCCGGCATAGCCTTGCGCTCGAGCGACAGCCTCGGTGATTCCAAAGTTCGTCGGCCCGCCTTTGTCGGCGGGATTGTTCACATAGCCGCCTTCGCGCTCCAGCAGCGCGTCCATTAGCTGGTCGATGTCCATCATTCAGCCCTCCCGGTTTCCGAGTCGGACTGAAATGAACCAAAAAGGTTAGTGCAGGAAAATGAAAGCTGCTGGGACCGGCTAAATCTGCGCCAGAACGCGCTCGGTAAGCGCTGCGCAATCCGCGCCCGCGAAGGGGAAACTCCCTGTCAACGCACCTTTGACTTCGGGGGCCAGCGCCTGCTGCAGCTTGCGCCGGGCCCGAAGCAGCCGTGTCTTCACGGTTGCAGTGGGGATCGCCAGCGCCTCGGCGGTTTCCTCGATGCTGAGGCCTTCGACTTCGCGAAGCACGAACACCGACCGGAAAATGTCCGGCAGCTCTGCAACCGCCCGCTCGATCAGCTGCCGCAATTGTTCGCGGGCCACACTAGCGTCCGGTGCGGGCGCCGCCGACGCCTGCGCCAGGCGCTCGCGATAAGTCTCAAGCACCGCCACGCCATCACTCTCCAATCGGATGCGCCGCCGCCGCTGGGACCGCATCCGGCCAATCGCCTCGTTCACGGCGATGCGCGTAAGCCAGGTGCTGAGGGAGGAGCGACCCTCGAAATTGTCGATCGCGGCGAAGGCGTTGAGATAAGTCGCCTGAACCGCTTCCTCCGCCTCGTTGCGGTCCTTGAGGATGCTCCAGGCGGTCCGGAACAAGCGCTGGTTGTTCGCCGAGATCAGGTGTCGAAGTGCATCGCGATCTCGCCTGCCGCACAGCCGCGCGAGGGTCATATCGTCGAGCGCGGCATAATCCACCTTCGGCTGTGCCGTCATGGCGCCACCTTTAGCACACTCTTCATGCCGGGATGATATTTGCACACGAACGGGAAAGTCCCCGTTCGAGTCAGCCGCAGCGCCGCCTTCTTGCCAGCGGCGATATCCAGATCGAACACTCCTTTGTCGGTCGCGCTGTGCTGAAACATGTCGCGGTTGTCCCAAATAATCGTGTCGCCCTTGTGCAGCTGCTCCGGCACCGGTCCGAACTTCATTTTGTCGATCACGATCGTATAGGTGTGCGGAGCCGCTGCTGCCGGGTTCGAGACCGGCAGCAGCGCCCACGCAACGGCGATCAGGGGGAAGCGCCGCAGCATTTGCCTACTTCAGCTTCGCCGCCAACTCTTCGGCGTGCTTCTGATGTTCCTGGAACAGTGTCAGGCCCGTCTGCAGCAGCGACTTGAGTTCGGCGTTCTTGGTGGACGGGATTAAAGTGTCCTTCAGCGCGCCATTCACCGTTTTGTGATAGGCGACCTCGTTGTTCACATAAGCTTTGTCGAAGGCTCCGCCCTTGAGTTTGGACAGCGTCTTCAGCTCGGCCGCCGCGCCTTTGCTCAGCGCCTCGCTGGTCGGATTGTCCGCGGGCGTCACGTGCAGTTTCTTCACGAGCGCCAGCGCCTTGTCGTTGACCGCGGTGTGATCGCGCACCATTTCGCTGGCGAACGAGCGTACGGCCGCATTGTGCGATTTGGCGAGCGCCTGCTTCGCCGCGGCAATGTCAATGTTACCCGCGGTGTAGGCGATGTGGGCGATCTGCGCGTCGTTCGGTGCATCGGCTGCCACTACCGGTGCGGCCATGGCGACGAGACCTGCGAAAACGATGGGTGCGAAAATACGATTCATCCGATTCCTCCCGATTGCGGCGAGCCGGTCTGCCCGCCTGCTTTCGATTGGATGGATGAGACCGAATAAAGGTTCCCGGCCTAGTTGGACGCCACCTGCGCGCCGGAATCGAACATCTGCTGCATCGCCACGGAGTCCCAACCGTACGGATCGGGCCGGAACACGACCCCGTTGCCCTTCGGCTCGACGGTCAAATAAGTGATGAAGACCGGGACAGGCTGCGGCGGATCGAAAATCTGCTCGCGGGGCGTGCTTGCCTGCGGAACCCCGCCGAATATCCAGTCCGCGAAGCGCTTGTAGTCCGACAGACGAATGCAGCCGTTGCTGAGGTGCCGGTCGCTCTTCGCGAACAGCTCCTTTTCCGGGGAATCGTGGAGATAGATGCCGTAATCGTTGGGAATTTCGAACTTCATCTTGCCCATCGAATTCCAGGGGCCAGGAAGCTGCCGGACCAGGATCTTCGGCTGCTCCTTGCCCGACGCGATCGCTCTCCAGTTGACCGTCTTCGGATCCACCGGCTGGCCGTTCCCGCTCCAGTCGGACAGGACCTCGTAGTGGAAATTCTTGAGGTAGGAGAGACCCTGCTGCTCGATTCTGGTGGCGGTCAGCTTGCGGATGAGCTCGGGCGGCACGTTCCAGTAGGGATTCACCTTCGCGTCGCGCAGGATCACCGCCATGATCGGCGTTTGAGTTTTCGCGGTGCCGACGATGACCGGCATGCTGTCGACGATCCGGTCGTGATCGACCAGATAGGCGTTTGCCCCACCGGCATCGACGATGATGTAGCGGCCGAAAGTGCCCGTCATGGGCAGCCGGTAAGCGCGCTCGACATTAATGGCGCCGCGCTGCTCGTAATAATGGGCGCCGCGATTGAGGGACGCGATCGTCGCCCGCCCCGCGATTCCGTCGGCCGGACTGAGCCCGTGAACCTGCTGATAGGCGGTCACGACGCTTTTCAGCTGCTGGTCGTAGCTTCCGCTGGGATAAAGGCCCAGGCGAGTGCGAAGCAGCTCGACCCGCTTGCCAGTCATTCCCGGCTTCAACGTCGAACCGGCAGGGACGTTGATCTGCGGCAGCCGCCCCCAGGTGGACTCATACTGCTGAAGATCCTGCCCGAGCTCAGCGAAGATCGGGTTGGGCCGACTTCGCGGCCCAAAGTTGAAGCTGAATAGCCGCGCAAGCCAGTTCTGCGGGCGCTGGTGCCGATGCGCGATGTTGCTCAGCTGCGGATCGACATAGACGAAATCTATGCCCTGCTTGATGTTGCGCGGAACGGCGATCGGCTCGTCACCGAGCGGGCCGACGCTCGCGGCCGATACGGGCACTGCCAAGGCAAGGCCGATGGCGCCGGCAATATGAAATAGCTTCATCTTTTGAATTTACCCTGCCGCTCTCGCGGGGCTCCAAGAAAACAACTGTGGGCTCAACGCGGCAATCATGCCTTTGTTCGAGTGTCAGTGTCCTGAACTCATCGTTTAGGAAAATGCAAGCTGAGCCGAACCGACGGGCCTTTCAGCCGAAGCGTCTGGAATGGCTCGATTCGATGGCCGCGGCGGGGTTGCGCGATCTGTTGCATCGGCTCACATTTCGGTGATGGCGAAGGAGCATCTTGAGTCGCCTGCGGCGGCGCGACCGTGGACAAGAATAGAAGATTATATCCGGCCTCTGCAGCGGCGCTCCTTGCATCGGCTCGCTGCTCTCAAGCCCCGGACGCAACCTGAAAAGCCGGCGCTTCTCCTGACCACATTGCCGTTCGTGGCACTCCTCGGGGCGATGATTCTGCTGACCGCCGCAATCGTCGTTATCGCCTGGCCGCCGTCCCAACCGCAACTTGCGGCGCCGGTCCCGGTGAAGGTGCCGGAGCTGGGGACTGCACCCAAAGGCTGGTTTCAGGAAGCGCAGAAGCAGTTTCATTAAAATCGGCGGGGCTGAGCCCCTGAACAGCTCAAGAATCGGACCTTTCGCGGCTCCGCGCGTTTCTTAGATGCGGATCACAAGTTCAGGAGGTGAAAGATGGCCCAAACCGCCAGCGACGTGCTCGTTCAGACGCTGATCGACTGGGGTGTCGAAGTCGTGTTCGGAATTCCCGGCGACGGAGTGAACGGAGTCATCGAAGCATTCCGCGAACGGCAGGACAAGATTCGGTTCATCCAGGTGCGGCACGAGGAAGTCGCCGCTTTCGCCGCCTGCGGTTACGCCAAATGGACCGGCAAGCTCGGCGTTTGCGTCGCCACTTCCGGGCCGGGTGGAATCCACCTCCTCAACGGAATCTACGACGCCAAGCTCGACAAGCAGCCGGTGCTCGCGATCACCGGGATGCAGCACCACGACCTGCTCGACACCTTCACTCAGCAAGACGTGGACCTCGACAAATTGTTCATGGACCCTTGCGTCTATTCGACCCGGGTGATGGGACCGTCGCACATGGAGCCGGTCGTCGAGCAGGCGTGCCGGATGGCGCTCGGCTACCGCCAGCCTACACACATCACCATCCCGATCGACATCCAGTCGATGCCGGTGGACAAGGCGCATCGGTCGGAGCGCAACATCCCGCATCACACATCGGACCTGATGGCCTATGGCGGCCAGCTTCCCGATCGCGACCAGCTTCAGCGCGCCGCCGACATCCTCAATGAGGCGAAGAAGCCGTTCATCCTTGCCGGCAGGGGCGCAATCCACGCCACCGACGAGCTTCTCGCAATGGCCGAAAAGCTGAAGGCGCCGGTCGGAATGCCGCTGCTCGGCAAAGGCGCGATCCCTGACCAGAGCCCCTATGCGACCGGCGGAGTCGGTCTTCTCGGCACCAAGGCGTCGCAGCAGGCGATGGAGAGCTGCGACACGATCCTGATCGTCGGCTCGACCTTCCCCTACATCGAGTTCTATCCCAAGCCCGACAAGTCGCGCGGCATTCAGATCGACATCGATCCCAAGCTGATCGGGATCCGCTACCCGGTCGAGGCGGGCCTGGTCGGCGACAGCAAACGAGTGCTGGCCGAGCTGTTGCCCCTGATCCGCGACAAGGATGACGACAGCTTCCTGAAATCGACGCAGAAAACCATGGCGGACTGGCGCGAGCTGATGACCGAGCGAGGGACCCGGCGCGACACGCCGATGAAGCCCCAGGTCGTTACCCACGAGCTCAACAAGCTGCTCCGCGACGATGCCATTGTCATCACCGATAGCGGCACGATCACCACCTGGACGGCGCGGCACATCGATATGCGCGGCGACATGATGTTCAGCTGCTCCGGCACGCTCGCGACGATGGCGTGCGGTCTTGGCTATGCGATCGCTGCAGCGGTTGCCTACCCGGACCGTCAGGTCGTCGCGGTGATCGGCGATGGCGGTCTCGCCATGCTGATGGGCGACCTCGTAACGTTGCGGAAATACAATCTCGACGCGAAGATCATCGTCATCAAGAACGACGTGCTTGGTCAGATCAAGTGGGAGCAGATGGTGTTCTTGGGTAACCCGGAATATGTCTGCGACCTCGAACCGATCGACTTCAGCCTGGTCGCCAAGGGCTGCGGCCTCGAAGCGGTCCGGATCGAGGACGCGGCGCGGTGCGGTGACGAGCTGCACCAGGCGATGCAGAAGAAGGGGCCGGTGCTGATCGAGGCGGTAGTCGATCCCAACGAACCACCGATGCCGCCGGCTGTCGGGGCGAAGGACGCGCTGCATCTTGCGGAGGCGCTCGCGAAGGGGACGCCGCACGCCGGCAAGATCGCGCTCACCATTGCTTCCGACGTGGTGCGCGAGCTCGTCTGATGGATATCGGCGGGCGAGCCGAAACGCTCGCCCCGTCCGGGCGGATTGCCTTTGAACAGCCGAGGGTCTCCGCCGAGGCGGTGCGCGCGCTTCGCACAGACCTGAAGCGCTCGCTGTCCTGCGATGTCGATTTCAGC
>Ga0105240_10007153_pt1 | contig 16258 bp, 19 predicted proteins | sample KBSC54metaG_FD_80426 | JGI IMG/M metagenome (GOLD analysis project Ga0105240, IMG submission 80426) | Corn rhizosphere microbial communities from Kellogg Biological Station, Michigan, USA - KBS C5-4 metaG | ecosystem: Host-associated > Plants > Roots > Rhizosphere > Soil | place: Michigan, USA... | reverse complement strand
CTGCTGTAGTGCACTGGCTTCTATTAATCCGTCCTTCAACAGCTGGCTGCACAACACACTGGCGCCATGATAACGCAGACCACCCGCATGAATGGAGGCCGGCTTAAAATTGTGCCCCAGCGTATACATAGGCAGCAAGGGTGTATAGCCCGCCACATCACCAAAGTCATACTTGAATTCACCCTGGGTAAGCTTGGGGCAGCTTGCCGGCTCTACGGCGATGCATCGCACATTTTTTGTTGCCCTGAACTGTTGTTGCAGGAAGGGGAATGACAGACCCGCGAAGTTCGAACCGCCTCCCAACGGGGCGATCACAATGTCGGGATAATCTCCCGCATATTCCAGCTGCTTTATACACTCCTGCCCTATGATCGTCTGGTGCATGAGCACATGGTTCAACACCGAACCCAGCGCATATTTTGTCCCTTCATCGGCCGCCGCTATTTCAATCGCCTCGGATATCGCCAGCCCCAAACTACCGCTACTCTGAGGGTCACGCTCCAAAACACTGCGACCCGCAGCCGTTCGCTGGCTTGGCGATGCATGCACCTCCGCCCCAAAAGCATTCATCATGATCTTACGGTATGGCTTCTGATCATAGCTGATCCGCACCATATACACTTCGCATTCCAGGCCGAATTGCGCACAGGAGAAACTTAGCGCCGTACCCCATTGTCCGGCCCCCGTCTCGGTTACGATGCGTTTTACGCCCTGCTGCTTATTGTAGTAAGCCTGGGGCACCGCCGTATTTGGCTTATGCGATCCACTTGGGCTCACTCCCTCGTATTTGTAATAGATCTTCGCCGGCGTATCTAAAAACTTCTCCAGTCCGTAAGCCCTTACCAGGGGAGTAGGACGCCATATCTTATATATGTCCTGGACTTCTTCCGGTATTTCGATAAAAGGGTCCGAGCTCAGCTCCTGTTTGATCAGCTCGAGGGGGAACAAGGGCTCCAGGTCCACGGGAGAAAGGGGTTTGCGCGTTCCGGGATGAAGTGGTGGCAATGGCTTGACAGGCATGTCGGCTACGATATTGTACCAGCTTTCAGGCATATCCCGCTCGTTGAGAAAGATCTTTTTGTTCTTCATGATAATTATTTGATTGACTGGATGTTAGAATCGAACGCAATATGCTGTCCCAAACCCATATTTTCAATAGCGAGTTATCGTTAGCCCCCCTTCCGCAGGTATCCCCCGTTTTCGGGATTGACTATGAAACCGTTTTTTTCAAAATTTACATTTGGATCCGATATGTAAAGAGTACACACTAACCAAAAACACCCTTTCGCAAATGGACACAAGAGAGCAAGGTCTGGGAAGCGAAATTTCCGCTCTGACAACAGACATCGACCCTTCCTATGAAGGAATGACACCCGACTCGTACAAACTAATAAAGTTCCCAAAAGGTAAAATACTTTTGGCGGAAGGAAAGATCTGTAAACAGGTCTACTTTATTCATTCCGGGCACCTGAGGGCTTATTATATCCGGAATGGCAAAGAACTGAACGTCAACTTCTTTTTCGAGGGCGAATATGTAACCAACTTAAAAAGCTACTACAACGGCATGCCCTCCGAATACAATATTTCCGCCAGCGAGCCCACTATCGTACGCGTCTATGAAAAAGAAGAAATATGCAATTGGGCCAAACGATTCCCCAACGCGGAGTCGCAGACACGTCGCCTGTTCCAGCAGTTGCTTATCCGACAGGAAGAACACAGCAACCTTTTTAAAATATATACCCCCTCGGAAAGGTACCACTACATCGCAAAGTACTACCCCAGTATACTGCAACGTGTACCGCTGTCACAAATCTCATCCTATCTCGGCATCTCCCGGGAGACCATCAGCCGCATACGAAGGAACGCAGCCCTGTTCGTCGATTTTTAAAAAAAGCCGGCTAGACAGCCGGCTTTCGAATTGGCCTAAACATAACCAGGAATGGGCCACTCATTACAACAGCACTTCTATTTCATACTTCTATTTTTGAGAAAGGCATATATTGCTTTCATCTCTGGCTCCGTCAGATAAGAAAGGTGGTCCTTTGCGACAATGGACATTATACCAAGCTGTTTCCTTCCCAATCCCCCCTCTCCCGTACGCAACAGATGAATAAAGCCTTCTTCGGAATAGGCGCCGGCAACAACCAGGTTGGGGGAATGGACGATCTCCTTTCCTTTCAGGTCCACGCCATGACAGCTTGTGCAGGTCGTAGCCGTCAGGTATTTTCCCCAAAGAAGCTGCGTCGTATCTGGTGAGGCGACATGCAGTATGGGCTGATCCGCGAGCCGCTCTGCATCCGGACGCAATTTTCCAAGTATAACTCCAAGCCGTCCCCGGAGATAGAAGGTCAAAGGCGGCAGCTCCCGGGTGGCCCCCGATGGCGGGATCGTCCGGAGATAGGCGATCATTTTTGCAAGGGAGTCGTCACATACCGAATGATACATGGCGGCAGGCATGGTCCATACCGCCCGCCCATCTTTTGTGACACCTCTCCTCAGCAGCCGCTCCAGCTGTTCGTCCGTATACTGAGGAAGTATCCGGGAAATATCCGGGGCTACCAGCAAGGCTACATGGTCGATCTTATGGAAGACCTTCCCACCGAAGTCAGCGCCATGGCAGTCCGAACAATGGGCTATCTGTACCAACCGCCGGCCTTCCTGCACAGAAGCGCTGTCACGCGGGATCATCAGCGGGACATAGCCGGAATCATAGTGTCTGTTGATGATCATTTCGGACCCTCCGTATAAAGCTAAAGCCATCAGGATCACGAGGGTCACCAGTATATAAAAGGACCTCTTAAGAAATTTTGTCTTTGTCATAGTCATTTAACTTTTAGATCATGGCCGCGCTGTCAGCAACCCCCAATAATTACGTCGATAGGAATATACCAGGAAGAGGTTCGTGGCCAGCAGGATCACAGCCGTCCCCAGTCCATTGAGCTGGAGAAAAGCATGAAAAAGGAATATATTGAGGCTTATCGGCAGCAATACGATGGTCGTCAGCACCGTCCACCGGTCGATAAACATCAGTATAGCCCCAATGATCTGCATGGCTTTCATATATTCAAAAAAATATCCGGACCGTTTCAATCCACCCATGAAGTCCCCGGCCTTGCCGGGAGGCAGCGAGGAGGGGAAGAAATGCAGAAAATAATTAGTGCCGTAGACCAGGTAGATAATGGCCAGTACAATTCTTGCTACTATGATCGCTTTTTTCATTTTGTCCTTATATAATATGAGCTCCTTTTTTCAAACACGCCCGCAGCGCCCGTCCCTTGGACCTTTCGTTGCGTCCGCCAACCCCGCCGGCAATAACAGTGACCCCGAAATTGTGCCTGATCGCGCTGGTCACCGTAGCCTTGACACAGTGCTCCGCAAAGACGCCCACCACGCAGATCTCCTTAACGCCGTTGTTCTTCAGCTCTCCCAACAGCTGCTGATTTGTCAATGCATCGTTCGCAGACTTGTGATATAGCTCCTGGTTTGCACGCCTGAGCAACGGATGAAGCCCCGTACCCCGGGCTCCCTTTTTGCAGACGTTCCTCGTGACAAGGTTCATGAAAGGGTTGGTGAATTCATTTACTATATAGAACACAGGCATCTTCCTTCGTTCAAAATCCAGCACCATGTCATTCACCTTTTTGATCACCCCTGAAATGGTGGTCACATCGATGTGCATCTTTGAATCCGGGTCCAAAAGATTCTCCTGCATGTCGACGATGAGCAGCGCCGTTTTGTTTTCGGATGATATGTTCATGATGCAAATTTCAACATATCCAACAATCCGATCATGTGTCAATTGACGCAAAACATCACCTTTAAAATTCTGTGTCAAATTACATGACCAGTTATTCCATAGGTTCGGAATTTAGCGTGCCGATAAACATTATTTATTCAACAAACAAAACGATCATGATAAGAACAGCAGCCTTGCTGGCTATCACCTGCATCCTGTCCGCCACCACGCCCCTCCACTCTCAATCCATTGTTGGTTCATGGACTCAGACGGATATAAAAGAGACGATGACGGATAAATCCACCGGCAAGACGACGGATATGGCGAAAATGCTAAAGCCAATGCTTCAAATGATGGAAAATCATATCACATTCAACGCCGATCACACCGTGATCTCTACTTCCGGGTTCAAAGGCAGTGCTGCCGAGACGGACAAAGGCACTTATACGCTGGAGGGCAATAAACTGATCATGCACACCGACAAGGAAGAACAGTACAAGGCAGAGGAGAGACACCTCAAAGGCAATAGCATGGATGTCAAGCTGCCCAATTTTGTCACCATTGAATTTCGGGGCGGCAACCTCATCATGCGTTATAGCAGTGATGTCACCGAAGAAGGCACGACCCGTCACTTTGATTTTGAAATGACCTATTCGAGAAGATAGCTGAAAAACCATCAATAAACCACTATGGGCTCTCCCGCAGCACGCATCGGCGACATGCACGTATGTCCACAGATCACTCCTGGCTTACCTCCTATTCCACATGTCGGCGGCCCTCTGGCCGGCCCCGGTGTCCCAACAGTACTGATAGGATCGATGCCGGCGGCAGTCATTGGCGATGTCTGTATATGTGTCGGCCCTCCCGACAGCGCCGCTATGGGATCGACCTCTGTCCTGATAGGAGGTAAGCCAGCTGTTCGTCTGGGAGATACAACCGCACACGGCGGGACTATCGTCGCAGGTTGCCCGAATGTGCTGATCGGAGGCTAAAAAAATTTACCAATGCCTTCTGTCGCGTATATGCCGGACAATATATCGGGCATCCCTGCCTACGCCATTGATCATTACCGAAGCCAGCGAATACTGGAACGCCATTCCCATGAAGTATAGTCCCTCGTGCCGGGCAGATACACCACAGTAGGTCAAGGGGTAGCCTTGTTCGTCGACGACGTGATCCAGCTCGATCCAGGATAGATCACGGTCATAGCCGGTGCACCAGATGACGCCGGCGACACGCAACGGGATCCTGGTAACACATTCGGGCTCCTGCTTGTTGATATCTCCCATCCGGAAAGAAGGATATCCCTCCCGTACGGATTCGAGTCTGGGTAGATGTTCGACACCGGCCGCTGTCACCTGTTCGAGTGAAATATTGATCAGCGGGGCAGCCTGTCCCTCCACCTTCATCTTATGTGCCACTTTGCGCCCGGGCCTGGTTTTAATCGTCAGCATGTTACGCATAAACCAGAAGACAGGTCGTGCCATGTATCTTACCGCAAAATCCGGCACTTTATGAGGGGGTGTTCCCGCGACATAGGTCTTTCTTCCGGAGGCAGCCACATCAAGCGCTATCTGCAATCCGGAGGTGCCGGCCCCCACCACCAGGATGGGGCCCGAAGGCAGACGGCGGGAGTTCCGGTATTCAGAGGAATGGATCTGATGTATCCCGTTATCGAGGTATTTTGCCAGCTCAGGGATACGGGGAGTAGAGAAGTTCCCGGTGGCCACAATGACGTTCTTACAGGTAAATATGATGCCTTCCCTGGTTTCGATACGATAGCCGGAGAGCCAGTTGAGAAGGCGACCGACGCGTACATTCAGGAATACGGGCAGCGCGTTCTCCGCAGCATATCTCTGCAGATAGTCTGCCATGGCATCCTTGCCCGGGAATTTTCCCGCAGCTTCCGTAAAACGCATACCCGGCAAGCCGTCGGCCCAGCGTGGCGTGAACAATTTCAGCGTATCCCAGCGCTTTTTCCAGGAATAGCCAAGCTCGGGGTTCTCATCGATGATAAGAAAATCTTCGCCCGACCGCTTTAAATAATAACCTGCCGCCAGACCTGCCTGGCCGGCCCCTATGACTATGGTACTGAAATGAGTTTTCATAGCACAAATGTAGCTGCGACCCGTCCTGTCAGCCCTTGTCAAATGACTCATTAAAGACAGCACGGTATTTTGCGTCATATGACGCGCAGTCCTGCCTGTAGAAATTGCCACTTTTGCAAAAAAATATTATCATGATGAAATTAAAGAACGTATCCATTGCCGTTGCCCTTCTTGGTATCTCCTTTACATCCTGTAAAAAGAACAGCAGCTCGTCGGATCCATCATCGGTGGCAGCAAAGGCCAGCTTCACCATCGATGGCGGAGGCTTCGCCAAGCAGACGATCACCATCACCGGAGGCAAGGCGGGTACCAGCTATCTGTCCTATTGGACGAAATATGACGTTACCACTCTCAGCATCGATGACGCGCCAAATATCAATTCGGATGCTAAGAACGATCTGGATATCATTTTAAAGGGAAAGAGTACAGGTGAGCAGCACGCAGGGGACGATGCCGGCGGCAGCTATCCTTCTATCGACTTCAACCTACATGTTACAGACAAGCAGGGTGTTCTTCACGACTTCCTCTTTGGGGATCCTGCCAATACGCCGGGTATCATTACCATAACAAAATACGGCGCGGTAGGCCAGGCAGTGGAAGGTACATTTTCAGGCACTCTCCTGGATGAAGATGGCGCTCCTACCATCAAGATCACCAACGGCACCTTTAGCATCACACGTGGTATCGATATGCAATAAATCCATTCAGCAGAACAATCATAAACGGACAATATGAAACAGCTTATCATCCGATGCACCGCATTGACAGCCCTGGTGGTCTGTCTTTTTTGGGAAGCTTGTAAAAAGAACAACAATCCTGGCACGGACGCTCCTCCCACGCCGTCTCCCGATCTGATCGTCCCGCGAACGATATTTACCGTCGACGGTGGAGGATTTCAGAACCAGACATTTACGATTCACGGAGTAGGTCATGGCAACTGCACACTCTATGTTGGCCCGTGGACAAGCATAGTGAGTATCCACGATACGCTCCAGGGCGAAACTCCTAAAAACCAGTTTTATATGAACTTCGATGGAATGCAGCCGGGCCCCCAGAACATCGGCGACCTGCTGCCTGGCCATTCCACCACCGATATTTACTTCAACTTGTCCCTTAGGGATAAGTTTGGTACCCAGCACTCATTGGTCTATAAAGACCCTACTACCACGCCTGGTACGATCACTGTAATAAAGTATGGCAATGTAGGCGATACAGTACAAGCCAAATTCTCCGGCATATTGGAGGACGCCAACGGTCAGCTGGTGCATGTTACCAACGGATCATTTGCCGCCGTCCGCACAGCAGATGTCAATTGACGACATTGATAGGGCTACCATGCTCATATGCGATGATCTGGTCGAATACATCCGAGAACTGTATCTCGTATTCGTCAAGAGAGACATAGCCGATGTGAGGCGTACAGATGACGTTGTCCATTTGCAATAAGGGATCGCCCGGGTCGGTCAACGGCTCTTCTTCATAGACATCCACTGCCGCCATACCCGGCGCCCCTGCCTGAAGCGCTTTCACCAACGCCCCTGGCTCGATCAATCCGGCCCTGCTGGTATTCACCAACAGGGATCCCTTTTTCATCATAGCCAGATCTTTTGCCGTGACAATATGCGTCGTCGCGGGCTTCAGCCGCAGATGCAGGGAGAGAATGTCACAGTCTTCAAAGAACTGGCTTCGGCTTGCTGCTACTTCAAACTGTCCGTCTTCGGCGGCCCGTTGCCGGGATAGATCGCTCGCCCATATCAGAACGCGCATGCCGAATGCCCTGCCATAACCGGCCACTACCTTGCCGATCCTCCCATATCCATGGATGCCAAGGGTCTTGTCCCGCAGGGTCCTGCCTATACCCATCTGCCAGTTACCCTTTTTCAGCGAAGCCATCTGGTGTGGTATCTGCCGTACGGCCGACAGGATCAGTCCCCAGGTGAGTTCAGCCGCAGCATAGGATGGTGTTCCGGGATGCTGGTCGGAGCTGACGATAATGCCCAGCGACGTACAGGCCTCGATATCGATGTGTGGATAAACGCTCCGCTGGCTGATAAGCTTCAATCGTGGCAGTCTGTGGAGCAGCTCCGAAGTGATCTTGGTGCGTTCACGAATAAGGACAAGGGCTTCCGTATCCTTTAGCCGCTCAGCCAGGAGGTCCACGTCATCGGTATGATCCGTCCAGACCGTCACCTGATGACCATCCAGCTTTCGGAAACAGGGGAGCTTTCTAAGACTGTTAAAGTAGTCATCCAGGATCGTAATATTCATATGCTGTATATTTCAGTAAATTCTTTCCGCAAATATGAATTCATTGGGCCGGATGCCATTATCCAATATGGACAGGTCAGGATCAAAATAATGCTTTCTCCACCATCGGGCTTTCCTCCGGTGGAACAACCATGCATCCGGACGACCGGAGCCGGCATCGAGAAAGCCTATCGGATGATGCGGGTTCTTTTCATTATAGTCATTGATAAAGATAAAGAAAAGCTGTCCCAGCATCATATTCAGGGGCGCCCGGGCGGTGAAATTCACCCGGCTGGATTCCGTTGCCTGTTTGAAAAGCACAAGCTGGACCACCAGGGTCCGGGAAAGGTCGATCATATCCAGATCTGGCATTACTTCCTCCAGGGGATAACGCCATATTTTATAGACAGGGGTTGGTATACTGAACCAGGACTGCCAGGCGTATACACATAGCACCGGCAAAAGAAAGAACAGCAGACAGCTGAGAAAGCGGGGATCCAGATGCATCATATAATACAGGATGGCCGCAATGAGGATGCCACCTGCCGTCAGCACGAAGGTAAACAGGAGGGCCCTCAGGAAAGACAATCCCGGCGCCTTCACAGACAGAATACCGGCATGAAGGATGCCCAGGAAGAAGGCCAGCAGCTGGGCCAGCGCAAAGGTCCACCTCACCCCGATGCCGTCTATCCGGAACAATAGTGTCGTTGCGGCAAGCAGCAGGACAGCTGCTGCAGCGTATAAAAGAGGTGGTTTGAAAAATTTCTTCACGGCTGTATTTTTTATTGCTAACGCTGGGCAACGGGTGAAATAAAGATCGTGCCCCTAAAATGAAAGGGTTCATTGGTCTGCCGCAGCACGCCTTTTATCTCTATATGCAGGCGTCTTCTGAGATGGACAGCGACCCCTCCTGACCACTCGTTCTTTTCTTCCAGGTAAGCATTGATCTCTTCCGGCTCGAGCCTTTTTTCAAATCGCGCAACAGCCGTTTTGAGGCTGTCGCATACCTGGTCCTTCCAACGAAGGTTGAACTGGATATTGAATTCTTCATCCCAGAGGCTGCATCCGTATTCGTGTGAGAATGCCGACTCCCCCTGATAGGTGGAAATGATCAGGTGCAGGTTTTGCGCCACCGAATGTTTCAGACCGCACATGGCAGGGTGTTCCCTGGCAATCACCTGATCCAGCCTCAGCGGTAGTCGATAGTACGGTTCACGCATATCAGAATTTGTATACCAGCCCCACTCCAACCCCGATGCTGTTGACATTGTATACGATGGATGGGGAGGAAATATGTGTGCCGGAATTGACATACGTACCTGTTTTGCTATAGGTGGTAGTCACGGCATCGGCTTTCGTCCTGGTCTTAATGGAATTGTCCGGGTTATACTCACGGATCTCCCCGTTGTCCACGGACGAACTGGGAGAGATTGGCAGATAGTTGCCGGTGAGTTCAACAAAGCCCCGGAGGTTTTTGACGAGCGTAAATTGGGCGCCGAATGCGATCTGCACACCCGCATTGAGCTTGAAGGAGTAGTCGACATTGTCCTGTTCGGTGATACGGGTGGCTGTCGATGGATAGTCGGCAGAATCCAGCTCCCCGGTGGCATACTTTATCTTTGTCGTAAGGATAATACCGATGCGGGTATACATAAAGTATGCGGGTTTGGACAAGGCCTTGAACGTGACGTTCGGGATAACACTGAGAATGGAATAGTTCGTGGTGTTCCGGGAAAAAGTATAATACTGGCCGCCGCCGTCGGAGATCTCATTCGTCTGCAGCTTATTCCCTTTCAGATAATCGACATCGATACCAAGATTTAAGAAGTCACTGGCAACCAGCCCGACACCGCCTCCACAGTGCAGACCGGCGCCAAGACCTCTATTTCCCACACTAAATTGCTCATCTCCGCCATTCGGATGGATGCGTGCCGTAACTCTGTCGGAGCCAGGCGTGATCAATCCATAATTGCCATACAGCTTGAAAAAAAACCTGGTCTTGGCCACCTGCCCGTCCGTAGCTTGAGCCTGTGTTTCAGCGGTAATTAACAACGCTGCCAAACATATAAGAATATTCTTCATCGATACATATATTGGGGCCGGCATGCGACCCGGTGATTAATTTATTTTGACCACTCCACCCGTGATGGTTGTCGTGGCGGTGCCCTTCATCTCGATGTTTTGAGATTCGAGTTTGATCTGTTGATTGGCGGAAAGAGAAAGGGAATTGCCGGCTGATATCTCTATATTACCCTGGGTTGCAAGAATTATTTTTCCGTCATCCTTGAATTCCAGCTGTATGCTGGTATCATCCTTGCTCTTGTTGGTGATGCGGATACTACAGTCGTCCTTTTTGTCGGTGAGCTCTACCATATTGCCGCCACGGGTATAGATCAGTTTTTGATCGTTGTTCCCTTTTACGCCATGCATGCCTTCTTTTTTAGGATACAGGCTGGTCAGGACAAAGGGCATATCAGGGCTGTTGAGCTCGTATCCCACGACGACCTGTGCATCTTTCTCGGGAAGGAATTGCATGCCTCCCTGATCACTCCCCGAATAAAAGGTTCCTATCCTGATCCAATCCGAATGCCTGTCAGCCGCCGGCCAATGAAATTCCACCCGCACCCGGTTCATTTTGTCAGGGTCATTTACATCGATGATCTTCGCCAGTTCGGGACTGCCCAGAGGCGGTCGTACGAAGGGATTCACCGGAGGGATTTTCGCCGATGCAGGCGCCGCCTTGAAGATGTTGGAATAGTTGCCATTGAGATCCACGCTATGCACGATCTCCATCACCCTGAACTTCCCGAAGCTCTCCTTGCTCCTGCTGCCACCGCTTCCCGGCCTTGTACCGCCACTGTTGATGACCTTTCCTATCATGATATCCGGGTTGTCTCCACGGCCTTCAAAAAAGACAAGTCCACCGGCAATACCCGCACGCCGTTGGGCTGCCAGATCATCCAGCTCCTCCTGGCTAAAGACCGCCCTTTCGGCCATCAGTTGCGCTTCCTGGCTGAAAAGATGTTCCGAGGTCTCCAGGGCAAATCTTCCAAAGCCGCCCAATCCCTCCACAGGCCGGCTCGCCGCCGCGCTACGGTAGGTCCTGTCCCTGGAATAGTCGTATCCCAGCAATTTGAACCGGGCCGGCGCCAGGGCGATAGACATGTCGTAACGCTGGCTGCCACCTGCCTCAAAGTCTATCTCCTTACCATCAACAGGATCACCCAGCGTGACCTCAACACCGTTATAATACCACCATTCGCCATATCCGGCAGCAAGACGGCACAGGAACTCAAAATTTGTCTCATCATACTGCGCCGTATACTGTATCGCGGCCGAATGACGGGGTCGCAGCTTTTTCCGGAGCATATTGCCCGGATAGGGGTCAAGTACCGTTTCGAATATATGCTTGAGATCCTTTCCGACAAAAGCTTTCCGGCACTCCACATCTTCCAGCAGAATAGTGGGACTGTGGCCCTTGAGCACATACACGTTGGACAGCTCATCAATATTCACAAGAAGTATCTCCGTGATAATACCCTTAAAACGGAATCCAAAAGTTCTTTTTTCCAGCACAGGCTCCAGCGTAAAGCTCACCGCCTTGCCACAGACCTCCTTGTGCGCGGTCTTGAAAAATGCTTCGTCCTTCCCTTCTAAGGACTCCATCGGCACCTCAACCTCGAAGCTGTGGTGTCTGAACAGGTCCTGCCGAAGAGTAAATGACCGGCAACCTTCGATCTTCTTACCTCCTTCCAGCTCTATATTAACTTTTACCAGTTGTGCCATTTCATTGATTTGATCGCGCTGCTATTACACCAGCATCCAGTCGTGAAGGCCCCAGGGGGTGACGCTGCCATCCGTGTCAAACCCATTCAGGTTGCCATTCCAATGCTTATTATGTATATAAGGTTCATAATAACAGGTCTGCTCATAGTCGGAAGCTAGGACATAGGCGCCCGTCTGCTGTACTATCTGGTACATGAGCTCTCTTCCATTCCCTATCAGTCCGGGTGTGTATATGGCGCTGTTGCGCGCCGAGGCGCAGGCATAGATGACAATAGTGTCCACCAATCCATTCAGGCGGCCTAATATGTATACATTCCCAAGATTGATATTGTCGCCCGTCATGGCCAGGCCATAGCCCCCGACATCGATAGTCGCCTGCTGCTCATCATCTTCGCCATAACGGGTAAGCCCGTGACAAACCACATCCAGCCTGGATAGTCTGCCTACCGACCCCGCATACTGCCTGATCCAATCTACAGCATCCGTCAGCGCATCGTTCGGTGTCACATCATAAGGCTGCGCTTCGTCCAATACAGGGAGCACACCGTCCAGACGGGTGTCGTGCCACATGATACGAGTTGGGATCCCACTTATCATAAAATTTGTTTTTAGTAGTTCACGTCAACGGCCAGTCGTTCAGGCCCCACGGAGTAACGCTCCCATCGGTGTCGAACCCATTGAGGTTGCCTTCCCATTTTCTAAACTCGATATAGCTGTCATTGTAATAGGTTTGGTCATAGTCGGAAGCAAGTACATAAGCACCGGTGTGCTGCCCAATTCGATACATCAGTTCCCTGCCGTTACCAAGCAGGTTGGGCGTAAATCCCGCGCTATTACGTGCGGCCTGGCAGGAATAAATGACGATGGTCGTCACCAGCCCTTTTAAAGGCTCAAGACAATTGACAGTCGCCAGCGTAATATAATTCCCGGTGATGCAAAGCCCAAAGCCGCCAACCGTGGCTGGGTCCTCAGAAGTATCATCATCCCGATACCACCCATTTCCATGACATAGTATATCCAGCCGGTCCAACCCTCCCACTGAAACAGCATACTGTTCCAGCCATGCCACACAAGAGACCAGCGACTGGGTTCCATCGACGACGTAGTTGCAGACGCCATCCTGTAGGGGCAGTGACCCTGCCACACCCATGTCGTGCCATATCACCCGCCTTCTTATATCGTCTTCCATATCGTTATTTGTTCCATTTGTTCTCATGCTCCGCATTGCCCACGGTGATCTTTTGAGCAGAAAGCACGATGCTCTCCATCATATTCCCATTGCTGGAGAAGGATTCAGAATGGCTGACACAATAGGCTTTTGTAAATTTTATTTTCTTCATGACCTGTTCGCTGTCATCGGGCTTGTAAAAGCTTATTTCCCCGTCCAGGGTCTTGGTGGGGTTTACCATCCATTCTGCCAGCGTCGTATCATCGGACGACAGTATGGCCAAAGATATCTGCCCGCCGCGCACATCGGATGTAGGCCGGCCGTCCTTGCCGGTGCCCTGACTGAAGTTATAGTTGCAGCTCAGTACGTCGAAGTCCTTGCCGGACACGGAGAGTTTTGCATTAAATGACATAGTTATAGATTTTTGATTTATTTAAAATTTGCCGGGTGGTCTTTACCCTTTCGCATATTCGCTGGCCCATTCCGCCGAGTCGGGGTTGTCCCCCTTTTGGCCGTCCAGCTTGATCATAAAGCTTTTTGAAGGGAAGTAAGGAGTCATATGTATATCCAAAAAAATCCTGTCCTTCTGAACCGGGTCCTGCTCGAATCGAAGTATCTTGAATTTCTCGATAAGGTTCGAAGGACCGGTGATGCTGTCGAGAAACCGGACTATCTGGGAACGCAGCTCTTTTTCTGTTCTGGCATTCCAGTTCTCGAAGGCCCGTCTGTTCAGGAAGTCGATAAGTACTTTTGTGATATAGTCGAAGACCCGTACTACCGAATAGGTCTGTAGCCCAAGATTGTCGCCGTTGAAAAGGGTCTTGGCGGAAAATGCCATTACCTTACCGTATTCGTTCACCATCGGGATCAGACCCAGTTTCTCAAGCGCGGCGATCTCGCTTTTCTTGAGGTCAAATCGCACTCCGTCCACTTCATTCATTCCCCCATGTTTTTTCCCCGCCGTCACCTGCGACATCAACGTCTTATACATCTTACCCGCCAGCGCTCCGGAGGGAGGTATAAAAAGATCTTCCTCCTCCCCTGCCTGGATGGCCTTGCCACGTCCCACCAGCCAGTTACAGGTCATCATGACGTTGGATCGATAAACATCACCCCCTGTGAGATTTGCCTCTTCGAACAACTCCGCCACGTCATCGGCTTCGTCCAGGTGGTCAAAGTCCGTCACCAGCATGACCTTATTGGCATATGCGATCTTTGCCCATTTCTCCAGCACCTTGTTACTACCCAGGTATCCGGGGAGACAAAGGATAGAATAGTTCTTTCGCAGATCCAGCCTGTCATAATTTTGTTTCAGCTCCCCGGCTACAGCGTCGATGAAGCGGGAATTGTCCAGATCTTTCAGCTGGTCGGGCGCCGCATTCATGATCGACACGTTCTTGAGCTTGTCGCTTTCGGTGTTCTTATAGAACAAGGCCACAGTGCGATAAGACCTTTCCAGATCGCGGCTGTCTTCCAGCGCAACGAGCAGATTGCTCCGCAGGAGTGATTCCGCATTTTTCGACTTTTCCTCCGCCCTTTCGACCATCCCCGCAACATTGTCCGAGCCGGCTATGGTGGTTGCCCAAAGTCTGAGCGTTCGTTTAAGCGCTTCCCGGTCGGCAGCCTTGTCGGCATCGGTTAGGAATATCTTTCTCCTGGCCTTCTTTTCGGGGTTCATGTTCTGCACTCCGTCTATAGCCGTTTCAACAAGGTCGAAGCCACCGTACTTTGCCAGGAGCTGACAGCTTTCCGCCAGGCTGACGGCGCCGTTCGTTCCAGATTGTCCCTCTTTCCATTCCCTGCCGTCACCGGCCTGTATTTCTTTCTGTTCTGCCATAGCTATTTATTTTATCTCTTCCAGTTCCTGGATCAATGCATGCAGCGCGTTCAGGAAATGCTGTTTGTTGGCCGGGTCTTCGACCACCTGCCGGATCATCTTGTTTGACTTCAACTGCCGCATGATCTTTATGTATTCGCTGCTCTCCTGTGCCAGCTCGTTCAGGTAGCTGCTTTGCCGGGTGATGCCCATCGCGCCAAAATCCGCCAGGCTGTTAAAAGATAACTTCTCGGTGACGACAGAACCATCCTGCCGCCGGAAAGAAGTTTCTACCTGTGGAGCGAAATGCCGGAACACATCCTCCACGGTCTGAAGACCCTGAACCACCTCAGGCTTCAGCGGGTCGTCCTGCGTCAGCTTTTCAACCAGCAGGGTGCGGTTCTGTGGTATATCGGCAATGCCTTCGCTGGCATCTTTCGGCACTTCCTGTCCACCTATTCCGTAGTCGTACATCGATGTTCTTTTTTTGTAAGAAATGATTTGATGACGAAAGTAGAAGGAAATAGAAATAAAAAACAGCCGCTCATGATTTTGTGTCAAATTACACTACGATCCATTCCAGCTCATCGTCTTTCAATCGTACTTCCACGGTGTTGCCTTTAGCGATGCGATGACTGATGATCATGCGTGAAATGGGGCGCCTCAGCTGGTTGCGGATAACACTCTTTATTTGTCGGGCTCCATACTTCGGGGTAAAGCCGGACAATGCCAGGTACCGGCCGGCCGCCGGTGTGATCGTAAGCGTTATACCCTGTTTATGCAATGGTTCGGTGAGACTGTGTAGATGAATATCGAAAATGCGGACAGCATTATCTTCCGAGATGGGTGCGAAGGGTACGATCTCTGTCAGCCTGGCCAGAAACTCCGGCCGGAAATATCCCGACATGGTTTCCAGCATGTCGGTATTGGTGGGCATCGTCCCCGCCAAAAATTTACTTGTAATGAATTCGCTACCGATGTTGGATGTAAACAGGATCATCGCATTCGAAAAATCGCCTTCCTTGCCCAGCCTGTCATGTAGCTTTCCCTCATCCAGTATCTGCAAAAAAATGTCAAATACGGAGGGATGCGCCTTTTCGATCTCGTCAAACAGCAACACTGCATAAGGTTTTTGCCGGATCTTGTTCACGAGCAGGCCGCCTTCCTCATAACCTACATAGCCGGGAGGCGCCCCCATCAACAATGCTGCGGAATGTTCCTCCTTGAATTCGGACATGTCCAGGCGGATGAGGGCGCTCTCGTCATCGAATAGAAAGTCCGCCAGGGTTTTTCCCAGTTCCGTCTTTCCCGTACCGGTAGGACCCAGCAGGAAGAAGCTGGCTATTGGCGCTCCGGCTTTAAGCAACCCTGACCGCGATTCCAGTATGGCCTCCGAT
>Ga0105240_10007152_pt1 | contig 16260 bp, 15 predicted proteins | sample KBSC54metaG_FD_80426 | JGI IMG/M metagenome (GOLD analysis project Ga0105240, IMG submission 80426) | Corn rhizosphere microbial communities from Kellogg Biological Station, Michigan, USA - KBS C5-4 metaG | ecosystem: Host-associated > Plants > Roots > Rhizosphere > Soil | place: Michigan, USA... | reverse complement strand
GGTCCTGGAAGGTTTTGGCCTTGGAGGGTCTGGTCACGAGTCGGCAATCTCCGGAATGGCCGGAACCTACAGACGGGGTACCCCCAGGGCAAGCGCGGCCTTGCCCCGCAATATCGCGTCCGCATCCGGGGTGTAAGCCCCTGAATCATCGTGCAAAATAAGCCCAGGCAAAAGCCGGAACGGAGCGCCAGAACCCTTACGCAGTTGGATCAGGACCCGCTTGGCGGATTCGCGGGGCTTTGGCCACAAAGGCAACACGCTGACACCGGTCAAAGGCAGGGCTGCAAGGGCCTCGTTCATCCGGTCGGCCCGCAGGATGGCGTTGAAGGTTCCACCGGAAATGGTGCGTTTCAGTCCAGCCTGCAGCCAGTCCCCCAGCGTGCCGTCATCCATCAAGGCGCGTGCCCGGCCGGGATCCGGCGATGCCTGCCCTTCCCCATGAAACGGCGGATTGATCAGGACGCAATCATATTCGCGCTTGAATTCGAGCGGCAGCGCAAACGCGTTGGCCACGGCGAAGCGGACGCGATCCTGCATGCCATTGGCGGCGGCATTGTCATTCGCCAATTGCACCAGATCCCGGTCGATCTCGATGCCAGTGACAGCGATCGATGTCAGCCGCGCTGCCAGGCACAGGCTGGCGGTGCCGGCGCCGGCGCCCAGTTCCAACGCCGTCGCGCCCTCCGGTACCGCCGCCGCCAGCATCACGGCGTCCAGGCCGGCGCGGAATCCCGTTTCGGGCTGACGCACGATCACGCGGCCGTCCAGGAAGGTGTCGATCGGCTTCACAAGCCGTTCTCTCCTGCGTGCGCGTCAGCGCGCAGCCGCGAGCCGGAGCGCCAAAAGCAAAGCTGCGAAGGACAGAGGGGGGAATTGTTCACGGCATTGCTTCGGGAACGGCGTCGCGCAGCAATTTCTCGGCCCGGTTGAAATCCTCGTCCGCCACCATCAGGCGCCGCGGCACCATGATCGTGCTGCCGTCCATGATGCTGGCATGGGTATCGAACACCAAAGCGTCGATCCCGGATTCCTCCAGGACATGGGTCGCATAGCTCAGAATTACGGGGTTGTTGGATTTCAGCACAACGCGCATGCCCGCTGTATAGACCAGATTACATGCCTGCCGCGACAGTCTGTCCGCCCGCCCGGCCCTGCTTTCGGGACGTGCGTAATTTCTGTACGATGGGGCGGTGTTGGGGGAAATAGGTTTGTTTATGCTGAAAGAGGACAAAGCGGCGTCCGGCCAGGCTGGTATATCTCCGGTCGAGCGGCTGAACGCGCTTGTGGCCCCCGACATGAAAGCGGCAGACAGGCTCATCCATAAGGGGATGGCCTCGAGCGTCGCTCTCATTCCGGACCTGGCGCATCATCTGATCGATTCCGGCGGCAAGCGCCTGCGCCCGCTTCTGACCTTGGCGGCCGCCAGAGCCGGCGGCTATCAGGGTGACGGCCATGTCCGCCTGGCAGCCGCGGTGGAATTCATCCATACCGCGACATTGCTCCACGACGATGTGGTTGACGAAAGCGCGCTTCGGCGCGGAAAAGTTTCCGCCAATCTGGTCTGGGGCAATAAGCCTAGCGTGCTGGTGGGCGATTACCTCTTCTCCCGTGCCTTCCAGTTGATGGTGGAAACCGGGAACCTCGCCGTGCTGGGCATTCTTTCGGGCGCGAGCGCCGTGATCGCGGAAGGCGAAGTCATGCAGCTGGGTTCGGCCCGCAGCCTGGCCGTCACCGAGGATCATTATATGAAAGTGGTGTCCGCCAAGACGGCCGCGCTGTTCGCGGCAGCGGCCGAAGGCGGCGCCGTGCTGGCGGCACAGGGCACCGACTTGATCGCCTCGATGCGCGCCTATGGCGAGAATCTCGGCATCGCTTTCCAGCTGGTCGATGATGCGCTGGATTATTCCGGTCGCCAGGCTCTGATGGGCAAATCGGTGGGCGATGATTTCCGCGAAGCCAAGATGACATTGCCGATCATTCTGTCGGCGGCGCGCGCCGATGAGACCGCGCGCGCCTTCTGGCAGCGGGTGATCGAAACCGGCAACCAGACCGAAGCGGACCTGCATCACGCGATCAGCCTGGTCGAGCAGACCGGCAGCATTCAGGAAACCATGCGCCGCGCGCGCGCCTATGCCGATGCCGCCAAAAATGCCCTGGCAGTCCTCCCCGCCAGTGAAATCCGCAGCGCCCTGTCCGACATTGCCGATTTCTGCGTGGAGCGCGCTTACTGAATTATTCCGGCGAAAAGCCGCCTAGGTTCTCAAGCTTCGATTCTTTTTCTGGTCGCACGGCCTGACGGGAAACCGCTGCGCACTTTCCTGGCCGATGCTCCTAGAGTCCATCAGGCGTAGGCCCGATATCGCGGCCCCTATCCTCATGCGCCAGGCCCATCTGGGGAACGAAGGTCGGTTGCACCCACCAATCGGGATGTTTTTCTTTCAGCGCCGCCGCCGCCCGGATGCAGCCGCCGTCATCGGGCATCAGTGCGAAGCAGGTGGCGCCCGAGCCTGACATGCGGGTGAAGAGTGCACCCGGCACGGCTCTCAATGACGACAGCACCTCGCCGATGGCCGGCTGCAACGCGATCGCGGGCGCTTCCAGATCGTTGCCGGTGGTTTCCAGGAAACGCAACAGGTCCGCCAGATCGTTGAAGTGGCCGCGCGGGAGCGCCATCTCGGCGCCGCGACGGTCCTTGAGATTGGCGAACACGTCCTTGGTGGGCACGGCGATGCCGGGGTTGACCAGCAACAACGGAAGGCGCGGAAGCGATGATATCGGGGTGAGAATTTCGCCGCGCCCTTCCATGAAGGCGGGCGTGCTGGGAACGCAGACCGGTATGTCGGAGCCCAGCGCCGCGGCGATCTCGCACAACATATTTTCGTCCGGCTCGAGCCGCCACAGCGCGGCAAGCGCGCGCAGAGCCGCCGCGGCATCGGCGCTGCCACCGCCCATGCCGGATGCCACGGGGAGGTTTTTTGTGAGCGTGATCTTCGCCCCTGCTCCGTACCCGGCATGGTCTGCCAGGGCCCGCGCCGCTTTCAGGACGAGATTGTCGCCATCGGTCAATGCGGTGGCGAAAGGGCCTTCGACGCTCAGCGACAGTTCCTCGGCGTCCTCGACCGTCAGGCGGTCGCCGAACGCCGTGAAGATGGCAAGGCTCTGCAGGGGATGAAAACCGTCGTCCCGGCGGGCGCCGACATGCAGGAATAGATTGATCTTGGCGCGCGCCATATGCGCTTCACTTGATGACGGCGCGTCCATTATCCCGTCAACCCGACTTTGAGTTTCTGCTCGATCTCGGCCTTTTCGCTCCGGTCGGTCGTGTCGTTGCTGAAGGCCAAAGCGTGGTTCCATTGGAAGCGCGCCTCGATCTTGCGCCCCACTTTCCACAAAGCATCACCCAAATGATTGTTGACGGTGGGATCGCCGGGCACCAGCAGGACCGCGGCGCCAAGCGTGCGCGCGGCGTCTTCATAACGGCCCAGCTTGTAATAAGCCCAGCCGACGCTATCGACGATGTATCCGTCATAGGGCCTCAGCTGGCGCGCTTTTTCCAGCATCGCCAGGGCTTCATTGATGTGCTGACCGCGATCGACCCAGGAATAGCCCAGGTAATTGAGCAGTTCCGGCTGGTCCGGCGATAATTTCAGCGCCGTGTTGATATCGGCTTCCGCCTTGTCCCAATGCTTGGCGGAATCCTGCGCCATCGCGCGGGCATAGAAAAGCGGCCAATCACGCTTGTCCGGCGTTCCAATCACTTTTTCCGCATGGTCGTAGGCTTCGATCGCCGCTGTAAAATCGTTTTGATTGCGATAGGCGTCGCCAAGCGCGATCCAGTTTTCCGCCTGGTCGGGATAGGCCTGTGTCAGGCTCCGCAGATTGACGATCGCGGCACTCTTGCGGTCCAGCCTGCCTTCGTTGATAGCGGCCTGGGTCGCAGCCATGCGGTAATAAGGCGAGGATTTGTCGATCTTGCGATAGACATTTATTGCATCCTCATATTTCCCCAGCGCTTCGAAACGATCCGCCAGAAGCAGATCGGCCAGGGCCAGATCGGGCCGCAGATAAAGCGCCATGCGCAGATACAGGATCGAAATATCGGCACTCTGCCGGTCGCTCAAGGATGCGGCCATGCCGAACAGGCTCTCGGCTACCCCATCCTCGGCATTGCGGATGAAAGGATCCGGTTTCTTTTTGGCGGCAATGCGGGCCAGGCTGTCCTGCGCCACCGGTTTGACTGCATTTTCACCGAGGAACTTCTGATAGAGAGCGCTCGCATCGTCGGTGCGACCGGCGCGCTCCAGGAAATTGCCATAAGCCTGAACCACCCGCGGGCTGACCCGATTGGACAGCAGTGCTTTGCGGTAATCGGCTTCCGCTTCAGGCAAGTTCATATAATCGGCGATCAAAGCCGTATGAAAAGCGGCCAGCCCTTCGGCTCCGCTTTGAGCGCTCAGCGTCTTCATGTCTGCCAAAGCGCCGACACTGTCACCCCCGGCCGCCGCTGCCCAGCCGTCGAACAATGACACGACCAGAGTCTGAAACGGACCCTTGGCCGACAGCGACAGATGCTTACGGGCATCGGCATAATTTCTGTGCTTGAAAGCGATCACCGCCAGCGCCAAGCGCGCGGACCGTTCGTCCGGCGTCTTGGCGACGATCTGGGTGGCGTACTTGCCTGCCCCTTCCACGTCACCCGAGGTCGTCGTGTAGAAAAATGCCAGAGACAGGATGCTGGCATTGCCCGGATCCTGCGTCAGGCTTTGCGTGTAATAGCGCGCGGCTTCCGGCAGGGCGTGCTCGCCTGCCGCAAAACGCGCGGACAGATAAGTGGAGAAGGCTTTCGCCTCTGGCCCGGCGGCAGGGCTGCGCTGGGAATGGTTCAGCGACGGCATGTTGGCGCAACCGGCCAACAGCAGGAGCGTCGCAATGGGAGCCAAACAAATTTTCAAGCGCGCCTCACATATTCGAATAATTGGGTCCGCCACCGCCTTCGGGCGTGACCCAGGTGATATTTTGAGCCGGATCCTTGATATCGCAAGTTTTGCAATGCACGCAGTTCTGCGCGTTGATCTGGAACCGCGGCCCTTGGGCTTCTTCGACCACCTCATAAACACCGGCGGGACAGTATCGCTGCGCCGGTTCCGCATAGTCCGGCAGGTTCACTTTAATGGGAATTGCGGGGTCGCGCAGCACAAGATGTACCGGCTGGTCCTCTTCATGGTTGGTATTTGAGACAAAGACGCTGGCCAGGCGGTCGAAAGTCAGGACCCCGTCCGGCTTGGGGTAGGCAATCGGCTTTGAATCTTTCGCCTTTTTCAGGGTGGCGAAATCGGCCACCCCATGGCCGAGGGTGCCAAAAAGGGAAAACCCCAGAAGCTGATTGGTCCACATGTCCAGGCCGACGAACGGCAGGGCCAGCAGCGTTCCCAGCTTCGACCAGAGCGGTTTGACGTTGCGGACCAGATGCAAATCCCTGGCGACCGGACTTGCCGCATAGGCCGTTTCATAGGCGTCCAGCGTGTCACCTTCCCGTCCGGCGGCGATGGCGGCAAAGGCGGCGTCTGCCGCCATCATGCCGGTGCGCATGGCGTTATGGCTGCCCTTGATGCGGGGCAGATTCACAAAACCGGCAGCGCAACCGATCAGCGCGCCGCCTGGAAAAGCCAGCCGCGGCACCGATTGCTCACCGCCCTCGGTTATGGCGCGGGCGCCATAACCGATGCGTTTACCCCCTTCGAGAAAGGCCCGGACCGCCGGATGAGACTTGGCGCGCTGGAATTCCGAGAAAGGCTCCAGATACGGATTGCTGTAATTGAGATGCACCACAAAGCCGATGGAGCAGTAATTCTCGCCCCAGTGATACATGAAGAGGCCGCCGCCCGTGTCATTGGTAAGCGGCCAGCCCATGCCATGCACCACCAACCCTTTGCGGTGCTTTCCGGGAGCCAGCTCCCAAAGCTCTTTCAAGCCGATGCCGAATTTCTGCGGATCGCGCCCGTCATGCAGCCCGAAACGCTGCCCCAGGATTTTCGACAGCGAGCCCCGCGCGCCTTCCGCGAACAGCGTGTATTTGCCCCGCAATTCCATACCGGGCTGATAGTCCGGCTTGTGATGACCGTCCTTGGCCACACCCAGATCGCCGGTGATCACACCTTTGACCACATTGTCCTCGATGATCAGATCATGAGCGGGAAAGCCGGGATAAATTTCCACACCCAGGGCTTCAGCCTCAGTGCCTAGCCAGCGGCATAGATTTGACAGGCTGACAATGTAGTTGCCGTGATTGCTCATCAGCGGCGGGAAAAGGAAATGGGGAATGGGGATCGCCGCTCCTCGCGTGTAGAAATAGAAGCGGTCGTCGGTTACCGGTGTTTCGACCGGTGCGCCTTTTTCCTTCCAGTTCGGGATCAACTCATTCAGGCCGCCCGGATCCAGCACCGCGCCGGAAAGAATATGGGCGCCGATTTCCGAACCCTTTTCCAGCACGCAGACGCTGATTTCCCGGTTCTGCTTTTGCGCCAGCTGCTTCAGCCGGATGGCCGCCGACAGGCCCGCAGGCCCCCCGCCCACGATCACCACGTCGTAATTCATGCTTTCGCGCTGCTGGCTCATGGGAATCGGCGGATTTTCCAAGGGATTATTTAACACCGCCCTGCATGCCCTGTCGCGCCGGCCGATGCGACCCCTTAGAATGGCCGGATGCAGGACCCGGACGCATTGACGACATTGGCCTGGCTGGTCGAGGCCGGCGCCGATGAGGCTGTCGCCGACGCGCCGGTCAATCGGCTGGTGGCGAAACCGCCTGCCCCCGCGGCGGTTCCTGCAACACCGCGAGCGGTGGCGCCCCGGGCCATCTCTTCGCCACCCCCGCCGCCATTGCCCGGCAATGACGGCATTGGCGACGCCATGAGAGCCGCCGCGGCAGCCAGCAGCTTGGAGGAACTTAAAGCCGCGATGGAGGACTTCGAAGGTTCCGCCCTCAAGCGCGCGGCCGCCAACACCGTTTTCGCCGACGGAACACCCGGCGGCCGGGTGATGTTCATCGGCGAAGCCCCCGGCCGCGATGAAGACCGGATCGGCAAGCCTTTTGTGGGCCGGGCCGGCCAATTGCTGGACAAGATGCTGGCCAGCATCGATCTGGACCGCCATCGCAATGTCTACATCACCAATGTCATCAACTGGCGTCCGCCGGACAATCGCGATCCCTCGCCGGAAGAAGCGGCGATCTGCCTGCCCTTCCTGCGCCGCCATGTCGAGCTGGCGAACCCCGGCATCATTGTGCTTCTGGGCGCGGTCGCGGCGCGCCATGTCATGGGCATTACCGAAGGCATCATGCGAACCCGCGGCCGCTGGCTGGAATATCGTGTCGGCAATGTCATGGTCCCGGTGATGCCAACCCTGCACCCCGCTTACCTGCTGCGCCAGCCGGCACATAAGAAATTGGCCTGGCGGGACCTCCAGGCCGTGGCATCCCGGATGGAGGCGCTTGGGTTGCCGGAACCGGCCGTGCGGGTTAGTTAGATTCCCTGTCGAAGGGGACGCGGATGCGGTTCGCATTAGCGCTTGGATTCGTTCTGGCTTTTTCTCAGGCCGCTCTCGCCCAGAGTGCGCCGCAGGACAATGGCGTCGCGCTGCCGCCCGCGGCTGCTGTTCCTCCGATCGCGCCGGTACAGCCCGGCAATCCGCTCAAGCCCGTGCTGACCCCGCCCGCCGCGCCATCGGTCAAACCCCAGATTCTCAGTCCTGGCGATGTCGTACTTTACCGGCAGATTTTCGAGGCCGAGCGGAGTGGCGAAATCACCAAAGCCAATAAGCTGTTGGCAAAGGTTTCTGACCCAGTACTTCAAGGATATGCCGACGCGGCGCGGCTTTTGTCCGCCAAGCGAGCCACCATCGGCGAGCTGACAGCCTGGCTGGCAAAATACCGCGATCATTCTGTGGCGGATAAGGTCTATCGGCTCGCGGTTGGCCGTTCGACCAAAAAGATCCGCAAGCACCGCAAGACCATTGCGGTGGCGGTGGTGACCAATATCCCCGCCCCCGTCACCGTCCCCCGGCGCACTGGCGGCTTCGAAGATCAGGAGCTTCCGGAGCCCAGTCCCAGCGGCGAAGCCGGACGGTCGATCCTTTCCCGCGTTGTTTCCAGCATCAAGGCGGGCCAGCCGGATGCCGCCCTCGCCTTGCTGCAAAACATTCGAAGCACAGCTTCGCCGGAAGATATCGCGGTCCTGTCTCATCGCATCGCCGCCTCTTATCTGGCGGAAGGCATGGACGCCCAAGCGTTCCAGCTTGCCTCCAGCGTCGCCAACACGAGCCCGGCGCCGCAGCTGGAATGGGATGCGGGCTTCTCCGCCTATCGTCTGGGCCGCTGGGCCGATGCATCCCTCCACCTGGAAAAGCTGGCGCAGAATGCGGGGATTCAAGGCACCTTGCGGGCACAGGCCGCGTTCTGGGCTGCGCGCGCCCGCATGCAGCAAGGCGATACGCCGCGCGTGGTGAGCCTTCTGGCCGCCGCCGCCAAAGAGCAGCCCACATTCTACGGCCTTGTCGCCGAGCGCATGCTGGGAATCGATACGCACACCGGCTTCTCCGATCCCATTCTCAATCAGGCCGATTTCGCTGCCTTGATGAAAATTCCGTCCGCGCGCCGCGCAGTGGCGCTGTCGCAGGTTGGCGAGACCGAAAATATCGGCACCGAACTCAACCGGGCTTTCGTCAATAACGACGAAGCCTTGGATCCGGCCATGGCGGCCCTGGCCCGCGATCTGGGCGTCACCAATATCGAGTTGCGCGCCAGCGAAGCCAGTGTGGGACAAGGGTTGCTGCTCACCGGCCTCTTCCCGGTTCCTCCTTATGAGCCAGAAGGCGGCTATCACATCGACAATTCGCTGGTGCTGGCCTTTGCGCGGATCGAAAGCCGGTTTCAGAACGGCTCGACATCCGTCGCCGGTGCGCACGGCATCATGCAGTTGATGCCGGCGACGGCGAAGCTTCTGGCCGGGTCCGGAGCAGTCGCCAAGCTTGACGATCCCGCATATTCCTTGTCGCTGGGCCAACGCTACATTTCACAATTGCTGGACAAGTTGGACGGTAATCTTCTGCAGCTTGGCGGCGCCTATAATGCAGGGCCCGGCGCAGCGGCGCGTTGGCTTCAGACCAAGGCAGGGAAGGACGACCCCCTGCTGTTCGTGGAGAGCATTCCGATTGCCGAGACCCGCTCCTATGTGCGCCGTCTGATGGAATATCAGTGGATGTATCGCCGCCGCTTCGGCCAGGACGCTCGCAGCCTGGACCAGATCGCCCGAGGCGAATGGCCCATCTACCATCCGGCCGTCGCGGCAGCGACACGGCCGGCCTCGCCAACACCTACCGTGGTGGCTTCCGATGCCGACCCCTTCTGACGATTCCAATTCCGGCCGGATCAATTCCGGCAAAGCGTTCGTGCCGGTTCATATCGCGGTTCTCACCGTCACGGATACGCGCACCCGGGACAACGATGTTTCCGGCGATACGCTGGTCAAGCGCCTTGAGGAGGCTGGGCACATCCTTTGCGCCCGCACCATCGTGCCGGACGATCAGAGCCGCATCGCGGCACAGCTGAGAACCTGGATCGAAGATCCGCGCTGCGATGTGGTGATCTCGACCGGCGGTACCGGCCTCACCGGGCGCGACGTCACGGTGGAAGCCTTCAAAAGCGTCTTCGAAAAAGAGATCGAAGGTTTCGCGATCCTGTTTCACCAGATCTCATACGCCAAGATCGGCACCTCGACCGTGCAGTCCCGCGCCTGCGCCGGGGTCGCCGGTGGCACTTATCTTTTTGCGCTGCCCGGTTCGCCCGGTGCGGTGAAAGACGGCTGGGACGGCATTCTCAAATGGCAGCTCGATATCCGCCACCGGCCCTGCAACTTTGTCGAGATTATGCCCCGCCTGACGGAACGATAAGGCTGGGCCGTCAGGCCGCGGCGCGGATTTTCCAGAAGCGAATGGCGCGCTGCGCCGCCTGGATCGGCACGCTTTCATAGAGCTTGCCGAATTCCTGTGCTCCATCCATGGCGCGGTCGCTGCGGTCCAGCGCGACCGCCAGCGAAACATAAAGCGCACGGTCGAATTGCGAACCGCGGCAGAGCAGCGCCACCGTATCCAGATCCTGGGTTTCGACGGCCCTTTCGATCACGTCGTATTCGACATCGGTGAGCCGGGCGAAGGCGATCTTGAACGCGGTGCGGCCGGTCAGTCCTTCACGCATGAGTGTCACCAGAACGGGCGGGATGAGCCCACGCTTGCGCTGCAATTCGTCGACCCGGCGCTTGGCGGTCTCGAAATCGTCGGGCTGCTTGTAATGCTGGGAAACCCGGGTACGGCTGCGCTGGAACGCGGCTTCCAATTCCTCCGGTGGGACGGATTCAAATTTTCCGATGATCTCCCGGCGTAAATCGGCTTCCACCTTCATGTAGAGACCATTCAGCAATTCCATCGGCACGCCGGCACGCCGCACCAAGGGTGCTTGCAGGGCCACACTGGTTTCGGCGCGCTTGGCAACCAGGCCATAGGCCTCTGAACCGATTTCCGCCTTCTGATTGGTGAGGAGCGATGTCACCACCGCGTCGTCGCCGCGTTCGACCAGCGCCTGGGACACCGCTTCGCTGATGCGGCGGCGCCGGGTCACAGCCATCATGTGAGCCTGGGATTTCTGACCGACCACTTGCAGCAGTGTGCCGTCCGTCAGGGCTTCCGAATGTTCAAGGACAGGGCGGGCCACCTCGATATCGTCCATCGCGAAACGCTGGGCCGAGTGGCTGAAGGGTGCCAGGCTGCTGGCGACCAGCCGGGCGATCTGGCCGCGAACCTGTTTGGAATAATCGGCCGCGACACTGGCCAGGACCTTGTCGAATTGCGCGACGTCCTCTTCCGCCAGGGACGCCGCGGGATCGAACGCCTCGGTCACTTTGCGTAGGAGCTCCCGGCGCCCCTCGCTGGTGGTTTCGTTGGCCAGGTTGGCCAGCATGGCGAAGCGAGGTGTTTGGAGAGTCATGACGTCCGAATTGTAATATTTGGCAGTGGCTTACAGCCGATTATGCCGCCCAGGCCTTAACTGGCGATGTAGCCCGCGCTTTGAAATTGAAGGACTGCCACCAAGTTTTGATAAGGACACTTTGTACTTGATTTGTTCTCATTCGAGTCCATAATCCTATGGTTATGACTGTAGTCCTTGACTCTACGATCAGGCCGGAACTGCTGCGGGGCCGCGGAGCGCGCTCCAATCATGCCGGGCGCTACGAAAAGCAGACCCGGGTGCCGGTGGACGACGGGTGGGACGATGGCTGGCGGGCTGACGATGATGCCCCGCCTCCTCTGCGCACGGAAGTCATTCATGACGCCACGCGCAGCATCATCACGGGCAACAAGTCGCCAGACCTGTCTTTCGACCGTTCGATCAACCCCTATCGGGGCTGCGAGCATGGCTGCATCTATTGTTTCGCCCGCCCGACCCACGCCTATCTGGGTATGTCGCCGGGCGCTGATTTCGAATCCCGGCTGTTTGCCAAGCCCAATGCCGCCGATCTGCTGGCCAAGGAATTGAGCGCGCCCAGGTATGTGCCCCGTGTCATCGCCATGGGCACCAACACCGATCCCTATCAGCCGCTGGAGAAGAAAATGCGCATCACGCGCAGCATCTTGGAAGTGCTGCGCGATTTCCGCCATCCGGTCGCCATCGTCACCAAATCGCCGCTGATCCTGCGCGATCTCGATATCCTGTCCGAAATGGCGCAGATGGGGTTGGCCAAAGCGGCTCTGTCGATCACGACCCTGGATCGACACCTGGCCCGGGCCATGGAGCCGCGCGCCGGCACGCCGGCGCGGCGGTTGCAGGCGGTTGCGGGACTGGCCGAGGCCGGTGTTCCCGCCGGGGTGATGTTCGCGCCCGCCATTCCCGCACTCAACGATCATGAAATGGAAGCTGTGCTGTCAGCGGCGGCGGAAGCGGGCGCGCGATCTGCCGGATATGTGTTGCTGCGCTTGCCGCTTGAGATCAAGGATCTGTTCCGCGAATGGCTGGATCAGCAGGTTCCCGGCCGAGCCAAGCACGTGATGGCGTTGATCCGCCAGATGCGGGGCGGCAAGGACTATGACAGCCAATGGAACACGCGCATGAAGGGAACCGGGCCCTATGCCCAGATGATGGCGCGGCGCTTTCAGATGGCGGTGAAAAAGCTGGGGCTCAACCGGGCATCCAGGCCCCTCGCTATCAACAGTTTCCGGCGCCCGCCCCGGATTGGCGACCAGCTGTCCCTGCTCTAAAGATGGGGCATGCCCCATTACATCTACGAGTCGCGGCTGCTGAAGACCATGGCGGGTCCGATCTGCGGCGTGGATGAAGTTGGACGCGGCCCCTTGGCCGGGCCGGTGGTGGCAGCGGCTGTGATCCTGGATCGCAAGCGCATTCCCAAAGGTCTCAACGACTCCAAGCAGCTCAGCGAGGAAGACCGTGAAGCGCTCTATCCACGCATCATGGAGGCCGCCGTCGCGGTCGGCGTGGGCGAAGCGTCGGTGGGCGAGATCGACCTGATCAACATCCGCCAGGCTACGCATATGGCGATGGCGCGTGCCGTGCGGGCGCTTTCGGTGGCGGCGGAATTCGCGCTGGTGGATGGCAACGACCCGCCGCCCCTTCCCTGCCGTTGCGACACCCTGATCGGCGGTGATGCACGCTCGGTCTCCATAGCGGCAGCCTCGATCATCGCCAAGGTGACACGCGACCGCATGATGGTGGCGCTGCATGACGACCATCCCGGCTATAATTGGCGCAGCAACAAGGGTTATGGCACGCCCGAGCATTATGCCGGCCTCAAGGCGCATGGCGTGACCCAGCATCACCGCCGCAGCTTCGGGCCGATCCGCGCCATTCTTTCGGGACAGAGCATTTCCGCCGAGGACGTAATCCGGTCCCTGACAGCGGCAGAATGACTCACACACTCAACATCTTGTGTGGGGATGAATCGGGGGACTCAATACTGAGTCCCCGGCTAATTCCTTGATTCCATTTTGACTCTTGACGGGTGATTCGTACCGAATCACTGTGAATCCCGCTGTTGATATTTTTGGGCGGGGTCATGCTGAAACTGGATCAGGTCATCGAAGGCGATTGCGTGGCACGCATGAACGCGCTGCCCGAAGGCTGCGCCGATCTCATTTTTGCCGATCCTCCCTACAACATGCAGCTGCGGGGCGACCTGCACCGCCCCGACCAGTCCAAGGTCGATGCCGTGGACGATCATTGGGACCAGTTCGACAGCTTTGCCGAATATGACCGCTTCACCCATGACTGGCTGACGGCGGCCCGGCGCGTCCTGAAAGATACCGGTTCGATCTGGGTGATCGGCTCCTATCACAACATCTTCCGCGTGGGCGCAACCTTACAGGATCTGGGCTTCTGGATTCTCAACGACGTGATCTGGCGCAAATCCAATCCCATGCCGAATTTCAGGGGCAAGCGTTTCACCAACGCGCATGAGACCCTGATCTGGGCGACCAAGAATCCCAAGCAGCAATACACCTTCAACTATGAGGCGATGAAAGCACTGAATGACGAGCTGCAGATGCGCTCGGATTGGACTTTGCCGATCTGCTCGGGGCATGAGCGCATCAAGGGCGCCGACGGCCAGAAAGCCCATTCCACCCAGAAGCCGGAATCCCTGCTCCATCGCGTCATCGTCGCCTCCACCAGGCCTGGCGATGTGATCCTGGATCCCTTCTTCGGCTCGGGCACCACCGGCGCGGTGGCCAAGCGCCTGGACCGCCGCTTCATCGGGATCGAGCGGGAAAAAACCTATGCCGATGTCGCCCGCGCCCGCATCGCCGAAGTCATTCCGGCCGGCGAAGATGCCCTGGAAGTGACCAAATCCAAGCGCGCCGAGCCCCGCATTCCCTTTGGCTGGGTGGTCGAGCGCGGCTTGCTGCCGCCCGGCACCGTCCTTCACGGCAATCGCAAGAACCAAAGAGCCAAGGTGCGCGCCGACGGCACACTGGTTTGTGCCGACGCCACCGGTTCGATCCATCGCATGGGCGCGCATGTGCAAGGCCTGGATGCCTGCAACGGCTGGACCTTCTGGCAATTCGAGACGCCGGCTGGCGCCCTGGTGCCAATCGATGTGCTGCGTCAGCGCTTACGGGCAGAACTGGTCTGAAACAGCGGACCACCCTGGTCCAACCCGTGTTCCACGATCTTGCGCATGACCGTGGGCAGCGCCGCTTCGCCCAATTTTGCGGCTGGCACCCATTGCCCATTGCTTTTCGGCCGGCGTGCGAGGCCGGCGAAATAGACTTCGATCTCCAGCTCGAAATGGGTGAAACCATGCCGCACCAGGCCCGCCCGCCGCTTCCAGTCGGCAGGGAATGGCGCCTGCTTCAACGCGGCCGGTTTTGATGGAAAAGCGTCTGTCCATTCCCCCAAAGGCGGCTCCAGCATCGAGGCCAGCAAACCCTTGTCCGGACGTTTGACCAGCAATACCGCTCCGGTCTGGTCCTGGGCCACGAAAGCGGCACCTCGTTTCATGGGTCTCGCCGCCTTGGGCGCTTTGACCGGCAGGTTTTCCTGGATGCCGCGGCGGCGGGCCATGCATTCATCCGTCCACGGACAATTTCCACAGGCGGGCCGTTTCGGCGTGCAGATGGCGGAGCCCAGATCCATCAGGCTCTGCGCGAAATCCCCCGCCCGTGCCGGCACCAGCGCCATTCCCAGCGCGTGCAATTGCGCCTTTGCTTTCGGCAACGGCGTTTCGACGGCGTAAAGGCGCGCGATCACCCGTTCGGCATTCGCGTCCATCGCCGCCTGGCGTTCGTCATGTGCAATCGCTGCGATGGCGCCCGCCGTATAACCGCCGATGCCCGGCAACGCGCGCAATCCTTCGGCGGTGCCAGGAAATTTCCCGCCCATGTCGTTCGCCACGATCTTCGCGGCGGCATGCAGGTTTCGGGCGCGGGCGTAATAGCCAAGGCCTGCCCAGGCGGCCAACACCTCTTCCTCGGGCGCGGCCGCCAGGGCCTTCACATTGGGCCAGCGATCCAGGAATTTACGGTAATAGCCGGCTACGGCCTGCACCGTGGTCTGCTGCAACATGATTTCGGACAGCCAGACCCGATAGGGATCGGCGCGCTTTCCCGCTGCCGCCCGCCAGGGCAGCACCCGGCGATGGTGATCGTACCAATCCAGTAGCCGGAGCGCCAAATCTGTTTTGGGCAAATCGGTTTCGGGCTTTTTCGAATGAGAAGCGCGGGGCATAATTTCGACCATGGCCCGAACGCCGTCTCAAAAACAATCAAGCAAAGCACCCGGTGAACAGCCGGCCCGCCGCGGCCGCGCCGCGCCTGTGGCGAGCGATGCCGGAGCGACCGGTGGCGCAGCCTTCCTGCGCGCCGGGTTCACCGATCCCAGCCTGGTGCTGCGCTGGACCGAAATTGCCGGACCTGAGATCGCCCGCATCGCTCGCCCCCTGAAATTCAGCGAGTCCGGCGGCGTACTGACCTTGCTGGCGGAGCCGGGCGCTGCCCTGTTTCTCGGGCACGACGCTCGCGCCTTGGCGGCACGCATCAATGCCTATCTGGGCCGCCCCGCCGTGACACGGATAAAATTCGTGCAAGGAAGCCTCAGCCCGATCCCGGTCCCGCCCCAGGTCTTTAAGCCCGCCCCAGCCCCCGGGCCCAGCGATCCTGTGCATAACTATCGGGGGCCGGAAACGCTGAAAAACGCGTTGCAAAGCCTGGCCCGCTGGCGCGCGCCCCGCCAGGAGCGTTGAGCAAACGCTCCGCCTCTGCCAAAACTGAGTTCCAAATCGCAGCGGAGAATCGCCCTTGTCGCGCAAAGCCCTTATCGGAATCGTGCTGGTCGTCGTCCTGGCGGCTTTTGGAGTGGGCTATTACATGCTGGGCGGTTCCAGCTCGGCGGCCGGTGGCGGCGACAGCAAGACGGCCGGCTTCACCCTGGTTCCCACGGACCGCACCATGGGCAATCCCAAGGCGCCGGTCACCCTGATCGAATATGGCGCGCCCACCTGCAACATCTGCGCCTATTTCGCCGCCAACGAGTTCCCCCAGCTGAAGCGGGACTATATCGACACCGGCAAGATATTCTTCGTCTTCCGCACCTTCCCCTTACGCCCGATGGACGGCGATGTGGAGAAAATGGCGCGCTGTTTGCCTGAGGATAAGTATTTCGCGTTCATTGACCTTCTGTGGCGGAATCAACCCAAATGGGACGCT
>Ga0105240_10007150_pt1 | contig 16262 bp, 14 predicted proteins | sample KBSC54metaG_FD_80426 | JGI IMG/M metagenome (GOLD analysis project Ga0105240, IMG submission 80426) | Corn rhizosphere microbial communities from Kellogg Biological Station, Michigan, USA - KBS C5-4 metaG | ecosystem: Host-associated > Plants > Roots > Rhizosphere > Soil | place: Michigan, USA... | reverse complement strand
GCGTTATCTGCAGATGTTCGAGCTTCCGCCCAAGAAAAAGATCCCCGACCTTTCCAAAGGCATGCGATCGAAGCTAATGCTCCTGCTGGCGATTTCGCGCGGTGCCGAGTTGTTGATCCTCGACGAACCGACCGATGGTCTGGATCCGGCCGCTACCGAAGACGTGCTGCGCGAGCTGGTTGCGATTGCAGCGTCGGAAGGAACCACCATGTTCTTTTCATCGCATCAACTGGCCGAGGTCGAGCTGATCGCCGACTACATCGGCATCATCGATCACGGCAAGATGATTGTGGCGGGCTCCTTGGACGATATGAAGGCGCAGTATCAGCGGCTCCAGATCGTATTTCCGAATTCCGTGGAGCTGCCCACGCGCTGGGTGGCGGGCGTCGAACATGTGCGACAGGAGGGACGAGTTGTTTCGATTCTGGCCAGCCACAACGTCGATGCCATCATCGAACAGGCGCGATCCTTACCGGGTACGTCGGTCGAGAGCTTCCCGGTGACGCTCAAGGAGATCTTCCTGGAACACGTGAGGAGCAACTGAAATGTTGTGGTACAAAGCATGGCTGGAGACGCGGTTTAGATTGCTGTTTTCGCTCGTCGTCGTAGCTTTGGTTCTGGTGTTGTTGTATTCGAAGCAGGCCACCGAAGCTAGGGCGGTCGTTGGAATTGCAACAGGATTGGCGGCGTTACTATCCATTATGTTGGCAGGCGCGGGAATCGCCACCCAACCTGCGTTTCAGGCGACGAAAGGTCTGCACGGATCGATTCTGTTTACGCTTTCCATGCCGGTGAGCCGGTTCCATTTGCTCGCGGTCAGAGCTGGCTTTGGATGGTTGGAGATGGTCGGAGGAATCGGCGCCGTGTGCTGTGGAATGTGGATGTTGTTTCCGGCGGAAACGGTGATGCCGCGCGACATGCTTGATTATGCGGGAACGCTCATTGCCTGCGCTTCGGGACTCTATGCCATATCCGTGTTATTGGCCACATTCCTGGATGACCAATGGCGCGTCTGGGGCAGCGGAATCGTTTTCGCAGCGCTATGGTGGCTCTTGAATAAGACTCCGTTGCCCGCCTCCATGAACATCTTTCGAGCCATGGGAGAGGGTTCACCTCTGGTGGCACACACGTTGCCCTTGCTTGCGATGACGTGCTCTTTGGGACTGGCGGCAATTCTTGTTTTCGTCGCGTTCAAAGTTGTGCAGCACCGCGAATACTAAGATGGCTTGGACTGGTGCGCGGGATCGTCGCCGCTATTGGCAAAGTTTGCCGCTATCGGCAGTAGCGTGGGTGGCGCTGACATCCTTCCTCACCTTCACTTCAGTCGAGCTTGCTACGGGCCTGGTCGACGGCCTGCAATGGCCATTTTGGTGGGTACTAGCCAAGAGTGCGTTTTTCGGCGTCATCATGGCCTTGTCCTTCGCGACCGTCCTCCGAAATCCCAAAGCTCGTTTCCTGATCATTATTCCTATAGCTGTTCTCCTTGTTGTTCTGCCAAAGATCCAGTCGGGCCTCCCAGCCAACAAGCTATTGATGGGGCCCGGCTTCGAGTACGTCCGATGGCGTTTGGCAATGGATGCATTGCTATCCGGTGCCGCGGCGGCATTAGGGTGGATCATATTAGTGCTCTTCGCGGGGACACAAGGAGTCAAACACGTTCGCGCTCGCACTGAACTTGAACTGGCGGAGAAGCTCCAGCAAACACTTGCTCCTCCACTCGCAGCGTGCAGCCAAGCGTACGAAATCCTGGGCAGGTCCGTGCCCAGCAGCCAAATGGGAGGGGACCTGCTGGATGCCGTCGACGACTGCGGGGCAATGGCTTGCTTCCTCGCTGATGTCGCCGGCCATGGAATCCAAGCCGGTGTGTTTATGGGGATGGTAAAGAGCAGCGCCCGGACAGCCTTGCTCCGGCCCAGGCCATTGGAGGAATTGCTGGCGGATCTGAACAGGGTCCTCTTTGATGTAAAGGGCGAGTCGCCGACTTACGTGACGTTCGCCTGCCTTCGATGCTGGGAGGGCGGCAAGGTCGAGTACACGCTTGCTGGCAACGGGCCGATTCTCCACTATCACGCCCATCAAAGATCCGTGTCGCAGTTGGGCATGGAACAGTTCCCGCTAGGACTATTCGCAAACGCAACTTTTGTGAGTGGCATAGTCGAAGTGGAACCAGGGGATATTCTGGCGCTATTAACGGACGGGCTGCCGGAAGTGGAGGACGACAACCATGAGCAATTCGGACTGGAGCGTATCGGGAAAATTATCGCGCGGAATCCCGACGCTCCGCTAGCAGATCTAACGGAGACTCTATTCGCTGCCGTCCGGCAGTTTGGACGGCAAACGGACGACGAGACGCTGGTGCTCGTGAAGGCGCGTTAATTCCGTTCCGATTTTTAGGCCGCGCGCAGCAGAACCGTGGTGATGTTGTCCGGCCCGCCGTGGGCGCGTGCGATGGCGATCAACTCTTTGCTCTTGGACTCAAGAGTTCCTTGCGAAGCCAGCGCCTTCCGCAGTTCCTCTTCGCTCACCACTCCATGCAGGCCGTCGCTGCACATGAGAATCAACATGCCCGGCGATGGATGGACTTTGTGGGTGTGCACCCGAAGGTTATCCGAGACGCCGATCGCCATGGTCAGGACGTGCCGCATGGGGTGGTTCTTGAGATTTTCTTCGTCGATGCCCAGCCGCCGGCCGACTTCATTGACCCAGGTCTGATCCTCGGTGATGGTTTGCAGAGTGCCGTTCTGGAAGGTATACACGCGGCTGTCTCCGACGCTGGCGATGAGGAGATCGCCGCCGTTCTCGACTGCCGCCACCAGGGTGGTGCCCATTCCTTCCATGTCAGGATTGCCAGCGGCCGCATCCATCACGCGCTGATTGGCCTGGCCGAATGCAGTCACCAGCTGATCGGAGTCCATGGCCTTTCCGTTCTGGTGGGCGGCCTGTTCGATGGTTTCCGCCGCCAGTCGTGACGCGTGCTCGCCCGCCTGCGCGCCTCCCATCCCGTCGGCGACCAAATACAAGCCGATGGTGGGAATCACCAGGAAATAATCTTCATTGTTGCTGCGAACGCAACCTGGGTCGGAAGCTCCAAAGGCTTCGAGCATGAGCTTTAAGGATTATAACTAAGACCGCTCCATCACTGTCGTGCTTCGGAAGGGGTGGGCGATTCCAAGATCGACTTCAACTGAAAGTACACACGCTCCTCGTAGCTGTCTTTCAGCCGTTCTAAAGCCTGGAGCCTTGCGTCGGAAGCGGTCGCTGCACGCAGCCCTTGTTTTTTTAAACAGCGCCCCAGCAGCAGCGTCGCCATCTGATCACCCGGGTTGCGATCGAGCACCGCCCGAAACCGATCGGCGGCTGCGGCGAAGTCGCCTTTCTTGAACAACGCGTAGCCCAGATTGAAATGGTAGTCCGGATCGCTCGGGTCCTGATCCAGCGCTTTGCGAAATGTTTCCACCGCTTGGGGCAGATTCAGCCGGCTTTCTGCAGCTCCCAGGTTGTTCCACACGGTGCTGATCGGCACCTTCTCGGCGATGGTCTGGAACGCCTTGCGCGCGGCCTCAAAATCGCCCGCCTGATAGCGTGCGAACCCCAGAAAGAAGCTGGCTTCACGATAGTGATTCTCGGTGGGTCCAACGTGCTCCAGCCAAGCTGCGGCCTCGCGGTACTCCTTTCGCTCGAAGTGGATTTTTCCCAGTTCGAAGGCGGGCGGAGAGTAATCCGGGTCCAGGCGAGCCGCCTGGGTGAAATACTTCTCTTTCTGCTCAGGCGCCTCGGCCAGCAGTCCGCGAATATAATTTTCCAGCACGTCCAGGGGGACCGCAGTGCGCAGCGACCGGAATTCCGATTCCGCCGGAGCGCGCGAGGGAGCCACCACCGTCAGCGCCCGCCAAGCCAAGTGCGATTCGAGCGTGGCCAGGTCTTCGATCGCGCCGGTTTCCTCGAAGGCCGCGCTTTGCCTTAAGTGCCGCCGGTCGGAGACGCGCGCCTGAATCTTTAGCGAACCTTTGGAGGCGGAGTTGGATGCGCCGCCTGCTGCCGGAACAAAAGAGAAGGTGCCGTGTACTACCTGTTCGGCATCCAGAACTTCTCCGACCTTGAGCATGGAAGCTTCGGTCAGTTCCGAACGCTCACGAAGATGGAGGCGTTGGTAAGCCTCGGCGGTGCGGTCGCGTTCGAGAGTGAGGACGCCGCGAGCGGCAAAGGCGGCGCGTAAGGTTTCGGCGATGCTCTCTCCGATCCAGTCCATGCTCGCGGGGTTTCGGGTGACGCCGGACGACGCGGTGGAAACGTTCGAAAAGGGAAGAACCGCCGTGTTATCCGCTAGCAGCGGGATCGCACCCGCCGACAGGGCGAGCGCGGCGCGCAGATAAAACTGCGTTTTCACAGTCTACAGTCTAACAGCGGGCGCTCGACTTTTCCGTTTTAGGCGTTCCGGGTACCCTCGGTAAGCTCCCCGGCATTCTTCGGCGCGGTGACACAATGCTCTTCGGCTTCCTCGAAGCCCTGGACAGTCAGCGAGTAGCGGCCCCCGTCGGTCCTCTGGACATATCCCTTGCCACGCAAATACCAGAGGGCGGCTTCCAAATGCTCGCGAGGGCATCCCAGCATGTCCTCGAACGCGTGAACCGTCATCGAAGCCCGTTCTGGATCCTTCACGGTAGCCGCATACAGCAGCCCAAGAATGCCACGCCGCTTGCGCTTTTCGACATCGGGACCGGAAGCCACCAGAGCCTGGTCGAAAATCTTCCAGCGCAAGGTCTTTTCCGCGCTATGACGCGCATCATAGGAAGCCCGTTTTTCCGGATCGCTCAGAACCTGGAAAGCCTCGGTGAGCTGAACGAACAACTCCGCGTTGCCAGAATCGGTGTTGTCGGGATGATAACGTTGGGCCAGCAAACGGTACACACGATAAACCGTTTCATTGTCGGCGTTCGGACTCAGCTGCATGATCTCGTAGCAGTCCAAATCCTGGAAATCTGAAGGGACGGTGTGCGATTTGTAATCCGATTGGCGGCTGGAGTGCTGGTTCGGAGCGCCGGACCCGGCTTCCATGTCCAGAAATTCCAGACCGATGCGGTATCCGCCATTCTCGTCCTCAGTGCACCAGAGAATGCTAGCCCGGCGCGAGATCTCGACACGCTCGTCGCCTAGCTTTCCACGCACCTGGATAATCGTTCCCACTTTTATGGGAGCAACCAGGGTGACGCTAAGTCCGGTCTCGGACCAATCCGCCAGATCCGCGGTGATATTGCGGGAATTCCCCATCCCGTCCTTCAGTTCGATGCGGATGACTGAAGTGCCGAGGACTTTGCGGCGTGCCGCTCTTCTGCGTTGATCGGCCTCGGTTGTACTCATGAAAGGCTCAAGTAATATTCAATCGGCGGATTTGGCGATTGTCTGTAGAACCCTAATCGCCTACTCTGACAGGAACTTACCCAGCGCTTCCAGGCATGCCTGGGCAATTGCCGGATCGGACCCGAATCCGGTGAACCAACAAATCCGGGCATCACGTTTCGAAGCCCCCCGGAACCAGGTAAGCTGCCGCTTGGCGTACTGGCGAGTCTCGATTGTGGTTGATTCCACGGCCTGTTCGAGGGATATCTGGCCGCGCAGATAAGCCAAGGCTTGCTTATAGCCCAGAGACTCAAATGGTTTTTCCTCCCCCGAAAGGCCCTGTTCAAGCAGCCGGCGAACCTCCTCAACCAAGCCCGCAGCAAACATCTGCCGGGTGCGGGTGGCGATCGAATCCGCCAGCAAGTTCCGCTCCGGCGCCAAAACTATTTGAAACAACGTGAAGCCCCTTAGAGGGACGGCCACAGTCGGAGCCGGCAGCGCGGCACCCGTGAGCAGCCGGATTTCCAGTGCACGCGTCGTCTTCTGTATGTCACGAGGATGAATTCGCGCCGCGGACGCCGGATCGAGCCTGGTGAGCAGTTGGTGGAGCGTCCCGGGGCGGCGCTGTTCTCGTTGGCTCAGCTTCTTTCGCAATAAGTCGTCGCGACCAGGGAGGGCGGGGAGCCCTTCGAGGAGCGCTCGCAGATAGAACCCAGTGCCGCCTACTACTAATGGCAGATGTCCCCTCGAGGAGATTCCGAAGATTATCTCTTGGGCAGCACGAGCATAATCGCCTGCCGAGAAACTCATTGGGGGGTCCAACGCGTCTACCAAATGGTGGGGTATGCCGCGGCGGGCATCAGCCGGCGTTTTGGCCGTGCCAATGTCGAAGCCCCGGTAGAGCTGGAGGGCATCGCAATTGACGATTTCACCCGAGAAGGCTTCGGCGACCCTAAGCGCCAGCTCGCTCTTTCCCGAGGCGGTCGGGCCGACGATGGCGACTAACGGACGGTCCACGCTATGCCATCGTAACAACCGTTTGATGACAGTAATGAGGCGGCTGCGACAGTAATGAAGCGGCTACCGGATCGACCAGATATACTGAGGATGTGGGATTCCGCCGGGCTGGTTGAGGAAAGCAAACTGAAATGCGACTATTGAACGCAGTCTTCCTGATCTTGCTGCTGGGCATGGGAGCATGCTGGGGGCAAGGAAATGCTTCCGCTGCTAGCGCCGATCGGGCGAGTGCCTATTACCATTACTCGCTCGGTCACATGTATGCCGAGCTCGCCGGAAACACTACCAGCCGCAACGACTACGTAAATCTGGCGATCGAGAATTATAAGGCGGCCCTCAAGGCCGATCCCACCTCCCCGCTTCTAGCTGAAGAACTCTCCGATGTCTATAGCCAGAGCGGACGCATGCGCGACGGGCAGACAGACGCCGAGCAGGCCATTAAGACTAATCCCAACGATCTCGCGGCGCATCGCGTCCTGGCTCGCATTTATGTACGTCAAATCGACGCGCAGCGCGGCCGTGTGAACGAGACTATGGTGCGTCAGGCCACGCAAGAGTATCAAAAGATCACCGAGCTCGCCCCCAACGATGCCGATTCGTGGGTTTGGCTCGGCCGTCTGCAAAGCGCCTCCCAGAACATGGATGAGGCCGAGCGCGCATTCAAGAAGGCTCTGGACATCGAACCGGACAACGAAGACGGCCTCACAGGCCTAGCCACGGTCTTGGGCATCAAAGGCGATGGTGCGGGAGCGGCCAATCTGCTCAAGCGCGCTTCAGAGAAAAACCCGACCCCCGACAGTCTCAAGCGTCTGGCGGACGCTTACGAGCAGATGAAGGAATACGGGCTGGCGGCCGACACGCTCCGCCGGGCATTGGAATTTAGCCCGCAAGACGCTCCCGATATCGAGCGCAAAATGGCCATGTACTTGATCTCGGCCGAACGTTACGACGATGCGCTCGCGGCCTACCAAGAATTGGTGGCCGACGATCCTACGGATGCGGATTCGTACCTGCGGATGTCGCAGATCTACCGGCAGAAAAAGGACATGGTCAAGGCCCGCGAGGCTTCCGACAAAGCTAAGGCCATCGATCCGAACAACATCCAGGTCAGGCTGAACGAACTGTATATTTTGCAGGCCGAGGGGAAACCCGGCGAAGCCATCGAAGCGATGAAGAGCATCCTGCAACAAACCGAAAGCCGTTCCTACGATCCAGCGCAGTTGGAGAACCGCGGCGAACTGTTGGAGCAGCTCGGGGTAATGCAACAGCTCGCGGATCAGACTCAGCCCGCAGTCGATACTTATCGCCAGCTGGCGACTTTGGATCCGACAAAAGCGCCCCACGCTAGCGCGCGCATTATCGCTGCCTATATGGGCGGGAAGGAGTATCCCAAGGCGCAGGAAGAAGCCGACGCCGCGATCAAGAAGTTTCCCAACGATCGTGAGGTTCGTGTGAGTCGCGCGTCGCTGCTGGCCGAAATGGGCAAGACCGACGCGGCCGTGGCGGATATAAAGAAGCTCCTCGACGGAAAGGACGATCGCGGGATTGAGCTGGCGCTGGCTGATCTCTACGTCAAGGGCCGCAAGTTCGATGACGCCGCCAAGGCCCTGGACGCGGCCGAGAAGATGTCGGACTCCCAGGAAGACAAGATGGACGTGTGGTTCCAGCGCGGCGCGATGTTCGAGCGGCAGAAAAACGTGGCCGCCGCCGAAACCGAGTTTCGCAAGGTTCTGGCCGTGGCGCCGGACAATCCCGCCACGCTGAATTATCTGGGCTACATGCTGACGGATCGCAACTTGCGGCTGCCGGAAGCGCTCACCATGATCCAGAAAGCACTGGATCGCGATCCAAATAATGGTGCCTATCTGGACAGCTTGGGCTGGGTCTACTACCGCTTGAATAGAATTCCCGAAGCCGAGGACGCGATGCGCCGTGCCGTCGAACTGACGCCGCATGATCCGACCATGCGCGATCATTACGCCGAAGTGCTCTTCAAGGCCTCCAAAGTTCGCGAAGCCATTGCGCAGTGGGAAGCATCGCTGCGCGAGTGGCAGACTAGTTCTCCCTCCGAGCTCGACACCGCCGAAGTGGCGAAGGTCAAGGACAAACTGGAAAACGCTCGGGTCCAGTTGGCCCGCCAGAACGGCGCCCGTCAGCAGTAATCGAATTTCCGGGCGGCGCTGTTAGACTAAAGCTTCATGCGAAGGCGATTCCTTGCCGTCTTTCTGGGCTTGTGTGTCTCAGTAACTGCCCAGACGCACGTAGCGGCGAAGGCCAATCCGCGCGCCGGCGCGCAAACTAAACAAAGCCCGGCGCTGCCACCGAAACTGGTCCTGGCCATCGTTGTCGACCAGTTCCGCTATGACTATCTAACCCGTTTCCGTACCGAGTTTACCGGCGGCCTCAAACGTCTTCTGGATCAAGGGGCGGTTTTTACTAATGCCAACTACGACGCGGCGCCCACCGTGACGGCAGTCGGACACTCTACGTTCCTCACAGGCGCAATGCCTGCCATAAGCGGCATTGTCGGCAACACGTGGTGGGATCGAACCACAGCCAAGTCGGTGACTAGCGTCTCCGACGATACGACCAAACTCGTGGGTGGCAACGGGAACGGTTCCTCGCCAGCGCGCCTGCTGGTGTCGACTGTCGGCGACGAACTCAAAATTTCGGGCAAGGGCGGGAAAATCATCGGCATATCGCTCAAGGATCGAAGCGCGATACTTCCTGCCGGCCATATGGCGGACGGCGCGTACTGGTTTGACGGGCAGTCTGGCAACTTTGTCTCCAGCACATATTACTTTGCCGGACTTCCCCCATGGGTGCGGGATTACAACGCCGGGCATCCCGCTGACAAATACGCGGGGGTGGACTGGCTGGGCCACAAGATGCCCGCCGTGGGGCCGCAGCTCTACAACGCCGTTGATGCTTCGCCTTTCGGAGACGAACTCTTGCAGGCCCTGGCGATACGCGCGCTATCCGCTGAAAACCTGGGCGCCGGGCCGAAGACCGATCTGCTGGCAGTCAGTTATTCCTCGGTCGATTACGTCGGCCATCGCGAGGGGCCTGATTCGTCCGAGATGCATGACATGGTCAAGCGCGTCGATAGACTGATCGGCGCGCTGATCGACGCTGCCGAGGCGCGCGCGGGGCGGGGAAGAGTATTAGTGGCATTTACGGCCGATCACGGCTCGGCGTCCCTCCCTGAAGTAAACCAAAAACGAAAGATGCCGGGCGGCCGGTTGGCCTGGAGCACGTATCGCGCCGCGGTCGAGAAGGCGCTCAATGAAAAATTCGGCTCCGGCCAATGGATCTCTTTCAGCGCCGACGGTGTCATATACTTCAGCCCCAATCCGATTCCGGGCAAGAAGCTCGATATGACTGAAGTCCAGAAAGTGGCCGCCGATACGATTCGCGCGCAGCCACACATTGGGCGCGTTTACACCAGGTCGCAGATCGAACAAGGCGCCGTGGGGCGCGATCCGGTGGATACCCGCGTCCGCAACGGATTCAACCCCGCGCGTGGTCCCGACATCGTCACTGTGACGGATCCGTATTATATATTTAACGCCACCGGAACTACCCATGGCTCGCCTTACGGATACGATACTCATGTACCGGTCATCTTTCTGGGCTCGGCGCAGATCCGCGCTGGCAGCTATGCGGGAACCGTCGGCGTCGAGGATATTGCCCCTACGCTTGCCACGCTGCTGGCCATCGAAACCCCTAGCGGTAACATGGGCCGTGTGCTTACGGAGATGCTGAAGTAGGCGGTGGGTTGTAGAATGTACTTAAAGGAGTTCGAGTCGCTCATGCGTTCTTTTGTGATTTTCCGCGCGGTCGTGTGCCTCGCTGTTTGCGCCGGCGTGATTTCTGTTTCCCCGGCTATGGCGCAGGCCCCCGCTGGAGCTATCCAGACCAAAGTCGCCGTCATTAATTTCCAGAATTCCGTGCTGAGCACCGCTGAGATTCAAAAGGTGCTCAAAGACATCCAGGTCAAATACAAACCGCGGCAGGACGCGCTGCAGAAGGGCCAGCAGGAGCTTTCCGATATTCAGACGCAGCTCCAAGCCAGCCAGGGTAAGTTGAGCCAGTCCGGCGAAGCCGATCTCCAGGCTCGCGGCCAGCGCAAGCAAACCCAGCTCCAGCGTTTAAACGACGATTTGACAGCCGATTTCGAAGCCGACCGTGACGACGCGGTCCGCAAAGCCAGCACTCGTATGCAGGAGCTACTCAAAAAATTCGCCGAAGAGAAGGGCCTGGACCTGATTGTCGACTCGGCCGCTGCGCCTTTTTTCAAATCCGGAATCGACATCACCGATCAGGTGGTCGCCGCTTACGATAAAGCCTATCCGGCGAAGTAAGCCTAAGTAGATGCCGGGTTATCTGGACACCTACGGAGTCGGCGAGGAGCGCCGTGGACGCTGGATCAAGCGAGTCATTTTCAGTGTCTTGGCCGTCGGCATCATAGGCACTTGCTCCTACCTGTACTTCCGCACGTGGCCACAGGAGCAGGCGCTCAAGCGCTTTTTTGCCGCCCTCGACAGCAAGGATTTTCAAGGCGCCTACCGCATGTGGTGCCCTACCGATAGTGTCTGCAAATACAATCCGTTCGACATGTTCGAGAAAGACTTTGGACCCGCAACACCTTACTCTCATGGGAGCGCCGCCAAGGTCGATAACGTCGATTACTGCGGCGAAAGCGTGGTCTTTAACGTTTCCTATCCCAACGCGGATCCACTGGTGCTGGTGGTGAGACGCGACGACAATGTGATCAGCTTCGCGCCTTCGGATTGGGAGCGCTGCCCCGGGCGGCATTTGCAACTCCGGCGATTCTTTAAATCGCTATTTTCCAGGTCACCTGCCTGACTCGGTCAATGTTTGCCTGGAGAATTGAGATCTTTTGACCACAGTAGTTTCAGCGTCAACCTATCGGATGCGCCAGTCACCCCGATGCCCACGCCGGCTTCGAAGTCCCCAAACCTAGCGGTACCGTGATCGAAGACTCCGTATATCTGATGGAACTGCTCGCTGGCCGAGTAGAAGTTGCGCAGTGGACCGAAATCGGCATACTCTTCAACTGCGACGGCCGTTTTGGGATTTAAGTTGTAAGCCACTCGCGTCGCGGGAGCGAAATCAAGGCTCTTGAAGCCGCCGGTAAACGAGTTGTCGAGAATAGGATTCACGATAATGTCCACCGGATGCAGGTGCCAACCGATGATAGGCCGGATCTCGGAGGTATAGCGCCTTTCGTCCCAATGTCTCGAGTTGTAACTGAACTCGAAATTGGCGGCGTAAAAGAACTTGCGATCGTCCGCATGCGGCACGGCAAACAGCAGCCGGATCTTGCCGCCGTTGATCGTCGGACCACGGTCGGCGGAGATGCTGTAGAGCGGCAGATAAAGGCCTGCTTCGAACCAATCCGTCACTCCGTACGCCCATTCCGTAACGCCATTGAGATTTTTGTTATTGACGAGGCCGCCGGGGAACGCGGGGGTCTTCGGGCCCCTGGGCGTAAAGTTGTTGTGCCAGGTAAGATTGAACACACCCGGGTCGGCAATTGCGCCATCGTATACCTGGATCTCGTCGGTCTGCGCAAAGGTGAGCGCGGGCATTGCAATCATAGCGACAGCTGTCGCCAATAGGAGGTGCGTCTTCATGCGAGCGGAAGGCCTCATTCTGGATTTGGAATCGGTCTAGAAAGTATAGCCAAACTGAGAGGGCTAGCGAGTGGAAATTTTACTGCAGTAAGGCGTCCAGGGCGGGTAGCGGTACGCCGCTTTCCTTGAGCGCCCGCTCGTTGAACTCCTTGAGCGAGTAAGAGCTGCCTTTGCGCTGTTTATAGTGCTCGCGGACGTCGAGCCATCCCTTCCAACCGACGAAATAGGTCGGCAGCTGGCAGGAGGAGAGTTGCGCGCGCTGGAGCTTGGCGGTAGCTTCTTCCTTCTCCTGAAAGGTGTCTTTCATCATCAGGTCGAGCGCTTCCTGATCGGTCATGCCCATGGTCTGAAGTCGTATATCCAGAATGGTGTTCGCCAGCACGCGCAGGATCTGTTTGTAGAACGTCAGCCAAAGAGCTTTACTGTTATCGAGGTATCCTTCGTCCGACATCATCTGTTGGGTGTAGACGGCCCAGCCCTCGACATACGGAGTATTCGCCAAGATGGTTCGCAGCAGGCGGCGCGAGACGGGCTGCACGTCGTTCGCGTATTCCAGTTGCACGTAATGGCCCGGCATGGCTTCGTGGATGGTCAGTTCCTGGAGTCCGTAGTTGTTATATTCGCGGAGTTTCGATTCGATTCTGGCGGGTGGCCAGTTCTTGGGGATCGGCGTGATCCAGTAGAACGCGCCGAGCTGCGGCTCGAGCGGCGGCGCCGGGTTGAAACCGCCCACGCCGTATATGCCGCGCATGAACTCGGGCGTCTCGATCACATCCAGATTGGATCGCGTCGGCAGCGTCAGAAGATCCTTCTGTCTGACGAACGCGGTCGCCTGGGCCAGAGTCTCCTTGGCCTTGGCGATGTAGGTATCGGGCGTCGCATGCTGGCGGGCGACATCGTCTAGCGCTTGCTGGATCGTTTTGGGCGCGGCGAGCTTGGCCATCTGGGCCCGTACGGTTTTCAGGTCGGCCTCCGCGGCGGCCAGCAGATCCTCGGGCGTGCGGCCGGACGCCAGGACCAGCGCGAACTTTCGCGCGTACTTTTCTTTTCCCAGACGCCAGTCAGAGGTGTTGGCGGACAGCTTATCTTTAAGGAACGTATTGAAATCCCGCACCGAAGCCAGCGCCTTATCCGCGGCTACACCATAGGCCCCCTTTAACGATTCTGGAGCCGCATTGCGCAGCGTCTTATCGATCAGCTCGATGTTTCCGTCATTCTCTTCGCCCGCCACGCGATTCCAGACTTCCGGCGCATCCACCAGATTCGCTTTAGCCTGGTCGAACAGCGCGGGAATTCGTTCCAGGCGCTTGATGATATGCCCGAAGCGCTTTTCGACAGGAGCATAGTTGAGCATGTAGGGGGTGTAGAGGGCGTTTCCGACCAGCTCAACGTACACCGTCGGATTATGCCGGTAGCTTTGCAGGGTGTTCAACTCGAGCAGCGCCGCCTCGACATTGTTTTTCATAATGTCGAGATCCACGCGCTGCTCTTTATCCAGCTGGCTGCTGTCCAGAGCGGCTGCGCGGAGCTGGAAGTCGTTGTAGAAGTTGCGCTGCTGGTCTATACCTCCAGCGCTGTAATCGTCGATTAGCTCATCCAGGGGAACACCGTTGTGCACGTGGTATCCGACACCAGTTGCGCTCACGGGCGATAAGGCTAAGCTCCCATACAGGAAGTCTTCGGTTAGTTTGTCGAACTGCATGGCAGGATTCGAGCGATTGCAGCCCGCAAGGAGCATCACGGCTATCAGTGCGATGAATCGCATCATAAAACCACTATACGCCGCGCGCAGAGAAAACCCTCTCGCCGCTTAGGTATGTTTCGATCACCCGGAGTCGGCCGTCTTCTACTCGGAACCGGACCACATCCGACCGGTCACCTGCACGCAAGCCCCGAACTCGACCGCCGATACGGCCCACGCGCGCCGGATTCACGGTCGCCATGGCGACGGCCGCCGTCAGGCTGAGTCCCGCGATGCGCATCGCATTCGAGATCGCGACGTCCATCCGCAAACTCGATCCGGCCAGCCGCGTTCCGCCCTTTAGGACCACTCGCTGATCGTCCTTCAATTCCACCTCGACCTCGCCTAAGCGATAGTGCCCAGGGGCGCACAGGGCAGGCATGACCGCGTCGGTAACCAGCACACTACGCTCGATCCCTTTCGCCCGCAAGGCGACGCGTAAAAACGAGTCTGGCAAATGATGGCCATCCACGATGAAACTGGCGGCCAGCTTGTCCTCGGCCAATTGTTCCCAGATGTAGTTAGGATGGCGGGGAAGTACCGCATCGGCGCCGTTGCCCAGATGGGTCGAGAGTGTCGCGCCGGCGCGAACTGCGTCGTCGATCTGCTCGCGTGTCGCCCGAGTATGGCCAATGCTCGTCACGATGCCTTCCCGCGCCAGCATCTCGATGTACTGAGTCGAACCGGGCCATTCAGGAGACAGCGTAACCAGCCGCACATTGCCTTGCGAGGCATCCTGCCAGCGGCGGAACTCTTCTATGTCGGGCGGGCGAACCCAGCGTGCGGGATGTGCCCCGCGCGGACCGTCGTAAACGGAAATATGCGGACCCTCGACGTGAAACGCCTCCATCGCGGGACCTTCCTGAAGAGTTTCACGCGCATGTGCCAGATTCCTGAGCGCGCCCAGCATGTCTTCCGGAGATCCGGTGATCACGGTTGGAAAGAACCGCGTAACGCCGGTTGAAAAGATCGCACGGATCGATCGTGCAATTTCTTCCAAGGGAGCAACTGGAGAATTGTAGTCGACACCGGCGAATCCGTTGACTTGCAAGTCTACGAAGCCCGGTGCAATCCAGACCGCGTTATCAGCGGTTTCGAGCACCGGATCTATGTGGGAGATTACACTATCGCCCTGGATCTCGATGAATTCGTTTGTGGAGGTCTCGACTCCTCTACATTTCATCGAGGTCCTGCTTTTTGCACAGCATCTCCACAGAGGCTATCCAGTAACTCGAACAAACCAATGCGCAAACATCCAGTGGAAAACCGTAGATTGTCCTATTCACGGGCGTCTCTCTCCTGGTAAGAAAGAGGAACAACATTTCGCGCGGAGCCGGGCAAGTGAGTCAATCTCGGGGGAGGTGGCCACAGGTTCGGTTCCCGCGGAATCTTGCTCCATCCGAAGTTTAGGCAGTTTCAGCGAGTGCCCACGGGCTGTGCGACCGGCGCGAGCCATCCATAGCGATCCGCGGACTTGCCTTCCACCAGCGAGAAAAATGCACGCTGTAGCTGTTCCGTGATCGGCCCGCGCTTACCGGCGCCGACCGGGATCCGGTCCACCGAGCGGATGGGCGAAATCTCAGCGGCCGTGCCCGAGAAGAACACCTCATCGGCGATGTACAGCATCTCGCGCGGGATCAGCGTCTCGGTAACGGAAATTCCCAGGTCGCGAGCCAGCGTAATCACGGTATCGCGGGTGATACCAGGCAGCACACTCGACCCAATGGGCGGGGTCAGGATCTTTCCGTCGCGCACCACGAAGACGTTTTCGCCGGAGCCTTCGCACACGTATCCCGAAACATCCAGCGCGATGCCTTCCGAGTAACCGTTGGCATTCGCATCCATCCGGATCAGTTGCGAGTTCATGTAGTTCGCGCCGGCCTTGCTCAGCGTGGGCAGGGTATTCGGAGCCAGGCGCGTCCAGCTCGAAACGCACACGTCCACGCCCTGTTCCATGGCTTCGGCGCCCAGATACTTGCCCCACTCCCAGCAGGCGACGTAGGTCTCGATGGGGGTATCCTTGGTGGGCAGAACGCCCAGATCGCCATAGCCGCGGAAAACCAGCGGCCGCACATAGCACGATTCCAGCTTGTTGAGGCGGACCACATCGTGCATGGCGGTCACCAACTCATTGACTGAGAAGGGGATGGTGATCCGATAGATCTTGGCGGAATCGTGCAGGCGGCGCATGTGCTCGGGACCCCGGAAAATGGCCGGGCCGGCGGCGGTGGCATAGCAGCGGATCCCCTCGAAAACCGAGCTTCCGTAGCTGGTCACGTGTGCCAGAACGTGGATCTTGGCGTCATCCCAGCCGATGAATTTGCCGTTATGCCAGATCTTGTCCGTGGCTTTGATCATGAGATGATTATAGCCTGATCACCTCGATAAATACCCCTCGTCAATTGGACCTGAAGTCAACCATATGAAGCATGACGCGCTGCTGTTCGATTTCGATGGCGTGCTGGCGGACACCGAGCGCGTCCATCATCGCGCCTGGAACCAAACTC
>Ga0105240_10007147_pt1 | contig 16263 bp, 15 predicted proteins | sample KBSC54metaG_FD_80426 | JGI IMG/M metagenome (GOLD analysis project Ga0105240, IMG submission 80426) | Corn rhizosphere microbial communities from Kellogg Biological Station, Michigan, USA - KBS C5-4 metaG | ecosystem: Host-associated > Plants > Roots > Rhizosphere > Soil | place: Michigan, USA... | reverse complement strand
GACACGAAATGCCGCTCGGGCGACAATTTCATCCTTTGCTTCGGGCGAAACGACCGAAAACGCTTTCGAGCCGGTAGTCATCGCGCGCCATCCCAAGGTGGCTGCGGCGATGAAATGGCTCAAAAGCTACGGTCGGCCCAGGCTTTCCGGTAGCGGCGCCTGCGTTTTTGTCGAAACGCGGTCGCGCGATGCAGCGGAAGTCATCGCCGAAGCATGTCCGGCGACATTTACCGCGCGGGTAGCCGCGGGGGTGGATGTTTCGCCGTTGCACGAGGCTCTGGTCCGTCATGGCGGCCAGGTCTGAAAAACCAGGTAGACAAGCATAGGTGACTGTTACCGCGGTCACCGACGCGGGTTGTGGATAGAGAAACACTGGGGCGTCGCCAAGCTGGTTAAGGCACGGGATTTTGATTCCCGCATGCGCAGGTTCGAATCCTGCCGCCCCAGCCATCCAACCGAATGGCTGTAAGTTTTTTAAGGAAGTGACCGTGGATACGTCCTCCCCGATGCTCTTCACCGGCAATGCACACCGCAAGCTGGCCGAAGATGTCGCGCAACGCCTGGGCGTCCCGCTCGGCAAGGCTCTGATCGGCCGTTTCAGCGATGGCGAAACGCAGATCGAGATCGAGGAAAACGTTCGCCGGCAAGAAGTGTTCGTGCTGCAGCCGACCGGCGCACCGAGCGCGGAGAACCTGTTTGAGCTCCTGACCCTGGTCGATGCGCTCAAGCGTGCGTCGGCGGCCAGTGTCACGGCGGTGATGCCGTACTTCGGCTACGCCCGCCAGGATCGTCGTCCGCGTTCGGCTCGCGTGCCGATCACCGCCAAGATGGTCGCCAAGATGATCGGCACCGTCGGCGTGGATCGCGTGCTCACCGTCGATCTGCATGCGGACCAGATCCAGGGCTTTTTCGATATCCCGGTGGACAACGTCTATGCCTCGCCGCTGCTGCTGGCGGACATCTGGCGTAACCACAGCATGGACAACCTGATCGTGGTCAGTCCGGACGTTGGTGGCGTGGTGCGTGCACGCGCGCTGGCCAAGCGCCTGGACGATGCCGATCTGGCAATCATCGACAAGCGTCGCCCGAAGGCGAACGTGGCGACGGTGATGAACATCATCGGCGATGTGGACGGCAAGACCTGCGTCCTGGTCGACGACATCGTCGACACCGCCGGCACGCTGTGCGCAGCTGCTGCCGCTCTGAAAGAGCGCGGCGCGCGCAAAGTGGTCGCCTACTGCGTGCACCCGGTGCTGTCGGGCGCGGCCATCAGCAACGTCGAGGGTTCGCAACTCGACCAGCTGATCGTCACCAATACGCTGCCGCTGCGAGCCGATGCCGCTGCGTGCAGCAAGATCCGCCAGCTCTCGGTCGCCGAGCTGCTGGCGGAAACGATCCGCCGTATCGCCTTTGGCGAGTCGGTGAGTTCGCTTTACGTCGATTAAGGCGCGAAGGGCAACCTTCACGCCAACCTGGCTCCCCTGGTCGCGGGGGAGTCACCTAAACCGCCGCGAGGCGGATCACTACTGAAGTAGGTAATGCCACCATGGCTACAATTCATGAAATCAAGGCCGAGAGCCGCAAGGACGAGGGGAAAGGTGCGAGCCGCCGCCTGCGTCGTGCGGACTTCGTGCCGGCCGTCGTTTACGGTGCGGGTCAGCCCGCGCAGAGCATCCAGATCGAGCACAACACCATCCTGCTCGCCGCCAAGAACGAGTGGTTCTTCTCCTCGGTGCTCGACCTGAATGTCGATGGCAAGGTGCAGAAGGTGCTGGTGCGTGACTGGCAGAAGCATCCGTTCAAGCTGCAGATGCTGCACATGGACTTCCTGCGCATCAACGAGAACGAAGCCATCCGCGTCAACGTTCCGCTGCACTTCCTGAACCAGGAAAAGTCCGAAGCTGGCAAGACCGCCGGTGTGGTGATCTCGCACAACCTGACGGAAGTCGAAGTCTCCTGCCTGCCCAAGGACCTGCCGGAGTTCATCGAGCTCGACCTGGGCTCGCTGAAGGAAGGCGACATCATCCATCTGTCGCAGCTCAAGCTGCCGGCGAACGTCGAAATCCCGGCTCTTGCGCTGGGCGCCGACCACGATATCGCTGTCGTCACCGCTTACTCGGTGCAGGAAGAAGTCGATGCACCTTCGGCTGAAGGCGCTGCGACCGACGCCGCTCCGGCGGCTGACGCCAACAAGGACGCCAAGAAGTAAGGCACGCTGGCCCGGCCTCGATCTGGGGCCGGGCCGGTTGCGTGTCTGCTTCGCTCGCCATGGCGGGTCTGCGTCTTATCGTCGGGCTGGGCAATCCCGGTACCGAATATCTCAGAACCCGGCACAACGCCGGGTTCTGGTTTGTTGACGCCCTGGCATCGGGGCAGGGTGAGCGCTTCGGCTTCGACGGCAAGCTGCACGGCGAGACCTGCAAGGTTCGTATCGGCAGCGAAGCCATCTGGCTGCTCAAGCCGGCCACCTTCATGAACAAAAGCGGCATCGCGGTCGCATCCGCTTTGCGCTATTACAAGATCGAGCCCGAAGAGTGCCTCGTGGCGCATGACGAGCTGGATCTCGATCCCGGCACCGTACGCATGAAGTTCGATGGCGGCCATGGCGGCCAGAACGGCCTGCGCGACATCATCACCCATCTCGGTCACGCCAAGTTTCATCGCCTGCGCGTCGGCATCGGCCATCCGGGCCACAAGGACAAGGTCACATCCTGGGTACTGGGACGGCCTTCGACGAAAGACGAGGATGCGATGCTGGATGGCATCGGCCGGGCAATCGATGTGTTGCCGCTGGCGGTGGACGGCCAGTTCGACAAGGCGATGCAGCAGTTGCATACGCCAAAATAGTAAGGCTGCTCGCCAGTGCTCGCTGTAAAGTCGCGCCCGCGGCGCTGTAAACAGTAAACAGAGAGGGCAAAAGCTCGCCTGTCTGGCTCTTCCTATTTACCATTGACCATTTACAGGCCGCGAAGCGGCCGACTTTACGGAATTCCTATGGGTATCAAATGCGGCATCGTCGGCCTGCCTAACGTCGGCAAGTCCACTCTGTTCAATGCACTGACCAAGGCCGGTATTGCTGCGGCAAACTTCCCGTTCTGCACCATCGAACCCAATGTCGGTGTGGTGCCGGTGCCCGACCCCCGCCTGAATGCGCTGGCTGAAATCGTCAAGCCGCAGAAACTGATTCCCACTGCGGTCGAATTCGTCGACATCGCGGGCCTTGTTGCTGGCGCGTCGAAAGGTGAGGGCCTGGGCAACAAGTTCCTGGCGCATATCCGCGAAGTGGATGCGATCGCTCATGTGGTGCGCTGCTTCGAGCACACCGACATCGTGCACGTCGCCGGCAAGGTCGACCCGATCGCCGACATCGAAACTATCGACACCGAGCTTGCGCTGGCGGATCTGGATTCGGTTGAAAAGGCGCTCAATCGCGCCGAGCGTGCGGCCAAGGCGAACGACAAGGACGCGATGGCGAAGAAGCCAGTGTTGCAGAAGCTCGCCACCGGCCTCAACGAAGGCAAGTCCGCCCGCAGCCTGGGTCTGGATGACGAAGAAAAGGCGCTGGTGCGCGATCTTTTCCTGCTGACGCTCAAGCCGCTGATGTATATCGCCAACGTGCGCGAAGACGGCTTCGAGAACAATCCGCACCTCGATGCCGTGCGCGCGCGCGCCACCGCCGAGGGCGCCGAAGTGGTGCCGGTGTGTGCGGCCATCGAAGAAGAGCTTTCCCAGCTCGATGACGCCGACCGCGACGAAATGCTGGCCAGCTATGGCCTGGAAGAGCCGGGCCTCAATCGTGTGATCCGTGCGGGCTACAAACTGCTTGGGCTGCAGACCTACTTCACCGCGGGCGTGAAGGAAGTGCGCGCCTGGACGGTCAAGGCCGGCTCGACTGCGCCGCAGGCGGCAGGTGTTATCCATACGGATTTCGAAAAGGGCTTTATCCGCGCCGAAACTATCGGCTACGACGATTTCATCCAGTACAAGGGCGAGTCGGGTGCCGCTGCAGCCGGTCGGCTGCGCAAGGAAGGCAAGGAATACATCGTCAAGGAAGGCGACGTATTGCACTTCCTTTTCAACGTTTAAAACAAATGGCCGATTAAAAAACAAAATGCCATGCATTGCTCAAAGGCGATGCATGGCATTTTTATTCAGGGCGCCCATCCTTAAGATCGGCGCCCTGAATCTTTAGTAGATCACCATGCCCCACATGGCAATGATGGTTTCCAGAGTACCGAGATTGATGCCAGTGGTAGCGCCGGGGCACGTCATCAGATACTCCTGGCGAGCAAGCGCCGTGGCGGGAAAGTCGATGCCTTCCTCGTCATAAATGACGATGCTGAAAAAGGGCATCGTAGCCGCCTGACAGGTGGGGCCACCGGGTTCGCCGGTGCCGGACATGCCGGCCAGGCACAAATAGCTGGCGCACGATGCCGTCTGGGCGAGCACCGGGGCGCTAGTCAGACTGGCGGCCGCGCCAATCACGAGCGTGGTAAACAGGGTACGCAGTTTCAAGGAATGCCTCCGACGTGTCGGGTAATGAGGAGTCCCGGCAAGGGATACCTTCGTCCATAAAGCCCAAGGAGCAAGCGATCGGGTGTCGAAAACAGCTGTCGCATCAGATGCGATTTCTGCGTTTCACTCTCGAACTCATTGCCCGCAAAGGATTTCAAAAATCCAAAAAAACGGCTTCTTTTAAGTTGCACTGGCGTAGATCGGCGCAGGTTCCCTCCTGGATTTCCGTGGCGATGGCGCCGCCGATATCTGTTTAAACGCTTTGAGTCCCCTGCGAATTCGCGCTCACCCCTGACTGCGATCTCCGCTTGTGAGTGATCCACCCACAGATGGAGAAAGGTTAATACTCGCCGCGGAACCAAGTAAAGTGCCGGCGACCCATTAAAGTGTTACCGCCGTTGAACTATTCATAGAGCGTATTGACGCCAAATCGTCACTTGTTTTGATCCGAAGCCTTTGCAATAAGGCTTACTTTGTGAACTGGGTCTCAATTTCTGATCGTCAGCTCGTGGCGCTTCCGGTGCTACATAAGGCTGCAATGCGTTTTGTAGTCCTATCCCTACAAAGTAAAACGTTTTTTCCTACTAGGCTGGACGCTCGGCTCTCTTTAAAATTGCCTGGTTGACTCTGTCACATCGGTGCGCTAGCCAAGCTACAGGGATCCGTGCTTAACTATTCAGTGAAAGGCTCGGTTACAGGGGGATGGACGGGTAGTTGCCCGATCCAGCCATTTTGCGTGGACAGGGTCAGGGGTTTATACGTTTGATTTAAACAAACTGAGCGCAGTGAAAACTGAGCGCGGCGGTGCAATCGAGTGCCGGTCGCGTTCGTGCGGCAACTGCCCCGGGCTTAGCTGTAATCACACCGAACGTTGGCAAGAAATTTCGGCATTGATTAGGAGAACACCATGGGTATTTTTTCATCCTACAAGGAGCGGGTCGTGGCTCTCTCACGCAAGGCCGGCCTGGTGCGCGCTCTTTGTTTCGTATGTCTGCTGTTCACAGGCGCCGTACATGCCCAGGGGCTGGGCGTGATGGTTCAAGACGACACACAGATTTTTAAGCAGATTTCGCAGTACGAGACGCAGCTACAGCAGTTTCAGCAAGAAGTGCAGCAGTACGAGCAGTTGCTGATGAAGGTGGAGGGCCTGGGTACCAATATTTCATTCATACCCAACACGCTGCAACAGATTGACGAAGCTGGCACCTCCCAACTGATCGATCAGAACTGCCCTGGTACGCCGGGTATACAAGGATTGATCACGTCGATTGCATCGAGCATCAGCATGAGCAAGCCCATTGTGGCTAGTCAGCAGCAGATTTGCGCAAGCATCGTGGCTCTCCAGGTGGACGAGTTCAACCGGACGGTATTCATCGCGAACCAGTTGGCGCAGTCCAAGACCACGTTGCAGAAGCTCAATGATTTGGCCAATGCCGTGGATACGCTGGGCAAGACCAACGGTGCGAACACGCAGGTCAGCAATTTCTCGACCACTCTGGCCCAAGGCATGAACGACTGGCAGACGTCGATTGCCAGCGACGAAGCCTTGATCAAGGCGCTCAGTTCGCAGCAGCAGATTCTGTCTCACGTCGCAATGAAAGGCAGCAACAGCATTCTTGGCAATGTGGTGCAGGTAGGCGTGCTGGCTGGCGCGCTGGCCATCCACTAGTGATTCAGACGTGCGGTAACAGGCATGCGGCGCTGACGCTCGTTGAGCGCATCGTTCCACACATTGAACTGGGGCAATCGTAATGGGCGATTTGGGCACGTACACCTACTTTGTACTGATCTACAACTATTTGCAGAACGAGATTGATAAATTTCAATCGAAAACGATGGCAAATATGATGATCTGGATGAGTGGCCTCGCCCTTACGTTGGTGACGCTATGGATCATCATCCAGGGTTACCGCATGGTGACGGGCCAGTCGCAGCGCTCGATGATGGCCATGGTCAGCGACATGGCACGAATTGTTCTGATCGTAACCGCGGCCACCACGATGGGTATCGCGGGCACCGACATTCAACAGTTCCTGTCAGCAAACGGCACTTTGGCTTCCGGTATCAGCTCGATTGTTGCCGGTACGGATTCGCCGATCAGCGAGATTGACCGTAACATGGCGGCTACACAGTTGACGCTTGCTGCCATCGACGTGGTGCAGATAGCACCTGGAGATACCGAGACAGCAGCTACGAAGGCTCGTGCAGAGTTCATTGCAGGCTTCGGTGCTGGTGGGCCTGCGATGGCTGCTGGCGCGATGCTGCTGATGTATCAGTTCACGATGGCGATCTTCATCGGCTTTGGCCCGCTCTTTATCATGTGCCTGATATTTGACCAGACCAAGGAGCTATTTAAAAAGTGGCTGATGTACGGCATCGGCACCATGTTTTCTATCGCCATGTTGTGCGTTGTGACGTCGATTGTGCTGGGTCTTACCGAAAGAGTCGCCGCTGCCATGTGGACCGCAGGCGTCATTAATGCCATTACGGGTCAGCAAGCCGAAGGTTTCAGTAGTCAGGCATTGCAGCAGGGTGGTATCGGCTTGCTGATGACGGTGCTTATCATCTCGGTGCCGCCGATGACAGCACGCTTCTTCGGCGACACTGTAGGCAGCTTCATGAATTACTCGGCGTTTGGTGCCGCCAATCGTCCGGGTCCGCAAGGGCAGTCCCCTGGTCAATATACGGCCGGAGGCGGTGCTGGCGATGGTGCGTCCTCACCGCTAACTGGCGGTGCCACTGCGTCTGGTGGTCGGGCAGCAGGGGGTAACGCGTTGGGTAATAACGCCGGGCGAACAATGACAAGCTCCAATACTCCAAGCTCGGACATAATTAGAAATGCGTCGACAAGAGCCCCAAATTAAGAAGCTTCAGCGGAGGTGATTGTGAAATATTCGATTGCGTTGTTGCTGCTGTCACTTTTGTTTCTCGGTGGCATAGCGCATGCGGAAGGGAATTGCCCGCCTGGCCAATATCCTATTGGCGGCGGCTCGCCCGGTGCACCTCAAGGATGTGCGCCGATTCCCGGATACGATCAGGGTCAGCAACAACAGCAGGCAGCACCACAATGGGTTTCCAGGTGGGGTGCCGTGGCCACGGATATTAATAAAGGCACGCTGGGAGCTGCCATTAGCAAGGCTAGTAGAGGTCAGGCTGAGCAGGCATCATTGGCTGACTGTCAAGCAAAAGGTGGCGAGCAGTGCAAGGTTGAAACGGCATATGACAATGGGTGCATCACGGTCGTAGTGGGAAGCCCAGGATATGCCGTGGAATACGGTGCTACACAGGTGCAGGCAAACGCTAAGGGCATGTCGACATGCACCGGTGACGGAAATGCAAATTGCCGCGTGATTTATGAAGGGTGCAGTCTTTCAGCGCGGGTTCGTTGACGGTAGCGGGATACATCGAGCGATGTGTCGTCCGCTTCCCCGTGTTTTCAGGAGCTGGTGCGCCCACGTTAAATAATGCTGCCGGTAGTGTGACTACAATTTCTGGCTGAGTGCAGCGGCACACTGTGCGAGTAAGCAATTTGCCGAACTGGCTGCGCTGGCAGATTGCCAGGCAAAAGGTAGGTTGGCTTGCAAGCTGGGTATCACTAATAGAAATAGTTGTTCTGCCATGGCGGCTAGTGATACCGGGCATAACACCAACGCTGGTGCTGACGTGCCCTAAGCAGCCATGAAGGTCTGTAGCGCGGCTACTAGAACTCACGTATTTACTGCTCGGCTTGCAGTCTTCCGCAAAGGAATCATTGATTGCCTGCCTCCTGCAATGGGAGGCGAAATTCGAGTGCTCCGTTTGCAACGGGACTAAGCAAATACCATGGCCGGCATTTGTGACGACCAAGCCTTCATATTGATTGGGGTATGGGTATAGTTCCCAAGTTTGCGAGGCGACCGGTCGTTTTCGGATGCGGCATGCGATATCTCGGAGAGGCTGTGATGAATTGGATAGTTCACGACACCAACTGGCTGAAGCTGTCGCAGCTCATAAAGAAGCAATCGACTTACGCATTGCTTGTGCTGCTGTTGGCGGCACTGATAACGCTTATCGGCGCCAAGCTCGGTAGCGCGGTGCTGCTTATGCTGCCCAAGTGGCTGACGGTGATCGTGGCGTTGCTGGAAGTGGCTGTCGCTGTGATCGCAACGTCATTGACTCGTCGGGTGAAGCTCTATTGGGGCAGTCGCCACGATGGCATGTCGGATGCTGAGTTACAGCAGTTGCGCGGATCGTTACGCAAGGCGACTTCGCTGACGCTATTGAGCTGGTTGCTCGCTTTCTTGACGGTATGTCTGCCACTGGCGATAGGTATGGTGGTACGTTTGCCCGAGATCGGTTTGGTATTTGTACCGTTTGCCCTGTTGCTGGGCATGCAGTGGTTCAATATCCGCGCCTATGGCGCGCTGGCGATGACAGTAGCCAGGAATGCCTACGTACCGCCGGTACCAGTCGAGGATGTGCAACTGGGCGATGCGGCTTATCGGACGCGGTCTCATGATTAGAAGTCAGATCAAGCCATGAGTCGCATCCGCCCGGCTATATCAACGGATTTTCCAACGCTGGTGGCGATCTGGGAAAGTTCGGTGCGCGCGACGCATGATTTTCTCACTGAGGTGGACATCGAGTTCTATCGGCCGCTTGTACTTACCTATTTACCAACCTTGTCCGTGCATTGCCTGGTTACCGAGCCCGGGAATATTGCTGGCTTTATTGCGGTAGGCGGTGACCAGGTAGAGATGCTTTTTGTCTGCCCGCAGGTGCGTGGGCAGGGTGTGGGTAAGGCCTTGCTGGGTTATGCAATCGACTCGCTTGGGGCTGTGCGCGTGGATGTCAACGAGCAGAACGATCAGGCGGTCGGTTTCTATCGTCATGCCGGCTTCGAGGTTATTTCACGCTCGGCGCTGGATGGCACGGGTAAGGCGTTCCCGTTGCTGCACATGAAGGTCGTCGCGCAAGGCGCTTAAAAACTCAACCTGCTCTGCTGTCGCCCCTGATCGTCAAAATTATCCAGGCTAAGCCAGGTTTCGTAGCCTGCCTTCAGCCGCGGCCAATCGCGGTCGAGCATGGAAAACCACGCGGTATCGCGGTTGCGTCCCTTGACCACCACATGCTGGCGGAAGATGCCTTCGAATTCGAAGCCGAAACGCTGCGCAGCACGGCGCGAAGGCTCGTTGTCGTTGTCGCATTTCCATTCGAAGCGGCGGTAGCCGAGCGTCTCGAAAACGTAGCGGGCATGCAGATAAAGCCCTTCGGTAGTAACGCGGCTTCGAGCGATGGCTGGCCCCCACAGCACATGGCCGACTTCGATCACGCCATGCGTCGGATCGATACGCATCAGCGCCTGCCGGCCTTCGGCTTTGCCGGTCTGTTGGTCGATCACGGCGAAAAACAGGGGATCTACCGACGCACTGCTCTTTTCCAACCACGGAGTGAACGCGTTCATGTCGGCAGGCGGGGTGTCGAAAAGATAGTGAAAGCGTTGTTCCGCACCCGGCGCCTGTGCCGAGGTCAGCAGGTCTTGTGCGTGCTTCGCTATATCCAGCGGTTCGAGGCGTGCGTAGCGGCCTTCCAGTGTGATGCGTTCCGGGCGAGATACGCCTTTCCAATCGGAGAGATTCATGGGGCTCCTGACCAGCGATGACGGGCGGTGGGAGCCAGCATCTTCAGACGTCAACAGGACTGGCGTAAACTACCACTTTGCTATTAATGGCCAGACCAGTTGCGCGACACAACCGCACCATTGGCCACCTGGCCACCGTTGGACAAGGCGGCAGGCGATCTCGAAGGCCAGATCTATCGGCTCGTCCGCGAGCGGATCTTGCGAGGGCAGTTGGTGCCGGGGCAGCGACTGTCATCGACGCGGAGCCTGTCCAGGGCGCTGAGCGTCGCTCGGTCGACCGTGGTGAACGCTTATGAGCGACTGAAGACGGAGGGGTATCTCGAGGCTTCGGCAGGATCGGCCTGTCGCGTTTCCACGAGGGCCAAACCTCCTTTTCAAGAGAAGGCCTGTCAGCCTGCCGTAGTGCCGCTTGCCTCCCAGAGCGCGGACGCTGTCAGCAAGTGGTTCGCGCCGGCTGTTCCTGATCTCGCCAGCTTTCCTCACGCTGCGTGGGCTCGTTGCCTTGGAGCGCGGGCACGCTCGCTACGCATTCATGATCTCAGCTACAGCGAAGCCAGCGGCCTGGGCGCCTTGCGTGCAGCGATCCTCGATCATATTGGCGCGACGCGTGGCGTGGTGGCGCTGCCGGAGCAGTTGCTGGTGCTGCCATCGACGCGCGCGGCGATCGACGTGCTGAGCTCGCTCGTGTGCGGTAAAGAGGCCGCCGCGAGCAAGATCGCCTGGGTGGAAGATCCTGGCTATCCCACCGCCAAGGCGCTGCTGGGTGCCGCGGGCGCGACCCTGGTGCCCGCGCCTTGCGATAAAGAAGGCCTTCGCCTGGACGACATCGGTGGGTTGCAGCCACGACTCATCTACGTCACGCCGTCGCATCAATATCCCACCGGCGTGACCATGAGCCTTTCGCGACGCATGGCGCTGCTTGCGGCGGCGAAAACATATGGTGCGCTGGTACTCGAAGACGATTACGACAGCGAATTCCAGTATGGCTCGCGTCCCATCGCCTCGTTGCAGGGCATCGATCGAAACGACGTCGTTGCCTATCTAGGCACTTTCTCCAAGACGCTCGCGCCAGGCCTGCGCGTGGCGTATGCCGTCGTGCCGCAATCGCTGTTATCGGCTGCCGCGGAGGTCCAGCTGTTGCGCGGTGCGGTTGTTCCCATCCACGTACAGGCGGCCTTGGCTGACTTCATCGGCGAGGGACGGTTTCGTGCGCACCTGCGTCAGATGAATACGCTCTATGCCGCGCGCATGGCGGCGACAGTCGATGCGTTGCAACGCCGCCTAGGTCAGGTGCTGCGTATCGGCGAAGGCACGGGTGGCTTGCAACTGGCGACGTGGTTTCACGATGAATGCGTGGATGATCGCGTCATCGCCGCGGCGTTGAGCGCGCATGGTTTTGCCATGCGGCCGATGTCGTCCTTCTATCTCGGGCGTGCCAGGCCTGGCCTGTTGTTCGGCATTGCCCAGGTGACGATCGAAGGTGTCGATGACCTTGTCAGGCGCATCCGGACAGTGATCGATCTTTCGGCTTGACGGCGCACCGCTGCAAGCGTAATTTGCACTCGCCGACGGTATACATCTCTCTATTAAGATAAAGAGATGTATTTAAAAGGGAAGCCGGTACGGCCCTGGAGAGACTTCTTTCCGGGCCAATTCCGGCGCTGCCCCGCAGCGGTGTGTGGAAACGATCTTCGTCATCAGCACTGGCCCTTGTGGCCGGGAAGCGGCGAACAGTAGGCGAGGCATCCCCATGCCTCATGTCCACGAGCCCGAAGACCTGCCCCGGCCAGGGAATCCATCCCCTGCCTGACCTGGAACCTCCGCGGGGAGGTTGGCCGGAGCCTGGGCGTCGCGGCGTGCTGCCGTGGCGCGTGCTCCTGTATGTCCTCGCGTGGGTTCCGGTTCGCCCGAGGGGGCGAAGGTCGCTCGTGTGCCTGCGCCGCGGCTGAAGGCTGTGGCGTTGCTGCGCGATTCCTTCGTTCCTCATTCATCACGAATCGAGGACACATCGCAATGGCTACTCTTTCCAACCTGGGTTTTCCCCGCATCGGCGCAAGGCGCGAGCTCAAATACGCGCTCGAAGCATTCTGGCGGGGCGACTCGTCGTCACAACAATTGCTCGATACGGCAAGCCAGCTCCGTCGCCGGCATTGGCAACTGCAGCATGAGGCTGGGGCCGACATCGTGCCCTGCAACGATTTTTCGCTATACGACCAAGTGCTCGATACGGCCTTCCTGTTCGATGCCATTCCCGAACGCTACCGCGCCCTGGCCGATGCCGATCCGCTGGCTGGCTATTTCGCGCTCGCGCGCGGTAGCCAGGGCGGCGGTCATGACCTGCATGCGCTGGAGATGACCAAGTGGTTCGACACCAACTACCACTACCTGGTGCCCGAGCTGAAAAAGGGCCAGACGTTTCGCCTGCGCGGTGACAAGCCGGTCGCCGAATTCCTCGAGGCCAAGGCACAGGGCCTCAGCGCGCGGCCAGTGATACTGGGGCCAGTCAGTTTCCTGTTGCTGTCCAAGACGGTCGATGGCAGCGATCGTCTCGACCTGCTGAGCCAACTCTTGCCGGTCTATATCCGCCTGTTGCGACAACTGGATGCCGCTGGTGCCGAGTGGGTACAGATCGACGAGCCGTGCCTGGTGCTCGATCAGGACGAGGACGATTACGCGGCGTACCTGAAAGCCTATACCGCCTTGGCTGATGTCGATGGCCCCAAGCTGATGTTGACTACGTATTTTGGCGAGCTCGGGGCCAATCTCGCCCTGGTGAACAAGTTGCCCGTCGCCGGCGTGCATGTCGACCTGGTGCGTGCGCCTGAACAGCTCGATGCCGTACTCGATTCGCTACCGGTTTCTCGCGTGCTTTCGCTCGGTCTCGTCGACGGTCGTAACATATGGCGCGCTGATCTCGATCATGCGCTGGCCCTGGCGCGCCGTGCACGCGAGCGGATCGGCGATGCGCGGCTGCAAGTGGCGCCATCGTGTTCCTTGTTGCATGTGCCGTTCGATGCATCGGTGGAGACGACGCTGCCGGGTGATGTTCATTCATGGCTGGCTTTTGCCAGGGAAAAGATCGGCGAGCTGCGGACCATAGCCGATGCGCTGGCCGACAAGCCGGATGCGCACGTTGCGTTGCAAAAAGCGCGCGAAAGTCTTGCCAGCCGTCGCCGGTCGGACAAGGTGCATCGGTCCGATGTTGCCGCGCGCATCGCGTTGCTGGATGCCGCAGCCTCCCGGCGCCCATCGTCCCACGAGCAGCGGCGCCGGCTGCAACAGGCCAAGCTGGCGTTGCCGTTGTACCCCACGACGACCATCGGGTCGTTTCCGCAGACGCATGAAGTGCGCGATGCGCGTGCGCGAAACAAATCCGGCAAGCTTTCGGACGCCGACTACGACGCATTCATTGCCGCGGAAACCGAGAAGTGTGTGCGTTTCCAGGAAGAGATCGGTATCGACGTGCTCGTACATGGCGAGTTCGAGCGCAACGACATGGTGGAATATTTCGGTGAACAATTGGACGGCTTCGCCTTCACCAAGCTGGGCTGGGTGCAGAGCTACGGCTCGCGCTGCGTCAAGCCGCCGATCATCTTCGGCGATGTGCATCGCCCCCACGCCATGACGGTGAAGTGGTCGCGTTATGCACAATCGCTGACGTCCAGGCCGATGAAGGGCATGCTCACCGGTCCGGTGACCGTGTTGCAATGGTCGTTCGTGCGTGACGACCAGCCGCGCGCGGCGACGTGCACGCAGATCGCGCTGGCGCTGCGCGATGAGGTGCTCGACCTGGAAAATGCGGGAATCGGCGTGATCCAGATCGACGAGCCGGCGTTGCGCGAAGGCCTGCCCCTGCGTCGTGCCGACTGGTCCGGGTATCTGGATTGGGCGGTCGAGTGCTTCCGCCTGACCGCCTCGGGCGTGGATGACCAGACACAGGTTCACACGCATATGTGCTATTCGGAGTTCAACGACATCATCGACGCGGTGGCGGCGATGGATGCCGATGTCATCTCCATCGAAACTTCGCGTTCGCGGATGGAGTTGCTCGATGCATTCGTCAAATTTCGCTATCCGAACGAGATCGGCCCAGGCGTCTACGACATCCATTCGCCGCGCGTACCCGACGCGGAGGAAATGATTGCGTTGCTGGAGAAGGCGTGCGCCGTGCTGAAGCCGGAGCAGCTGTGGGTAAACCCGGACTGCGGCTTGAAGACACGCGGCTGGCCGGAAACCCGTGCAGCGCTGGTGGCGATGGTGGAGGCGGCCCGAACCATGCGCGAGGCCGTTGCCGCGTAAGGCAGTCCTGGCATGCGCGCCCGCTCGGGCGCGCATGCATTGGGTTCGATCTTCCGGTCACGCATACTGCGTGATTCACGGCGTGCTGTTCGATGGATATGCGAGCGGGCAGGGATAGCGCCATTCATGGGAAACGGGGAGCTTGCCGTCATGACGCGGATTGATGCATCGAAATGGAGCTGGATACTGGCAGGTGTGGCCTTGGGCGTGGCGGTGCTTTTGATTGTTCCCACCATGCTGCTCATGCATGCAAATGCCGGTCTTTCTTATGGCTCCTTGTTTGTCCCGCTATTGGTCAACGCGCTCATCGGTCTGGTGATGGTGCTCGCCGTGGCCCTCGTCGTGGGGCAGGGCGTACTTGAGCGGCGGCCGGGCTTGATGGTCCGTTCGCCGGGTGTGCTTATCGGATGTTTTTTTGTCTGCTATCTGGTCGTTGCCGGTGTGATCAGCTACGCCTGGGGTTGGTTGACGGCGATCTCGGTCGCCCATGCTGGTTCGCTGTTCTCATCCATGCGCGACTGGCAATGGATGTTTGCGATGACGCGCTGGTTGCCCACGATCCTATCGTTCTGGCTTGCATTGCGCTTGACCCTGTTGCTTTGCCGCCTACCTGCAGATGCGAGCACGACGCAGCCATCTGCAGATACGCGGCACCGAGGGCATGCCAGCGTCATTTTCTCAACGGTTTTTCTCGCCTGCAGCATCACCGTGATGCAGGCCGCGCTCATCTGGCAATTCAGGGTGCCGGGCGATGGCTGGGTTCTGGGCGTGGCGGTGGCGGCGGCGCTTGCGTTCACCTGCTCCGCCTGGCTGGGGGCCTGGATCGGTCTCAAATACCAGCGCGGCGACCGGGTTCGGCCGGGCCTGCTCGCGCTGGCGGCTTTGGGCACATGGCTGGCGCCGGCCATATTGTTGGCGGGATTGGCGGTGATCGTCTTTTTTCTGTTCTACGGCTCTGGCGATCTGGACACGTCACTGCTGGTAGGCATGGGGCTGCTGGCGCTCGTGCTGTTGCTGCTTTCCCCGTTTTTCCTGGCCTGGGGGCTTACCCGTCTGGTCTGGCGTCGCGCTTGGGTGCAGCCGGCTGCCGTCGAGAAATAACTTGCAGCAGGTGAGGGTGGGGCGGATCATGCGCCGCGTTTGATGCGTACTCAGCAGGAGCCTCCATGCCAGGTCAGCAACACGAAGTGAATTTCCGCTTTCTCGCCCAGCCCACCGACGTCAATTTCGGCGGGAAAGTGCACGGCGGCATGGTGATGAAATGGATCGATCAGGCCGGTTACGCGTGCGCGGTGGCCTGGAGCGGGGCGTATTGCGTCACCGCGTCTATCAGCGGCATCCAGTTCGTGGCGCCGATTCTCATCGGCGATCTGGTGACGGTGAAGGCGCGCCTGATCTATACCGGTCGTTCGAGCATGCATATGGCGGTCGATGTGCTGGCGCAGGACCTGCGCAAGGGCGAGCAACGCCTCGCGACCAGCTGCGTAATGGTGTTCGTCGCGCTGGACAGCCCGGATGGCAAGCCCACCCCGGTGCCGGCATGGGAGCCGCATAACGAAGCGGAAGTCCGCCTGCAGGAACAGGCTCGACGCCTGTTGGAACTGTCCAAGGAGATGGAGCAGCTGGTCGACGCCCGGGCCGATACGCTGACCTGATCGCGCCCGCGGTACACTGCAAGAAATTCGCCAGAAGTCGCGTTTTTCTCACGTGAAGGTGTTGACAGTTTCGGCCGTCATCCACACAATAGCCGTTCTTTGTTGGAGGGATACCCAAGCGGCCAACGGGGGCAGACTGTAAATCTGCTGGCTTACGCCTTCGGTGGTTCGAAT
>Ga0105240_10007146_pt1 | contig 16264 bp, 16 predicted proteins | sample KBSC54metaG_FD_80426 | JGI IMG/M metagenome (GOLD analysis project Ga0105240, IMG submission 80426) | Corn rhizosphere microbial communities from Kellogg Biological Station, Michigan, USA - KBS C5-4 metaG | ecosystem: Host-associated > Plants > Roots > Rhizosphere > Soil | place: Michigan, USA... | reverse complement strand
TGGAAGATAGGACCCGCTGTAGAGTGGGGACTGCTTGGAAAGCAGATCAGTCGGGAAACCGGCTAGGGTGCAACTCCTTTATCTTCCGCCACGGAGAGAGTAAGGAGGACAACTAGGAGTCCCACGAGCCTCGAAAACTCGGCCACGTTAAATCGTGCACAGTGCGAACCTGTACCTCTCCGCCACTTCGATAACGCTCACGCGTGTAAGTCAGCATCGGCAAGAAGCGGGGAGGACTAACCCCATAAACTGATGATACGGGAACATGGCAACGCGCCTTGCCTATCGAAAACTTTCCTCGCTTAGCTCAGCAGTTAGAGCGGCTGTTTTACACGCAGCGGGTCGTGGGTGCGAATCCTACAGCGAGGACCATTTTGGAAGGTAACTTTGCTAAGTGCAGACGTTGTTTGCTAAACAAACGGGTCGGCGAAAGCCGGCTGGGGTGCAAGTCCTCTGCCTTCCGCCACTTGGATTTGGCTGATACGTCACCTCACTTTGATCGATCATCGAAGGTGCGACTCTGAGAAATCTTGTCGGTAGCCATTTCCATATTCCCGTATAGTGTAACAGTTAGCACTACGCTCTCTGAAAGCGTCTGTCAAGGTGCGAATCCTTGTGCGGGAGCCATTTTTGCCCGTGTGGTGAAACACTAGACACGCTGGTCTTAGAAGCCAGTGATCGAAAGATCGTGCAGGTGGGATTCCTGTCGCGGGCACCATTTTAGTAATGCAGCTAGTGAACGAGGTTGGCGGTGACACGCCAACTTTTTATCCTTGTGGCGCAAAAGATAGCGCAGCGGTTTCCTAAACTGAAGGTTGTGGGTGCGAGTCCCACCAAGGATACCATTTTGCCTTCGTAGCTCAGTTGAACAGAGCGAGCGGCTTCTACCCGCAAGGTCGGGGGTTTGAGTCCCTCCGAGGGCGCCATTTTTGCCGATGTGGTGGAACAGTAGACACGCTGGTCTCAAAAATCAGTGACTAAAAATCGTGAGGGTGCGATTCCCTCCATCGGCACCAATTTGCCTTCGTGGCGGAATAGCAGACGCAGCAAACTTAAAATTTGAATCTCGAAAGAGAGTAAGGGTGCAACTCCCTTCGAAGGCACCAATTTCAGTCGACGGAGCAAGCCTTAGAAAAGCCCGGGACGTCGATCAACACCGGATCAAGTTGTGAGACGACCTTTCCCGGTAGTTCATGTTCCAAGTGGGTTTCTAACCTAGCAAAGCGTGAATTTCGGTCGAACCTTTACTCTCGGCATGTGGTGGAACAGTAGACACGGCGTCCTCAGAAGGCGTTGAAGCAATTCGTGCAGGTGCGATTCCTGTCATGCCGACCATTTTTATGGAGATGTCGTAGTGCAGACCGACCGCACCATGGTGCTTAAGGTCGACAGCGGTCTACGGACGTTGCAACGTCGGAGGTTCGATTCCTTCCTTTTCCTCTGCCCGCATCGAATATCAGTTAGTTCGCCGCCCTCTCAAGGCGGAGAGCCGGGTGCGATTCCCGGTGCGGGCACCACTTTCGGACCTGTAGCTTAGCAGTCTAAAGCAGAGGTCTCATAAACCTTTGAGCGTGGGTGCGAATCCCACCGGGTCCACCATTTCGCCTCTGTAGCTCAGTCAGTAGAGCGCCTGCCTTGTAAGCAGGTGGTCGTAGGTGCAACTCCTATCGGAGGCTCCACTTTTTTGTTTACATTTTCAATTAAGACCTTTACGGTCATCATTCTCCACTCATTCCGAGTGGCAGTCAACATAAGGAAAATCCAACCATGGCTAAGTTTGCATCAAACTCCAAGGTTGCACGCAAGGCACCTCCAGGCAAGGTCGTCGTGTGCAACGCAGCTGGAGGACCGGGGTATCTCCAGTCCTCGAAGCTCGAATTCGTCAGCATTTTGCTGACGTCTTTCGTTCAAGATCAATTTTATCGTTCCGAATCCGGCACGATCCTTCGTGTGAAGGAACTACTGAAGACCGTTGACCCGATCTTTGCTGCTAAGGCCGCATTGTTCGCTCGCAACGAATTCGGCATGCGTTCCATCTCACACGTTGTTGCCGCAGAAATCGCACATGCAGTGAAGGGCCAATCGTGGACCAAGGGTTTCTTCGATCTCGTCTCCCGACGCGCCGATGACCCGTCCGAAATTCTCGCCTACTACATGGCAACCTACGGCAAGCCGATCCCGAACTCCCTGAAGAAGGGTCTCGGATTGGCGCTCAACCGTTTCAGCGAGTACTCGCTCGCCAAGTACCGTCGTGAGTCGTCTGCGTTCACGCTCGTCGACACGGTTAACCTCGTGTTCGGCGTCAAGCCACGTCCACTCCGCAAGGATGGAAAGGTTTGGGTTGACCGCGGTCTTTCGGTCGGTCTCGGTAAGCTGCTTCGCGGCGAACTCGCCGCAGCCGATACGTGGGAAAACAAGCTGACTCAGGCCGGCCAAAACGCGGAGACGGAGGAAAACAAGACTGAGTTGAAGGCTCAAGCTTGGGCAGAGCTGATTCGCGAGAAGAAGCTCGGCTACCTGGCGCTGATCCGCAACCTTCGCAACATTGTCTCAAGTGCTGACTCAGAGCTGATCAAGCTCGTCTGTGACCAGCTCGTTAACCGCGAGTCGATCAAGAAGAGCCTTGTCTTCCCGTTCCAGATCAACACTGCGTACGAGATCGTGTCCGGACTGAGTGCCGCTTATTCGCGCAAGCTGATGAGTGCTCTCGACGACGCGATCGACATCGCATGCGACAACGTTCCGAAGCTCGGAGGCGACTCTGTCATTTTCCTGGACGTTTCCGGTTCGATGCAAGGCAAGTGTTCGGACATCGCGTCGATCTTCGCCGCTGTCATCTGCAAGGCTTGGGACGCAGATTTGATCATGTTCGAGTCTACGTCTCGCTACGTCAACTACAACAAGAAGGACTCGACGATGTCGTTGTCTCGTGCTCTGAAGTTCAACGGTGGCGGCACTAACATGCCGTCGGCTGTTCAACTGATGAACCGAAAGTACGACCGCATCTTGATTCTGTCCGACATGCAAACGTGGATCGGTGGAAACACCAACTCCGTCCTGTCGGCTTACCAACGCAAGTTCGGTGTCAAGCCGTGGGTTTACAGCTTCGACTTGAATGGTCAGGGAACGATGGCATTCCCGGAAGACCGAGTCGCAGCAATCGCAGGCTTCTCCGACAAGATCTTCAAGGTCATGTCGCTCCTGGAGCAGGACAAGGACGCGATGGTTCACACTATCGAAAATGTTTCGCTTGTTCGTCCTCCAAAGTCTGAAAAGACTGTCGAGGAATAATCTCTACGAAGGGGTTTGCCAATAGTACTGGAGGCATCCTGGAAACGGGGTGCCTCCTTTTAATTTCCGTTCTTCAAAAGACACTTACACACCAACCATTTTATGAGTGAGGTTCTTAACAAAGTCATCGTATTATCGCTTAACAGCGGTTGGCAGCCTATCGGCCATTACACGGTCAAGAAGGCAATTAAGTCCATGACTTCTGGTTTGGATGGACAACCTCCGTTGAAGGCTCTCGATCTCGACTACAATCTTGATGAGAATGGCGAGCCGGACAAGCTCATTCAGTCGGTTCCGACTGTTTGGGAAGACTGGGTTAAACTTCCCGTTCGTCCTTGGGAAGAGTACATCCAAACGAACAACCGTGACTTTGGAGAAAACACGGGACGCATTCGTGTGCCAACCATTGTTGTTGCTTGCAACTTCTCTGGAATGCCGATGTATACTCCTCGTCCGAATGGCAAGTCCATTCGTCTGCGTGACGGCGGCATTTGCCAATACACCGGCGAATTCGTCGGAAACAAGGGCAACCTGGACCATGTTATTCCTCGCGACAAGGGTGGCAAGGACACGTTCGAAAATCTCGTCTGGTGCAAACAGAAAATCAATAGCGACAAGGGTAACCGTCTCAACCATGAAGTCGGACTCAAGTTGCTGAGGAAGCCGGTTGCGCCGAAGAGTTTGCCGAGGTCTGTCATCATGAAGGATGTCAAGCATCGTTCGTGGAAGGACTTCCTGATCCTCTAATGTCACCTGAAGGTTTAAAAAGATGGCGTAAACGAATCGACCTCGAAGAACTCCACAGCTGCACGTTGGCTAGCGGAGGACTTCGAGGTTTTCCGTCTATGGAGACCATGCGATTGCCGGCAATTCAGCCGGCGTCGCATGATCAACATGGAATCCAAAAGAGCGCTACGCCGCCATCATGCCATCCGCATCAAGCGGAAGGTTTACCGTCAGCTTAAATTCACTCGGTGGATCAAGAATGCCACCGAAGCCGAACTGTTCATCGTAGTCTGCCGTCGCTGGCAAAATCGTAAGCCGTGCAGTTGTTGCATGTGTTGCAACCCTCGGCGCAGGTCATCTCGCGTCAGTGAGCGGTTGACCTTGCAGGAACGTCGTTTCTTACTCGACTGTTGTGATACACGTGATCTTTATGATATTCCCGATGGTCAATCTTAGGAAGTGGGCGCAGGTCGGCCGTGTACTTTCCAGATGGCAACTTGTCGATGTCTGGAATGTCGTAACCGGCTGCGGCTAACGCATGCAAGCTAACTGATCCCTCGTTGTGACCTTCTGCGTCGATCATATCCACTTGAGCGAACGCTCCGTGAATTCCAGGTTCAGCTGCATAGACCGCCAACTGCCACGTTGGTGGCATCGGAGTTTCAAGTAGAAAATCAACTAAACGGGCAGGCGTCATCGTCTAATTACGAAAAAACCCGGACTTTCGTCCGGGTCTTGAAAAAACAAGAGAAAACCTTAGATAAGGTTGTTCGGATTGCCCCAGGATGGAACTTCCGAAGCCGTGTTGAAGCCGGGATCGAAGCCCCAGCCACGACGACCGGTGACGACGATGTCGATCTGCGCACCGCGAAGGTTGCCCTTATTGCGGATGACGAAGCTGACGTTGGCCGTGGTGTTACCGGAACCGAAGAATCCGACGCGCTCCGAGAGGAGGTTGTAGGAAACGGTCTTCGTACCTTTCGGAACGATGGACTGAGCGGCGCCGACGGCGACGAAGGCACCAGACGGGTTGGTCTGTTCCTTGAGCTGGAAGTAGAGCGCGTTGGAGCCGGTGTTCTCAATGACGAGATCAACGTTGCCGAGGCGATCGTTCGCGCGGTACGCATAGCCTGCGAGCAGGGTTGCGTCCGTGCCGAATGGGATGGAGCTGACTTGATTCATGGCTTTGGGACGATTGGTTGAAGTTTAACGTTCGACGTAATAGCTAAATTGTCGATAGCGCGTATCTCTAGGTTAATTGTGGGGCAATTCTCCAGGAAGCTGGACGAAAGCTGAACATTCGTGAGTTCTTATCGGTATGAACGACGAACTCATACCAACCGGCAAAAACCCATACAACAAAAATCGCATGGTCGCCGATGCGGCAATTCTTCTTCGTCAAGACGAAGCAGCGAGACAAGAGCCTACCGGTCAGTACTCTAAACAAAGCCCTAACGCAACGAAAACTTATTCAATGGAAGAGGCCAAGAGTCTGGAGATCGTACCTTTCGATGATTCAAATCCTTTTGGAGAGCTCACTCAGACCTTTAACGAACATTTTAGCGAGATCGTCCAATCTGCAGAAGTGATTCAAACTGAAAAGGAAAAGCCAACTGGAGAGTTGGTTGTAGGAACGAAACAATCTTCGAAAGAAACAGTCGGAGATCTGCTGAGGAGTCTTCGTGAAAAGAACGAAAACAAGCAAAACTCCTTTGCAATCGATCTTCCAGATTCCTTGAAACCCAGGATTACTTGAGAAGCATTTCTCCGATGTCGACAAGATCTTTTGCGACATCATCAGGCACTCCAGAGATCGGTCGAATGGACACAAATCTTTCGAGAAGTTGACGATCGGATACTAATTCCGATTCTTCTTTTACCGCGGCTCCTAGTTGAGCAGAATAGGTCAGTTTCGGAGTTCCGAGAACCGACAGAGGACTCGCGTAGAATTGTTCAGTTTCTTCGATCGAAGAGAGCGTTACCCAGTACCGATGCTCTTCTTTTGGGTTTGCTGAACTGATGAATGCGTCTTGGCTGACTACCTTGTACTCTGGCATTCCTACGACTTCGACCCATTCAAGTTTCGGCTCGTTTTTGATGTCGAGAACAACGACGAATTTGCGCTGTCCGGCTTCTCCAAAATCCTGTTGGAATGGAGACCCAACATAGTAAGCATTTTTGCCAAACTGCTGATGTCGATGGACGTGACCAAATAGAGCAAGGTCAAACAGGTCGATCAATGCCGGATCGATGCCTTTTTTGCAAGATTCTCCAGAATCGTACTTGACTCCTCTAACGTCTCCATGAGCGAGCAGGATCTTGTACCGGTAATGGGATATTTGCTTCAGACGCGCTTCAATCTCGGTATTGACTGCATCATAGTCCTCGTGGAATGGATGACACACGGCCGCCGTGGTCTTCGACAGTTCAACAACGGGTTTATCGATGTGGCCGAAGTAAGGTTCGAACAGGTGACTGGAGTTGACGTCCGTATATTTGAATAGCTGTTCGTGGTTCCCAGTCAGCTTAATGCCGTTTTTGTTTGGAGAGAACCTGGAGAGGCCTGCAGTCAAAACTTCAAGAGTAGCACGGGGAATAAAAGATCTGTCGTCTGTCGTGTCTCCGAGGTCGATCAAAGCATCACACTGCCGAATCTCAGCAAGAGCTTCTAGTTTCTCATAGAAGGTTTTCACTCGATGCCGTTGAAGAGGCATCGACGGGTCACCGAAGCAGCGTTCGCTTCCTTCGGTAGCCTGAAGATCGGTGTAGACGAGGAATCTCAAGGGATTTTGGCCATCAAAAGATCTTCAATTTTGTTCGTGATGAGATCACGATTTGCAAAAATAAACTCGCCCAGTTTCGGAGCCCATTGACGGTTTTCCCACCAATTCGAGAGATAATTCACGATCTCGATTTTGTCGTGTTTATCCGGTTCGTTGTTGATCAGGGTTTCGAGAGTTTCAACTCGAACAACCATAAATTTGATCACCCAGTGCCAACCTGGTTTGTCGTCGCCATCGGGGCGAATGTTTTCGTAGTCGCTGATGACTCGGTTCGTGTGGGGAACCGTAATGAGTCCCATTTCTTCTCGGAGTTCGATCGAAAACTGTTCCTGCATGGTCAGTCCGACTTCATGCAGTCCACTTGGAAGACTCCAGCAATTTCTTGCGGAGCGCACATTCTCAGATCTGTGAAGAAGAGGAAAATTGCCTTTGCTGTCGAAAGCAATGCCGGAGACGGTGGTGTAAGGACGAGCCTCAGTAAAAACATTCCATTTGTCAGTCATGGACAGCAAGAACTGCTGAATTCATCTGCAATCTTCTATTCGCTCTCCGACGGCGGAGTTCTTCTGCAAACACACCAGACGACAACTTAATTGTGAAAACGTTCGACTACAAACTATGGAATGGCAGGCGCAGAATTTGCCATGTCCAAATACAAGGAAACGGGCTCGGAGTAATTCCCCAGACTCGGGCAGGACTCGGCTGGCTGAAATACTTTGTCTCCGTGGCCTTGGCGATAGGCGATAATTAGGTTCGTGCAACCGTCCCAAGACAAAGTCCTCAGACTACTTTTTCGTACTCGCGCTGATGATGGTCCTGGGTCTGAATTGGAGAGCTACCTTGATCGGTTGCTAATCCGCATCTTCTCGTCGACCTCTCTGGTCGTCTATCTGTACGATGCCAAAATCAACGCAGAAGGCGAAATTGAGCTCGTATTCAACGAATTACCTCCAGAGGTAATTGACAAAGTCGTTCAGTTGATCGGAGCAAAAGAGACGAAAGTGTTTACCTTTCGAGACGAAGAGTCCAACCACATCTACCACGGCTTCCGTTGCAAACCACAAGAGGAAGCCCTTGAAGAGCTGTGAGCAACATCGTCAAGAAAATGATTGGCGCGTACGCGCCAGTGCCTGAGCCGGTCAACCCTCTTGCTTCAATCGTTGAAGCAGAGATCAAGACTGGTCGGTTCAAATTTCAAGTCGAAAAGTTTCTAAGTCTTCAAGCAGAGAAGCCTGAAATCGACTTGGTGCACGTTGTCTCGCTGTCAGAAACTTGTGCAAACTGCTCGTGTGTTACACGGGTCAAGGATACCGAAAATCCAAAGTATTTCGATGCAGAAGTTTCCTTCCAGGTAGATCTGAAAACCGGCGACTGCCGGAACTACACCGATCTAGCGGTCAGTAACTGATTGTCGTTCACGGCTGCGGCGTCGACGTAGATCAATCGCCCCGATAGATAGTCAGTGACTATCTTCCGTGCCAACTGGTGCTTCGATTTAATGTCGATGATCTTCTTTTCCTCGAATTTCTCAACGAGTTTGTCGTCAAGACTCTCGGGGAGTCGGAAGATACAAAGTCCTGTCTTGTTGTCCTTAGGCATACGACCAATAGAACACCTTTTTTGCATTTTGTAAACAACGGTCAAAACTGAAACCAGAAACAATGGCTACTCGAGACTCAATTGCTGGTGGTGTGTTGAACTTCATGGGTTTGACCGGTACACCGCTTCCTACCAGCAGCATCGCCCCAAGAATTGCAAATCCTGCGGATAATCTGCAGATGCAACAATTCACCGACTTAGGTCAGGTGATGAATTCGGAGATCTGGTCGAACTACGCGGTCGCCATGACCCGTCCGACGACTTATTCTGCCATGCTTCAGACGTGGAGAGAAATGGCCGGTTGGGATCTTATCGCAGCTGCACTTGTGCAAGTTGTTGATGAAGCAATTCAAAAGGACGACCTTAACCCAGGGGCTATCTGGTACGAATGCGACGATCCAAAGATCGAGGAGGAACTCAACGGGATGCTGGAACTTCTCAACGTTGAAGACATCCTACCCAACCAATTCTGGTTCTTGTCGGCTCTTGGCAATTCATTCGAAAAGCTGGAGTATTCCAGAGGGGATGGCGTGACCGGATTGAGTTTCGTGGATCCTCAGGACATCCGCCGTTACTGGCTCCAGAAAAACAGGCAGTGCATTGGGTTCAAGTGGGATAAAGGAAAGGCCCCTGACAAAGAAAATTTTTGGTTGATCAACCAACAAACGAAAATCGAAAGGGTCGATGTTGGCCAATCCACCGAGAAACTCTGGTATCCGTGGGACTTCCTGCACTTCCGTCGGATGTATCGCATGCGCGAGTCGGAACACGGCGAACCGATCTTCGACGAAGCACAGGCGATCTACAAGAAAATGCGTATTGCTCTCGACCAAATGGTCGTGCACCGCGCACAAGTTCAGCCGGATCGTTATGTGGTCAACGTTGACACGGGTGATCAACCTCCAGCCGAACAAATGCGCACGCTTCAACGATGGAAGCAGTCCATGCGCGCTAAGCTTTCTTTCGGTGCCGGCGGTGGTACGAATGGAGGAATGACAGATCCGAACGATTTCAAGAGTTTCTACAACGCTCTTGGTTTGGATTCCGTGCTATGGGTTGCGCGTCCGAAAGGATTCACCCACGCCATCGAAAAACTCGCTGGCACTCCGTCAGTTCCAGACATCTACGACGTCGAAATGTTGACGAACTTATTTTTCTCCGTCATCGGCATGCCGAAAGAATGGCTGGGAGTTGGCGACAAAGGCCAAAACACGATGGCTTCCGGCAAAGCGCTGCTTGCCCAAGACATTCGATTCCTCAGAAAAATCAAGGCCCTACGCCGCCCGATCACACAGGGTTATCGCTGGCTCGGTTACTTCCACTTGCTGCTCAAGGGCAAAAACATTGAGGATATTAATCTTCGCACGAAGATGTCGGAGATCGGACAACTGGACGAGCAAATCAAGTTGGAAACTTTGAAGGCTCAAGCTGAAGTGCTCGAAGTCCTTGGCAACGTGATGGAGACATACAATCTTCCTCGAGAGGCTTGGGTCGAGGTTATCTTCAAAAAGTACATGCACCTTCCTGACGACATCGTGAACGCGTTTGTGACCGCACTTCCTGCTGAACAGCCTGTCGAGGGCCAACAAGAAAGTCGAAAGTCTATGTCGACGATGGCGATGTTGACTGAAGTTCGGCGCCGAATGGACGGAAATCCTCGCGTGAAACGCCTGACCGAAGAGCTTCAACAGCTTTCTGACGGAAAGAAACCAGCTCGTTCACTTGGCGAAAAACGTTACACCACTGAATCAGTGTTGAGAGAACCGGCCAAGATGATGAAACCAAACGACGTCATCGTGAATTCGTTTGGACCTGTCGAAGAGTCGAGGAACGTTCCTGGCAACGTTGAGCAAGGACCTGGTTATCGCAAGTTCAACTACGGCCAGCCTTCTTAATGTCAAATTTGGCGTTCACTTCGAGCATCAGCCAATCCTACGTTCAAACCGCAAAAGGTCGCGTAGCATCGGTTGTTCTGTCGATCTCTTTGACCGACAGCAGACCTTTCGTTTCGGTCAAACCGGTCGGGTTGTCGCTTGACTGGGGAGACGGATCTCAAATTGTCAACGTCGATCGGTCTCCGTCTCCGTATTCAAACACGTTCAAACACACGTACACGCCGGGGAACTACATCCTCAAAGTAATCGGAAAGAATTATCAAATTCCTTTGGCCGACTCGGCCGTCGCTACGTTTGACATTGCGGCGACTACCGGAATTCCGAGGATTCCGACACTTGCTGAGCAGGGTCTTCAACCCATCATCTTCGGCCCCATCCTTCCTAGAGACGAAGGATTTCCAAATAAGTCCGAATGGGCGTTCCAAACCTCTCAAGATTCTGTGGTTTTGGAATCGTCTGCTAGATTGCTGTTGATCACCACCGTCGGAGAGCGTCTAATGCAGCCAGAATACGGCACGAAGCTGCCGTTGATGATCTTCTCGCAGTCGAGTGCATCGTTACAGGACGACATCAATCAGGAAGTCATTCGGGCGTTCTCTATCCACGAGCCAAGACTAGCCGTGTCAGGCGTAGTCGTCACCCAAATCGGGCAGAAAGAAATCAAAATCAACGTCAAACTGTTGTCCAAACTGGATCAACGAGAGTTTGAAGTATCGTCTTCTTTTGTCAAGTCATGAGCGATTGTGTAACACGGGCAGATTTCATCCGAAATTTAGCGAACACTCAGGGATTCACCTACATCCAAGCGACAGCTGCGTACGACAGCTTCATCAAAACGATCGAGGATGGAATCTGCGCCGGCAGTAAGGTTCAACTGTCCAGAGTTGGTTCGATAACACCGGTAAAATACGGTCCTCGGATCCAACAGATGGGCTTTAAACGAGGCACTGGCAACACCGTTGAGAAAACGTCTCGCACTTACTATCTTGGCAGCAGAATCAAGTACAAGTTCATCCTTTTCAAGAGCTTCATGGCAACTAAGTCTCTTGCATGGAAGCTCGACTGACAAGGCAGTAATTAGGACATGTCGGGCATTTTCCTGATCCAGCCGATCACTATTCCTCAATCCGCCGCGCAAAACTTTGCCGGCGGTGATGTTAAGCACGTTTCATCAATTGCCGACGCTATTGAGGGAGATGCTCTTTCGAACCCGACTCGGCAGCTCGCTTATCGCGACGTTTTGCTTGCCGAGAAGGTCAATGAACTGGTCGAAGTTGTCAACAACAAGGATCAATTCATCAATCTTCCGTTGCCTGTTACCACGCTGCCTGGCGGAGCATCTCAGATCATTTCGAATTATCGAATCCCACCTGGATTTGAAGCTCGTATCCTCAACGCAAAGATCGCTTCATCTCCTCAGCTGGCGATTCAGCTGTTAATCGGGTACAACGCTAACCAATACGGTCTCACGACCTTCAGCACGACTCCGGTCACCACATTCGACGAGTTCACGGCTGGATCCTCTTTCTTCGGTACCGGCGAGTTTGTCATTCAGCTGATCAATGTCAGTGGCAAGACGTCCACAGGAACCGCGTCTATCATTCTCACGATGCGACCGGTCGCTGCCCAGAAGGGTGGCATCATCGGACCGGGAGCTGTCGGTGCTCAGGGCGTGAAAGGTGACAAGGGCGACAAGGGTGACCAAGGAAACCCTGGTTTGCCGGGCGTCGCAGGTCCAATCGGAATGACGTGGCGCGGATCTTGGTCGTCTGCCGTTGGATACGCGACTCGAGACGAAGTTCAGTACGGTGGAAGCAGCTGGTATTCGAAATCTCCGAACACGAACGTTCCTCCTCCAAATGACCCGTCTGGAATTTCCGTCGTGTGGGATTTGGTTGCGAGTGTCGGATCTCAAGGTTTCCAAGGAATCGGCGGAACAGCAGGTTCTGCAGGTGCTCAAGGTTTCCAAGGTGCTGCGGGTGCTGGATCGCAAGGTGCTCAAGGTTTCCAAGGAAATTCAGGAGCTCAAGGCGACAACGGAGCGCAAGGTTCTGCAGGTACTTCCGGATCTCAAGGTTCTGCAGGTGCTCAAGGTTTCCAAGGTGATTTTGGTGTATCGGGTATCGGATTTCGTCCAGCTGGCGTCTACGATTCTGGTTCGACTTACAACGCGAACGACGTTGTCACAGTCACGAACGGCACAACTGCGTCTGCATACGTCGCTCAAATGGACGTTGGCACTGGCACGAATCCTCCATCAGCACCGTGGCAATTACTTGTCGGTGCTGGCACAGGAAGTTTCTATCAAATCAAAAATCCAAAGTCGGCGCTGGTTACTGGATCGGGCTACGTCCCAGGAACTGCAGTTTCGATTTACGACGCTCTTGCTTCTGGTTCTCACTATCCTTCGATGGACTGGGTCGAAACGTCGGTTTATGGAAATCTCACTGGTTATGACTTTACTGGCCAAAGCGTGATTCGTGGCACGAAGAGATTGGTTTTCTCCGGCGATCTGACAGTCAACATGCCAGGAGTTTCAGACGGCGCAGGTTTGGGTTGGCAAGGACCCGACGTCGAAGTCATGATCGCTAAGCACGGCACAATCGCAGGAACAGTCGCTCCATCCGTCGAAGTAGTGAGTCAAGACGCTGGATCATTTACTGTCCGCACTAACTCTTTACTGCCAGTTCAAGTGCAAATTACTGCGATTGGCACCAAAATGTGGCCGAGCTGATTAGGCTTTTTGCAGACCGATCAAAGCGAACGACGGCTGCATATTGTTGTGAGCGTCAGGATTGCTTCCTGGTTCTTTGCCGTTTGTGATAAGATAAGCTCCAGCTCCAGTGGAAATATCTTTGAACACGGCACTTCCGATTTCACCGTTTACCTGTTGACCCTGTCCCGATCCTTTGGTGGGCGCGCTACCGGTTCTTAGTAGAAAGTCGTCATTATTTGAGGCAACTGACCGGCCAAAAACGTGAGTGTGCTCTCGACTTTCATCGTCAGTCAACACATGACCTTCTTCTCCGAAACCGGTAAGAGCAATTCGATTAGTAAGACCTGCCCCTTGTCCGGCAAAAACAGGAACTCGACCAAGAACCGTGTCGCCAAGAAGAATCCAACCAGGATTTTTTGTCAATGCAGTAGCGTCGTTGGCCGCAGTGACAAATTTAACGTCGCCTTGAACGCCTTCGACCGTGCGCCATGTACCTCGTTCCCACCAAATCTGTGCGTTGATGTCGGTGTCGAAATACCGTTCAAAATTTCCTGGGCTTGAAGGGCGATTTGCTGTTGGGCCTGAATTCATGGGTGTTGCAGATCCTTGTGGCCCTTGGAATCCTTGAAATCCCTGCGGTCCCGCATTGCCTTGGAATCCTTGAAATCCCTGAGCTCCTTGCGGACCTTGAGGTCCTTGAAATCCCTGAGGTCCGTTAACTGTGATGATCCAGTCGGTACCATTCCAAATGGCGTCTCGACCAAGATCCAAGTCGTAGTAGTGAAACCACAGAGGAGGATTGCCAGGACGCTGAGATGTCGCACCACCTCCTGCAAGATTGAGGATCGCCGAATCGGTGTTGGCGTTGGGATCCTGTGTGAGAAGGGCGACATTGGTTTGTGCTTGAGTTGCCATACCGAGAGTTGACTAAATACTCTGGCCAAACGTTAAGCTTCCGGAACAGCGACCCCTGGAAAACCCTGAGCGCCTTGTGGACCTTGCATGCCAGACCCCTGAAATCCTTGGAATCCTAGATTACCTTGTGGATCAAAACCTTGAGGTCCTCTCGGCCCATCTCTCCACGCGGATCCATCCCAAACAACATCATAGCCGATGTCAGTATCGAAATAGTGAAACCACCGGGCGGGGTTGGCAGGACGCTTGCTGGTTGGCCCGCCGCCGAACAGTGTGTCGTTAGCCGCAGCTTCCTGCGTGCTCTTTGTGATAATACTTTCCGCCATGGGCTAAGTAACCCGCTGACCGAAAGTTTACCCGGCTGCGGGAGGTTCTGGCAGCAAATCGTCAGCAGCAACGTCAACATCCGTCCTGGCTGGACCAGGAGAAACTTCAACGTCTCCGTCAGCAACCTGTTCCTCACCGGGCTTTTCTTCGCCACCTGGAGCTTCATCAGCCAATTGAATATCAACATCAACTCCGCCTTCGATCTTCTCTTTGGCTTCTTTTTCGGCGTTGAATTCGTCCTTGGACTGGCCTGGTTTTGGCACCCGATCCATGTGCCATTCGATCGAGCGACGCATTTCGTCGGCTACTGGGCCAACACCGCCTCGAGTCAAGGCATCAGCAAAAGTCTTGAGCTCGAGGAAGCTTATGACCATGGTGTATGTGTCATAAGAGTCGTCGTTCTTCTTTTTGATCTCCATACCGCTAAATACATGACACCTGTCGAAGTCCTAACAAACATTCGTGAAGGCAGAGTCGACCAAAGGACTTTGAGGCACGCCGTCAGACTTGGACGACTTGTCGAGGTTTTTGGGACTTTCAAAGTCAGAAGGAAAGGATCTGAAAAACCAACAGACTATGTCCATGTAGTTGAAAAGATCTCGGACTATCCCAGGGCTCTTCAGGCACAAGAGTTAGTTTATCGATTTACTCGGCGTGGAGAGTCGGTTCTTGCTCAGAAGACATGAAGCTGATCACCCTGCAGGAACCTATTTCGTTTGGAATCAAGAGGTCGACCGGAGAATTCCGTCTGAATTTTCAGGCCTATACTCCCTATGTCCTGAGCAACGCTCATTTCAAAAACATCTACGAAAACGTTCAGAAGATCCTTTTCAAAGCAACTCATTACGACTACCGTCTTCCTGCGTTCCACGTTAACGCAATGAGAAAGGGAGATCGAATCTTGTACTTCAACGGATCCGGCGGATATGGGGACCAAATCTTGGCATGGCCGTGCGTCAAGATTCTGGCTCAAATGGGGTTTGAAGTTCATGTCGCCGTCGAACCGGGACTTGAATGTTGTTGGTGGAATTTTCCATGGGTCAAATCTCTTGTGACAATGCCACTTCCTCAGGCTCAATTCGAGATGTGGAAAAATAAAATCATGATGGATGCCGTCGTTAATTTCGACGAACATCCAGATCAGCTGCATCCGATCGATACAGAGTTGAAAAGGTTTGGCATCGATCCCGACTCAGTGCCTGCGGATCTTAAACGAGTCGCTCCGATTTTCACTCAAGGTGAACTTGACAAGGCAAGCAGCTTGATCGGCACGGTTAAGAAATTTGCGATTTACCAACTTTCAGCGACAAGTCCGACTCGCACCTTGCAACCGGACTTAAGCGTCTCGATTCTGTCTGAACTTGCTCGGAGGTTTCCTGACACGACGTGGATTGCGATTTATGATTGCTTCGTCAACGAAGACCTGATAAAACTGGCTTCCAACACTGGATTGGCCAATGTCCGGACCATGACATTCGAAGAGTTGAGAGTATTGTGGGCAACAGTTGCTCGAGCTCGGCTGTGCATCGGGCCAGACAGCATGCTTCTTCACGTTGCTGGTTCCATGAACATTCCATCCATCGGATTTTGGGGACTGATGAATCCGTTCAATCGTTCTGGATACTACAAAAACCATGTCGCCATTTGGCATAAAAACTCCTGCCAATTCTCTCCGTGCTTCGTGACAATGCACGATTTTCCGAACTATTGCCCGCCTCTTCCTGAACCGAGAAAAACGTGTGCCGTACTTGGGGCAATCACTCCAGAAGAGGTCTGCCAAGCCGCAGAAAAATTCTTGCAATAATTTGTTTACAATTTTAGGTCAATCTTTAAGGTGCTCAAGTGTCTAAAGTTCTCGTCCGAGAGACGGCAAGTTATTTGATCCTGACTGGCCCTTGGGAGCATCTGAAATCTCTCAGAGAAGCTTACAAGATCCAGCCTCCCGACTATTGGAGAAGTCCTCGTTATCAGCTGTACAAGCAAACTGAAGGTGAGCGAGGTTGGGACGGGTA
>Ga0105240_10007145_pt1 | contig 16265 bp, 13 predicted proteins | sample KBSC54metaG_FD_80426 | JGI IMG/M metagenome (GOLD analysis project Ga0105240, IMG submission 80426) | Corn rhizosphere microbial communities from Kellogg Biological Station, Michigan, USA - KBS C5-4 metaG | ecosystem: Host-associated > Plants > Roots > Rhizosphere > Soil | place: Michigan, USA... | reverse complement strand
CAATCCGGCGCGATGCAGCCGCGGGACGACGGCATCGATGCCGGGGGGCCGGTCGGGTGGCCCGCTTTCCGTCCTCTCCGCGGAGACAGCGCGAGGCCCAGCGCGACGAGCGCGAAGGCGCCGCTCGCGGCCCAGAGCAGCTCGGCCCGGAGCGGATGCAGGCGATAGGGGGCGGCGAACGAGGTGGCGAGTGAGTTCGAGCACGGTGGCAGGCACGACGGCGGCGTGTGCACCGGGGACGTCATCCGCCAGGCGGCCACACCGGCAATGAACAGCGCGACTCCCACGACCAGCGCGGCGAACGAGAGGTGCCGTCGATAACCGGTCACGCCGAGATCGTACCGCCGGCGAAGGGTTGACACGCGTGACGCGCCCCGCTAGTCTAGTTATCTAGATGTCTAGTGAAATGATCCGGCGATGATCGAGTTTCACCTGGATGCCCGCTCCGGCGTTCCCGCCTACCTCCAGCTCGTGCAGCAGGTGCGCCAGGCGATCCGGCTCGGCATCCTCCGCGACGGCGACCAGCTGCCGACCGTGAAGGAGGTCGTTGCCATGCTGACGATCAACCCGAACACGGTGCTCCACGCGTATCGGCAGCTCGACCTGGAGGGGCTGGTCGAAGGCCGCCGGGGAGTGGGCACCTTCGTGGCCGCCGGTCCACCGACGTCACCGCCGGTCGACGACCTGAAGGCGCTGCGATCGTCGCTCGAGCGCTGGGTGGCGCGCGCCCGGGCGGCGGGCCTCGATGACGAGGGCATCCGTGCGCTCTTCGCCGAGGCAGTGCGGCCCGAGACCGAATCGAGGGTGGCATGAGCGACATCGCCGTCCGCACCTCCGAGCTCGGCAAGCGCTACCGCGACGGCTGGGCGCTACGTGATTGCACGCTCGAGATCCCGGCCGGCTCGGTGACCGCGCTCGTCGGGCCGAACGGGGCCGGCAAGACCACGCTCTTGCACCTCGTGATCGGGCTCAGCCGCCAGACGTCCGGGACGGTCGAAGTGCTCGGCCTGTCTCCTCGGTCGGACGCGAAGGCCGTCCTGCCGCGACTCGGCTTCGTCGCCCAGGATCATCCGCTCTACCGCGCGCTGACCATCGCCGAGACGTTCACGCTCGGACGCAGGCTGAACGCGCAGTGGGACGAGGGGTTCGCGCGCGAGCGCGCCGGCCGGCTCGGGCTCGACCTGGACAAGAAGGTCGGGAAGCTTTCGGGCGGCCAGCAGGCGCAGGTCGCGCTCACGATGGCACTGGCCAAGCGGCCCGACGTGCTTGTCCTCGACGAGCCCGTCGCCTCGCTCGATCCGCTCGCGCGGCGGGAGTTCCTGAACGGCGTCCTCGAGGCCGTCGTCGAGACGGGCATGACGGTGATTCTCTCGTCCCACATCGTTTCGGAGCTGGAGCGCGTCTGCGATCACCTGATCACGCTCGCCGACAGCCGCACCCAGCTCGCCGGCTCGATCCGCGAGATCGTCGCCGGCCACCGCCTGCTCACCGGCCCGCGCAGCGACGCCGCGAGCGTCGCTCGCATCCACGACGTCATCCGCGAGACCCACACCGAGCGGCAGACGACCCTGCTGGTGCGCGCCAACGGGCACGTGTACGACTCCTGCTGGGAGCAGCACGAGGTCGACCTGGAGGAGATCGTGCTCGCCTACCTCGGCTACCGGCCGGGGATGCGCGATACATCGCCCGCGCGCGAGGCGGTGCCGTCGTGAGCCGGGTGGCCTGGCGCCTTCAGCGCACGGAGACGGCCGTGGTGGCCGGCATCCTGGCCCTGCTCGCGGTGCTCCTGATCCCAACCGGTATCCAGATGGCGAACGCCTACCACAGCGACGGCCTGAACGCGTGCCGGGCACTGAACATCGGGCCGTCGTGCGCGGCGCGGATCGGGGAGTTCCAGTCGCGGTTCCAGGCGCTGACGGTGCTCGCCAACTGGTTCACGCTCGTGCCCGGGCTGATCGGCGTCCTGCTGGCGGCGCCGTTCATTCTCGACCTCGAGCACGGCACCTACCGGCTGGCGTGGACGCAGGGGATCACGCGGCGGCGGTGGCTCGCCGGAAAGCTCGGCATCCTCGTCCTCACCGCGGTGGTGGCGAGCGGCGCGCTTGCGCTCCTCATGGCCTGGTGGCGCTCGCCGCAGGCCGACCTGAACGGCCGCCTCGACACCGGCGTGTACGACACGGCGGGCATCGTGGTCGTCGGATATGCCGTCTTCGCCCTCGGTCTGGCACTCGCGCTGGGGGCCCTGTGGCGCCGGTCCGCCGCCTCGCTCACGGTCGCGTTCGTCGGCTACTTCGCGATGCGCATCTTCGTCGACTACTGGCTCCGCAACCGGCTCGTCTCGCCGCTCCAGGGGAGCTGGCGGGGTCTGCGCCAGCCGCAGTTCCTCTACCACGCCCAGATCATGAGCGAGAGCGGCGGGAGCGGGAAGGGCGGCTTCAAGTCCGGCGGCCCGTTGGGCGGCCACGCGCAGATGGCGGTCCCCGGCAATGCCAGCCACACGCTCTTCCACGCCGTCTACCAGCCGGCGAGCCACTTCTGGCCGCTCCAGCTCAGCGAGACCGCCCTTTTCACCGGGATCGCCGCGCTCCTGATCGCGTTCGCCGCATGGTGGACGCACGAGCGGATCGCCTAGCCGGGCTCGGCCGGGCCCGGGATGTGACCGCCGCTCCACGCCCGGCAGGCGATCTGCAGCGCCAGCCGCTGGTCGAGGTCGTCGAGGTCGGCCGGGAGCAGGGCGCGGATCCGCTTCATCCGGTGCGCGACCGCGTTCGGGTGCAGGTGGAGGGCGGCGCCGCTGCGCGTCAGCGAGCCCCAGCAATCGAGGTAGACGCGGAGGGTCTCGATCGCCGTCTCGGCCTTGGCGCCTCCCAGCTTCGCGAGCGGCGCCAGCAGGCCGGCCGCCGATGCCTGGCCCGCCGGCGAGCCGGCGAGCTCCCGTACGAGGCCGTCGGGATCCGCGGCGTCGAACGGGAAGGGAACGTCCCACGCGCCGCTCGCGCGCGCCCGCGCGACTGCCGTCCGCGCCTCGCCGGCATCGCGGCCGACGCCGCAGACGACCCGTACCGGCAGCCGATCGATCACCGCGGCCGCCACCTGGGCGCCGTCGCCGTCGCCCCGCAGGCGCACCGATGCGCCCTCACGGGAGGCGTGCCATCCGGCGGCGCGGGCGGCCCGGAGCGTCTCCAGCATGACGAGGTCGCCGCCGTCACGCCCGAGGGGCTCGAGGACGACGACCACCGACCCCACGGCCGGACGCTCGGCCTGGGCGCCGGCGCGCGCCAGGGCGTCGGCGACGAGCCGGCAGCCGATCCGAACCGCCGTGTCCTTGTGGTCGGCGACCACCACGCCGTCGCGGACGCTCACCTGCGCGTCGAGCGCCGCCGACGCCGCGACCAGGATCGCCTCGACGCCTTCCGGCTCCGCATGCTCGATCGCGGTCGCCGCGGCCGCCAGCCGCAGCAGGACGGCGTCGGCGTCGGCGCGGAGCACCGCTTCGAGCGTGGCCACGAGCGCAGCCGGATCCTCGCCCAGGCCGATCGCGAGCAGGGCGACGCGGGCGCCGCTCGCTGCGGCGATCACGGCCTGCGAGGTCGTCGCCCGCCCGTACAGCGCGAGCGCCGCCACCTCGCGCTCGCCGGCGACGCCGAGCAGCTCGGTCAGGCCGCGTCCTGAAGCCCTGCGCGACGCCCGCCGGGTGAGCACCACGACCTCCCCGCGGCGCCCGCGCGCGACCCGCGTCGTCTCGTCGGCCAGGCTGACGCCCTCGATCGTGCGTGCGTCCCACGGGCCGGCGACCAGGGTCAGGTCGAGGCGCGGATCCTTGCGCAGCACGTCGTCGAGTCGCACCGCGCCATTATGTCATGGACACAACAACTCGCCGGATGTTGGTCTCGCGGCACATTGACCGCCGCCATGGCGGCGCGTCAGAGTGGCGGCATGCCAAACAGGATCGCAGTCGACGTCGGCGGCACTTTCACCGATCTCGTGCTCAGCGACGAGGACACCGGGCGGATCGTGATCGGCAAGGTCCCCACCGTCCCCGACGCGCCCGACGAGGGCGTGCTGGGGGTGCTCGACTCCGTCCTTGCCGCGGGCGACGTGGCCGCCTCGGAGTACTTCCTGCACGGCACGACCGTTGGGTTGAACGCGCTTCTCGAGAGCCGTGGGGCGCTGGTTGGCCTCTTGTGCACGAGCGGCTTCCGCGACGTCCTCGAGGTACGCCGGGGAGACCGCGGCGATCCGTACGACCTGTTCTGGCGGGCACCGCCGCCCATGGTCGAGCGCCACCTGCGGATCCCCGTGCGCGGGCGCATCCGCGCGGATGGCGCGGAGCACGTAGCGCTCGAGCCGCCCGACGTGACCGCGGCCGCCGCCTGCTTCATCGAGCACGACGTGGATGCGGTGGCGATCGCCTTCATAAACGCCTACGCCAACCCGGCGCACGAGCTCGAGGCCGAGCGGTTGCTGCGCGAGGCGGGATTCACGGGTGACGTCTCGGTGTCGCACCGGGTGTCGGGCGAGTACCGGGAGTACGAGCGCACCTGCACCACGGTGATTGACGCCTTCGTCCGCCGCCGGCTCGGCGACTACCTCGGCCGCGTCGAGGGTGCCCTGGGCGGCAAGGGGTTCACGGGCGGGTGCATGATCATGCGGTCGGGCGGCGGTGCGATGACGTTCGGCGAGGCGTCCGGGCGGCCGTTCGAGACGATCCTCTCCGGTCCCGTCGCCGGTGCGCGCGCGGTCGCCGACCTGGCGCGCGAGCTCGACCTGCGGCACGCGATCGCCGCCGATGTCGGCGGCACCAGCTTCGACACCTGCCTGATCGACGACGGCCGCCCGCCGGTGCTGTACCAGGGCGAGGTCGTCGGGCTCCCGATCCAGACGCCGTGGATCGACGTCCGCTCGATTGGCGCCGGTGGCGGCTCCATCGCCTACGTCGACTCGGGCGGCCTGCTCCGGGTTGGCCCCCAGAGCGCCGGTGCCGATCCCGGGCCCGCCTGCTACGACCGTGGCGGCGAGCACGCGACGGTGACCGACGCGGCGCTGGCGCTGGGGATGATCCCCGCGGTCCAGATCGCCGGCGACGTCCCGCTCGTGCTCGAGCTGGCCGAGCGCGTGCTCGGCCGCCTGGCGGAGCCGCTGGGCCTCGGATCGGTGACCGAGGTCGCCTGCGGCGTGATTCGCATCGTCGCCGCGCAGATGGCGGACGCGATCCGGAGCGTCACGATCGAGCGCGGCCGCGACCCACGCGAGGCGGCGCTGGTCGCCTTCGGCGGGGCCGGGCCGCTCTTCGGCACCGTGCTGGCCGACGAGCTCGGCGTCAGCACCGTCGTCGTCCCCCCGTACGCCGGCAACTTCTCGGCGGTCGGCCTGCTCGGGGCCGACCTCGCCCGGAGCGTCTCGCGCACGCGCGTGACCCGGCTCTCGTCCGATGGGCTGGCCGAGGCCGGCGCCATCGCGGGGCAGCTGTTCGGAGAGCTCGACGCGCGCGGTTCCGGCGAGTCGGGGCGGAGCGTACGGGAGGTGCACATGGACATCCGGTTCGTGGGACAGGAGCACACGCTGACCGTCCCTGTCCCGGCCCACGGCGGCGCCGTCGAGGTCGACCCCGAGCCCGTGGCGGAGCGCTTCCTCGACGAGTACGAGCGGACGTTCGGCTCGATCCTCGACGAGGAGCTCGAGATCGTCTGCGTGCGCGCGCTCGCGACCACGCCGCTCGAGTACGACCCCGTCCCCCCCTCGGCCCCCGGGCGAAACGGCGACGGCGCGAGCGGGTACGAGACGGTGCGGGCCTGGTCGTTCACCGGCGGCGAGCCGGCCGCGTTCGCCGTCATCGACCGTTCCCGTCTCGCCCCCGCCGCGACGATCGAGGGGCCGGCGATCGTGCGCGAGCAGACGACGACCACCTACCTCGACCGCGGCTTCCGGGCGACGGTGCATCCCAGCGGCGCGCTGATGATCGCCCGCGGCGGTGACGCGTGAGCGTGCAGACGGTTGTCTCACGAGCGGGCGGCGGGCGCGCGAGCGGCATCGCGGACGCCGACCCGATCACGACCGAGATCGTTCGCCAGGGGCTGAACGCAGCGGCCGACCAGATGAAGCGGGCGCTCGTGCGCACATCGTTCTCGCCGGTCATCTACGAGGTGCTCGACTTCGCCGCCGCGCTCTACGACCGCGATATCTGCCTGCTCGCACAGGCCCCGACGCTGCCGGTCTTCATGGGCACGATGAGCTTCTGCGTGCGCGGCGCGATCGACGCGGTCGGCGGCGAGCAGGCGCTCGAGCCCGGAGACATCATCCTCTACAACGATCCCTTCGGCACCGGCTCGCACCCGCAGGACGCGGCGATGGTGATGCCGGTCTTCCTGCCGGCGGGCGACCTGGTCGGGTACGCCGCGATCAAGGCACACTGGCTGGACATCGGCGGCAAGGAGCCCTACTCGACCGACACCGTCGACGTGTTCCAGGAAGGCACCATCTTCCCCGGCGTCAAGCTGTTCTCGAGGGGCCGCCTCGTCTCGGACATCTTCCGCTTCGCCACCGCGAACTCGCGCGTGCCGAAGATGGTCGCGGGAGACATCAACGCCACGGTCGTCGGCGTGCGGACGGGCGCCGCCGGCCTCGTGCGGGTCGTCGAGCGATACGGACTCGAGCGCTTCGACGAGGCGGTCGCAGCCATGTACGACCACGGCGAGGCGCTCGTGAAGGAGTGGTTCGCGCGGCTGCCGCAGGGGCGCTACGTCGGCCGCGGCGAGATGGACTCGAACGGCGTGACCGACGACCCGGTGCCGTTCGAGGTGACGGTCGACATCTCGCCCGACGGGGTGCGCCTAGACTTCTCCGACGGCCCGCCCCAGCAGGACGGGCCGATCAACTGCCCGCTGCCGTCGACCGTGTCCGCCAGCCGGATCGCGATCTCCATGCTGGCCGGCGGCGGCACCGCGCCCAACGAGGGGCACTTCCGCCCGATCGAGATCGTGACCAGGCCTGGCACGGTGTTCCACCCGCTCCATCCCGCGCCGTGCTTCCTGTACGGCTGGATCGGCGACCAGTCGATCGAGGCGATCTACCAGGCGGTGGGCCAGGCGCTGCCGACGGCGGTGCCGGCGTGCAGCGGCGGCGACATTTGCGCACTCGTGTGGTGGGGGACGCGCGAGGGGACGGGTGAGCCGTGGACGGACGGTGCCCCGCACCCGATCGGACAGGGCGCGTCGGTTCACGGGGACGGCGCCAGCAGCCTCATGCACGTGTCGGAGGCGTCGACCCGGTGCACGCCGATCGAGGTGTGGGAGGCGAAGAACCCCTGGCTGCTGGAGCGGGTCGAGCTCGCCCAGGACTCGTGCGGGCCGGGCCGGGAGCGCGGCGGTCTGGGACTCGACCTCTCGTTCCACATGCTCGAGGACGCCTGGCTGACGTCGGCCGTCGAGCGCACGAAGAACGCCCCCTGGGGGCTCGAGGGCGGCGGCGAGGCCCGGGCCAACTCGGTCGAGGTGGAGCTCCCCGACGGGACCCGCACCCGGTACTCGAAGGTCACTCGGCTGAAGGTGCCGAAGGGGGCCACCGTGCATCTGCATACCGGCGGCGGCGGCGGGTACGGCGACCCGGCCGAGCGCGACCCGGAGGCCGTCCGCCGCGACCTGCGCGACGGGTACCTGTCGGCCGAATACGTCAGCCGCCACTTCCCACATGCCGTCGAGGGCGACCCCTGAGCGGGCGCATCACCCGCATTGACGTCGAACACCTCGCCCCGATGGCCCGGGGCTGTTCCGTGCTGGGGGCCGGCGGCGGCGGCGACACATACACCAGCCTGCTGGCAGCCCGCCACGCGATCGAGCGGTTCGGGCCCGTCAGGCTCGTCGACCTCGACAACCTGCCCGACGACGCCCTGATCATGCCCTGCGGCGGCATCGGGGCGCCGGTCGTCTCGATCGAGAAGCTCGGCACCGGCGAGGAGGGCCGCTGGCTGCGCGACGGGCTCGAGCAGGCGCGGCAGGGCCGGGTCGCCGCCCTGATGGCGGGCGAGATCGGCGGCGCCAACGGGATGCAGCCGATCAACTGGGCCGCCCACATCGGCCTTCCCGTCGTCGACGCCGACGGGATGGGGCGGGCCTTCCCCGAGATCCCCCAGGTGACGATGGAGATCGCCGGGATCAGCGCCTCCCCGGCGGTGCTCGCCGACGAGCGCGGCAACCGCCTGGCGATCACCGCCGCCGACGGCGCCTGGATGGAGCGGATCGAGCGCACCCTCTCGGTCGAGTTCGGCGGGCGCGCGTCGGGCACCGAGTACTCCCTGACGGCGGCGGAGGCGCGCACCGCGACGGTGCGCGACTCGGTCACCCTGGCGATCCGGATCGGCGAGGCGATGGCGGCTGCCGAAGAGCCGCTCGACGCGCTCCGGGAAAGCGTCGGGGCGCGCGTCCTCGTCACCGGCAAGCTGACGGACGTCGAGCGCCGGGTCACGGGCGGGTTCGTCCGCGGCCGGGTGGAGGTCGGCGGCCTCGGCGAGCACCGCGGCCGCACCGTCGTGCTCGAGATCCAGAACGAGAACCTGGTCGCGCTGGACGGCGATCGGGTGCTGGCGTCGGTGCCCGACATCATCACCGTGCTCGACAGCGAGACTGCGGAGGCCATCCACACCGAGCGCCTCCGCTACGGGCAGCGGGTGTCGGTGGCCGCCTTCCCGTGCGACCCGATCTGGCGCAGCCCCCGCGGGCTCGCACTCGCCGGTCCGCGCTCCTTCGGATACGACTTCGACTACGTCCCGATCGAGGAGCTGGCGGCATGAGCGCCGGGCCCGACCTGCGTCTGGGGATCGACGTCGGTGGGACGAACACCGACGCCGCGGTGCTCGACCGGGATGGCGCGCTGGTCGCGAAGGCGAAACGGCCCACGAGCCCTGACGTCACCGGCGGGATCACCGCCGCCCTGAACGCCGTCCTTTCCGAGCCCGCCGTCGACCCGGGCCGGATCGGTCACGTGATGCTCGGGACGACGCATGCCACGAACGCGGTGCTCGAGCGATCGCGCCTGGAGCGGGTGGCGGTGGTGCGGATCGGGGCGCCGTCCACCACGTCGATCCCGCCGCTCTACGACTGGCCGCCGGATCTGCGTCGGGCGATCTCGGTCGGCGAGGCCATCGTCCCCGGCGGGATGGAGTTCGACGGCCGCGAGATCGTCCCGTTCGGCGGGGACGACCTGCGCCGCTTCGTCGGGCAGGTCGCGGGGCAGGCCGAGGCGGTGGCGGTGACGAGCGTGTTCGCCTCGGTCTCGGACGCGCACGAGGCGGCGGCCGCCCGCATCATCCGCGAGGAGCTGGGCGACCTGCCGGTGTCGCTCAGCCACGAGATCGGGTCGATCGGCCTGCTCGAGCGCGAGAACGCCACGGTCATGAACGCGGCGCTCCGCTCCGTGGCGAGCGGGGTCGCGGCGTCGCTCGAGGCGGCGCTTGCGGCCCATGACCTCGAGCCCGTGATCTTCTTCGCGCAGAACGACGGCACGCTGATGGCGCTCGACTACGCAGTCCGCCACCCGGTGCTGACGATCGGCAGCGGCCCGGCCAACAGCATCCGCGGCGCCGCGTATCTGACCGGTGCATCCGACACGCTCGTCGCGGACGTCGGGGGCACGTCGACCGACGTGGGCGTGCTCGTCAACGGCTTCCCGCGCGAGTCGAGCACGGCCGTCGACATCGGCGGCGTCCGCACCAACTTCCGCATGCCGGACCTGGTCGCGATCGCGCTCGGAGGCGGCAGCATCGTCGAGGACGCCGAGCCGGTTCCGCGCGTCGGACCGGCCAGCGTCGGCTACCGGCTCCGCGAGCAGGCGCTCGTGTTCGGAGGGGGCACCGCGACCCTGACCGACGCCGCGGTCGCCTGCGGGCGGCTCGAGCTGGGCGATCCGGGCCCGGCCGCCGCGCGGCGCGGCGAGCTGGAGCGGGCCATGCGCCGCTCCGACGAGATGCTGGCCGACGCGATCGACCGGATCAAGACCGCCCGCGGCGAGGCGCCGCTGGTCGTGGTCGGCGGCGGCAGTTCGCTCGTGCCCGACCGGCTCCCCGGCATCAGCGACGTCGTCCGTCCCCGCAGCCACGACGTCGCGAACGCCATCGGTGCGGCCATCGCCTCGGTGTCAGGCCAGGTCGACCGCATCTACCACCAGGGGCCGGGCGGGCGCTCGGCGATGCTCGACGAAGCCCGCCAGACCGCACACGACGAAGCGGTGCGGGCCGGCGCGGATCCGGCCGGCGTCGAGATCGTCTCGCTCGAAGAGCTGCCTCTTGCATATCTGACCACGCCTGCCGTCCGCGTCCGTGTCAAGGCGGCCGGACGGCTGAGAGCCCACTAAGGAGGGATCACCGTGTTCACTCGAGAGCACCCGAATCGCCTGCGATGGAGCCTGGCCGTCACGGCATTCGTGACGGTGGTGGCGCTCGCCGCGAGCGCCTGCGGATCGACGTCGAAGCCGGCCGGCGCGAGTTCCGGCGGAAACCCGGTCAACGCCACGTTCACCTACGGCGCGTTCACCCCGGTGATGGTCGGCTGGGATCCGTCGACCGACTACTCCAACGAGATCATCGCGATGAACAACATGTACGAGACGCTGACCCGGTACGACAGCCAGACGGGTCAGGTCAAGCCGCTGCTCGCGACCTCGTGGACGAAGTCGGCGGACGCCAAGACGTGGACGTTCACGATCCGCCAGGGCGTGAAGTTCCACGACGGCAGGTCGATGACGGCGGCCGACGTGAAGGCGTCGATCGACCGCACGATCACCGTGAACCAGGGCGCCGCCTACATCTGGGGCGCCGTCAAGTCGATCGCCGCGCCGAGCGCGACGACCGTCGTCTTCCACCTCAAGTACCCGGCGCCGATCGACCTCATCTCGTCCGCCGGCTACGCCGCGTTCGTCTACGACACCAAGGCCTCGGGCTCGACGCCGATCGCCAAGTGGTTCGCACAGGGGCACGACGCCGGAACCGGCCCGTACACCGTCGCCCAGTACAGCAAGGGCCAGGAGATCGAGCTGCGCCTGAAGAGCTTCCCCGGCTACTGGGGCGGCTGGTCGGGCTCGCACTACAAGAACGTCGTGTTCCGCGTCGTCTCGACGCCCAGCACGACCGCCCAACTCGTCCGTGACGGCCAGATCACCTGGGCCGAGCAGATGACGCCGCAGCTGTGGAACTCGCTGAAGAGCGACCCGAACATCGTCACGACCACGGCGAGCTCGTACCAGAACCTGTTCGGCATGCTGAACACCTCGCACGGCCCGCTGGCCAACGTCAAGGTGCGGCAGGCGCTCGCCTACGCCACCGACTACAAGGGCCTCGTGGCCGCGATGGGCGCTTTCACGCCCTCGATCGGGATCATCCCCAAGGGCCTGTGGGGCTACAACCCGAACCTGCCCGCATACCAGACGAACACGGCCAAGGCCAAGCAGCTGCTGCAGTCGGCCGGCTACGGGCCGGGCGGCAAGCCGATGACGCTGAACCTGACCTACACCCAGGGCGACCAGTACGAGCAGACGGCGGCATCGCTGCTCAAGTCCGAGTACGCGCCGCTGAACATCAAGCTGAACGTCGCCTCGCTGGCCTGGCCGACGCAGTGGTCGAAGGCCAAGTCGACGAATCCGGCCAGCCGCCAGGACATCCTCCTGTTCTACTGGTGGCCCGACTATCCGGACCCGTACTCGTGGTTCATCAACCTGTTCCACTCGGCCAACCCGCCGTACTTCAACCTCGCCTACTACGACAACCCGACGGTCGACAAGCAGATCGACCAGGTGGAGCCGCTCTCGGCGACCAACCGCCCGGAGGCAATCAACCTCTACAGCCAGATCCAGACCACGCTTCTGAAGGACTCGCCGTCGCTGTTCCTGGGCACGCAGACGTATGAGCGGGCGATGCAGAAGTCCGTCGGCGGCTACGTCGACAACCCGGCCTATCCGAGCGTGGTGTTCGTGTACAGCCTGAAGCCTGGTCAATGATCCGATACGCCGGAGAACGGCTTGCGCTTGGCGTGCTCGTCGTTGTCGGCGTCGTAGTGCTCACGTTCCTGATCGCCCGGGTCATCCCGGGCGATCCGGCCGTGACGTATGCCGGGCCGCGAGCGTCGAAGTCGCAGCTCGAGCACACCCGGCAACAGCTCGGGCTGGACAAGCCGGTGGTCGTCCAGCTCGGCGACTACCTGAAAGGCATCGCGACCGGCGACTGGGGCACCTCGTACCGCACCAAGCGGCCGGTGCTGTCCGACCTGCGGACGGCGCTCCCGGCCTCGATCGAGCTGGTGACCGCGGGGCTGCTCCTCGCGCTGATCGTTGGGCTGCCGCTGGGGCTCGTCTCGGCGCGGTTCCACGGGGGGCTGCCCGACTTCCTCGTCCGGGTCGTGTCGGTCATCGGCGTCTCGATGCCGGTCTTCTGGGCGGCGCTGATCCTGCAGCTGGTGTTCGCCCAGCGGCTCGGCTGGCTGCCGGCGGCGGGGACGTACGACCCAAACCTCTACTACTCGAGCCCGCTCACGAGCTACGTGCAGATGCCGACGGTGGACGCGCTGATCACGGGCAACCTGCCGGTGCTCGAGAGCTCGATCTCGCATCTCATCCTGCCGGCGGCCGTCGTCGCCCTGTATCCGGCGGGGCTGCTGGCCCGGATGGTGCGCGCGTCGGTTCTCGACACGCTCGGCGAGAGCCACATCCGGATGACCCTGTCGCTCGGCTTCGGCAACCGCGCCATCTTCGGCCGGTGGGCGCTGCGTCCGGCCATGAACCCCGTGGTGCAGGTGACGGCGCTCGTGTTCGCCTACTCGCTTGCGAACACGTTCCTGGTCGAGGCGGTTTTCGACTGGCCGGGGCTCGGGAGCTACGCCGCCAACTCGCTGCAGGCACTCGACACGCCGGCCATCGTCGGCGTCACCCTGATCGTGGCGATCGTCTACGTCGTCCTCAACCTGCTGGTCGACATCGCCCAGGCCGCCATCGACCCGAGGATCCGGCTCCGGTGACCGCCGTCGACATCGGCCGGATCGTCCCCAGCCGCGGCTTCGTCCGCCACAATCCGACCCTGGTGGCGGGCGTCGTGCTGTTCGTGCTGATTTTGCTCGTGGCGCTGCTCGCGCCGTGGCTGGCCCCCGACCCGGCCGACGCCGGCACCGCGACGCACCCCTTCCAGGTGCTCAAGGCGCCCTCGTCGGCGCATCCGTTCGGCACCGACCTGGTCGGCCGCGACCTGCTCACGCGCGTCATGTACGGCGCCCGCATCTCGCTTCGGATCGTCGTCGAGGTGCTGCTGATCGCGGGCCTCGTCGGCATCCCGCTCGGCCTCGCGGCCGGCTACTTCGGCGGCCACGTCGACCAGGTGATCATGCGCATCACCGACGTGTTCCTGGCGTTCCCGGCGCTCCTGCTCTCGCTCGCGATCGCCTTCGTGCTCACGCCCTCCGTCACGAACATGACGATCGCGATCGCCGTGACCTGGTGGCCGTGGTACACGCGGCTCGTGCGCGGCGAGGCCGCGTCGGTCGCCACCCGGCCCTACATCGAGAGCTGCCGCACGCTGGGCGTCTCGCCCGTGCGGATCCTCCTACGCCACGTCCTGCCCAACTCGATCACCCCGGTGCTGGTGCAGATGTCGATGGATGCCGGCGGGATCCTGCTCACGGCCGCGTCGATCTCGTTCCTGGGGCTGGGCGCCCAGGATCCCACGCCCGAGTGGGGGCTGATCGTGAGCCAAGGGGCGCAGTACTTCTCCACCCAGTGGTGGTTCGTGACGTTCGCCGGCCTGGCGATCCTGTTCACGGCGATCGCCTTCAACCTGATTGGCGACGGCGTCCGCGAGCTGCTCGACCCGAGGCGGGTCATCAGCCGGTGATGCTCGAGGTGCGCAACCTGGGCGTGTGGTTCGGCGACGACCAGGTCGTCGCCGTCGACGCGCTCGACCTCGACCGCGGCCAGATGCTCGGGATCGTGGGCGAGACCGGCTCCGGCAAGTCGATGACCGCGTATGCGATCGCCGGGCTGGCGCCGGGCATGGGGGCGAGGGTCGAGGGGTCGGTGAAGCTCGACGGACGCGAGCTGCTCGGGCTCTCCGACCATGAGCTGCGCGACATACGCGGGCGCCGGATCGCGATGATCTTCCAGGCCCCGATCTCGTCGCTCAACCCGGTGTTCCGGGTCGGCGACATGTTCCTCCGCGCCCTCCGACTGCACGGCGCGTCGAAGCCGCAGGCGCGCGAGCGGGCCGCCGCGGCGATGCGATCGGTGGCGCTCTCGCCGGATCTCCTGCGCCGCTACCCGCACGAGCTGTCGGGCGGCCAGGCGCAGCGGGTCGCGATCGCCCTTGCCGTTGCGCTCCGGGCGGAGGTGCTGATCGCCGACGAGCCGACTAGCGCGCTCGACGTCACGGTGCAGGCCGAGATCCTGGAGGTACTCCAGAGGCTGCGCTCCGAGGAGTCCCTGGCCGCCCTCTTCATCAGCCACGACCTCGCGGTCGTGTCGGGGATCTGCGACAGCGTCGCGATCATGCACGACGGCCAGGTGGTCGAGCAAGGCCCCATCGGCCGGACGCTGCGCCACCCGGAGCACCCGTACACGCGGGAGCTGCTGGCCGCGGTCCCGCGCCTGAACCGTCCGGAGAAGCCCGGTGCTTGAGGTGCGCGACCTGGTCGTGCGATATGGCCCCGTCGTGGCGGTCGACGGCGTGTCGCTGAGCGTCCCGCCGGGGCCCGCCGGCCTCGGCCTGGTCGGCGAGAGCGGTTCCGGCAAGACGACGATCGGCCGCACCGTCGTCCGCCTCACCGCCCCCACCGCGGGCGAGGTCACGGTCGACGGCGTCGACGCGTTCCGGGCCCGGCGGGCCGCGCTCAAGGCGTATCGCAAGACCGTGCAGATCGTCTTCCAGGATCCCGATTCGACGCTTGACCCCCGGATGCGGGTCGGCGCCGCCATCACCGAGGCGTTGCGGGCGCACGCGATCGTCGACCGCGCCCATCTCGCGATCCGCGTGGGCGAGCTCCTCACCTCGGTCGGCCTGCAGGCCGATCACGCCGACCGCCTCCCCCACCAGCTCTCCGGCGGCCAGCGCCAGCGGGTCGCGATCGCCCGTGCACTGGCGGTCGAGCCGCGCCTGCTCGTGCTCGACGAGCCGACCAGCGCCCTCGATGTGACCGTCCAGGCGCGCGTGCTGGCGCTGATCTCGCGGCTGCGCGAGGAGCGCTCGCTGGCGTACCTCCTGATCTCACACAACCTGGCGGTCGTCGAGCAGCTCTGCGAGCAGGTTGCGGTGCTCTACCTCGGGAAGGTGGTCGAGCACGGCGAGACGTCAAAGGTGCTGACCCGCCCGGTGCACCCCTACACCCGCGCGCTCCGGGCCGCGGTGCCCGAGCTCTCCGAGACCCTGCCCCGCCCGCAGACGAAGCGGGCCGACCCGCCGGATCCGGCCGACCCGCCGGCCGGCTGCCGGTTCCATCCCCGCTGCCCCCTGGCGATCGACCGCTGCCGCCAGGAGGAGCCCGTCCTGCGGGAGGTCGACGGCCGGCTGACCGCCTGCCATCGCGCCGAGGAGTCGCTTGCGGCCGAGCCTCCGTCCTGAGCCGCTACGTCGGGTCGTTCGGGTTGTCGGGGTGTGCCTTGATGTAGGCCTTCTCGGCCGCGGAGATCGGATGCATCGTGGCGCGGCTCACGGCGGGTGACGCAGCGCCGGCTCCTCCACAGCCGGGCTGGCTGAAGTCGAAGCTCTGGTTGAAGTCGTACGCCGCGCCGTCGCCGCCCGAGACGAGGGAGGGCAGATTGAACGTGTGCTCGATGAAGGCCAGCGTCGACTCGCCCGCATACGCCGTGTTGTGATCGGTGTAGGCCGGCTTGGCGCATGGGCTGACGATCACCATCGGCTCGCGGACACCCGCGCCCGCCGGCGGCGGGACATGGTCGTAGAAGCAGCCGCAGTCGTCGTAGGTGATGAAGATCGCCGTCGAGCGCCAGTCCGGACCGTTCATCACCGCATTCACCACCGACCCGATCCAGCTGTCGCCGGCGAGCATCGAATTCGAGTTGTGCTGGGACTGGTTGTCCAGGGCGACCACGTAGGACACGCTGGGAAGCGTCCCGTTGGCGGCGTCGGTGAGCACCTGGCTCGGCTGCGAGGTGGACTGCTCCTGATTGGTGTACAGGCAGTCCGCGAAGCTGGGGCAGATCGACCATCCGTAGAACTGCTGGCTGCTCGTCGGCGCGTAGATGTGCCACGTGACGCCGGCCGCGTCCATCGCATCCATGATCGT
>Ga0105240_10007139_pt1 | contig 16271 bp, 9 predicted proteins | sample KBSC54metaG_FD_80426 | JGI IMG/M metagenome (GOLD analysis project Ga0105240, IMG submission 80426) | Corn rhizosphere microbial communities from Kellogg Biological Station, Michigan, USA - KBS C5-4 metaG | ecosystem: Host-associated > Plants > Roots > Rhizosphere > Soil | place: Michigan, USA... | reverse complement strand
TTTAGGAGCCAATTTTGTCACCTCGTTTGGGACCGGCTCTCACACTTACGACGGAGTAATCTCCGGATCCGGCGCTTTTAATGTAGTCGGCACCAACCTTAGCTACACCCTGAACGGCAACAATACCTATAGCGGACTGACCGCCCTCTTGGATGGCGCTGCGCACACGGTCAAGATCAACGGTTCCCAGCCGAAGAGTTCGATCTATGTGGGTGACCTGTCCACCCTCGGCGGCAGCGGCACGGTGGGCAACATCACTAATAAGGGAACCTTGGCCCCCGGCGGCAGTCCCGGCATGCTCAGTTGTAGCAATGTGGTTATCAGCCCCTCGCCCAGCCTGTTCGCCGTTGAACTCACCGGCCCGACCGCCGGTGCGGACTATGATCAACTGAACGTTCGTGGCACTTGTTTCCTCACGAACGCCAACATCGGCATCAATCTGGCCTTCACCAAGCCGGTGGCGGTCGGGCAGCAGTTTGTCGTCATTAACAACGACGCCGGTGAATCCATTAAAGGACGTTTCGCGGGCTATAACGAGGGCGACTCCTGGATTCAAAATGGCTATCAGGCCGTCATCAGTTACTTCGGTGGCACTGGCAATGACGTGGTGTTCACCTTGACCAATGTTCCGGGGGACACGGTGGGCTCGACGGTCTCTTCCGGGAACGGCGATGGCGTGATCGCCCCCAACGAATGCAACTATCTCAGCGTAGTCGTCACCAACAAGACGGGCACACCGATGACGGGTGTTACAGCAACGCTGTCGAGCACGACAGCCGGCGTGATCGTGACCGAAGCGCCCGTGCCGTATCCGAACATCGCTGGCAACGGCAAGGGCACCAACGCGGCGCCGTTCCAGATTTCCACGACGCCCAATTTCGTTTGTGGCAGTAACATTAGCCTGACGCTAACCGTGACGACGACGAGCCACGGGTCGTTCATCGTGCCGGTCACGCTGGCCTCGGGAGTCCCGGCTGCACCCGTACGCTTCGACAACAATACGACCATCGGGCTTTCAGATGTTAGCACGAATGAATCTACAAACGTCGTCAGCACGTGGACCGGTGGTCCCATCACCAGGGTTGCCGTTTCGCTGTGGATCACCGCACCGCTGGACAGCGATTTGAATCTGACCCTCATCGCGCCGAACGGAGCTTCCGTGGATTTAAGCTCCGGCAACGGAGGTGGGGCAAATTTTGGCAGCGGCAGTGCGGACGGAAGTCGTACTACTTTTGACGATGCGGCGGTCACCTCGATCACAGCGGGCTCGCCACCATACGTGGGCACGTTCAAACCTGAGGCGCCGCTTTCCGCGCTGATTGGAACCACGCCGGTAGTTGGTAACTGGCGACTTCGCGTCGCCGACTTGTTTGCCTTCAATAATACCGGAGACACGCTGCGTAACTGGTCGTTATTCCTCAACGGCACCGATTGCGGAACCGGCAGCGGGCTGTGCGAATTGTGTCCGAACGTGACAATTTCCTCCGCGCTTCCGGCTCCCAGCGCATTGGTAACAAACTATTACACAGTGGCAAATGGGACGAACAGCGTTTGCGGTGTTGCAAAGCCATGCCCCGGAACTGGCGGTGGATTTTACCCCGCGGAAAGTTTTCTTTTCCGCAATGGACCGTCTGACGCATGCATAACCGTTACCATGACGAACATTAATGCTGGCACACTGGTGGCTGGGGCGTACTCCGGAATCGTTGATCCTTTCAGTCCGGATCGCTGCACTAATTATCTAGGGAATCCGTCGAACTATATTGCCACGGGCTTTTCCCAGACGTTTTCTTTTAACGTCACTTCGAATTCCCTTTTCACCGTCACGGCACTCGGAACTAGCGCCGGTCCGTACAAGCTCACCGTCAGCGGCGGTGATTGCCGTCCCGCGCTCAATGTGACGGACATCGGCTCGGGCAAGGCGAAGCTGGATTGGACCACGGCGGCAGCCGGATATCAGTTGGAGAGCACAAATATCCTGGGTACTGGAGCTGCGGTTTGGCCGGGCATCACGAATATTCCTACCGTCAATAATAGCCGTTACGAAGTCACCAACACGGTGCCAGCGCCAAATCAATTCTATCATCTTCGCAAGCTGGTGCCGTGATCGGATGTTTTATTTTGGCAGGCGGGGTAGGGGTGTTTATCCTGTTCCGGGATTATGGGTGTTGAAAACGTGAAGAAGGTAATTGTGTTGGCTGTCTTGTCGGCGTTGGCCATTGTGGGTTGTTCGAAGGAGCAATCTCCATCAGGCACGAATTCTCTTTCGGCCGTAAAGAAGGCACAGTCCTCCATTCCCAACATGCAAGTTGTGGAAAGTGACGTCTCCAAGGATAGAAAAGCAATCAAGGGGCAGGCGTGGGCGCTTTTAAATGCCAGGGACTACGATGGATTGGATGCACTTGCGGCAAAATATCGAGCCTCAAAGGAACATTACCCTGATGGCTTGTGGAAGTTGGACTATGTCTATGCAGGGCTTCAGCTTTCAGGAGCCGAGGTTGCGCCGGCTTGGGAGAGCAGGAAAAAGGAGATTCAAGATTGGATAAAAGCAAAGCCAGAGTCTGTGACTTCACAAGTCGCCATGGCGCAGTTTCTCACGGATTATGCTTGGCTCGCGCGGGGAAATGGATGGGCGAGTGCAGTCAAAGATAGCGACGCGGAAACTTTTGCGAAAAGACTTCAGCAAGCGGTCGAAGTGCTTGTAGCGGCAAAGCAGCAAAAGGAAAAATGTCCGGTTTTGTGGCTGGTTTTTCAAAAAGCCGCTTTGGGATTGTCTGTGGAACGAGCCCAATACGAAAAGATCTTCGAGGAAGGCAAGGAAGCTTTCCCAGATTACGTGTATTTTTACCGGAGTCGGGCCGTTTATCTGATGCCGCGCTGGTATGGTGCAGAAGGCGAACTTGAGAAGGATTTACAAAAGCAAGCGGACCGGCTGAAAGGTGAGGCGGGCGATAAACTCTATGCCCGAGTCGTTTGGAGCATTCATAATTATGGTAGTTCCGAAAACATTTTTACCGAGAATAATTTCTCTTGGGAAAGGACGGAACGAGGCTTGGACGCGATACTCAAGGAATTTCCGGACTCAATTCCTATCAGCAACGAGGCGGCCCATCTCGCAGCCCTTGGTGGTTCGCCTGAGGCGACCCAAAAGTATTTTCGTTTAACCAAGGGACAGGTTGATTTGGACGGCTGGCAGGGGGTGGAGCAATTTGAGTCGTGCTGGCAATGGGCATTCGCCAAATGATTTCAATTCGAATTTAGAAAGCGGGCGGGCAACCTTTCCAAACTCCGCAACTGTCCTTGAAGCGTCGACTTGACGCGTGGGCGTTTCGCCTTGATTGGTAATGGTATGCAAATGGAACGCTTGACCATCAAGGCGCAGGAGGCGTTGCAGACTGCGCAGGGCATCGCGAAGGAACACTCGCACCAAGAACTGGACTGCGAACATCTGCTGTTAGCTTTAATGCAGCAACCGGAGAGTCTCGTGCCGGAAGTTCTGCAAAAACTTGGGGTGCCCGCGCAGAAGCTGACGGACGAATTGAACAAGGATCTGGCGCAACGGCACAAAGTCCATGGCACCGCCGATACTTTTGCAGGACAGTCGCTCAAGAAAGCGCTTGATGCGGCCGAGGAAGAGGCGAAAAAGCTTAAGGATGATTACATTAGTACAGAGCATTTGTTGCTCGGTATTGTCAATACGGCGAGCGGCTTGTTGAAGAAGACGCTGACATCTGTCGGGTTGAAGACGGACGTGGTGATGCAGGCGCTCGCGGAGTTGCGCGGAAATCAGCGCGTCACCGACCAAAATCCGGAAGACAAATTTCAAGCGCTGGAGAAATACGGGAAAGACCTCACCGCGCTGGCGCGCCAAGGAAAGATTGACCCGGTCATTGGCCGTGACGACGAGATTCGCCGGGTGATGCAGGTGCTGATGCGGCGGACCAAGAACAATCCCGTGCTTATCGGCGAACCGGGCGTGGGTAAGACCGCTATCGCTGAAGGCTTGGCGCGGCGCATTGTCAGCGGCGACGTCCCGGAGTCACTCAAGAACAAGCGACTCGTCGCGATGGATATCGGTGCCATGGTCGCAGGGGCCAAGTTTCGCGGTGAGTTTGAGGAACGGCTGAAAGCCTTCTTGAAAGAGATCACCTCAAGCGGCGGCAAGATCATCGTGTTTATCGACGAGTTGCACACCATTGTCGGTGCGGGCAAGGCGGAGGGCACGATGGATGCGGGAAATATGCTCAAGCCGCAGTTGGCACGTGGCGAGTTGCGCTGCATCGGGGCGACGACGCTCGATGAATATCGCAAGCACATCGAAAAGGATCCTGCATTGGAGCGACGCTTCCAGCCGGTCCAGGTCGCGGAACCAAGCGTTGAGGCAACCATCGCAATTCTACGTGGACTCAAAGAGCGCTACGAAGTGCATCATGGCGTGCGCATTCAGGATGCCGCGCTCGTGGCGGCGGCTACGTTGTCGCATCGCTATATCACCGACCGTTTTCTACCCGACAAGGCGATTGATTTGGTTGATGAAGCAGCGTCACGACTGCGCATGGAATTGGACTCCATGCCGACGGAAGTAGACCAGATGGAACGGCAGATCATGCAATTGCAGATCGAACAAAACGCGCTGAAACGCGAGAAGGATAGCGCGTCTCGCGAGCGTTTAAAAAAGCTGGAAAAAGATCTGGCTGAGCTGAAAGAAAAGTCTTCCGCACTGAAGGCGCAGTGGCAGAACGAAAAAGCTTCCATCAACGCGGCGAGTATCATCAACAGCCAGATTGAGCAGGCAAAGACTGAGCTGGAACAGGCTCAGCGCAAAGGAGACTTAAACGCGGCGGCGCAAATCCAGTATGGTAAGATTCCTGAACTGCAACAGAAGCTGGCGGCGGCGGAAAAGTCGCTGAAGGAGAAGGCGTCCGAGAACCGCTTGCTGCATGAAGAAGTACGTGAAGAGGATATCGCGGAAGTCGTAGCCGCGTGGACGCACATTCCTGTATCAAAGATGCTGGAGGGCGAACGCGATAAGCTGATCCGAATGGAAGAGCGTCTACAAAAGCGCGTTATTGGCCAGAGGGAGGCTATCGTTGCGGTATCGAATGCGGTGCGTCGTTCGCGGAGCGGCTTGCAGGATGCTAGCCGCCCGGTGGGTTCCTTTATTTTCCTTGGGCCTACGGGCGTGGGAAAGACTGAAACGGCGCGAGCGCTGGCAGAGTTCTTGTTCGACGACGACAATGCGATGGTGCGCATCGACATGTCGGAATACATGGAGAAGCATGCGGTGTCGCGGCTCATCGGCGCGCCCCCGGGTTACGTGGGCTACGAAGAAGGCGGGCAATTGAGCGAAGCAGTACGGCGACGTCCTTACTCAGTAGTGTTATTTGACGAGATCGAGAAAGCTCATAACGATGTCTTTAATGTGCTGCTGCAAGTGCTCGATGACGGACGGCTGACAGACGGGCAGGGGAGGACCGTCGACTTCAAGAACACCATTCTCATCATGACGAGCAACGTAGGCTCCCCGATCATACAGGAATATTTCATGGATGGTCGCACAGACAAGGCGTCGCATCAGGTGATGGAGGACAAGGTCATGACGGAATTGAAAAAGCATTTCCGTCCAGAGTTCTTGAACCGTGTGGACGACGTGATCATTTTCCAAAGCCTCGATGAAAGTGAGTTGTCGCGCATTGTGGACATCCAGCTTGTGCGCGTAGAGCGGCGGCTGGCGCAGCAGAATCTCACGCTCGAAGTAGATGACGCCGCAAAGAAGCTGCTGGCAGCCGAAGGCTACGACCCGCAATTTGGGGCGCGTCCGCTCAAACGCGCCATTCAAGAGCACTTGCTCGATCCACTGGCGACTAAACTACTGGAAGGCGCATTCAAGCCGGGCGACAAGATCAAAGTCAGCGTGAAGAGCGATGAGCTCGTGTTTCAGAGTAAGTGACGAAAGCGTGTGAACTGGCTGAGGCGGCGCCGGACGCTCCGTCTCAGCCGGCCGATTCGCGGACGGCTTCTAGTTGTGCACGAGTGAGGACGAAGGCGTTTTCCAGTTCGGAGATTAGTTGTGGCGATTCAGAGGCATTCCCCGAGCGGCCCATTTCTTCGAGGCGCTTGGTGAGGTCCACAATTTTTTGTGCGCCCATGTTCAGGCTCATGCTTTTTAGAGCGTGCGCGTGGAAGGCAAGATTTGCCGGATGATGCGCAGATTCGCGTATCTGCGTGATGCGTTTAGGCGCAGAATCGAGGAAAAGATCAATCAATTCACGCAACATGCTGATGCCCTCGGTCGGCGGCATTTCACGCAGCTCGGCAAGAATATTGGAGTCCAGCAGGTCAGCCGTTTGCGACATGTCCTTGCGCATGAACGAAGTGGTTTCCGAGCGGCGTTTCTTGGTCGGGCCCCAACGTTCGATGGCAGCCTGTAACTCCGCGATCCGAATGGGTTTCGAGATGTAGTCATCCATGCCCGCGGCGAGGCACTTTTCGCGATCGCCCATCAGCGCATTTCCGGTCATGGCGATGATGCGCGGGCGTCGGTCAGCCCCGAAGCGTTCAGTAATGCGCCGCGAGGCTTCGAGGCCGTCCATCTCCGGCATCTGCACATCCAGGAAGATGAGATCGAACGTGCCTTGCTCAAGCGCTTGGAGCACTTCAAGTCCGTTGGTGACCAGTTCGGTGCGGTAGCCGAGCTTTTGCAGCACACTCTGGCCGACTCGCTGGTTGATGGGGTTGTCATCGGCGAGCAGGATGCGCAAGGGCAGGCGGCTGGCGAGAGTCGAATCGAGCGCGGGAGCGTTGGGTGATTTTTTGTCGCGTTGAAGCTGCAAGTTCAACGCCTGGGCGAGCGCCTCAAGTAATTGTTGCGGACGGATCGGCTTGTGGACGATCACGGAAATGCCCGCTTTGCTGGGGCGTTGGTCGTCACTACGCAGGCGCACGGACGAAAGCAGGATGATGGGAAGAAATCTACCTTGGGGCAGCTTGCGGATATCACTCACGAGTTCCAATCCATCGGTGTCGGGCAATTGCAGGTCCACGATAGCCAGGTCGAATTCTTTGGCCGTTAATGTGGTCAAGGCCTCGCGCCCACTGGTGGCGGATTCGGCGGTCATGCCCCATTGAGTGCTGCGATGCCGGATGAGCCGCTGGTTGCTGGGATTGTCTTCGATGATCAGCAGTCGTTTACCAGCGAATTGTTGCTGCGGTGCCAGCCAGCCGGGTTGGCCTGCGGAAGCTGCTGCATTTGCCAAGATGGTGAAATGGAATGTGGAGCCTTTGCCGGCGTCACTTTCCACCCAGATGCTGCCGCCCATCAATTCGGTAAGCCTTTTGCAAATCGCCAGCCCTAATCCGGTGCCGCCATAATGCCGCGTCGTGGAGGCATCCACCTGCTGGAACGACTTGAACAGACGGCTCTGCTTATCGATCGGGATTCCGATGCCGGTATCGCGCACAGAAAAGTGTAGCAGCCATTGCTGGGGGTGACGGATGAAGTCCGTGTCGGGGTCGCGACCGGGTTCGATGCGCCGCAGGCCGTGGGCAGCCGGCTTTACTTCGATGGCAACTTCGCCATTCGCGGTGAATTTGACCGCGTTGCTGACCAGATTCACAAGAATCTGGCGAAGGCGTGTGACGTCGCTGACAAGAATTTTCGGGATGGTGTCATCCGCGATATAAGAAAGGTCGAGATTTTTCTCCGTTGCTTTCGGGGCGAGCAATTCCAACACCTCTTCAATGCAGGCTTGAAGGTCAAAGGGATGATGCTCTAGTTCAAGTTTGCCAGACTCAATTTTGGAGAAGTCGAGGATGTCATTGATGATGGTGAGCAGCGCATCTGCACTGCTACGCGTTGCTTCCACGTATTCACGTTGTTCATCATTGAGGTCCGTATCAAAGAGGAGGGCTGTCATGCCGATCACGCCGTTCATGGGCGTGCGGATTTCGTGGCTCATGTTGGCGAGGAACGACGATTTTGCGGCCGTGGCATCTTCAAGCCGCTGATTGAGCGAGCGCAATTGTGCGTTGCTTTCAATCAACTGCTGCTGGCTCTCACGCAACGCCCGATAGGCGGCGTCGCGTTGCACCTGGTTGAGATAGCTGCGCGAGTGATGCTTTACGCGGGCGATCAACTCCACCTTGTCCGGCAGTTTTACGATGTAGTCATCAGCACCGACTGAAAATGACTGGGCTTTGACCTGCGGATTTTCGTTCGTAGACAGGACGATGATGGGGATGTCACGCGTGGCGGGGTTGGCGCGGAATTGGCCGACGAGAGTCAGGCCATCCGTACCCGGCATGATCAAGTCCTGCAAGATGACGGTGGGCTTGATCTGCACGGCCGTGGCGATGGCTTCCTTCGCATTGGCGACGTAATGGAAATCTATATCGCTCTCGGTGGAGAGGGCGCGACGAACGGCCTCGCATACCATGGCCTGGTCGTCTACCAGCAACACCATGAAGTGATAGTCAGGAACGACTGGCGCGCCGCGTAACGGTGCCGGCGTGTCGTGTGATTCTGGTATCCTGTCGGTCATGATTTGGTCAGCCAACCGGGAACATATTCGCCAGACGAGCCCCGATCTTGTCCAGCGCCAAAATTTCGCCTGCGGCCTTCAAATCCGCGGCGGCTTTGGGCATGCCGAACACGGCGCTGGTCTGGCGGTCTTGGGCGATGGTGCGATGTCCATTCTCACGCAGGATACGCATGCCTTCTGCGCCGTCGCGACCCATGCCGGTCAACAAGACGGCGATGACTTCGCCCTTCCAAAAGTGATTGACGCTCTTGAGGAAGACATCCACCGATGGACGATATGAATATTCGGCGGGCACGCGGGTGTATCCTAACCGGTTCGGGCTGGTAAAAACCAGATGTTCCTCGCGGGCGGCCACGAGCACCGCGCCGGGTTGAGGACGGTCTCCCTCTTCGGCCAGACGCACCGGGAGATGGCTATGATGGTTAAGCCAATTAGCCAATCCAGCGGCGAATTGCGGGTCCACGTGCTGAACGATGATGATGGACGCATTGAAGTCTTTGGGCAGGTCGGTCAGGACACTCGCTAATGCGGCGGGACCGCCGGCTGATGCACCCAACACTACAAGACGGCCACGATCGGTGCGTGACGCCGGCATGTGAACGGTGTTCGAATCCGCTCGACTAACGATTTTGCTGATTTGGTCGAGTTTTTGGATGAGTGGCTTCGTGTTGTCGAAGCCACCTGACGCATTGACCACAGGGGCATTCACGGCGTCCAATGCCCCCGCGCCCATCGCTTCAAAGACTTGAGCCGATTGATCATTGATATTTCCGCTAACGACAACAATGGCGCACGGTGTGGCGGCCATTATCTTGCGGGTGGCCTCGATGCCATCCATTCCAGGCATGACGAGATCCATTAACACCGCATCGGGCAGGTCCTTCGCGCAACGCGCGATTGCCTCCTCGCCTGAGCGGGCAATCCAGATGATCTCATGTTGGCTGCCTGCGATGATGGTGCGACGCAGCACCTCGGCGGCCAGCATGGTGTCATTGACGATACCAATCTTCATTCTTCAGATTCTCCGATCAGGTCGGCGACGGCACGCAACAGCGTTTCGTCATGAAAACTTCCCTTGGTTAGATAATAGTCCGCGCCCGCCTCCAGCCCACGCATGCGGTCTTCTTCGCGGTCCTTGTACGAAACAATCATGACCGGAATGTTGCGCAGCTGCGGATCTTTCTTGATCATCGTCGTCAATTCCACGCCGTCGACGCGGGGCATATCCACGTCCGTGATGACCAAATCAAAACTTCCCGCGCGCAGTGCGTTCCAGCCGTCCATGCCGTCTACGGCGACTTCCACGGTATAACCGCGCGCGAGCAGCAGCTTGCGCTCGAGTTCGCGCACCGTAAGTGAATCGTCGACGACCAGGACATGCTTGCGCTGCCGTTCGGCAGGCATCAATGCGTCGCGTCGGACGCTTGAGAGGCGGCCTGAAGAAATCAGCTTTTCTATGGAGCGGACTAGGTCATCGACGTCGATGATGAGAACGGGTGAGCCATCTTCCATCAGTGCGGCGGCACTGATGTCCTTCACTTTGCCCAATCGAGAATCCAGCGGTTGAACGACCAGTTCGCGTTCGCCGAGGAATTTATCCACGACGAGACCATAGCGGGATTTGCGTTCGCCCAAGATGACGACATTGATTTCGGCGGGGAGGGAGGAAATGTCACCGCAGTCGAGTACCTGCTGTGCTGATAAGAGGCCGATCGATTCGTCGTTAAAACGGAAGGAGACATGGCCTTCGATGGTTTCTACTTGATCGCGACGCAGACGGTGCGTGCGGACAATTTGGGCGAGCGGCAGTGCATAAGGTTCGCCCGCGACTTCGACCAGCAACGTGCGCAGAACAGATAGAGTAATCGGAAGTTGCAGGATGAAACGCGTGCCGTTGCGTGGCTGCGTATTGATACGAATGTTGCCGCGCACGCTGCGCACCATGTTTTGCACAACATCCAAACCCACGCCACGACCGGAAATCTCGGTCACCGAATCCTTCATCGTGAAGCCAGGCAGGAATAGGAATTGCAACAACTCCGCCTCGGTGAGGCGTCCGGGCATGCCGGCTGGAAGGAGTTTGCGACGGGCAACAGCTTCGCGCACACGTTCCGGATCGATGCCGCCGCCGTCGTCGCTGACGGTCACCAACAACATGCCCGCTGCATGTCGAGCCTCGATACGGATGGTCCCTTCGCGTGGTTTGCCGGCGGCAAGGCGCGTCTCAGGCGATTCGATGCCGTGGTCGATGGCATTGCGCAGTAGATGGCCGAGCGGCGTCTCCAAGCGTTCCAGGATATCGCGGTCTACCTGCGTGTTTTCACCGGAGATTTCGAAGCGGACTTCCTTGCCAAGACTGTGTGAGACGTCGCGCACCATGCGCGGGAAGCGATTGACGCCATCGGCAAAAGGACGCATGCGCGTGCGCAGGGCTTCCAGATAAAGGCGATGCGTCAACTGCACGCAACGCCGGTCAAACATGTCTAGTTCGAGCAATCGGTCGCCGAGATAAGTGCGACACTCCGTGGCCCGCTGCACGGCACTCTGGAGTTTCTCAGTCGCCCGGGCGGGCAATTGCTGGTCATTCAGCGATTCGCGCAAACCCTCCAGCGTTTCATGCAGGTCTGATTGCATGCGCTTCAAACGATTCATCGAGTCGGCGAAAGGACGGATCCAACGCGCTTCGACCAAAGATTCGCCGGCCAGTCCGAGCAGCCGATTGAGATTCTCGGCATTAAGCCGGAGCACGCGTTCGGTGTCCTCGCTGGCGGGCGGACGCGGTTTGGTATCAACGATTTCGGGTTCCACTTCGGGCCGTTCTGGAACCGCGGTTGGCGGCACGGTTTGGAGCAGGGCGGCAGATGGTGGCGGGGGTGGCGGTGCTACAGGTTCTGGTAGCGGGACGGAAGCTGGCGGTTTCGCTTCAGGAGCTGGCGCAGGAAGGGCTTCGTCTCCATCCAGCAGTGAGGCCAAAAATCCGCTGATCTCCCGGGCGCGTTTCTTTTCCCAATCGGGAATCTCGGCCTCAGTGATTTTTGCGATCTGAGCCAGCAAGTCGACGCCCCGGAGCAACCGGTCCACCTCTTTGCGGCCGATTTGTTGCGTGCCTTTCTGCGCGGCGACAAAGCAATCCTCCATGGCGTGAGCGACGCGGACGCCAGCGGGGATATTGATGATACGGGCGGCACCCTTGATTGAATGGGCGGCGCGCATGAGCGTTTCTAGAATGGAAGGAGAGCTTTCGCCGCGCTCGATGGCCAGCAGTCCATCGGTGAGCGCGGCGCATTGCGACTCCGCCTCCACGCGGAACAAGTCGAACATCGACAAGCTGCTCAAATCTTCATGCGGGCGCTTGCTCATGCGATGCTTTCGCTCAAGGCGGGGAATAACAATTCAGCGTCCAGACAAATGGTCAATTTGTCCTGCCACGGAAGTACGCCTTTGGTGTAGCTGGTGCCGGACTTGGAAAGCGTGGCTGGCGGCTCGCGCAATTGGTCGGGATCAAACCGGTAGGTTCCGTAGACTTCATCAACGGGAAAAACCACGCGATGGGATTCCCAACTGGTCACAAGTAATCGCTCGTAGACGGTTCGTTCACCATCGTTCTTGGCGGCGTGTTTTAGGCCAAGCACCTTGGCGAGCGACAGGCAGATGACCAGTTCGCCACGTACATTGACGAGCCCGAGCAAAGTACCTTTGCGGCGATGGGGAATAGAATGGATTTTGCGCAGCTCGGCAACTTCGACAAAAGACGAAGTGGGCAGCGACAGCCATTCTGGCCCGATGCGGAACAGGACGACGGAAATGGCGCCCGGTGCGAGCGCAGCTTTAGGGCGGGAAAAGTGGACTGCCCAGTCGCGGCGATAATTTTGGGTGAGCGAGCGTTCCAGCAACTGGGCTCCTGCCGCGGCGTAGACCGGGCAATTGCGGCAGTGATAATATTTTTCCAGCTCGGGGCAGGAGCCGTCGCCCGTCACGCCGATACGACTCCAGCAATCGTCCACGACGACTTGAAGTCCGGCCGTTTTCGGGCCGGTCGTCAAATCGTGAGTGTCTGATTGTGAAGAGTCAGCCATGAGTTATCACGCCTGTGTTTGCAACCGCTGGGCACGCCGCCGCAGATTACGGGCGGTTCCGGCGTCGCCGTTTTTTTCAGCCAGCAAAGCCATCTGTAGCAGCGATTCGTAATGGTTCGGATCGAGATAAAGCGCCTTGCGATAAAAGTCTTGGGCTACCGCATTCCCTTGGGCGTCGTGAATTACGCCTAAAAGATAATACGCTTGCACGGAAGCGCCCCTTTGCTCCAGGTGTGAATGACAAATCTGCATCGCTTCCTCGAGTTTTCCGCCGTCGGCTAGTTCGCGAGCCAAGGCAAGCCGGTCGGCTGGCAGTTTGGCAGCAGTGACCGGTTTTGGCTTGGCGGAGGCGATTGGCGCCGAAGGAGGCGGTGTCACGAGCGGCGCACGAGGAATGATTTTCGTCGAACGCGTCGTGGTCGTGATGCGTCTGGCGGTTGCGCCTGCTGTAGCTCGGCGACAGGCGAAGGCCATCGGCAAATTTACCGGCGAGAAATTATTTTCCAATGCGAGCGGGACTTCGGCGGGGCCGACAAACATTGTCCCGCCGCGGGCGAGGAGTGATTCCAATTTCGCAAAAGCCCGATGCTGGGTTTCGCGGTCAAAATAAATCAGCAAGTTGCGGCAAAAAATGAAGTCGTAGCGACCAGCCCCAAGGTTGAAAGTATCGCTGAGCAAATTTGCTTGCTGGAAAGTTACGCAGTCCCGAATGCTTTGCTTGATGACGAAATGGTCGCCCTCGGGTTTGAAGTAACGGTCACGATACGAGAGGTCCTGGCCACGGAAGGAGTTTTTGCCGTAGATGCCGCCGCGAGCCTTGGCGAGGGCGCGCTGGCTGAGATCGATGCCATCGATGGTGAACCGTCCGGCGGGCACGTTGGCGTCGAATAGGGACATGGCAATCGAATAGGGCTCCTCGCCGGAGGAGCAGGGCAGGCTGAGTATCTTGGCGCGCCCCGACGGATTCGCTGGCAGCCAGTCAACCAACATCATGTTGGTCAATGCGCTGAATGCCTGCCGATCACGCAAGAACCAGGTCTCGGTTATGACGACAGCTTCGACCAGTTGATTCCATTCCGTGGCCGACGTGTTGAGCAGGTGCTCATACTCTTCAACGGTCGCAGCGGCAGCCGCCTTCATGCGCAGGCGGATGACACGCTGGAGCGACGACGAACCGATGCTCTCGGCGTCGAGGCCCATGCCTTGGCGAAGGCGTTGTTCAATCCGTTGCATTGATTGCGAGTGCGTTCGTTGCAAACAGCAACTGTCGCAGATTTTCAGGCAGCAATTTCTGCTCCTGAATCCATTGGATTACCCCCTGATCATCAAGCAATACGGGGCCAAGATAGGCCGCCGAGTCTGGGGTCAGGCCGGGATCTACGAAGTCGCTTGGTTCCTTGCGCAAGGTCGTGGTGGCGCGTTCAGCAATCAACCCCAACAGGCGGGTGCCCCGTCCATCCACTGAACTGCGCACGATCAAAATACGCGTACTGAGCCTTTCGGTGGCCGAATGTCCGCTGGTTAGCTCGGAAAGATCAAGCGCAGGGACAATCTCGCCCCGGTAATTGAACATGCCGGCTACGCCTCGCGGCGCCTGCGGAATTTTTTTCAATCCCAGCATGGGGATGACCTCGACTACACGGCTGGCCTCCAACGCGTAACGGTCGGGGCCGATTTGGAAGAGCAAAAAAAGCATGGCGGAAGTTAAATGAGTGATTGATTACATGAGTGAAGGAGTCGCAACCGCCAGACGGATGTCGATATCGCATTCACTATTTAACGATTTAACCATGTAACTCTTTTAACTTACTTAACTCTTAAGCTTAAACCGGGCGACGGCGGTTTGCAGGCCGTGGGCGGCTTCGTTCAATTGTTCGATCGCGATGTTTGACTGGCGGAGCGATTCGGCGGTCAATTGCGCCGCCTCGTTCAATTGCGTCAAGGTTTCGCTGATCTGCTGCGCGCCGGTGGCTTGGGCGTGCATGCCTTCATTCACTGTGTGGAAGCGCGGGGTGAGCGTCTGCACTTGGTGAATGATTTGTGCGAGCTGGGTGCCGACGGTGCGTACTTCCTCAACGCCGCGCCGGACTTCTTCGGAGAATTTGTCCATGCCCATCACGCCGGCGGCGACGGCTGATTGCATTTCCTTAACCATCTTTTCGATGTCGTAGGTTGCGACGGCGGTCTGGTCGGCGAGGCGGCGGATTTCCATGGCTACGACGGCGAACCCAAGTCCGTATTCACCAGCTTTTTCAGCCTCGATGGCGGCGTTCAGTGAAAGCAGGTTGGTCTGGTCGGCGACTTTTGTAATGGTGGTGACAACGGTATTGATGTTGGCCGTCTTTTCGCTCAGGACAGCGAGTTTGCCGGTGATGGAACCTGACGCGTCCATGATCTGGCGCATGGTGGCTTCCATTTTGCCAATGGCGTTTTGGCCGGAGCCCGCGAGTTCGGCGGTTTCCTCGGAAACGTGGCTGACCTCGTTCATCGTCTTCACGAGTTCCTTCGACGTCGCGGAAATCTCTTTTGAGGTGGCGCCGATTTCGGCGGTCGTGGCCGCGATCTCGTTCGCGGTGCTTTGTTGTTCGCGGGCCGTGGCGGAAATCTCTGTCGCCGTGCTGTTCACCTGAATGCCGGAGCGCTGAACTTGGCCTACCAATATGGAGAGTTCATCCGCCAGCTTGTTCAAACCGGAACCAACCACACCAAATTCGTCTTGGCGTTCCATCTGGACGCGTTTGGTGAAATCCCCGCGTTGCATGTTTTCCAGTCCGCCAACGATGGTATGCATGGGGGAAGTCATGCTGCTTGATAAATACCGGGCGACGACGAGGGCGGCGATCAACACCAAACCGATACCGACAAGTGCGCCGATAGAGACGAGCTTGGATTTTTCGTACACGGCGTTGGTGCCGTTCGTAACTTTGGCAGAGATATCATCATTGATACGTCCGAACTGCTTTTGGATCGGTGGAAAGCCTTCGTTATAGGAGGCTGTCAACGATTCCCGCGAGGATTCCGGAGATTCGAGGATATGGTTGTTAAACATGGCGAGATCGCGGCGCAGGCTGCTGGAGGAAGATATATCGAGGGGGAGGGCCTGTTCGAGCGACTCGCGCGCGTCCTGAAGTTCCTTCCGCGCATCCTTGTCAGGAGCCAGAATAAATCCGCGCAGGGCGGCGGTGTAACGGGAGACCTCCAGCGAGATGCGGTCGTGAGAGTCGGCCAGCATATTGGCTTTGCGATCAGCGCCCGCCTGTGTGCTGACCATCCAGAAGGCGAAACCAACGCCGAGCGCGAGCAAGCCGATCAATAAAGCCATGGCCAGATTGAGCCGTTGCCAAATGGTCAAATTTTTCATTGTGATGATGCTGCAATTTCCCTGTTTTCGGTGTAATTTTGGCCCTGAAAGAGCTTAAAAACAAGAATGTTCTCCGCTGATATTAGCGGGAAGAAGCAGTCGCTGTGCCGGGAGCAAAGGTAGGTTGCGTCAGAACTGAGGTGCGAAAATCCTCCTGCAACTTGTTGAGGAAGACGGCGATGATAACGATGTCCGCAACAAAACCAATGCCGCACATAAAGGAGGGGAGGATCAATACAAACAAAATGGTAGCTCCCGTGGCAAGGTGTGGCTTACGCATGGTTAGAGCCAGCC